>JAABUM010005414.1_pt1 | contig 13432 bp, 15 predicted proteins | sample 5559161 | NCBI WGS metagenome assembly JAABUM01 (sample SAMN10711868, study PRJNA513369) | rock metagenome | isolation source: Antarctica rocks | place: Antarctica: Victoria Land, Siegfried Peak nord | reverse complement strand
AGGCTGGCCGGATCGCGCGTGGCCCGAGGTCGCGTAATGACCAGGTTTCGGCGCCTGCCTGCCGCGCACGTCCGATGACGGCCGTCGGATTGAGCGCGGCGAGCCGGTTTTCGAGGGAAGCCGCTCGTTCGGATCCAGTGACGTCGGCCAGGAGATCGGTCTTTGTGAGCAGAATGCGGTCCGCCAGGACGACTTGACGGCGCGCCTCGTCGTAGCGGTCGAGCGTCTCCCCACCGTCCATCGCAGAAACGAGGGTCAGCACGCCCTCCAGCATGACCCCGCGGTCGAGGGCAGGGCCTGAGAGGAGCGCATTCAGGATAGGGCCGGGGTCGGCCAGACCCGTGGTCTCGATCACGATCCGGTCGAAGGCCAGTGCTTCGTCGCGTCGGCGCTCCAGCAGCTTTTCGACGGCCGCCAAGAGGTCGCCGCGCGCCGCGCAGCAGATGCAGCCCGTGGTCAGCACCAGCATATCGCTGTCCGCGGCCTCGACCAGCAGGTGGTCGATCCCGACCGCGCCGAATTCGTTGACGATCACGGCCGTTCCGGCCAGCGCCGGACCCTGTAGAGCAGCGTTCAGCAGGGTCGTCTTGCCGGCGCCGAGGAAGCCCGTCAGTACCGTGATCGGAACCGCACCTCTCGGCACTGCGCCTTCGGGCGCCGTCAATGGGCGGCAGCCTTCTTGTGCTTCGTGGAGTTCGGGGCGGTCTTGACGGCCGGCTTGACCTTGACGATCGGTCTTGCCCTGGGGGCCGGCTTGACGGTGACCACCGCGGCCTTACGGGCGGGCTTGGAAGGTGCTGCAACTATGACCCTCGCCTTGGCCGCAACCCGCAGGCTCATGCGCCCTTTCGATGTCACAGCCTTGTTGGCCGCCATGAGCGCCGGCGCCATCGTGGCACCCGCCAAGGCCATGGGGGCCGGCAGACCAGGATCCACGGCCGCGGAGGCGCCGCCCGCGTCGCGGACCGTTGCGGCTGCTCGGGCCTTTGCGTCGGGAGCGGATTTCGGCCCCGGCGCGGGCGCCTCGATCGATCCGACCGCCGCAATGCTCGATCCGGGCGCCGCTCCGATGAAGACCTTCACGGGCACGAAAGCATCGCGCGCGTGCAACAGGGCGGCCGGGCCGCTCAGCGCGGTAGCGGGGCCGGCCGCCATGGCGATGACGTCCGCGCGCTCGGGTGCCTTGCCGAACGATTGCGTCGCGGCCGAAGCGGCACTCGTCGGCGCGAGCCCGATCGCGGCATCCTCGGCCTCCGCCTCCACGATGGCGTCGCGACGGCCCGGGCCGCAGATCTGGCCGCGCAGGTCGGGCGGCAGAACGATGTCGCTCGATGACAGGCTGGCAACGTCGCCCAGCCCGCTGCCGGCGCTTCCGAAGAAGTGTTCGAACAGGGTGACGGCCTTGAGGTTTCGCTCGTTGGTCGAGGGCGCACCCAGGATGACGGTTATGAGCCTCTTGTCGCCCCGCGTGGCGCTCTCGACGACGTTGTAGCCGGCCGAGCAGGTATAGCCGGTCTTCATGCCGTCGATCCCGGGATAGCGTCCGAGAAGGCCATTATGATTGGAGATGATCTTGCCGCCGAACTGCAGGGCGCCGATGTTGAAAAGGTCGTTGTCCTCAGGAAATTCGTGCAGCAACGCCCTGCCGATCATGGCCATGTCGCGCGCCGACGACACGTGTTGCGGGTCAGGCAATCCGTTGGGATTGATGAAATGCGACTCGCGCAACCCGAGTTTGGCCGCATAGGCGTTCATTTCATCGGCAAAGGCCGGAACCGACCCGGAGATGCCCTCCGCGATCGTCACTGCGATGTCGTTGGGCGACTTCACCATGAGCATTTTCAGCGCGTTATCGAGGGTCACCAACGTGCCGGGGCGGAACCCCATCTTGGAAGGGGGCATGCTGGCCGCGTATGCCGAGACGCGCAGCGGCGTACTCATCGTGATCTTGCCCTCGCGGGCCTTGCTGAGCGCCACATAGGTGGTCATGAGCTTGGTGAGCGAGGCCGGGAACCAGGGCGCCGTTGCCATGTCCTGGTAGAGAACCTCGCCTGAAGCCGCGTCGACCACCAAAGCCGGATTGGCCTCGGCGGGGGCGCCGGCCATCAGGCTGAATGCCAGAAGCGAGCCGGCCGAGCGCCAGAACAAGCGCGTAAACTTCATCGAAGGACATTCCGATTGGTCGTGGCAGGGCCGGCCGAAACGAGGATAGCTCCCGGCTGTTAACGGTTTAGCTTCACGCTCCCGGCTTGCAAAGTCTGCATTTGTCGAATGTCGAGCGCGGGACACACCGACGAGCGTCAGCATGACGTCACAATGTCCCAAACCGGGCGACATTGAGTCGACCGGAACATCGGACTGGTCGGAGGGCGGCTCCGCCCCTATCCTTGCCGCCATGATGGATCGTTCCGATCATCTCCATCCTGCCGCGGCGCGATCTGTCGGCGGCCGGCTGTCGGCCGCCGGGGCGCGCGCCTGCACGGCAGCGCTCGATATCCTGTTTCCGCCGGCCTGCGTCGGCTGCCGGCGCACGGTGGACGGTCATTCGGGCCTTTGCGGCTCCTGCTGGCGCGGCATGCGCTTCATCGAGCGGCCGTTCTGCGAGCGGCTCGGCACGCCCTTCGCCCAGGATCTGGGTGCGGGTCTACAGTCACCGGAAGCCCTGGCCCGTCCACCCGTCTATGGCCGGGCCAGGGCCGTCGTCCGCTTCGAGGACGGGCCGGCCCGCAAGCTGATGCACGGCTTGAAATATGGCGACCGGCTCGATCTCGCCCGTCCACTCGGCGCCTGGATGGCCCGGGCCGGGTTCGAATTATTGGCCGACGCGAACCTGATCGTGCCTGTGCCGCTTCATCGCGCGCGCTTCGCGCGCTTGTGGAAACGGCAGTTCAACCAGGCCGCCGCTTTGGCCCGTGAGGTGTCGCGTGCCTCGGGTGTCGCGTGGGACCCGATGCCGCTCCTGCGCGTGAAGGCGACCGCCAGCCAGGTCGGCATGTCGCGGGCGCAACGGATCGAGAACGTGCAGGGCGCTTTCACCGTGGAACCTGCGCTGAAGGGCAGCGTGGCGGCACGGCGGATCGTGCTGGTGGATGACGTCTTGACGACGGGCTCGACGCTCAACGCCGCCTCCCGTGCGCTGCTGCGGGCCGGCGCCGCGAACGTCGACGTCCTGGTCTTCGCGCGGGTTGTTACGGAAAGTTGACGAGGCCATATGTAGGGCGAGGATCCGAGGACAGCCGATGTCGCCCGTCACGATTTACACGACGCGTTTCTGCCCCTATTGCCACTCGGCCAAAGACCTTCTGAACCGCAAGGCCATCGATTTCGATGAGATCGACGTGACGGGCAATCGCGCCGGCCGGGCCGTCATGAGCAAGCGTGCCAACGGACGCTCCAGCGTGCCGCAGATCTTCGTCGGCGAGCGGCACGTCGGCGGGTGTGACGAGCTCTACGACCTCGAAGCGACAGGCGAGCTCGACACGATCTTGGCAGTCTGACGGGCAATGATCAAATACGCCCTTCTGTGCCGGCACGATCATTCGTTCGAGGCGTGGTTCCGCGATAGCGAGACGTTCGACGAGCAGAGCGGCTCGGGCCAGGTCGGCTGCCCGACCTGCGGGACGGCGGAGGTCCGCAAAGCCGTGATGGCGCCGGCCGTGCGTCGATCCCGGGGTGCCGCCCCATCCGTGCGGGCCGAGGCGGTGGAGGCCACCGTCCCGGCGGCAGCCTTACCCGAAGCGCCGGGACAGGGACCACCCACCCTCATCGCCGACGAGGCTTTCGGCACCCTGCGGGCGGCAGTGCGAGAACTTCACCTGCGCCTGAAGCGGGATGCCGAGGATGTCGGACCCACCTTCCCCGAACAGGCGCGTCGCATCCACGAGGGCGACGCGGCTCCGCGTGCGATCTACGGTACCGCGACCGACGACGAACTCCATGCACTCGTCGAAGATGGCGTCCACATCATGCCCATTCCGGCGCTTCCCGACGACCGGAACTGAACGAGGGCGACCAGCCGGGTACAAGGGTCGCACCCCCTCTCAGGAACTGCGGCTTCGGGCCGGTATTAAGCAGACACGCAGCCGCAGGGGACAGCGACATGGATCAGCACGACGAGGCGACCAGGACCAAGGTCATGGACATGGTCAAGGATCTCAAGATCGCCATGCTGTCGACCCGCGGTCCGGATGGGAGATTTCATAGTCGGCCGATGGCGGCCAGCGACGCCGAATTCAGCGGCTCCCTGTATTTCCTGACCGACGTAGAGTCAGGCAAGGTTCACGACCTCGAAACGGACCCGGAAACGATCGTTACCTTCTCGGACCATCATGCGCAAAAGTACGTGGCCCTCCGCGGCGGCGGCTCGATCACCACCGACAAGGCGGCGGTCCGGGACCATTGGACGGCTTCCGCCAAGGCCTGGTTCCCGAAGGGCGTCGACGACCCGTCCATCGCCCTGATTACGGTCATCATCGAGGATGCCGAATATTGGGACGCGCCGTCCGGCAAAATGGTCGTGCTCTACGCCTACGCCAAGGCGATGATCACGGGCCAGAAACCCGGCAACGTCGGCGAGAACGAACGTCTTTCTCTCGACCCATAGCTGGATCGGTCGGGGTCCGCACATCGAGACCGTTACTGCGTCACTGCACCAGCAGCACAGAGCAGCCAGCGCGGGAGCGATCGCTCGCGTGCCTTGTGGTTCAGCTCCGGCCGTCGTGGCCATCCCTGCACGTGACGAACACGAGCGTATAGGTGATTGTCTGGCGGCACTGGCCCTGCAGCGTGACCGGGCCGGATTTCCAGTCGCGGCCGGGACCTTCGACGTCCTTGTCCTGGCCAACGACTGCGGCGATGAGACCGCTCGGTCGGCCCGTTCCTATGCGGGCCGCGTGCCGTTCGGCCTCCACGTCGTCGAGTGCCGTCTACCACCCGGCGAAGCGCACGCGGGCGGGGCAAGGCGGGTCGCCATGGAGCAGGCCGCGACGCTCCTGACCGGAGGCGGTAACCGGACGGGGCGGCTTGCAGAGCGCGACGGCATCATTCTGACGACGGATGCGGACAGCCGCGTTCAGCCGACCTGGATGGCGGCGAACCTCGCCGCGTTCGAGACGGGCGTTGACGCAGTCGCCGGCTACGTCGACGCGGATGCGGGTGAATACTTGGCGCTCGGTGCGGAGTTCCTCGATCGGGGACGTTTGGAGGACTGTTATCTCGCCTACGTGGCCAGACTCTACGCAGCGCTGGACCCCCGCCGCCACGATCCTTGGCCCAACCACCGGGTCCATTCGGGAGCAAGCTTTGCCGTAACGCTCTCGGCCTACCGGGCGATCGGCGGCCTGCCATCCCGCGGGCTCGGCGAGGATGCCGCACTGGCCCTGGCGCTCGAAAGTGCGGGCTTTCTGATCCGTCACACCATGGATGCGGTGGTGACGACCTCGTGCCGATTCGACAGCCGGACGCCGGGCGGTGCCGGCGACACCATGCGCCAGCGTTACGAGAACCTCGATGCCACGTGCGACGGCGACATAGAGCCCGTCGAGCGTGTCTTCAGAAGAGCCCGGACCAAGGGGTTGCTCCGCCGGCTGCATGCGGCCGGTCGCCTCGGCGACGCCTCGATCTGGCAGAAACGCCTTGCGTTCGACCGAACCAGGGCCGCACATATCCTCGAGGACGCGGCCAACCTGCCTTTCGCGCGCCTCTGGCAGGCTGTCGAATCCGAGAGCTCGGCGCTCAGGCTCGGCGACGCGCTGAGGCCATCGGACTTACCTTTCGAGCTCCGCAAGGCCGAGCGGCTTCTCCGTCATCTTGCGGCCGGGAGGTCAGCAAATCCAGCCGGTATTTCGGCCCACGGCGAGACATCAATGGATGGAGCCGCGGCGTCACTCTCGTGACGAACAGATCCGCGGCTTCATCTCCTCCGAGCGGGTAATCGGTCTCGCCTAGCCAGTGGCACAGCACGATGTGGCCGCCAGGAGATAGCGCGTCGAGGCAATGGTCCGCGAGCGCCGCGAGGTCTCGCGCGCATAGATAGTATAGAACCTCCGACAGGACGATGAGATCGTACTGTCCCCCTGGGAACTCGCGTGGCAGCGTGGCGAGACGGAACTCCACGTGACCGAGATCCGCGTTGTCGCGCTCGGCTTCCGCCAGCGCTCGGGACGACGTGTCGAGCGCCAGCAGACCGTCGCAGCGCTCCGCGAGCAGGCGCGTGAAGACCCCGATGGAACAGCCGACCTCGAGAGCTCGCCTGTACCGCGTTCGCGGAAGGATACCGACGGTGGCCCTGTACTTGCGCCTTTCGTAGAGGCTGGTACGAAATTCCCAGGGATCGGGCGACCGGGCGTAGAGCGTCTCGAAATAGGTTTGGTCGAGCGAGGGTCGGGGTGCCGTCACGGAACTACCTCGATGTAGGTCTCGTCCGGTTCGAGAAAGGGCACTAGCTGTGCAGCGGTGAAGCGAAACGCCGTCGGGTCATCGTCGATGAGGTCGGTCATCTGCGATGCGTAGCAATCGAGCGCGTGCTTCTTCTGGGCGCGATGCGCCGAGATGTCGAGCCTCACCCCGCAGGGCGGCGCTTCGTCGATCTGGGTGTCCGGGGGCAGGTGAAGCCCCCAGACCGGGTAGGCGTAGACCTGACCCGAGGCGCCGTGCCGCGCCGCGGGCCATAGCATAGGCGGTCTCGTGATCGCAGTGAGGGTCGTGCCCCCAGGTTACGAACAACCGGCGGGCGCCGATCGCGGCGGCATAATGCGCGATGTCGTCCACGGCGGCGTCGAACTCAGGTCCGCCGGCTGGGGTCGCGGCGTCTCGCAGATCGAGAAAACCGAGCCGATGCTCTGACAGGCCGAGGCAGGCGAGGGCTCTGCGGGCCTCGTCACGCCGCAGTGCCGTCAATCGCTCAGCCGGATGGCTGGAAGACCGCGGATGCGACGCGGCGCCGTCGGTGAGGATCAGCACGTGGGCCGAGATGTCTTGGCTCGCTGCAGCCGCGAGAAGGCCTCCGCAGCCGAGCGTCTCGTCGTCGGGATGGGGCGACAGCACCAGGAAGGGCTGACAGCCGGTCAGATCCTCGACCGTGCCGCACGGCAGGTCCTGCAGGGCCGCAATATAGTCCCCGGCTCTCACCTGTCCCTCCAAAGCATGCGGGCTGGCGAGGCGCTGTTCAGCACCGCCCCGGCCGCATCCGCCATGGCGCCATCGGGCGCCGGTTGGCGGAGATAGGTCGCGAGATCGCGCGCCACGCGCTCGACCGCGTGTGGCCGGATGAACGAGCCGAGCCCGAGTCCGCGATGCGCGTGTTCGATGACATCGAGCCCGGCTCTCTCGGTCACGCCCCGCGTCAGCCCGGCATAGGCCAGGATATCGACTGTCTCCCGCTGCTCGGCCGCCACCATGCGGGACGCATGCGCGATCCAGAGTGCCGCGGTTTCGGCCGCCGTGGCGCAGGCCGCGATGCGGGCCCGCTGGTAGGGATCGTCGCCGCGCCCGCGTGCTATGAGATCGGCGCGGAACAGGTCGAGCAGGCGCTCGATCGCGCCGAGTTGTACGGCGCAGAAACGCCAAGCCCCACCGAAGAAGGCCGGCTGGAGACGGTAATCGTCGTCGTCCCCGATTACCTGATCGGGGGTGATCGCCAATCCCGACAGGTCGGTCGTGCCCGTTGCGGTCGACCGCATGCCTTGGGCCGTCCAGCGCGACAGGTCGGCGCGCTCGCCGGGCGCGAGATGCGGCATGGTCATCACGATGGCACCGCCCCGTGCAGCCGGAACGATCGGCCGCGTGAGCGAGCCCACGCCCGACGCCAGGATCTTGGCGCCGCGCAGAAACCAGGTGCCGCCCTCCTGCTCCAGCGTGACCGCGGTCTGCCCCTCGGCGTTCCACACCCCCGACAGGGCACCCGCCCGCACATCCTCGGCGAAACGGCTCAGTTGCTTCCGGGTGCCATAGCGGGCCACGAGCGCCACGGCGTTGACGTGACCCTCGTAGAGGCGCCCGATCGCCAGGTCGCCGCCGCCGAGGAGCCGCAGCACGTCCCGTAGCGTGTCGACCGAGACAGGCTCGATGAGACCGGCACCGCCGAGGTCCGGCGGAAACGGCGCCATTGGCAAGCCGGCTTGATGCAGCGTCGCAATGGCATCGCTCGGGAAGACGGCCGCGGCATCCCGGTCAGCGGCTCCGGCGAAGATCTCCTCGGCCAGAGCCGCAGTAGCGACGACGAGGTGTTCCGACCCGCAATCCGTGTGTGCCACCGCCACCTCGATCCGTCCCGCGCCCAAGTCCGCTTACGATACCAAGCCGCTCCGGTCTCCTACTGCCTCAGCAACGGAGATCCGTCTTGCGCAGGCGAAAGACACTGGCGCCCGTGTAGCTGGCCCAGTGATGCCGCGGAATGTTGCATGCCATGAGAAGGTCTTCGGAGAACGAGGCGCGCAGATCGTAGCTGTCGGGGATCGGAAAGATCATGCCCAGCGTGCTCTGCAGGGCATCGAGCCCGAAGCGCCGTACGTGCACCATCGGGCCGAACCGCCGCTGCTTCTCATCCCAGGATGCGTCGACGAGTTCGTCGGTGAACTCCCCCGGCAGGATCGGCACGCTGAACATCATGGTGCCGGCGTCGGTGAGGGACCGCGCGAGACGTGTCAGCACAGACGTGTAATTGCATTCGATATGCTCGAGCACGTGGTTGTGGACGATCAGATCGTAGCGGTCGAGCGGGAGGTTGAAGACGTCCTCGCAGAGATCGAACGACTCGACGTCGAGCCCCGGGTACCGGGACGGGTCGATGTCGAGGGCGCGGTAGTTGGTTCCCCCGAGTTCCCGCAGCATCGCGGCGAAGCCCCGCTCGGGTCCGAAATGCAGGATATGGCTACCGAGGCGCGGGCGCAGATGCTCGGTCAGATGGAGAGCCGCGACGCGGGTCCGTTCGAGGGAGCCGCAATCGGCGCAGCGCACCCGGGGACGTTTGGGCATGTCCGTGAAAGCGGTGCCGCCGCAGATGTTGCAATGCATCACATCCTCGTCGCCGGAACGGGTCGGGATCGCGACGCGCCGGAGCAGTAGTCCATTCCGCCGGCGGGACCCTCGTGTCCTGCCCGGTCCGGCCACCGCTCATTCCGCTGCGTCGGCCTGCCAGGCTGCCGTGCGATCCTGGCGCGCCGCCTTGAGCAGTTCCGAGACCAGGAACGCCACTTCGATCGACTGCTCGGCGTTGAGGCGCGGGTCGCAATAGGTGTGGTAGCGGTCGCTGAGGTCGGTGTCCGTGATGGCCCGCGCCCCGCCCGTGCACTCGGTCACGTTCTTGCCGGTCATCTCGAGATGTACGCCGCCCGCATGGGTTCCCTCGGCCCGGTGAACCGCGAAGAAGGTCTTGATCTCACCCATGATCCGGTCGAACGGCCGCGTCTTGTAGCCGCTCGAGGCCTTGATGGTATTGCCGTGCATGGGGTCGCAGGACCAGACCACCGTGCGGCCCTCGCGCTTCACGGCCCGGACCAGGGTCGGCAGATGGTCCCCCACCCTGTCGGCGCCGAACCGGCAGATCAACGTCAGCCGGCCGGCCTCGTCGGCCGGGTTGAGGATGTCGATGAGCCGCAGCAGCCCGTCGGGCGTGAGCGAGGGACCGCATTTCAGGCCGATCGGGTTCTTGACGCCGCGGAAGAACTCGACATGGGCACCGCCCGGCTGGCGGGTTCGGTCGCCGATCCAGATCATATGGCCCGAGGTGGCGTAATGGTCGCCGCTGGTCGAGTCGACGCGCGTCATGGCCTGCTCGTAGCCGAGCAGCAGCGCCTCGTGGGACGTGTAGAAATCGGTCTGCCGGAGCTCCGGATGGTGCTCCGGATCGAGGCCGATGGCCTTCATGAAGTCGAGCGCCTCGGTCAGCCGGTCCGCGACCTCGCCGTACCGCGACGATTGCGGGCTGTCCTGAACGAAGCCCAGCATCCAGCGATGGGCGTTCTCGAGGTTGGCGTAGCCGCCGCTCGCGAAAGCCCGCAGCAGGTTCAGGGTCGCGGCCGACTGCCGGTAGGCGTCGAGTTGGCGCTGCGGGTCGGGCGTGCGCGCGGCCGCGTCGAACGCGATGTCGTTGACGATGTCGCCGCGGTAGCTCGGCAGTTCGACGCCGCCCTTGACCTCGGTCGGCGCCGAACGGGGCTTGGCGAATTGGCCCGCGATGCGGCCGACCTTGACGACCGGGACCGCGCCCGAAAACGTCATCACCAGCGCCATCTGCAGGAACACGCGGAAGGAATCACGAATGTTGTCGGCCGCGTGTTCGGCGAATGCCTCGGCGCAGTCTCCGCCCTGCAGCAGAAACGCCCTGCCCTGGGCGACGTCGCCGAGATAGCGCTTCAGCTTGCGGGCTTCGCCGGCAAAGACCAGGGGCGGAAAGCCGGCGATCTGCCGTTCCACCGCCTGCAGCGCGTCGGCATCGGGATAAGCGGGCGCCTGCTCGACCGACTTCGACCGCCAGCTCGACGGCGACCAGTCGGCGCGGCTACCTCCCTCCGTTTGCTTGCGATCCTGCACCATCTCGTTCCCCAAGCAACGGAGATGCGCGCACATAGTGCCGCAGCTCCGCCATGAACGCGCCGGTTGGGCTCGCGACGGGCGGCGCCTCGCTGCGGCGTTCTCCGGCGCTTATACACCAGCGGCGGCAGGGGTCTACCGGTCAGGCGGGCCGGCTTCCCGCGCCGCGGATCGGGCCGCGGCGCGACCATCCTGCAACGGCTTGCGCCGAAACGACGGCTGACCCCGCTTCATTCGTCTACAAACACGGTTTCGCCAAGTTGCGCGATGCATGGAGGGCGCATGCCCGCCGCCTCCTCGATCACCGCGCTCCTCTCCTCCGTCCTCTGGCTGATCGCCGGAAACGGCCTCATCAACACGCTCGTGCCCCTGCGCGGCAAGCTCGAAGGCTTCCCGGACCTCGCCATCGGCCTCTTGGGCTCGGCCTATTTCGCCGGCATGCTGGCCGGCACGCTGGCGGCACCCGGCCTCATCTCGCGGGCCGGCTATATCCGGGCTTTCTCGGCCTTCGTGTCGGTCGCGGTGCTGATCACTCTGATCTACCCGGCCGTCGTTCACCCGGCCGTGTGGGTCGGCCTGCGCTACTGCATCGGCTTCGTGTTCTCGGGATTCTACGCCGTGATCGAGGCGTGGCTCAGCGACAAGTCGGACAACAGCAACCGTGGCCGGGTCTACGCCATCTACCAGGTGGTGAGCTACGGCGCCACGGCGGGTGGCCAGGGGATCCTCGCCTTCGTCGACCCGCGCTCACCGACATTGTTCTCGATCACGGCCGGCTTCTTCGCCCTGGCCATGCTGCCCATGGCGTTCACCAAGGCCGAGCCCCCGCCCCGGCCCCGCACCATCAGCTTGCGCCTCCCGTGGCTCACCCGCACGGCACCGGTCGCGGCGGTGTCGGTGTTCTGCATCGGATGCGCCAACGGTGCGTTCTGGGCCTTAGCGCCCGTTTATGGTCTCAGCCTGGGCTTCGGCTCGGCGGGGGTGGCGAGCTTCATCACGGCCGTGATCCTCGGGACGGCGGTGGCGCTCTACCCCGTAGGCCGGTTGTCCGACCGGGTCGACCGGCGCATCGTGCTGACCGTCTCGGCCGCCATGGGCGCCGTGGCCGAGGTGATGCTGGCGCTGGGCAGCACCCTGCCCTTCGGCGTGGTATGCGGGCTCGGAGTCGCAGTCGGGGCCACCACGATGGTGCTCTATACGCTGGCCGTGTCCCACGCCAACGATCGCGCCGGTCCCGAACATGCGGTGTCGGTCTCGTCCGGGCTGCTGTTCTTATATTGCCTCGGTGCGATCCTGGCGCCGGTGCTGGCATCGACCCTGATGGCACGCTACGGCGCCCAGGCGCTCTTCCTTCAGAATGCCGTCACCCACGCTGCGCTCGCGATCTTCGCCATCGGGCGGGTCGGGGTGCGGCGGCGCGCCGACCCGGCCCGGATGGAGCCCAGGCTCGGTCAGACCGAACCGGGCCGAGGGTGACGGTTGACGATTGCTTCCGCTAATCTGCCCGGCCATCGGCACCGTGCGGGACACGCCACATGCATTCGCGAACCTGGACCTTCTTCGAGGACGTTTGGCACGAGGGCAACGTGCCCATCATGGGACCACGGACGCATGGCGCCTGGCTCGGTTCCACGGTGTTCGACGGCGCCCGCGCTTTCGAAGGCACGACGCCCGACCTCGATCTCCACTGCGCCCGCATCAACATTTCGGCGGCATCGTTCGGGCTCGACCCCATCGTGGCGCCGGCGCGCTGGTCGGAACTGGCCCGGGAAGGCATCGCGAAATTCGGCCCCGAATCGGAACTCTATATCCGCCCTATGTACTGGGCCGAAGAAGGCATGGTGGGTGGCGGCGTGCTGTACGATCCCGCGTCTACGCGCTGGTGCCTCACCATCTACGACGCCCCCATGCCGAAACCGGCCGGCCTGTCCGTCACCTTGTCGCCCTACCGCCGTCCGACGTCCGAGAGCGCACCCGTGGAGGCGAAGGCGGGCTGCCTCTATCCCAACGGTGCGCGGGCGCTGGCCGAAGCCAAGCGGCGCGGCTTCGATACCTGCCTGATGCGCGACGGACTCGGCAATATCGCCGAACTCGCCAACGCCAATGTCTTCATGGTCAAGGATGGCGTGGTCTTTACGCCGGTGCCGAACGGCACCTTCCTGGCCGGGATCACGCGAGCGAGGGTGATCGGCCTGCTGCGCGGCGCCGGCCTCGACGTGGTCGAGGCCACCATGAGCTACGCGCATTTCGAGGCGGCCGACGAGGTCTTCTCGTCCGGCAACTTCTCGAAAGTGGTGCCGATCACCCGCATCGACGACCGCGCGGTCGAGCCCGGGCCCGTCTACGCCAAGGCCCGGCAGCTCTACTGGGATTACGCCCACGCTTGAGCACGCGCGCTTCAAGCGCCCATGATGAAGCGCCTGAGCCAGCCCGCGACCCGGGACGCGTCGCTCGGTTCGCCGAGCGAGGCCATGGCGCGCTCGGCCGCGTCGGGACCGATGCGCGGGCCGCGCAGGTCCACCAGGGCCTCGGCGAAGCCGCGCTCGAACTCGGGGTGGAACTGCACCGAGATCGCGTCCCCGCCCGGATAGGCCAGCATGGCATAGCGCGCGAAGGCGCTGTGCCCCAGCACCCTGACGCCCTCCGGCACTGCCACGACCTGGTCCTGGTGCGAAGCCGCGACCGAGATCCGGCGTGTGTTCCGGTCCATCCAGGGGGCGGCCTGGGCGACCTCATAGGTGTGCAGCCCCAGCCCCCAGCCCTTGTGGCTCTTCTCCACCCGTCCACCCAGGGCCTCGGCCATGACCTGGTGGCCGAAGCAGATGCCGACGAGCTTGGCCCGCCCCTCCGCCGACCGGATGAACCCTTTCAGCGGTGCGATCCAGGGCAGCGGGTCGTAGAC
>JAABUM010005413.1_pt1 | contig 13433 bp, 10 predicted proteins | sample 5559161 | NCBI WGS metagenome assembly JAABUM01 (sample SAMN10711868, study PRJNA513369) | rock metagenome | isolation source: Antarctica rocks | place: Antarctica: Victoria Land, Siegfried Peak nord | reverse complement strand
TGTGAGCCTCCCTGCCCGTCGTTGGTGACAGTCCAGCACATGATCGACGCCGACGCACGCAGTTCCCCGCGTCCCGGAGGCGCAGCCGCCGGCGGTCGTAGTCTGCCGCCGTGACCAGTGCTCCGAGCTCGACGTGCGCGCGGTGCGGGGAGGACAACCCCGCGCACGCGCGCTTCTGCCTCGGATGCGGCACGCCGGTCATCGCCGCTGGCGGGGAGGGCGAGAGCCGCCGGACGGTCACCGTGGTGTTCGTCGACGTCGTCGGCTCGACGGCCCTTGGAGAGTCGACCGACGCCGAGACCGTCCGCGAGATGCTGCTGGGCTACTTCGCCGTCGCCCGGCAGGCACTCGTCGCCCATGGGGGCACGGTCGAGAAGTTCATCGGAGACGCGGTGATGGCCGTGTTCGGCGTGCCGGTCCTGCACGAGGACGATGCGCTGCGCGCCGTACGCGCGGCTGTCGAGATCCGAGATGCGGTACGCGGGCTCGACGGCGAGCTGCGCGAGCGGTACGGACGCGGCCTGCTGGTGCGCATCGGAGTGGCGACCGGGGAGGTGACGACCGGCGACCGGTCCACGCCAACGCTGGTGACGGGTGACGTCGCCAACCTCGCAGCCCGCCTCGAGCAGGCGGCGGGCCCGGCGCAGGTGTTGATCGCGCCCGCCACGTACACGCTTGTCCAGCACGCGGTCGGCGCGCGGCAGGCTGGTGCACTCTCGCTGAAGGGCAAGGCGGAACCGGTGGTTCCGTGGGCCGTCGGCAGCGTGCTGCCCATCGAGACCGGCCCGCCTCGGCGCTTCGCACCAGCGTTCGTCGGCCGCGCCACCGAGCGGGCCGTGCTCGACAAGGCACTGAAGCAGGCCCGGGCGGGGCGCCCCCAGCTGGTCACCCTCATCGGGGAGCCGGGCGCTGGCAAGAGCGCTCTCGTGCGCGACGCCGCCGGGCGGTGGGCCGATGAGGTCGCCTGCTGGTCGATGCGCTGCCAGGCCTACGGCGAGAGCAGCGGGTTCGAGCCGGTCGCTCGCCTGCTGCGGACGCTGGCCGCTGCCGACGGTGCAGAGCCGACGGCGGCGCTCCGCGGGCTGCTGCCCGCCGGCCCCGACCGCGAGGCAGTCGTGGCCGGCGTGGTCGCGCTGGCCGGCCTCGCACCCCCTAACCCGACAGCCCCGAACGGAGCCTGGGCGGTGGAGTGGTTGCTGCGCTCGGTGGCCAGGCAGCGGCCGCTCGTCATCGCCGTCGACGACGTGCAGTGGGCCAGTGACCCCATGCTCGACCTCATCGCCGGCGCTGTGTCGAGCGAGGAGAGGCTCCCGCTGCTCGTGCTGGCAACGGCCCGTCCAGAGTTCGTCACCCGCCGGCCGGGCTGGGCAGCGCCGGGTGACGGGCGCACCCCGCTCCGGCTCGGTCCGCTGCCTGAGCCGGATGCGAACGAGCTGCTGAGCCACCTGCTGGGCGGCCCAGCACTGCCGGACCGGGCGCGCGACCGGCTGCTGGCGGCGGCGCACGGCAATCCACTGTTCCTCGAGGAGACCCTGGGGATGCTGGCCGACGACGGCCTGCTTGCTCGGGGCTCCGGCAGCTGGGAGCTCACCGGTGAGCTCACCGACGTCCCCCTTCCGCGGAGCGTCGCTGCCCTCGTGGCCGCCCGCCTGGACCTGCTCGCCCCCGGGGACCGGGAGGTGCTCCAGCACACCTCCGTCCTCGGGGTCCGCTGTGAACGCGCCGCGCTCGTGGCACTCCTGCCCCCCGCTCGGCGCCAGGAGGTTGAGGCGTGCCTGGCCCGGCTCGACGAGGCCGACCTGCTGCACGCCGAGCTCGTCGGCCCGGGCGAAGCGGCCGAGCCTGTCCTTTCCTTCCACCACCAGGTGGTGCGCGACGTCGTCTACGCAGCGGTGACCAAGCGTCGGCGCATCGTGATGCATGCAGCCGCGGCAGACGTTCTGGCCCGCAACGGAGCCGGAGTCGAACGCGGGAGCGCTGCGAGCGGGCTGATGCCGGGGGTGGTCGAGGCACAGCAGGCACAAGCCGCCCATCACCTCGAGCAGTCAGTACTGCTGGCGACCGAGCTCGGCCCGCTTCGCGCCACGGACCGCGCTAGGGCCGGCGACGCTGTTCACCTGTTGGTCGGGCTGTCACGGCAGGTGGGAGCCCGCGGCGAGACCGCTGCCACCGCCGACCTGCTGCGGCGTGCCTCTCGGCTGCTGCCGACCGGCGATGCGCAGCTGCCACGGGTGCTGGCCGAGCTGGGCAGCAGCCTGGTCGATGCGGGCCAGTACGACGCCGCGGCGGCCGTGCTCACCGAGGCCCAGGGGAGCGCCCAGGACCGGCAGGACCACACGGCTGCGGCAACGGCGGAGCTGGCGGGGCTCTGGCTGGCCGCCGCCCGCGACCCGTCCGGCTGGGCACTGCGCGCGGAGCCTGCGGCTCACACCGCGCTGTCCGCTTTCAGTCGTGCCGGGGACGACGGCGGCAGAGCCCGTGCATGGGCGGTCCTTGCCGAAGTCGCCTTCTTGCAGTGCCGCATCGCCGACTGCAAGCAGGCGGTACAGCGTGCCTCGCGCTTCGCCCGCCGGGCGGGCAACGTGCGGGAAGAGGCGCAGAACGCAGGAGTGCTCGCCCTGACGGCCTTGGTCGGCCCCCTCCCGACCGAGGCCGCCCTACGCAGATGCCGCCGTATGCTCACCACCTACCGGGACAACCCGTTCGTGCAGGGCAGGGTCCTGACCGTGCTCGGCGTGCTGCTGGCGACGACGGGCGACGGCGCAGCCGCTCAGGCCGCCCTCGCCAGCAGCATCGAGCGGCTCGAGTCCCTCGGTCAGCCCGTGCTGACAGCGCTCGCCTGGGAGGCACTGGGGCACGCCGAGGACCTGCTGGGCGATGCCCCGGCAGCGACCCGCGCCCTGCGCCGGTCGCTGCATGACCTCGACGCCGTCGGCGAGGTCCAGCAGGCCGGCTGGGCTCGCTGCTCGGTCCGGCCGACGCGGACGAGGCGGCCGAGCTCGTCACCCGCGCCCGGGTTGCCGCGCCAATGGAGGACTGCTACGCCCAGGCACGCTGGCGGCTGTCGGACGCGCGTGCAGCGCTTCCGGGGACGCCCGGTACCGCCGCTCGGCGCGCCGACCAGGTACTGGCATTGCTGGGGCACAGCGACGCCCTGACCCTCGCCGGGGAGGCCTGGCTGATGCTCGCGCAAGCACGCCGGCAGCAGGGCAGCCCGCCCGGCGGGCGCTCGCGCTGTTCGGCGAGAAGGGCCACGGGGTCGGAGCGCACGCCGCGCGCGCCCTCATCGCCTAGCCAGATTCGGGCGCCTGCCGGCAGCCAGGCGAGAGCGGTACGAGGTCAGCTTGAGCGTGCCTCGTCCTCCCGCCGGTGGCCGGTGCTGATCTCGGTGAGTATCGCTGGGTCGATGTCGGCTGCGGGCACCACTGCCACCTTGCATCGCGTGACTGCAGTCAGGGTGGAGGTGCGGTGGCCGCCCTCGAGCAGCGCCCGCTCACCGAGAATGGCACCCGGCCCGACCTCCGCGAGCGGCTCACCATCGACACTGACCGTGAGCACGCCGTCGAGCAGCAGGAACAGCTCGTTCCCGGCGTCGTGCTGCTGCACCAGGACCTCTCCCACCCGCAGCTTTCGGATGGCCGGCTTGCCGCGGCCGCGCATGAGGCTTCGCGACAGCTCCCGCTCCAGCGCCGACTCGGCTGCACTCATCAACGCGGAGCTGTCCTGACCCCCCCAGGGAGTGCTCTCGGCCGAGCCGCGGCGCGCCCAGGCGATGAAGTCGATGGCGGCGCTCTTGTGCGTCAGGTGGCCGTCCTCGTCATAGACCCAGTGTCGCGGGAAGGTGCTGGCTCCGCAGAGCTCACGCTCGGTTCGGCCGTCTGCGTGAATCGTGACCGCCACTGTGGTCCAGGCGAAGGAGGGACGAGGCGGACGTGTGGCGGCTCATCGACCGGGCGGGGGAAGGGCAGACCGGCCCGGCCCCCGGCCGTCTGCGTGAAACGCACGGACGTCGCCGTCACCTCGGGCTCCGGGCAGAGGTCGGGCAGGGGATAGGCGGTGAACACCAGGTCACGCCGGGCGAGCCGGACTGTGGTGGAGCCGATCAGGCCCCCGCCCGCTCGCCCGTGGCTGACGATCCTGCCGTCCTCGACCTCGGCCCACACCGACAACCTGTTGGCGAACCGGAAGCGGTCAGCCTGCCGCAGCGCGTCGAGGTCCTCGATCCGGTCAGGAGGCGGGGCATCGTAGTGCGTGACGCCCCAGTCGAAGGGCAGGCGCATCCCGCTGGGCAGGGCCTCCGACGGGATCCACGGCAGCGCAGTCACCGACGTCTCGACCCGCATGCCCCCACCTCCGTGTCAGCGCGACGACGCTGGGGGCTGGAGCAGGGCCCGCGTCCGCCCATCAATAAGGCATGACCGAGCCTGCAGGTCAAGCCGCATGGGCCGCAGCAGTGGGCGGCCTCACCCGTCCGCGTGCGTCAAGGGCTCCCGCGACGGGCAGGTCGCACGGGACGACAGCTCGACGCTGCCCGCCGGGTAGCGGCCCGGCCGGTAACGTGTGGGGCCGTCCATCGACCAGGAGGCATGCGTGCCCTCGATCCGCCCCGGCCGCTCGGTCCTCGGCGTCCGCAGATGTCGGGTGCGTCTGGCAGCGCTGCTGCTCGTCGCCCCGCTCGTCGCGGGCGGCTGCAGCGTCAGCACATCCAGCGACGCCAACAGAACCGACACCACCACGGGCGGGGGCACGACCGGCAGCGCCGTCGGGGCCGGCACCTGCAGCACCGGGCTCGCCCGAGACCTCGACAGCGCCCTCGCCATCCTGACCGACCCGCCCGGGTGCGCAGGCTCGCTCAACAGCTACTGGCGCCAGCAGCTGGGCAGCCGCTGGACGCCAGTGCGCTTCATCGGCTACGAGGACGGCGATGTTCCCTCCGACGCATGCGGCGCGCAGGTGCGCGACCCCCGCGAGCTGGCCGACAACGCCTTCTACTGCCCCCAGGACGACACGATCGCCTACAGCAAGAACCTGCTCTCCCAGCTGTACGAGACCGGCGGGCCCTACCTGCCCGTCGTCGTGCTCGAGCACGAGCTGGGGCACCGGGCCAACGCGCTGGCCGATGTCGTCGGCGTCGTCCCGCGGGCCGAGGAGAACCAGGCCGACTGCGACGCGGGGGTGACGACGAAGTACGCGCGCAAGGCCGGCCGGCTGCCCTTCAGCGACGTCGTCTCCTCGGCCCAGCTGCTCTACAAGCTCGGGGACAGGCGACGCTTCGGCCAGGAGCAGGCCAGCGACCCGTCGGCGCACGGCACACCGGGGCAGCGGCTCGTCGCGTTCACCAAGGGCTACACCTTCGGGCTCGGCTCGTGCCGCAAGCTCGGGCAGCGGGAGGACGGCAAGACCCTCTAGCTGTCACTTCCCGGCGGCGCCCTTGGGCGTCCTCGCCGTCGGGGAGCTGACCCGGGGGCGACGACGGTCGTTCCCTGGCGCCCGAGCAGGAGATCGGCGCCGTGCCGGTCGAAACTGCAGTTATCCTCCGCGTCTCGGCTCGGGTCACCTGCGCTTTCACACCCGAAGGCGCGCTGCTGACTCCAGGATGACTGCAGTTCCGACGGACGGCCGCCGGGACGCGATGTGCTACGGACCGGCTGGGGCAGCGCACTGCCTATCGTGAAGCCGTGGACGCCCGCCGCTCGGTGCCGCGCACCGATGCGGTGCTCGCCGACCCCCGCTTGCAGCCGACGCTCGCCCGGCTCGACCGCGCCACGGTGAAGGCTGCGGTGCTGGCCGCACAGGAGGAGGCGCGCAGCGGCCGGCTCGCACCGGAGGATGTCGTGGGCGATGCCGTGGCTCGCCTGCCCGCGGCCGCCACCTCGCTGCATCGGGTCCTCAACGCGACCGGCGTCGTGCTGCACACCAACCTCGGCCGGGCGGCCCTCGCGCCGGAGGCCTTCGAGGCGCTGGTCGCCGCGGTCGGGTTCGTCGACGTGGAGTTCGACCTCGCCTCCGGCACCAGAGCCAAGCGGGGGAGGGGGACCCTAGCGGCGCTGAGCACCGCGGTCCCCGACGCGGGCGACGTGCACCTGACCAACAACGGAGCCGCCGCCCTGCTGCTGGCAGTGACAGCCGTCGCCGCTGGCCGCGAGGTGGTCGTCAGCCGCGGGGAGCTCGTCGAGATCGGGGACGGTTTCCGGCTACCTGACCTGCTTGTTGCCACCGGCGCGCGGCTGCGTGAGGTCGGCACCACCAACCGGACGAGCCTCGCGGACTACGAGCAGGCGCTCGGGCCGCAGACCGGGTGCGTTCTGAAGGTGCACCCGTCCAACTTCCAGATCACCGGCTTCACCTCCTCGGTCTCGACGCGTGAGCTCGCCGAGCTGGGCGCCGGGGCAGGGGTGCCGGTCGTCGTCGACATCGGTAGCGGGCTGCTGGCGCCCGAGCCCTTGCTGCCCGGCGAGCCCGATGCCGCCTCGGCGCTGCAGGCCGGCGCGTCGCTCGTCACCGCCAGCGGCGACAAGCTGCTCGGCGGCCCCCAGGCGGGCCTGCTGCTCGGCGACGCTGCGCTTGTGGAGCGCTGCCGCCGGCTGCCGCTCGCGCGCTCGATGCGGGTCGACAAGCTCACCCTCGCGGCGATGGAAGCGACGCTGCTGGCTCGCCAGACCCCGACCCGCGCCGCGCTGCACGCTGACCCGACCGTGCTGTACGAGCGGGCGCAGCGGCTGGCGGCGGCGACGGGAGGCAGCGTGCTGCCCAGCGCTGGCCGGGTCGGCGGCGGGGGTGCGCCCGGAGTGGAGCTGCCCGGCTGGGCCGTCGCCTACCCCGAGCCCTATGCGGCGCTGCTGCGCCGCGGCGACCCGGCCGTGGTGGGGCGGGTCAGCGAGGGGCGTTGCTTGGTCGACCTGCGGTGCATCCCGGCGGATGCGGACGGCGCCCTGACCGCTGCCGTCTGCGTTGCCGCGGCCAGCGCGGGCTCGGCTAGCGGGGGCTGAGCACGTGCACGTGATCGCCACTGCCGGGCACGTCGACCACGGCAAGTCCACCCTCGTCCGCGCGCTCACCGGGATGGAACCCGACCGGTGGGCCGAGGAGCGCCGGCGCGGGATGACGATCGACCTCGGCTTCGCGTGGACCCAGGTGCCGACCGGGCAGGCGAGCGCCGAGACTGTCGCCTTCGTCGACGTCCCCGGTCACCAACGCTTCCTCGCCAACATGCTCGCCGGCGTCGGGCCGGTGCCCGCCGTGCTGCTCGTCGTCGCGGCAGACGAGGGCTGGGCGCGTCAGACGGCCGAGCACGTCGCCGCGCTCGACGCGCTCGGCGTAGCGCACGGGGTCCTCGCCGTGACCCGCAGCGACCTCGCCGATCCTTGGGACGCCACCAGGCAGGTGCTCGATCGACTGGCCGGCACATCGCTCGCCGGCCTTCCGGCGGTCTCGGTCTCCGGCGCGACCGGCCAGGGGCTCGAGGAGCTGCGGACCGCGCTCGGCGAGCTCGTCCGGTCGCTGCCCGAGCCCACGACGGGCGGGCGGGTGCGGCTGTGGGTCGACCGCACGTTCACTGTGAAGGGGGCCGGCTGCGTTGTGACCGCGACCCTGGGAGCCGGCACGGTGCACGTCGGCGACCAGCTGCAGCTGCTGCCGAGCGGGCGTTCCGTTGGTGTGCGCGGGCTGCAGAGCCTGGGGGAGCCGGCCGGCAGCGTGTCCGCTGTCGCTCGCGTGGCCGTGAACCTGCGCGGGGTGAGTGCCGACGAGGTCGCGCGCGGCGATGCCCTCGAGACCCCAGGCGCGGAGGTGTTGACCACCGTCGTCGACGCCACGCTCCGGAGGCCGGCCGCGGAGCGCCCCCTGGACGAGCTGCCGCAGACGTGCGTGCTGCACGTCGGGTCGGCGGCCGTGTCCGTCCACGTCCGCCTGCTGGGCCCCCACTCGCTGAGGCTGACGCTCGAGCGCCCCCTGCCGCTGCGCCGCGGGGAGGCCGCTGTCCTGCGCGACCCTGGGCAGCAGCGGGTCGCGGCCGGGCTGGTCATCGCTGACGTCGACCCCCCGGGGCTGCACCGCCGCGGCGCCGCTGCCGCCCGCGCCCAGGCGCTGGCGGCGGGGGTCGGCGTGCTGGACGAGGTCCGCCGCCGCGGTGCCCCCGGGCTGGAGCAGCTCGAGCGTGTCGGGGTGCTGCAGCCGGGCCAGCCGCTGCCGTCCGGGCTGCTCGCAGTCGGCGGCGCCTGGGTGGTCACCGAACAGGACTGGGCAGGCTGGGGTGAGCGGCTGTCAGCAGCCGTGCGGCAGGCCGCAGCCGACGACCCGCTGTCCGCCGGGCTGTCCGCCGACGCCGCGCGCCGGGCCGCACGCATCCCGGCGGGCGTGCCGATGAACGCCCTGGCAGCAGCGCGCGGTCTGGTCGTTGCCGACGGTCGCCTGCAGCTGCCCGCCGCCGGCTCCGTTCTGCCGGCGCCGGCGAGGGCCGCGCTCGACCGGCTCGCCGAGCACCTGGACGGCACACCGTTCGCCGCTCCCGAGGCCGACGACCTGCCGCGCCTCGGCCTCACGCCCGCGGTCGTCGCGGCAGCCGCCCGGGCGGGTCTGCTGCTGCGCATCGGCTCACCGCCCGTGCTCCTGCTGCCTACAGCGGAGGACGAGGCCGTACGACGCCTCGCGGCACTGCCCCAGCCGTTCACCGCCTCGCAGGCCCGGCAGGCGCTGGGGACGACGCGCCGGGTCGCCATCCCGCTGCTTGAGCACCTCGACAGCCGGCGCCGGACCCGGCGCGACCCGGCCGGGGCCCGCACGGTGGTGCGCTGACGCGACCCCCGAGCGGCGGCAGGGGCGTCAGCCGGCGTCGACGACCAGCTGCGCGATGCGCTCGCGATGCTCCACGCCCGAGCCGAACGCGTACTCCAGCCGCTTGGCGCGCTTGAAGAAGAAGTGCGCGTCGTGCTCCCACGTGTAGCCGATGCCGCCGTGGTACTGGATCATCGCCGCGGTCACGTCGCGGGCGGTGTCCGATGCCTTCGCCTTGGCGACGCTGACGGCGAGCTTGGCATCGGGGCGCTGCTCGTCGATGGCAAAGGCGGCATAGATGACGCCGTGCTCGGCCATCGTGGTGGAGGTGTGCAGGTCGGCGAGGTGGTGCTTGAGCGCCTGGAACGAGCCGACCGGGCGGCCGAACTGCACGCGTTCCTTGTCGTACTGCACGGTGCGCATCAGCGCCTCGCGGGCAAGGCCGCTGAGGTCGGCGGCGGCCAGCACAGCGCCGCGGTCGAGCAGCGCCGGCACGACCGACGCGTCGAGCGAGACGCCTGTACCCGTCGGGGTGACCCGTGAGAGCCGGGTGGTGCGATCGAGCACGGCGACCCGCTCAACCCGGTAGTCCGCAGGTTCGAGCAGGCGCAGGTTCGTCCCGTCGGCGACGACGACGGCGTCAGCGATGTGCCCGTACTCGACCGGCAGTGCGGGGTCGGGGCTGAACGCCAGCACCACCTCACCCGCGGACACGCGGGGCAGCCAGGCCTTCTGGACCTCGGTGTCGCCGCCGAGCCGGATGGCCTCGGCGGCGAGCGTGGTCCCGAGCCACGGGCCGGGCGCGCAGCCGGCACCGAGCGCGCGGGCCACGACAGCTGCGTCGAGCAGGCCGAGGCCCAGCCCGTCGAACTCCTCGGGCACCATCACCGCCAGCAGGCCCTGCTCGCCGAAGGCGCTCCACAGGCTCTCGGGGTTGCCGTCGCTGTCGGGGTCGTCGTAGACCTCGCGGACCTTGTCGAGCCCGAACCTGTCCGTCAGATAGTCACGCACGGTCTCCTGCAGAGCCCGCTGCTCGTCGGTGAGCGCGAAGTACACCTGGTTCCCCTACCTCGGCAGGCCGAGCACGCGCTCGGCGACGATGTTGCGCTGCACCTGCGACGAGCCGCCCCAGATCGTCTCCGACCGCGACCACAGGAACATCTCCTGCAGCGGGTCGAGGTCGCGGGTCGGGCTGCCCGGCACCTCCTGGCCGGCGTAGCCGAGCACGTCCATGTAGACCTCCCCGAGGTCCTGGTGCGCCTCCGACCACTGCAGCTTGGTCATCGAGGACTCGAAGCCCAGCTGCTGACCGGCCTCAACCTTGGTCAAGATGTGGAACGAGTGCAGGCGCAGCAGCTCGAGCTCGGTCAGCACCGAGGCGAGCCGCTGGCGCAGCATCGGGTCGGCCGAGCGCCCCCGCTCGCGCGCGACTGCGGCGACCTCGTCGAGCTCGGCGCGGAACCGGGTGTACTGCCCGATCGCCGACGAGCCGCGCTCGAAGGACAGCAGCAGCATCGCGACGTCCCATCCGGAGCCGACCTCACCGAGCACCTGGTCCTGCGGCACGCGCACATCGGTCAGGAAGACCTCGCCGAACTCCTCGTTGCCCGTCATCTGCTTGAGTGGGCGGGCCTCGACGCCCTCGGCCTTCATGTCGACGAGCAGCATCGAGATACCGCGGTGGCGCGAGGACTCCTGAGAGGTGCGCACCAGGCAGAACATGCGGTCGGCGTGCATCGCGTGCGTGGTCCAGACCTTCTGGCCGTTGAGCACGTAGGCGTCGCCGTCGAGCTCGGCGCGGGTCGACAGCGCCGCGAGGTCGGAGCCGGCGCCGGGCTCGGAGAACCCCTGGCACCAGATGACCTCGTTGAACAGCAGCGGCTTGATGATGTCGCGCTTCTGCTGCTCGGTCCCGATGGCCATCACGGTGGGGGCGAGGAAGGTGAGCCCGAGCGTGTTGACGGTGACCGGCGCGTTGGCGCGGGCCATCTCCTCGTCGTAGATGGCCTTCTGGCCGGGCGTGCCACCGCGGCCGCCGAACTCCTTGGGCCAGGAGATCCCGGCGAACCCGCCCCTGGCCTTGTCGGCCTCCCACTGGCGGCGCAGCTGGAAGGACTCCTCGGCGTCCTTCGTGGTCCAGAACTCCTCCTGCCGCCACTCCTGGGGCAGGTTGGCCTGGAGCCAGCTCCGGAACTCGGCGCGGAAGGCCTCGTCGGCCTCGTTGTATGTCAGGTCCACGAGCCGATCGTAGCCACGCCGGGTGACCGGCCGGCGCTCAGGTCGGGGCCAGCTCCCGGTACAGGGCGGCCGTCTGCTCGGCCACGGCCGACCAGGAGAAGTACTCCACCGCCCGTCGCCGGCCGGCGGTACCCATCGCGCGCGCGGCGGCGGGGTCGGCGAGCACGCGGCCCAGCGCCTCGGCGAGGGCGGCGGGGTCGTCCGGCGGCACCAGCAGCCCGGTCATGCCGTCGTCGACGACCTCGGGGATGCCGCCGACAGCGGAGGCGACGACGGGGATCCCGCAGGCCATCGCCTCGAGGTTGACGATCCCGAGCGGCTCGTACACCGACGGGCAGACGAACACGCTGGATGCGCCCAGCACCCGGGCGACGTCCGGGCGCGGCAGCATCTCCTGGACCCAGACCACCCCCGTCCGCACGGCGCGCAGGCCCCCGACGAGCGCGACGACCTCGGCCGCCAGCTCGGGGGTGTCAGCCGCGCCCGCCAGCAGCACCAGCTGCACGTCGGGCGGTAGCGAGGCAGCTGCGCGCAGCAGGACGGGCACCCCCTTCTGGCGCGTGATGCGGCCGACGAACAGGACCGCTGGACGAGACGGGTCGACGCCGAGCCGGTCGAGCAGCGCGAGCGTCGCGGCATCGTGGGGCCCCTGCGCGGGGGTGTAGTCAGCCGGGTCGATGCCGTTGTGGATGACCCGCACGCGCTCCGGGTCGACGACCGGGTAGGCCGCGAGCACGTCATCGCGCATCCCCGCCGACACCGCGACGACCCGCGCGGCGGACTCGATCGCCACCCGTTCGCACCACGACGACAGGGCGTAGCCGCCGCCGAGCTGCTCGGCCTTCCACGGCCGCAGCGGCTCGAGCGAGTGCACCGTCACCACGTGCGGGACCCCGTGCAGCAGCGACGCGACATGCCCCGCGAGGTTGGCGTACCAGGTGTGGCTGTGCACCAGGTCCGCGCCGCGGCGCCCGTCACCGGGTCCGACGGCAGCGGCCATGGCGAGGTCGACCCCCATCGTCTGCAGCGCCGCGTTGGCCCCGGCGAGGGTGGTCGGCGACTGATGCGCGACGACCCCCGGCTCGTCCCGGTCAGCGCCGAAGCACTGCACCGTCACATCGATCAGCGGACGCAGGCTGCGGGCGAGGTACTCGACGTGGACGCCGGCCCCGCCGTAGACCTCGGGCGGGTACTCACGGGTCAGCAGGGCGACGCGCACGGGCGGACAGTAGCGCCCGGCCGGGGGCCGGACGCAAGCGCCGAGCGCTGGTCTACGGTGGCGCGGTGGCTGTGACCCCGCGGGCGCTCGTGACGACCCCGCGGGTGCTTGGCATCGTCCTCGCCGGCGGTGAGGGCAAGCGCCTGGCCCCGCTGACGCTCGACCGCGCCAAGCCCGCCGTCCCCTTCGGCGGCCGGTACCGGCTGGTCGACTTCGTGCTCTCGAACCTCGTCAACGGCGACTACCTGCGGATCTGCGTCCTGACGCAGTACAAGAGCCACAGTCTCGACCGGCACATCACCACCACATGGCGCATGTCGACGCTGCTTGGCAACTACATCACCCCGGTTCCGGCCCAGCAGCGGCTCGGCCCGCGCTGGTATGCGGGATCGGCCGACGCCATCTACCAGTCACTGAACCTGGTGTACGACGACGAGCCCGACATCATCGTCGTGTTCGGCGCCGACCACGTCTACCAGATGGACCCGCGCCAGATGGTCGCCCAGCACGTCGAGAGCGGGGCCGGGGTGAACAGTCGCGGGCATCCGCGTGCCGCGCTCTCAGGCGAGCAGCTTCGGGGTGATCCAGACCGCCGGCGACGGACGGACGATCACCGAGTTCCTGGAGAAGCCGCACGACCCGCCGGGGTTGCAAGACAGCCTTGACGAGGTCTTCGCCTCGATGGGCAACTACGTGTTCAGCACCGAAGTGCTGCTCGAGGCCCTGCGCGCCGATGCCGGTGACGAGGGCAGCGTGCACGACATGGGCGGCGACATCGTGCCGATGCTCACCCGGCGCGGCCTGGCGCAGGTGTACGACTTCGCCGACAACGACGTCCCGGGCTCCACCCCGCACGACCGCGGCTACTGGCGCGACGTCGGGACGCTCGATGCCTACTACGACGCCCACTCCGACCTGGTCTCGGTCCATCCGGCGTTCAACCTCTACAACCGGCAGTGGCCGATCCTGTCCTCCCACACGCCGCTCCCACCGGCCAAGGTCGTTCACGGCGGCAGCGTCAACGACTCGCTGCTGAGCAGCGGTGTCATCGTCAGCGGCGCGGACGTGCGTCACTCGGTGCTCTCGCCAGGCGTGCGCATCCGCGAGGGTGCGCGCGTGGACGGAGGCGTGCTGATGAACAACGTCGTGGTCGAGCCGGGCGCCGTCGTCCGCCGGGCGATCGTCGACAAGAACGTGGTCGTCG
>JAABUM010005411.1_pt1 | contig 13437 bp, 8 predicted proteins | sample 5559161 | NCBI WGS metagenome assembly JAABUM01 (sample SAMN10711868, study PRJNA513369) | rock metagenome | isolation source: Antarctica rocks | place: Antarctica: Victoria Land, Siegfried Peak nord | reverse complement strand
AACAAGACCGCCCGCTCGACGCTGGCCTACCTCATCGTGCGCGACCAGGCGCACGAGAACGCCTACGCCAAGGCGCTGGAGACCCTGGGCATCGACTGGGCCAAGACACTGCCGATTCCCAAGACCAACGCCCAGAAGTTCCCCGAAGTCGCCAAGCTGCTGGAGCTGGGCCTGCAGAGCAAGCAGTACAGCTTCAGCCTGGACAACCTGTCCGAAGCCGGACGGATCTTCCAAGGCGTGTCCCCGTCGGGGGACGGGACGGTACTGACCGCCAGCGAGCAGACCCCCCAAGGCGTGCCCATGACCATCGCGACCGAGCGGATGGAAGAGTTCTCACCCGGCCTGGACACCGACCTGCTGGCCCTGCTGCAAGCGACAGCGGAGATGGAGACGGCCGAGGTACAGATGTCGTTCGGTGCGGTGTCGCCCGAAGGTGCCGCGCCCGCCCCGGGCAACGACGGCACCGGACTACTCGGCAAGATCAGGAACGTGGTCAGCTGACCGCAACGCACAGCGAGCCATCCTGTTCACGCCTCTCCGCGGGTCTTGCGCCGCTCGGGTGGGGGAACCACTGCCCCGGGTATGCGGGGCCGGCGTTCCGGCACCATGGCACGCCATCGAAGGGGACAGATATGACCACCACCGAGCAGGGTGCGGGCGCGAGCGACCTTGGCAAGAGCGTCATCAAGACCCGCCTGGTCGCGGCTGAGTGCATGATCAGTTCTCAGGACGCCATGCGAACACTCAGCACCGCCGCCCGCACACAGGGGTCAACAGGGCGGTACCCGTCCTTCGGTGACGCGCTGTCCCACGATTGTGCTTCCGGCCGCTTGCGACGGGCCGCTTCGTGACACTGTGTAGCGCGGCTGCCCCACCGCCGATCGGCGGGTGTGCGGTGGGGCAGTCGCGCTACGTCTTGCCCGTCGCACCGGAAGTTGCCACCAAGACCGCCGAACCAGCTCAACCGTCCGGGGCTCAGCTGCTCAGACCTGGTACTGCCGCCAGCACTCACCTCGTGGCTGCGCACGAGAAGGTCAGATCCAGAACAAGGGCCTTGACCGTCGCCGACCCTGGGCAACCAGGCGCTTCCCTGTCAGGCCCGTCGTCCGCATCCCGGCAGCGAGCTCGGTCAGCCGACGGTGTAGCGGTAGGCCAGCACAGCCAGTTCGCTTCCGGAGGAGGTCACCGGGTTTTCGGTGTCGACGAACAGCCTGCCGGCCACCACCGTTCCGCGTGCCGCGCGTGGGGTGATGGTGACGGGCAGCGTCGCCGACGCACCCGGCGGCAGCACGAGGGGTGCGACGGTGGCCGCGGGGTCGATGCTTTGCCGCCAGTAGTCCCCGGTCGGGGTACTGACCGTGTCATCGAACGCCAGCGTGGTGACCGTCCCGGTCAGGCTGATCGTCCCGGCCGGCGCCGGGTCGGTCCCGAACGGCCCGATTTCCCCTGGTGATGCTGTCCACTGCCCGGGTGAGAGCTCGGTGGCGGTGATGCTCGCCTTGGGTGCGGTGCCGAAGGTGGACTCGACGTCAGGCGCTGTGGTCTGCACCGGGTAGGTGTCGAAGAACGCCCGCCCGGTGGCGCTTCCTGCCAGCGCGAACGCCGTCGACTGAGTCGGCACCAGCCAGGTCGGCGCCGCCGGGGCCTGGCCGGCGGCCGGGTGCAGCGCCAGGTCCTGGGTCGGTGACTGCGGGGCCAGGGTGTAGGACGCCAGCGAGCTGGTGCGCGGGTCGAGGAAGATTGCCTCCTGCGCCGGCCCGTTGTTGGTCACCCGCAGCTGCGCTGTCACCGGCCGGCCCCGCGTCAGCACAGCACCTTGTGGCAGCCCGGTGGCGGTGACGGCAAGGCTGCGGAAGGAGATGGTCGCGGTGTAGGGCTGCGGCAGGCGAGCACCGGACACCGGGTTGTTCAGCACCACCACCAGCGTCCAGCGTCCCGGCTGCGGGGCCAGGGTCGCCGTGGTCAGCCCCGGGCTGAACCGGGTGCCGCCGCCCAAGACCGGCTTCTGGTTGGTCTCGAGCCCCAGCGGCTGGCCCTCCGGGGACACCAGGAACACCGAGATGTTGTTCGCATCGGCGGCCGGCTGGCGCAGATCGACGTTCAGCGCCCGCTGCCTGGCCGGCACGTCCAGCAGGTAGCTGTCGGTCTGCCCGGGGCTGTAGGAGCGGCCGTTGCCTTTGGTGAACGTCCCGGTGATGGTGACCCCGGCCGTCGTCACCGGGCTCACTGCAGTGGTGACCACCGGCAGCGACGAGGCGCCCGTTCCGGCGTAGATGCTGCCCAGACCGGTCCCGGCCAGCACCAGCGAGGCGGCGATGCTGCCCGAGCGGGGCGCCGTCGTGGTCAGGGTCAGCGTCCGGCTCGCTCCCGCCGGCAGCGCAAACACTGCCGGCGACACGCTGCCGGCCAGCCGGTCCCGGGTGGCTGTGACCCGCAGCGAGACCGGGCCGTGATAACCCGCGGCCCCCGCGGAGGAGAACACGATCGCGGTCCACCGCCCGGGGGCGGGGTCGTGCACGTCGGTCACCGCGTTGTTGCCCGTCCCCTGCGGCAGGGAGTAGGCCGTGTACCGCCCGGTCGGGTCAATCAGCGCCAGCCGCAGGGCCGTGCTGCCCGGTCCGGAGCCGTAGCCGTCGACTTCGACCCGGTCGGCGCCGGCGGGGACGCTGAAAGCCACCCTGCGGAAGATCCGCGTGGCACCGAAGGCGTCGACGAAGCTGCCGTCGGCGGTGCCGGGAGTCAGCGTCGTCTGGGTGGTCACTGTCGAGACCGGGTCGTCGACGGCCCGCAGGCTGGCCGCGACCTGCCGGCCGGTTCCGCCCCGGTTGGTCACGGTGACCGTGCGGGTCAGCGCCGCGCCGGGCGGGGCATGGCCGGTCAGCCCCGGTGAGCTCAGCAGCAGACCACCCGAACCGGCACCCGAACCGGCGGCAGCGGAGCGGGCCAGCTGCACCGCCCGGTAGGTGTTCAGCCGGCCGGCTCCCTGCTCCTGAGCCGGCAGGCCCAAATCGTCAGCCGAACTGTCGATGATCCGGCGGACCTCATCGGGGGTCGGGCTGGTGCCGCCGTGTGCTGCCCGGAAGCTTTCGATGACCAGAGCGGCGGCGCCGGCGGTGAACGGGGAGGACTCGCTGGTGCCGCCGAAGTCGATGAACGGCGAGGGCTTGCCGGCGACGTTGGTGCACCCCGTGTACGTCGGGTCGGGCGAGCACACCGACCAGTTCAGGTCCCCGGGGGCCAGCAGGTCCAGGGTGCGCGGGTCACGCGGCACCCCCGAGGTGGTGTATCGGCCAGGGATGAACGGGCCGGGGGTGAACCCGCCCTGGGTGATTCCCGACGAGGACAACCCGCTGGACTGGTCGTCGGCATAGCTGCCGTTGGACAGCGGGAAGCCCGAGTAGCCGATCTGGGAGTACAGCCGGAACGTCGTCGACGCCCCGACGTCGATCACCCCCGGGGAGCTGGCCGGCGAACCGACCGTGCCGCCGATGCCCGCGTCGCCGCTGCTGGCGACGACGGTGACACCGGCCGCGACAGCGTTCTCGTCGAAGATCGAGATGGGGTCGGTGCCGTTGTCGGGGTAGGGATTGCCGCCGAACGACTCGTTGATCACGTTGACGTGGTCGGTGTCCACCGCGTACTCGATCGCCGCGAGTAGCCCCGAGGTCGGGGTGGTCTCACCCCCGAACACCTTCAGCGCCACCATCTGCGCACCCGGGGCAACACCCTCGATGCGGATGATGCAGCCGGCGGGCAGCGTCTGCGCGGCGGGGTTGACGTAGGTCGACAGGTCATAGCTGACCCGGCCCTGGGTGGCGATCGAGCTGGCGTCACCGAACGCCTCGGCACCGTTGGTCGGCGCTGCGGTGCCGTCCCCGCTGAAGTCTTGGTAATCGGTGATGACGTGGCTGCCGTCGGCGCGGATGAAGTCAGAGTTGTTCACATCCAGCCCGTCGGCGATGAACGCCACCTTGACCCCCGCGCCGGTCGCGCCCAGCCGGCGGGCAGTCGGCGCGTTCGGGTCATCGGAGTTGGTGTGCGTCACCTGCAGCGCCTGCGGCTCCAGCTGGGGCTTGGCCGGGTCGCTCGGGCACGCCCCGGCCGGCGTCGGAGCCGGGGACGTCCCGGGCGCCGGCGCCGGCGCGGGGGCGTCCGGGTGGGCCCTGGGGCGGATCAGCGGCAGGTCGGGCACGACCGCGGCGACGGCCGGGTCTGCCCGCAGTGCCGGCAGGTCGCCGGCCGGGACGCTGGCAGCGAAGCCGTTCAGGGTGGTGTAACTCGGCCCGAGCATGCCGCCGGCGCTCTGCACCTGGCGTTTGACCGGTGCCTGGTCGGCCTGGACCCGCTGGCGCCGCACGCCGAGCGTCAAGGGCTCCGCCGGTGCTTCGGAGTGCTGGTTCTTCAACAGCACGATCACGTTGCGGGCCGGCCCCGAGCGGTCCGCCACCGACACCTGCCGCGGTGCGGCAGGCACCGCCGCGAACGCCGCCGGGGTGAGGACGACGCTGGCGGCAAGCACCGAAGTGGCTGCTGCACCCGCCAACACAAAAACGGTTGGGAGGAGATGGGGCGTGGACGGGCGGAACGCTGCACGCATCCGGGACAACCTTTGCAATTGTGACAGCAGCCATGATTCGGCTGCCTACCGGCGGGATGTGTGCAACAAATACGCTCCCCACCCCCCATGCAAGCGCGGCGCGCCCAAGCACACCCCAACCAGCTGAATTCTGAGGTGCTCCGTGACCTGACCCCTGGACGCAGGGTCCCGGCAGGAGCGGGCCGTGCTCAGCCGGGTCGCAGCCCAAGCCAGGAGTGGTCACGCGCTCTGCACGGAGTGTTTGAACAGACAATCACTTTTGCGGGGAGATCCATGACGACAGACGCACCGTGACCTTGGCCTGCTGACCCTGCGGGTCGGGGTCGGCGGCACCCTGATGGCCCACGGCGCACAGTAGCTGTTCGGCTGGTGCGGCGGCGGCGGCGGCGGCCTGGCCGGCACCGGCGGGTTCTTCGACTCGGTCGGCTTCACCCCCGGCAGGCTCAACGCGGCCCTCGCCGGCGCCGGCGAAGCCGGCGACGGCGCGCTGCTGGCCCTGGGCCTGGCCACCCCCGCGGCTGGTGCCGCAGCCGCCGGGACAATGGTGGTCGCTGCCTCCATGCACAAGGACAACGGCTTTGTCGCCCAGTCCGGCGGCTATGAGTACCCGGCCGTCCTGGCCCTGACCGCCGCCTCCCTGGCCCTGGGCGGCCCCGGCCAGCCACAATCCCCGCCGTCGAGGTCGGCAGCGGTGAACCACACCAGAGCACCGCAGCCTGACTCTCCTGCCGGGCTGGACAGACCGAGCGGACGCGCGGCCAATAGATCGACGACGTGTCCACCGGCCGGCCATCGGCACCGCCTGCCTGTCCTAGCACCTGCTCGTTAGCGGGGTGATAGGCAACGTGGGACTGTGCTGGTTGCCTTGGACGTGTCCGAGTCGATGGTCGCCACCGACGTTGCACCTACCCGGATCGACGCCGCCAAGCAAGCCGCAGCCGAGTTCGTCACCGGCCTTGGCCCTGGGGTGCAGGTGCGGCTGGTCACCTTCGACCGCAACGCCGTCGAGCAAGTCGCTCCCACCCGGGACCGCAACGCTGTCCAGAGCGCCTTGCGCCAGGCCCAGCTCGGGCCCGGCACCGCGATCGGCGAGGCGGTGTTCCTGTGCCTGCAAGCAGCCCAGGGGGCAAGCACACCCGGCGCGCCTTCCACCGCCCGGGTGGTGCTGCTCAGCGACGGCGGCAACAACGCCGGCCGCACCCCCGAGCAGGCAGCAGCAGCCGCCCGGGCCGCGCACGTACCGGTTTCGACGATTGCCTTCGGCACGCCCGCCGGCACCGTCACCATCGGCGGGCAGACCGTTGCCGTGCCAGCTGACTACACCGCGTTGCGTGCCCTCGCCCAGGACAGCGGCGGCCATCCCTACACCGCCCAGAACCTTGTGCACCTACGCCGCGCGTTCGCCGACCTGACCCCGACCGCCACCACCAGCACCCGGCGCACCGAGATCACCGCCTGGCTCACCGGGCTCGCCCTGGCACTGGTCCTGCTGGCAGTCGCCGCCCAGCTGGCCTGGACCCCTGCCTTGCCCTAGTAACTACCGGAGCGGTAACGGCGCGAACCCGCCTCCTGTGCCACTCACAGGGCGTGTGCAGGATGCGCACAGCCGGGCGCCAGATCCAGGGCCGATGGTGACGACTCGAGGCAAGGAGATGCTGTGTCGACACCGCCGCCCGTTCCCTCCGATCTGCCACACCCGGGGTGGCCTGACCCCGCCTGGGGTGACCCGCATACCCGCACGTTCGCGGCGGCTGGCGGCCAGCCGCCGCCGCTGCCGTACCAGTTCAACGGTGCTGGCCCGGGCGGGCCTGCGCGGCGGGGGCGGCGCGGTGCTGCCAGCATCGTCGCGTTGGTGGCCGCCGGTGCGCTGCTGGGCGGGACCGGCGGCGTCTTTGCCGGGTCGGCGCTGCACAGCAGCAGCAGCAGCGGCGGCGGGGGCACGAGCGTGGCACTGGGCGGGTCGGGTGGCGCGGTCACCTCCCCCTCCCAGATCGCTGGGACCGGCCGGTCAGCAGCGGCGGTGGCAGCAGCCGTACTGCCTTCTGTTGTCGTGCTCGAGGTCTCCGGCGCCGGCCAGGCCGACACCGGTTCTGGTGTCGTGCTCAGCGCCGACGGCTATGTGCTGACCAACAACCACGTCGTCGCCGCTGCAGCCTCCGGCGGGAGCGTGCGGGTCACGTTCAACGACGGCATGTCAGCCGCGGCCCGCATTATCGGCACCGACTCCGCGTCCGACCTGGCCGTGGTCAAGGTCGGCAGGACCGGGCTGCACCCGGCCACACTCGGCCGGTCCGCCACGCTGCGGGTTGGTGACCCGGTGCTGGCGGTCGGCAGCCCGTTGGGGCTGTCCGGAACTGTCACCTCAGGCATCGTCTCGGCGTTGGACCGGCCGGTGACAACCAGTGACAGCGGCGGGTCGGGCGGGTCGGGCGGGTCTGGCTCGACTGGATCTGCCGCCCCGACCGTGCTTGACGCGATCCAGACCGACGCCGCGGTCAACCCCGGCAACTCGGGAGGACCGCTGGTGGACATGGCCGGACAGGTCATCGGCATCAACTCCGCGATCGCCTCACTGGGCTCGAGCGCGACGGGCAGCGCCCAGTCGGGAAACATCGGCCTTGGGTTCGCCATCCCGGTCGACCAAGCCAAGGTGATCGCCAGTCAGCTGATCAAGACCGGGCGCGCCAGCCACGCAGTGCTCGGCGTGTCAGTCGCCGACGTCACCGCCGCAGACGGCTCGGGGCAGGCGCTGCTGCGAGCGGTCAGCGCCGGCGGGCCGGCGGCCAACGCCGGGCTGACGGCCGGTGACGTCGTCACCGCGGTGGCAGCCACGCCCATCACCACAACAGAGTCGCTGATCGCCACCGTGCGAACCCACCAGCCCGGCGAGAAGATCCAGCTCAGCTACCGCCGGGGCGGCGCGGTGCACACCGTCACCGTCACCCTCTCCGACGCGTCAACCACCGGATAAGGACGCCAGTGCCCGAGAGCCAACATCGACAGGCGACGAACCCGGCGCAGCCCGGTGCCTGACGAGAAGGCGCCACCGGCTGGCCCTCCCACTACCAGCGGACCAGTCGACGTCGACGACCGGCAGGCAGCAACGGCGATCGAGCTGCTCGTCGTCGGTCCGCCGACGGCCCTGCGATCCCTGCCGCAGCAGCTGCCTGCCGGCTGGCAGGTGCGGTGGGCATCGACTGACGAGCAGGCCGGGGAGGTCGACATCGTGCTGCTCGCGGACGCCGACGCCGGCTGCGTGACCGATCTGCTCGGGCGTCACCCTGAGCTGGTTGTCCTCGCTGCGGTCGCCCGCGACGCCCCGGCAAGGCACAGTCGACGTGCTCAAAGCAGGCGCCACGGCCTGCGTGCGGGTCAGCGAACAGCCCGACGCTGCCGCCGTCGTCGCCGCACACCTGCGTGTCTGCAGCCGCTACCGCACGAACCGGCAACCGGCAACCGGTGATTGGCAACCGGGTGATCGACCCCCGGTCGTGGGTAGCCGGAGCCGCGCGTGAGGGAGAAGCTTTCGCCGTACTGCTACCCAGCCTTCCACCTAGGGCTCCTCAGAGGCGTCGGGCCGCCGCTGAAGCGCCGGCCGCCAGACCACACCAGCCAGTTCGCTTAGAGCAGAGCGCGTCGACGCAGGGCATGTGCCGCGAGCAAGCCCAGCGGAACAGGGGCCCAGAAGGTCACGAGCCGGAACAGCAGCACCGCCGGTCCAGCGTGGGAGGTGGTGTCACGGGCGAGCAGCAGGACGGCGACCAGCGCACCCTCGGTGGTGCCGATACCGGCCGGCGAGGGAACCGAGGACGCGGCCGCGGAGCTGACCAGGAACAGCAGCAGCAGCGTAGCTGCGCTTGCCTGCGTGCGCCCTCCTGCAACAGCGGACAGGCTTACCAGGAACGCGACTCCCAAAATGGCTGTCGTCGCTCCCGAGCAGAGCATCAGCATCCCGAGCGCTGCCGGCCGGTGGCGCAGCGACAGCGCCGCCGCAGCCGCCTGACGCGCGGACGACGTCAAACGGCGGCTGGGAGCGCGCGCGCCGCCTTGCCGGTACCGCCGCCACCCGCCGACGACCAAGCCCACCACCAGGACGAGCCCGAGCAGGCGCAGCAGCTGTGTCGCCGACAAACCGTGCGCAGCATGAGCGATCCGTCGTCCCAACAGATTGGTCGCCGACCCGCTCCCGGCCCCGCCCTGGTCGACCAGCCACACCACAACGGTCACCAGCAGGTCAGCCAGGGCCCCGAGCACCCCCAGGGCGGCAAGGGCTCCGACCGCCTCGGGCGGACCGACCCCGCGGCGGACCAGGTAGCGGATGTTGATGGCGGCTGCGCCCAACCCCAGCGGGGTGAGGCGACTCGCGGCGGCGGCAGCGAGCTGAACCAGCCCGGTCTGTCCCAGCCGGCCCGTCAAGCCGCCGGCGGCCCGCACCGCCAAGGCCGTCGCGAGGTAGTGCGCCCCGGCAAGGGCGACGAGCACCGGAAGCCAGGCGGGACGCAGCGAGCGGGTGATGGCGGCCAGATGGGCGCCGGCGATCACCGCAGTCAGTGAGCCGACCAGGTCGGCAAGGTCGAGTTCGTCGGCGACCGGCTCCCCGAACAGGGCGGCCAGAAGGCACACCAGCGCCGCGGCGAGGAGCGAACGCCGCGGCCGTACCGCCCGCCACCGGCGCCGAGGGCCCGCACAGTCCTGCTCCGGTTGTCCCGGCGTACCGGCCCTGGGCCCGGTCCGCACGCGAATGGCCACCATCGCTAACAGGCCGCAGCCGTTGACGCCAACGCGTCGAGGTCGCCTCGCAGCACATAGCTGCCGGCTGCGGGAATACTCAGCACCGTGCCCGTCCCATCCGCCGAGGCCGCGACGCAGCCCACGTCCTGCCCGCCTGAATCTCTCAGCGACAGCAGCTGGCTGTACGGGAGGCGCACCGTCGACAATCCGGCGCTGCGGGCGTGCAGTTCGATGGTGGTGTCTGACATTGCCGTCACCGCCGCGACACCGTCAGCCATCGGCGCCGGAGCCGCCACCTCAAAGAGCCGCCAGTGCTCCCCGTGCCAGACCTGGCGCAGAAAGGGCACACCCACTGCGACGAGCCGGCCCTCGGTCCTCGACCCGTAGTCCAGCGACACATCGGGCAGCGCCACCCACCCGACGGCGTGCTGGCCCAGCCAGGACCGGTAGTCGGCTGCCGACAGTGCCGGCTCGTAGAACAGCCGGTTGGCGGCGAAGTCGTCGGCTCGTAGCCACCCACGGGCCAGCGGGATCCTGGCCGGCAGGTAGGCGTCGGCACCATGGCTGCTGGGGTCGACGACCTCCAAGCGCCGTGTTGCACTACCCGCCGCCGGCAGGTGGCCCAACAGCGGCTGGTAGTAGCCGACCGAGACCGAAGGGTCACTGGCCGGACGAAGGTCGGTCGCGAGGTTGACAACCGGCCAGACCGCCAGCCCGACCACGCCTGCCATGACCCGACGAGTCGGCCAGCGGACTGTGGCCAGCAGCACCGGCCCGGCAGCGAGCATCGGCACCCGCCCCGCGGTGCTGCCGAGCTCCGACGGCACGACGAAGGCGATCAGCGCAATGGCCGCACTGATGAGGGCAGCCGCCCGCACCGCTGGTGGAACAGCAGCGGCAGCCAGCAGCGCGCAGGTGAACAGCGTCGGGATCAGGACGACGGCTCCGAAGGGCATCACCGACGGCTGGCCGAACACCAGCGCGCTGCCCGCGACAGGAAGGGCGGCCGAGGCGCCCACCAGCAAGGCCCGCAACCAGGCGCGATGGTCGGTGACGGCAAGGGCGGCCACCGCGACGACGACGAAAAGGGCTGCGAGCGGGCTCGCCGGACCGGACACGACAGCAGCAGCCGCCGCTGGCAGCAGCCGGCCGCGGCGCAGCAGGGCAAGGGCGGCGAGCGCTGCCACCATCCCCACAGCGAAGGTGACCCGCCCAGAGAACATGTCCGCCCCCGCAGCCAGCGCCGACGCCGCCGAAGCCGCAACCGGACGCCGGCAACCCCGCAACAGGTCCCCGGCCAACACGGCGATCGCCAGGCACGCCAGAATGGCGACGGCTATGACCCCGACGTGCTGCATCACCGGCCCGGACAGCCAGCTGTAGCCGACGACGTTGGTCCCGCCGTACCAACCCGCCCACCAGATCGTTACCCCACGTGCGGAGGCATCGGCACGGGCGATCTGAGCCGACAGGTCCGGCCCGTAGGGACGGACAACACCCTCCAGCAGGCACAACAACCCCGCCACCGCCGCCCCAACCGCGGGCCCGGCATAACGCCCCAAGGACACACTCAAAACGGCGGCGACCTGTCGTACGTCACCGACCGCCCTGGACGGCGGGCGACGGTCAAGCATCCGGGTCATCATGACGGCTCTAGTTGTGAGGTGCCTGGCAGTCGCCTACCCGGAGCACAAGTGCGCCGGTCAACCAGATGACACTGCACTCTTACGCCGCCCCGACGGCACCCGCGGACGAAAGCGCCGGAACAGGGCCACCGGCAGTCGGCCGGGGAAGTTGGCCACCCGCGGGAACACTGAGCGCCGCAAGCATCTGGCGGCTGGCACCCAGACCATCCGCTGCGCTAAAGCGCGTGCATCAGCGAGCGGGCTGCGTGCCGAGCACCCAGTCAAGCGCCTGGCGAAGCGCCGGTCGCCAGACCCGGTAGGTGTGCGCTCCGGAACGGATGGTGAGCCTGGCCGGGATGGCTTTGCCGGCGAGCACGGCACGCAGGCGGACCAGCCCGGGCAGCACCTGGTGGTCGGAGCTGCCGCTGTCGAGCCAGATGCGCGTTGCCGCGCCGGCCGGCAGGCAGGGGGCATACCGGCCAGGGCTGTTAGCCGCTTCAGCAGCCCGGCCGGCGGGACCGTTGCCGAACAGGGCGGCCGCGCCTCCGCTGTGGGTTGGCCGGTCCAGGCCGGACAGGTCGACGATGGCACCGAACAGGCTCAGGTGTCGCAGGCCCAGGTTCAGGGCGCAGTAGCCGCCGGCGGACATGCCTGCCACCACCCGGCCCGCCGCGGATGGCTGGGTGCGCAGCGACGCGTCAACGGTGGGCAGCACATCGCGCAGGAAGTGGGTCTCGGCTTTGAGCCGCAGGCTGTCGACGCATTCGCTGTCATCGAGCCAGTGGTGGCTCATGCGGGGCATGACGATCAGCGTGGGATGCCCGCTCGCGGCAAGGTGGGCCCCGGTCTGTTCCGCGCCGCCGGCGCGAAGCCAGTCCGCCGGCATCCCCGGCGAGCCGTGCAGCAGGTAGACGACCGGGAAGCGGCGCTGTGGTTCGGTGAAGTACTGCCGCGGCAAGTAGGCCAGCGCAGTCGACCTCCCGAAGCCGCTGCCCCGGTCGGGGACCGGCAAGCGCAGCACCCCCCCGTGCGGTGCCTGGCGCGCAGCTGCGGGGTAGCCCGCGCGCTGCAGGTCCCGGCCCGCCAGCTGCGTCCAACTGTCATCACCGGTCACCACGGAGGCAACGTCGGCGACGTGCGGCAGGTAAGAGAAATAGCTGTTGACGCCGTCGGCGGCGAGCACCAGGGTCAGCAGCGCCGCAGCCAGCAGGCTCAGCCCACGACGGCGGCGCCGGCTCTGCCCCTGACGTCGATGCCATGCACCGGCCCACCACAGCAACCCCGTCACCGCGGCTAGCCCAGCAAGAAAACCCCAGCCGGTGACGTCGAGCTGCCCCACAGCGAACCGTGTCTTTCCTCGGGGCGGCGTATGGATCAGGCGGATGCGTCGCCGCCGGTCCAGTCCTGCAACCCGCAACAGCCAGGGACCAGCGTCTCATGTCATTTGATGCCGCACACTGTCACCGGGGCGCTGGGGCAGCGTAAACCCACCCGGCAACCTCTCAGGAGCAGAAAAGACCGATGACAAGGACCTGCGCTTGACGATGCTGCCGCAGTGCGCAGCCCCCCCAGGTCAACTTCCAACGGTGAGCACACAGCCAGCTCCGGCAGGCTGGCAAGGGTGCCTCCTACCACCACCGCGCGCCGGCTACCAGCACTCGTCGTGCTGCTCGCCAGCGGGGTTGGTCTCAGCGCCAGCGCACAGCCTGCACCCGCCCCACACCTCACCGTCGTCCCGTTCACGCCCGACTGTTCCCCAGCTCGGCAGGCCCGATGGTGAACTTGGTCGCCGTGGGGGACTCGGTGCCCGCCGGTAGCGGCTGCGGCTGCACACCCTTCCCGGTCCATTACGCCCGCAGCCTCGCCGCCCTAGCGGGCCGGAAGGTGGCAGTAAGCAACGACGGCATACCGGGACTGACCAGCGCCGGCCTGCTCGCCAGGCTGCAGGACGGTCAGGGCGTCGGCGCGGACATTGCCGCAGCGGACATTACCACCATCACCATCGACGCCAACGACTTCGGCTACACCCAGGCAGATCCCTCCTGCCCAGGAGGGGCAATCGCCTGCTTCGACAGTCAGCTCGCCGAGTTGGCCCATCAGTTGTATTCGGTTCTCACACGGATCGCCTTCCTGCGGCACAACTCCCCCACTACCGTGCTGCTTACCGGGTACTGGGACATCTGGGAAGACGGCCAGGTGGCTGCGTTCACTGGTCAGCCCTACGTGGCGATCGGCGACGAACTGACCTGGCAGGTCAACCAGCGACTTCAGCAGGCAGCCAACGCAAGCGGAGCGATCTACGTCGACCTGACCGCACCGTTCCGCGGCAGGTCAGGTAAAGACGACGACACCAGGCTGCTAGTGTCGGTCACCGTAAGTTCGTTATGTAAGTCGTAGAATGGTCTATGCCGCGAACTGGTCGCCCGAAGGCGCTGTTGGAGCTCTCGGCCGAGGAGCGTGAGCAGCTGGTGCGGTGGGCTCGGC
>JAABUM010005409.1_pt1 | contig 13440 bp, 12 predicted proteins | sample 5559161 | NCBI WGS metagenome assembly JAABUM01 (sample SAMN10711868, study PRJNA513369) | rock metagenome | isolation source: Antarctica rocks | place: Antarctica: Victoria Land, Siegfried Peak nord | reverse complement strand
GCACCGGCGCGCAGGACCGCGTTCTGCAACTGCAGCAGGGGGTGGCTGACCGGGCTGCTGCCGACGGTGGCCGGCACATCTGCGACGATCGCCAACGGACTGCCCTCGTCGGTGAGCACCGCAGGAATGCTGGCGTGCAGCGCCTCCGTCAGCCGTGCCAGCACCTGCAGCGAGGGCAGGTTCACGCCGTTCTCGACCGCGGACAGGTAGGACACCGAGAGGTCAGCGCGCTGAGCCAGCATCGCCAGCGTGAGCTGTTGTTCCTTGCGCAGCAGCCGCAGTCGCGCGCCGATTCTGCGGGCGAGCGAGGCGTCGGCCTCCGTGACGGTCACAGAAGCGCCGGCGTCACGACCCAGAGGATCCGCGCCGCCTGCTCGGACACCACCCGGAGCCGGTGGTTCGGGTGCGCGGAGTAGTGGATCATCTGGTTCCGCCCGAGTTGATACGTCGTGGTGTCGATCCGCAACTCGATCTCGCCGTCGAGCATCACCAGGAAGCGCTCGCCGAAGAAGCTGTAGGTGGTGTCGGCATCGGAGGGGACGAGGTCCTCGATCAGGCCGGTGAAGTTCGGCGCGACCGAGCGGGCCGACAGGATCGTGTAGGTCTCGTTGCTGCCCGCTGCAACGCGCAGGTGGTCACCCCGCGCGGCGCGGTGGACGTGCACCCGGCCACGGGTGCTGGTCGGAAAGAACACCGACATGTCCGAGCCGAGGACGGCAGCGATCGTCGCGAGTGAACTCAGCGACGGTGCGGTCGCACCGCGCTCAACGCTGGACAGGTAGCCGTCGGTCAGACCGGCACGCCCGGCTAGTTCGGCGAGTGTCAGCCCCCGGGCCTGCCGCAACAGGCGCAGTTGCCGGCCCGCTGTTTCGATTACTTCTTCGACCACTGCTGCGCTATCCCCCTTGTCACGGCCCGCTGCCTTGTCACGGCCCGCTGCGGGTTCTCGCGCGCGACACGCTCGATCATCCCGCGTTGGCGACGCACATCGACCGCGACGCTGCACGTTACAACCGTGTCAACAGTAAAAGTACCCGTTGACATGGGCGCGAGGTAGTACCTAAAGTCCTGTCCCACAGGGGAACATCTACCGGGGCAGGAATTTCGGTGCTCGTAGTTGTTCCTGTCCGACCGTAGTGGCCCACTGTGCCCTGCGGCTACCGCTTCGGGGGTTTCGTGAAACTTCGCCTATACAGCGCCGTGGGTCTCTGCGCCGTGACGACCGGACTGCTGGCCGCGTGCGGCGGCAGTGGCGGCTCGGTGAGCTCAGCAGCCAGCGACACGCTGATTGTCGAGACGTCGTTCAACCTGAAGACCAGTGATCCAGGGCGGATGTTCGAGCCGACCGGGCTGCTGGTGGACCGGGCGATCTACGACACGCTGCTGACCTTCAAGAACGGCGACATGACCAAACCCGTTCCGGACCTCGCGGCCTCGTACACCGCCTCCGCGGACGCCAAGACGTTCACCTTCAAGCTCCGTCCCGACGCGGTCTTCGCCGACGGCGCTCCGGTCACCGCCTCCGATGTCGTTTTCTCTTTACAGCGCGTGACAAACCTCAAGGGCAACCCGTCGTTTCTGATGAGCGGCATCACGGTCAGCGCACCGGACAAGGGCACCGTCGTCCTGAGTTCGAAGACGCCCAACCCGGTCATCCCGTTCATCGTTCCGAACCCCGCACTCGGCATCCTGAACTCCAAGGTTGTCAAGGCCGCGGGCGGCTCCGACGCCGCCGACGCGGACAAGAGCGACAAGGCAGAGGCCGCGCTGAACAAGGCCTCGGCCGGCTCCGGCCCGTACATCCTGCAGAGCTTCAGCACCGCGAGCAGCGTTCAGCTCACCCGCAATCCGAAGTACTGGGGCACCAAGCCCAAGTACCAGTCGATCGTCGTCCGCAATGTCGCCGCGAACGTCCAGAAGCTCGACGTGCTCAAGCAGGCGTCGCAGATCGCGGTTGACCTCTCACCGGCGCAGGCCCAGGGGCTCACCGGCGTCAATGTCGAGCGCGGCGCCTCGCCGAACGTCTTCTTCGTCTACACCAACGCCAGCCCGTCGGTGTCGAAAGCGACGAGCAACCCGGACTTTCAGGAGGCCGTCCGCTACGGCATCGACTACCAGGGGCTGCTGCAACTCGCGGGCACCGGCTCGTTGCAGGCGGCCGGTGTCGTTCCCAGCATGTTCCTCGGCAGCCTGTCGCAGTCCCAGGGTGTGCAGCGTGACGGGGCCCGCGCCAAGGCCGCGCTGGCGAAGTCCGGCCTGGGCCATCCGACGGTGACGATGTCCTATCCGAGCGATCTGCAGGTCAACGGGCTGAGCTTCGGTGACCTGGCCGCCCGGGTGAAGCAGAACCTCGCCGAGGTGGGCATCACCGTCACCCTGAAACCCGCCCCGACGCAGACCGCGCTCGACACCTACCGCAACGGCAAGGACCAGATGGGCCTTTGGTACTGGGGTCCGGACTTTCCAGACCCGAGCGACTACCTGGCCTTCCTGCCCGGCGCGACGGTCGGCGAGCGGGCCAAGTGGGCAAAGGGTGCGGACACCGCGCTCGAGACCATGGGCGCCAAGGCACAGCAGACCACCGACAACGACGCCCGCAAGGCGCTGTACGAGCAGATCCAGCAGAAACTGAACGTGCGCAGCCCGTTCATGCCGCTGATCCAGCCCGCTCAGCTGCTCGTCAGCGTCAAGTCGGTGTCCAACGTGCACTCGAACGCCCTGTGGGAGCTGGACCTCAGTGACGTCGGCTGAGGCGCCGCCGGCGCCCACCGGCACCGCCACGGGTCCCGGCCCCGGCGGGTCGGTGGGCTCGGGGGGTACGGACGGCACGGGTCTGGCACCGATCACCCGCACACGGGGGCGGCAGGATCGTGGCGACCTCGCGCGCTACCTCGTCCGCCGCATCGCCATCGGGCTCGTGCTGGTTCTGGGTACGACGCTCATCGCCTTTCTGCTCACCCAGCTCGTGCCGGGTGACCCGGCCGCGGCCAACCTCGGCCAGCAGGCGATCAACGACCCGGCCGCGGTGGCCGCGTTCCGCCAGCAGCACGGCCTGGACCGCCCGCTGCCCGAGCAGTACGTCATCTACCTCGGAAACCTGCTGCACGGCGACCTCGGGGTCTCACAGCAGAGCCACCGGCCGGTGAGCACCGACCTCTCGGAGTTCGTGCCGGCCACCGCCGAGCTCGCGTTCTTCGCGATCGCGGTGAGCCTGCTGCTCGGTGTCACCTTCGGCGTCGTCGCGGCGCTCACCCGGGACCGTTGGCCCGACCAGCTCTTGCGGGTGGTGAGCCTGGCCGGCGTGTCCGCACCGACGTTCTGGGTCGCGCTGGTGGCCTTCTACCTCTTCTTCTTCAAGCTCGGCTGGGTGCCGGGCGGCGGACGCCTCAACCCGGGGCAGGCGCCGCCGGCACACACGACCGGTCTGTACACCGTCGATGCCCTGCTGCACGGCAACTGGACGGGCTTCGTGTCCGCGCTGCGGCACGTCATCATGCCGGGGCTCGTGCTCGCGCTCTACACCGTCGGCCTGCTGCTGCGCTTCACCCGCGCCTCCGTCCTGGAGGTCGTCGGCAGCGACTACGTCCGGGCCGCCCGGGCCAAGGGGTTGCCCGAGCGCATCGTGATCACTCGGCACATCCTGCGTCCTGCGCTGGTCGGCATCATCACCGTCGCCGGCGTGGCCTTCGGCAGCCTGCTGTCCGGTGCCGTGCTGGTCGAGAACATCTTCGGCTGGCCGGGGATCGGCGAGTACGCCTTCCGCAGCGCAACCAACCTCGACCTGCCCTCGATCATGGGCGTCAGCGTCGTCGTCGCCACCGTCTACATCGCCATCAACATCCTGGTGGACATCCTCTACGGCGTCATCGACCCCCGGCTGAGGCTGTCATGACGGCGCTGGACCTCGCGGCGTCGCGGACGCAGCGGCGCGGCCGGCGCTGGTGGCAGAGCCGGGCACGCAGCGGAAACGCCCGCTCGCCGTGGCGTCAGCCGCTCGCGATCGTGGGGCTCGGAGTGATCATCGCCTGGGCGCTGGTGGCGGTGTTCGCGCCGCTGATCGCGCCGCACGACCCGATCGCCCAGGACAGCCCACTGTTCCTGACGCCCGGCGCGCACTCCTGGTTCGGTACCGACGAGCTCGGCCGGGACGTGCTCAGCCGGGTCGTGTACGGCACCCGGATCACGCTGCCGCTGGCTGCCCTGCTGGTCGTAGCGTCCATGATCATCGGCAGCGTTCTCGGGGGCCTGGCAGGCCTGCTCGGCGGCGCCGTCGACACCGTCATCATGCGCACCGCCGACCTGGTGTTCGCCTTTCCCGGCATCATCCTGGCAATGGCGGTCACTGCCGCGCTCGGTCCCCAGCTGCGCAACGCGGTCATCGCCGTCGTCGTCGTGAGCTGGCCGATCTATGCACGCCTGGTGCGCGGCCTGGTGCTCTCGGCGCGGACGAGCCAGTACGTCATCAGCAGCCGGATGCTCGGCGCGTCGTCGTGGCGGACGTTGCTGGTCGACATCCGTCCCAACGTCGCCGGCCCGGTGCTGGTCATGGCCGCTCTCGACATGGGCAACGCGATCCTGCTGCTGTCCGGTCTGTCGTTCCTCGGCCTCGGTGCGCAACCACCGGCCGCCGAATGGGGTGCGATGGTCGCCGCCGGCGCCACCAACTTCGACAAGTGGTGGATCAGCCTCTTTCCCGGCCTGGCCATCCTCACCGTCGTGCTGGCCTTCAACTTCGTCGGCGACACGCTGCGCGACGTCCTCGACCCGCGCACCGCGCGTGCGCTGCGGACGTGACGCGATGACTGCGCTGCGTAGAACCGACCCGGTCGACGATTCGGGCACCACGACCCGGCTGCTCGAGGTCGAGGACCTCACCGTCCGCCTCCCCACTCGCGACGGCCATCGCAACGCCGTGGACGGGGTGTCCTTCGGAATCGACCGCGGCGCGATCCTCGGGCTGGCCGGCGAGAGCGGTAGCGGCAAGACGATGACCGCGATGGCGATGCTCGGCCTGCTGCCGCACGGTGCGCGCACCGGCGGCTCGATCCGACTGGACGGCAGCGAGCTGCGCACGACGTCCCAGCGCGGGCTGCGCGCGGTGCGCGGCCGGCGGATCGCACTCATCTCGCAGGATCCGGCGACCAGCCTGCATCCGATGCTGTCGGTCGGAACCCAGCTCACCGAGCACATGCGTCACCATCTCGGGCTGTCGAAGGACGCCGCCCGCGCCCGGGCGATCGAACTGCTGAACACCGTGCGGATCCCGAATCCGGAGCAGGCGCTGAAGTCCCACCCCGGCGTGTTCTCCGGAGGCATGCGGCAACGGATCGCCATCGCGTCGGCACTGGCCTGTGACCCCGACGTGCTGCTCGCCGACGAGCCCACGACCGCGCTGGACGTCACCGTCCAGGCGGGCATCCTGCGGCTGCTCGACCGGCTGCGCCGTGAGCGTGGACTGGCCGTGCTGCTCATCACCCACGACCTCGGCGTGCTGTCCGCGGTCGCTGACGAGGTCTGCGTGATGTACGGCGGACGCATCGTCGAGCGGGGCCGGCGCCGCGACGTCCTGGGGCGGCCGGGGCATCCGTACACCCGTGCGCTGCTCGACGCGCTGCCACATCCCGAGACCCCGAACAGCGCGCTGCGCCCCATTCCCGGCAGTCCGCCGCCGTTGGGCGCCGTTCCGGACGGCTGCGCGTTCGCGCCCCGCTGCTCACTGCGGATAGCGGCCTGCGTCGAACAACGGCCGAAGCTCGCCGTCCCGAGCTCCGAGAGGCCAGGTGCCGCTGTGCAGAACCCGTCCATCGTGCACGCTGCCATCGGCGGCGATCCAATCGCACCCGATGTGATCGCAGGCGGTTCGGTGGCACACGAGGCCGCCTGCCTCGTCATTGCCCCGGCAGGTGCGGTGTGACTGAGCTTCGCGAGCGCACCGCGGTGCTCGAGGCCACCGGGGTGTGTGTGGACTACGGACCGCGCGGACGCCGGGTCCGCGCCGTCGACTCCGTTGACCTGGCCGTCCGTCCCGGCGAGGTGCTGGGGCTGGTCGGTGAGTCGGGCTGCGGCAAGTCCTCGCTCGGCCGCGCGCTGGTCGGGCTGGAACCGGCTGCCGAGGGCAGCGTCCGGTTCGACGGCGAGCCGGTGCTGCCGCTGTCGCGCCGCCGCCGACCGGACGCGCTTCGCTCGCTGCAGATGGTGTTTCAGGATCCCTACGCCTCGCTGAATCCGCGTCGCACGGTGGGCGACCTCATCGCCGACGGGGTGCGGCTGCGTAACGGACCGCGCGCCGAGGTGGATTCGCTGCCGGCCGAGCTGCTCGGCCGGGTCGGACTGCCCGCCGACGCGGTGACCAAGTATCCGCACGAGTTCAGCGGTGGGCAGCGCCAGCGCATCGCCATCGCGCGGACGCTCGCCGCCCGTCCGAAGTGCATCGTCGCCGACGAGCCGATCAGCGCGCTCGACGCGTCGGCGCAGGCGCAGGTGGCCAACCTGCTGCTCGCCCTTGCCAAAGAGGACGACATGGCGATGGTGTTCATCTCCCACGACCTCTCGGTGGTCCGCCAGATCGCCGACCGCGTCGCGGTGATGTACTTGGGCTGCATTGCCGAGATCGGGACGACAGCTGCGGTGTGGTCCCAGCCGACCCATCCGTACACCGAGGCGCTGGTGTCGGCGATTCCGCGGGCCGACGGCCTGGGCTCGCTGCCGCTGGACCTGCCTGGTGACGTGCCTGACCCGGGGTTTCCGCCGAGCGGGTGCCGCTTCCATCCGCGCTGCCCGCTGGCGCAGGACCGCTGCTCGACCACGATCCCGTTGCTGACCCGACTTCCGTCCGACCCCGACCGCGCCGCGGCGTGCCTGGTTCGGGTGCCCGCCGACTCAGACGTTTCCGGAGGTTCACTGTGTGGCTGAGCAACGCCGTCGTCACCGATGTCGACGGGTCGAACCGACCCGGCTGCTGGGTCGAGGTCGTGCCCACCGGCCGGTTCCGTGAGGCCCACGACGGTGCTCCCGCTGCCGGCCCGGTGATCGACGCGGGCGGCATCGAGGTCGACCCGACGCCGCATCACGCAGTGGCCGAGGCGTTGCTGGACGCCATCGTCAACGGTGATCGCGACGCCGCGGACGGGTTGTACGCCGACGAGCTCCTGGTGTGGCACAACCACGACGGCATCGAGCGTGACAAGGCCGAGAGCCTGGAGCTGATCAGCGCGATGGCGCGCGAGCTCGTCTCGATGAAGGCGACGGTCGTCCGCCGTGACCACCTCGCCGACGGCTACGTCCAGCGCACCACGTTCCACATCGTCGGCGCCACCGGTGCGGACGAGTTGATCGACACGATGATGCGCGTCTGGGTTCAGGACGCGCGCATCACCCGAATCGAGGAGTACGCGCTGGGTGATGCCGCCCACATCGGCTCCTAATCCTCCCGTATCGCCCCAAGCACACCTCCCCCGGTGCAGCAGAAAAGGACCCAGGCCACGATGTCACCTTCGACAGTCTCGGACGACGCGACGACGGCGCAGCCGTGGTGGAACCGGCAACTCAGCTCGGGAATGCCGGTGCACCGCTACCAGCAACCGCGAGCGTCGGCGCCGCTCCATCCGGCCGAGCGCACCTGGCTCGACACGCCTCTGAAGTCGGCACCCCTGTGGAGCTCGGTCGATCTGCGCGACGGCAACCAGGCGCTCGCGAACCCGATGGACCGGGTCCGCAAGCTCGAGATGTTCCGCCTGCTGGTACGCATCGGTTTCAAGGACATCGAGGTCGGCTACCCGTCGGCCAGCGAGGCCGAGTTCCAGTTCGTCCGTGATCTCATCGAGGGCGACAGGATTCCGGACGACGTCACCATCACCGTCTTCACACCGGCCAGGCCCGAACTCATCGAGCGCACCTTCGAGGCCGTGCGGGGCACCGACCGCGGCGTCGTCCACCTCTGTCACGCCACCGCCTGCCTCTGGCGCGACGTGGTGTTCAAGCTGCCGCCGTCGGCGGTGCTCGATCTGGCACGCACCAGCGCCCGGCAGCTGATGCAGCTCGCAGATCGGCGTCCGCAGCCGGTGCGCTTCGAATACTCCCCCGAGACCTTCAACGTCACCGAGCCGGAGTTCGCGCTCGAGATCAGCAACGTCGTCGCCGACCTGCTCGAGGCCACCCCTGATCGTCCGCTCACCCTGAACCTGCCGAGCACCGTGGAAACCGACTCGCCGGACTATTTCGCCGATCAGATCCAGTGGATGCAACGCTCGCTGGAGCGGCGGGATTCGATCATCCTGTCGGTACATCCGCACAACGACCGCGGCACCGCCGTCGCCGCGGCTGAGTACGCGCTCGCCGCCGGCGCCGACCGGGTCGAGGGGACGCTGTTCGGCAACGGCGAGCGCACCGGCAACGTCTGCCTCATCACGCTGGCGGGAAACCTGTTCAGCCGGGGCGTGGACCCGCAGCTGGACCTCAGTGACATCGGCGGGATTCGCGAGGTCGTCGAGCGGTGCAACGAGATGCCGGTCCATGCGCGGCATCCCTACGCCGGCGACCTGGTGTTCACCGCGTTCTCCGGCACTCACCAGGATGCCGTGTCCAAGGGCCTGGCCGCGCTCGACGCCGAGGCGGCAGCCACCGGACGCAGCGTCGGCGAGCTGCCGTGGAATGTGCCCTACCTGCCCATCGACCCGCGCGACGTCGGCCGCAGCTACGAGGCCATCATCAGGGTGAACAGCCAGTCCGGCAAGGGCGGTATCGCTCACGTGCTGCGTGCCGAACGCGGTCTCGAGCTGCCGGTGTCACTGCGCGTCGAGTTCGCCAAGATCGTCCAGCATCGAACCGACGTCACCGGCAACGAAGTGTCGAGCGGGCAGCTGTGGAACCTCTTCTGCGACGAATACTGCGAGATCGACACCGGTGCAACGGTGCGGATGCGGTGCGGCGACAGCGGTGCCGGCGACGTCCTCGTCTCACTGCCCGGCATCGAGCCGATTGCCGTGCCCGGAGCCACCGCGGCCGGTGACCTGGTGACGGCGCTCGACGGGTACGGCGTCCGCGCGGAACTGCTCGAACTCGTCCGCGCCGACACCGGGGCGCCCGGTGCGCAAGCGGTGGCGTACGCGCTCATCGCCACGCCTGGCAGCGAGCGTCCGGTGTGGGGCGTCGGACTGTCGTCGGTGCCCGCACTGGCCGGCGCGCGGGCATTGCTGGCCGCCCTGCGGCGCGGCGGGGTATTCGCCGAGCGCGACCAGCCCGCGCACGCCGCGGGGCGGAAGGCGCGAGCATGACCCAGCCCACCGGCTATCTCGAAGTCGGCCCCCGGCGCTTTCGCGAGGACCCCGGCCTGAGTTTCGGCGATTACGTCGTCGGCGACGTGTACGAGCACCGTCCCGGCCGGACCGTGCTCGACGCCGACAACGTCTGGGGTTCACTGCTGAGCCACAACCAGCATCCGCTGCACATCGACGCGGTCTACGCCGCAGGCACCGAGTTCGGCCGCCTGCTGGTGTCCAGCCTGGTGACGTTCAGCATCGTCAACGGCATGACGGTGCGCACCGTCAGCCAGCGCGCCATCGCCAACCTCGGCTGGGATTCGGTCCGGCTTCGGGCCCCGGTGTTCGTCGGCGACACCCTCACCGCCGAGAGCACCGTGCTGTCGGTGCGCCCGTCGACCAGCCGTCCGGGCCAGGGCATCGTCACGGTCCACACGACCGGCCGCAACCAGGACGACGTCGTCGTTCTCGAGTTCGATCGCACCCTTCTTGCCGGCGCACGCAACGCGGGCGCCACGTCAAGCACCACCACCAGCGGACAGGAGACAACATGAGCGCCATCCCCGTCATCGACCTGCAGGGCACCGATGACCCAGCACAGGAGCGCCGGGTCGCCGACGAGCTCTCCCGGGCGTGCACCGAGGTCGGCTTCTTCGTCATTCGCGGCCACGGCATCGACAAGGCGATCTTCGACGACATCTACGAGCGGTCGAGCCGCTTCTTCGCCCGGCCGGTCGAGGACAAGGCGAACTATCCGATGCAGACGAGCACCGCGCGGGGCGACAACGATTACAGCCCCTACGGTTACAGCGCGCTGCTGAGCGAGAACGCGTTCGCCTACACCGGCAAGCCCGGCATGCCCTCGGACTACGTCGAGAAGCTCAGCGTGGGGCGCCTCGTCCTGGACGACGACGAGCCGCTGCCGCTGCCCACCGACGACGAGGGGCAGGCGCTGCGTACGGCGCTGCGCGACTACTTCGGAGCGTGCGAGCGGTTGGCCGGACGGGTGTCGGAGCTGCTGACCATCGCCCTCGAACTGCCGCGCGACTTCTTCGCAACCCGCACCGACCGGTCGAATGACTCGCTGCGCTCGCAGTCCTATCCCGGCGTGCGCGAGGAGTTCCTCAACGACCAGGGCATGGGCGAGCACACCGACGGCACGCTGATCACGCTGCTCACCCAGGACGGCCCCGGCCTGCAGCTGCGCGACCTCTCGGGTCGGTGGCTCGACATCGACGTCGCCGAGCGCGACTCGTTCATCGTCAACATCGGCGACCTGATGGCGCGCTGGTCCAACGACGAGTACGTTTCGACACCGCACCGGGTCCGGCTCACCGAGCGTGGCCGGCAGTCGGTGGTCTTCTTCAAGCTCGCCAACGACGATGCCTTGATCGAGGCGTTTCCCAAGTTCGTGCGCGACCGGGCGGCCAAGTACGAACCGATCCGCTACGAGACGTTCTCGCTGGAGAAGATGAACGCCCTCTTCGGCCGCGAAGAGGTGACCTCGTGAGCATCGACCCGTGCCTGTTCTACGCGCCGGCGCTGCGGGTGGACTCGGTGCTCAAGGGCCTGCCGTTCGAGGTGGGAACCGCGGCCCTGGTGCTCGACCTCGAGGACTCGATCCCCAAGGCGCTCAAGCCCGCCGGCCGCGCGCGGCTGGCCCAAGAGGACCTCGATCTGACCGTGCTCGGGCTCAGCGGTGTCACCATGCGGTTGAACAGCCTGGCCACCGCCGAGGGCCTGGCCGATATCCAGTTTCTGCTCGCACAGGACGCCCGCGTCGGCGGGCTGCCGGTCGAGCGGGTGCTGATTCCCAAGGTCAACGCCGGCAGCGATGTCGCGTTCTACCGTTCGCTGCTGGCCAAAGTCACCTGCCCGCCGCTGATCTCATCGTTCATCGAGACCGTGGACGCCGTCGAGAACGCCTTCGACATCGCCGCCGCCAGCGACGGGTTGTGCTTCGGCCAGGCCGATCTGGCCGCGGAGATGTACGCACCCGATGCCGCCTACCTCGCGGCGGCCCGCAGCCGGCTGTGCGTCGCGGCGGCGAAGTACGGCCTGCCCGCGATCGACACGAACTCCTTTGAGTTGTGGGACATGGAGGTGGTGCGTAGTCAGTCCGAGGCGGCCAAGAACTGCGGCTTCACCGGCAAGGCGGCGATCCACCCGAAGCAGGTCGCCACGATCATCGATGTGTTCGCGGTCCGCGACGACGAGCTCGCCGCCTACCGCAGCACCATCGAGGACTACGAGGCCGACGAGCGCGGGTTCGCGGTGTCCAAGGACCGCATCCTCGCCCCGCCGTTCGTGCTCAAGGCGCGCAACATGCTGCGCCTCTACAACAGCGCGGACACCAGCTCTCCAGTGCCCGCCCCGGTCGCCTGACCGACGCCGCCAAGCACCGCCAAACCCCAACCAGCACCGCAACCAGCACCGCAACCGAAAACTAGACCCGCATCCCGCATCCCCCCATCCCGCACGGAGGAATCATGACCCTGACCCCGACCGAACTCGTCGCGAACGCGATGGTCGACGTCTCCCAGTTCGAAACCGAATTCCGCGACGGCAAGCTGGTGGCCGTCGGCACCGCGCTGCGCGAACGCGTGGCCGAACTGGTCGCCGAGGGCGACGGCCTGGCGCTGTGTTCCGGCGTCGCCGCCCTGCTCGCCAGCCACGGTCTGGACATCTCCGTCGAGGCCGACGCCGCAATCGGACGCGACTACCTGGAGTCGGTGTTCCGCGACTTCGCCGCATCGGCCGACGTCGCCTCACACACCCCCGTCGTCATGGGCTACGACCAGGTCGCGGCGATGGACGTCGACGGCTTCAACAAGAACACCTCCTTCACCCCGAACAGCGACCACACCGAATCTCGTGAGTTCCTGACGACCAAGTGCGTTCACTTCGACGCGGCGACCACCTTCATCGGCAACGTCTACGGTCCGAACACCAACATCAACGGTGGCCAGCCGATCGTCTGCAACACCCGCGACTTTCTCGCGCAGAGCGGGATCGCGCCCGGCGAGCTGATCGAGCTCATGCCGCACAGCTACAACGTCGCGGTCAAAGAGGAGTACTCGCAGGCGATCCTTGCCGACCACGCCGCCTCGGTCGAGATCGACCTGAGCAAGGACATGGTCATGGTCGTCCTCAACAACGAGGTGGACGGCGGGCTGGCGCACGCCGGCAGCGCACCGTCGCTGGCTGACCCGTCGAAGCCGGGCAAGCGTCCGCTGCGGCACATCGAGCTGCAGTTCGAGGACGGCTCGAACCTGGGCACCTGGTACGAGCACTACGGCCTGGACATGCCCCAGGTGAAGATGAGCGTTCCGGAACGTGACGCCGCCGACTTCGACCGCTACCACCGCGGCGTCGATGAGCTGATGTCGTCCGCGACGTCGCAGAGCTGACCCGATGGCGACCGCCGACACCACGCTGCGCAGCCCCGACGTCCCGAAAATGTCGGCGGCTGACCACGACGAGCTGAACACGTTGCTCGTCGCCCTCGAGGCCGACGTCTGGCCCGAGGAGTTCGCCGCCGCGCGCGAGTTCTACGACGCGTGGGGAACACCGGTCGCCGACGACATCGCCGTCACCACGCACCATCCGGGCGGCGTGGCGAGCTATCTCGCCACGCCGCCGGGTGCCGACCCGAGCCGCATCGGGCTGTGGCTGCACGGCGGCGGCTACGTCTACGGTTCGCAGCGCAGCCACGGCAGCATGATCGCCGAGACCGCCCGCGCCGCCGGCTTCGCGATCACCCATCTGCAGTACCGCCGCGCGCCGGAGAACCGCTATCCGGCCGCCCTCGACGACGCGGTGGCCGCCTACCGCGGGCTGCTTGACGAGGGTTGGAATCCGCGGGCGATCACGCTGATCGGTGACTCCGCCGGCGGCGGGCTGGTCCTGGCGGTTCTGCTCTTTCTGCGCGACCACGGCATCCCGCTGCCCGCGGCGGCGGCGTGCATCTCGCCTTGGGCCGACCTTGCCGGTACCGGCGAGTCGTTCGCAGCCAACGAGGACGTCGATCCGCTGATCAGCCGCTCGGTGGTCGGTCTGGTGAAGGACGCCTACCTCGGCGACACACCGGTCCAGACGCCGTACGCCTCGCCGCTGTACGGCGAGGTGGCCGGCCTGCCGCCGATCCTGATCCAGGTGGGCGAGCGCGAGATGTTGCTCAGCG
>JAABUM010005408.1_pt1 | contig 13443 bp, 13 predicted proteins | sample 5559161 | NCBI WGS metagenome assembly JAABUM01 (sample SAMN10711868, study PRJNA513369) | rock metagenome | isolation source: Antarctica rocks | place: Antarctica: Victoria Land, Siegfried Peak nord | reverse complement strand
AGATGCGGCCGGCGCCCGAGGTGGCGTCGATCCACATGCCGCATTTTCCCGACGCGAACAGCGCCTGGTTCTCGTTGAAGCCGTTGGCGGTCGGGCCGGGCGGTCCGTCCTTCTTCATCACGTTGAGGTACCAGTCGATCGTCGTTTTCCAGGGCTGGGTCGTGAGTTGCGGCTGCCACTTCGTGTCGAACCACGCGCCGCCGTGCGCCACCACGGCCGTGCCGAGGAACGCCATGTTCTCGCCCCAACCCGGCTTGCCGCGGAGGCAGATGCCGTAGATCCCGTTCTTCTTGTCAGTCAGCTTGTCGGCGAACTGGGCGATCTGATCGTAGGTCGGCTTTTCCGGCATGGTCAGCCCGGCCTTGTCGAACAGATCCTTGCGGTAATAGGTGAAGGACGATTCAGCATAAAACGGTGCAGCATACATCTTGCCGTCGACGCTGAGCCCGTCCTTCACCTGCGGGATCAGGTCCTTGTAGTCGTAATCGTCGCCGAGATCGTCGAGCGGTGTGAGCCAGCCCTGTTTGGCCCAGATCGGGGTCTCGTAGGCGCCGATCGTCATGACGTCGAACTGGCCGCCCTTGGTGGCGATGTCGGTGGTCAGGCGCTGACGGAGGACGTTCTCTTCGAGCACCACCCAGTTCAGCTTGATGCCGGTCTGCTGTTCGAACTTCGGCGACAGCTTCTGCATCACGATCATATCGCCGTTATTGACGGTCGCGATCGTCAGTGTCATCTGGTCGGCGGCCTTGACCGCGACGGTGGAGGCCATGAGCCCAGCCACCAACCCGCTCATACGAGCAAAACGCATTGCTTTTCCTCCCTTTGGGCGGCTGCTTTGGGCGACCGCCAACTTTGCTCACCTCAAGAGCAAATGCTCGGTCGCGGCGGTCGAACTGTCAAGGGCAATCTTGAGGCAGCCGCACGTCAAACGCGACGGTCGAGCAAACGCAGGGCAGTCGGCTCGTCGATCACGAGCCCGGTCGCGTAGCGTCCGGCAAGCGCTGCCGCCAGCGCGTCGATCTTGGAGGCGCCGGCCGCGACCAGCACGGTCGGGCGTCGCGGGGCGGCGGGCGGCGGCACCGCGGTGAGGCGGGCCGTCACGGCATTGTCGATCAGCGCCCCCGCGGCATCGATCGGGTGGGAGCGCAGCTCGCCGACCGCGCCGGCGGCTTGCAATTCCGCCAGTTCCTCAGGGGTCACGAAGCCATCGATCAGCAAGGGTGCGGTCGGGCCGATGGAGCCGACCCCCAGCACCTCGGCATCGGCTTCGCGGACCAGCGCGTCGACGATGCCGTAGCCGCGCTGCGCCTTCAGGAATTCGCATTCCTCGCGCGTATCGGTCAGCACGGGGAGGGGAAGGGGATAGCACTGAGCCCCGACGCGGTCGGCGAGCCTGATCGCGACGTCGTAAGGGCTGGCGCGGCCGTCGCGGGTGAGATTGCCGACCGCCGAGACGACGCGATGATCCGGCCGCTCCATCGAGGTGACCTGGCGTACCGTCTCGAGCAGCGTCCGCCCGGTGCCGAGCGCCAATATTTGCGGGCTCGTCGCCGCCAGAAGGTTCTCGATGTACTGCGCGGCGAGCAGCGCCACTCCGGTGCGGTCGCTCTGCCCGTCGACGCTGGGCGCCACCTCGCAGAGGTCGAGACCATAGCGGTCGCGGATGCGCTCGCCGAGTTCCATGCTTTTGAGGAGCGGGTGGTCCAGCCGGAACTTGATCAGCCCCTCGGAGATCGCAAGTGCCACGAGGCGCTGGGCGTTGGGGCGCGACACGTTGAGGTCGGTCGCGATCTCGTCCTGGGTCCGCCGCTTGATGTAGTAGAGCCAAGCTGCGCGGGCCGCGAGGTCGAGCCGTCTGGTTCGGGCATCAGCCTTCTCGTTCACCCCAGGCCCCCGACCCTCGGTCTAGCTCCCGACGGCACCGGCCGCTCCGGGGAAGTGGGGGCACGTTGGCGCAGCTTGCCGCTCCGGGTCAAGCGGCGCCGGCGCGTTCGGGTCGCGCGGTGCGGTATCCATACAGGGCCGTCAGACCCGGATCGGGCGGAAGCCAAACCGGTCGCTCGCCCGGCCAGATGGGAACCACCGGCCCGCCGAGCACGCCGATCGAGGTATCGGTGGCAAAACGAGCCAAGACGGCCGGGGCCCAGTCGGGCGCGGGCTATGGATTCAGTGAAACACCTCCGGCTGAACTCGTCCCGAGGTCGATGAGCGCGAGGCCCTGAGAGCCAGGGCGCCGGGCGGATCGCAATGCCAAGCGAAACCTGCAGGCATCCGCCGCGTAGCTAGAACGGTGGCGGACTCGGCGAAATCGTCGGCCGCGCCCGAGGACCCTCGTAGCATGTTGACGGGCAAACAGGTTCGGGAAGCGCGCGCCCTCCTGGGGCTGCAGCGGTCGAAGTTCGCCGAGAAGGTGGGTGTCCCGCACGCGATCCTGAAGCTTGCCGAGATGACCGACGGGGAATGCCCGATCACGCTCGAGCGTGCGCGGCAGATCCGCCGCGCCATCGAGACGGCCGGCATCGAACTCTACGATGAGGGCGACGATGCCGGGGCGAGGCGCAGGGGATCGGGGGATTGACGCTGAATGGTGCGTGCGTACCCCTCCGACGACGGTCATAGGCCGCGAGCGGCGCCACCCGCGGCAACGTCATCGTGCAGAAACCATCTTGCGCACGATGCAGGCGATGCGGTCCTGCGGAGGCAACCTAAGAACACGGACGGACGTTGCAGGCGGGAACGCGGAAAGACCGCTAAGTCCCGATCCGGCATCGAGCCCCAGGAAATCACGACCATGATGATCCCGTCCGACCGTACAACGGCCCGGCGCATCGCCCGGATGGTCCTTGCGGGCGCGGCGGTGCTGCTGGCCCAGCAAGGCGCTGCGGCGAGCGACGACGGCGTCCACCAGTTCTTCTCCGCCATCTTCGGCGGTGGCGCGGCCGAGATCGCGGTGGCGCCTGCCCCGGTGCACAACCAGGGCGCCGCCGAGGTCCCGTATCGCGCGCCTCAGCGGCCCTTCCGCGGCCATCCGCTGACGGTGCGGCTGCACAAGGCCAAGCCGAAGCTCGCGGTCGCTCAGCTGCCGACCAAGCCCGGCAAGGTGTCGATCTTCGACGACGGAACGCTGCGCCGCGGCGATGCCGTGATGATGGCGGGCGGCATCCGGATTTTTGCGGGATCGGGCGCACTGCCTCATGCGAGCAGCGACTTCGTCGGCCTGACGGCCTCCAGGGATCTCGGCAAGGACTTCACGAAAGTGCTGGCCGAAGTGGACCGGCTACCGCGCGGCTGATCGGCCGGCCCAAGTCGATGCGAGCCGACTCGGAGCGAGGGGGAGGCAAGGCAATGGGTGAATGGGATACCGAGGTGAGCGGTCCCCGCATGGTGATGGTCACCCATCCCGACGGACACCGATGGTTCTTCAGGTTTCCTGAAGGTTGGACCGCGGGGAGCGTGCCACAATACGAAGCGACGTCATGGGCTTTCGGCGAACAGCCCGATGGTCCGTTCCTCAACGACAATGCTGCCGCCATGGCTGAAAAGCGGGCCGCAAGAGAGGGGTGGATCGAGGTCCCGAGCTGATCTGACGGCAGACGGCATCGAGGACCCCGAGACCCGCGACAACGACGCATCGGCTGACCGCAAACCGATCCGCGATTCGCGGGTTCTCTCGACGGAACGGGAGAGCGGGTCATGACAAAGATGCCGAAGTCGGGCGACGAGGTAAAATGGGGTACGCCGCAGGGCGAAACCCAAGGCACCGTCGAGCAGGTCGTCACCTCGACCACCAAGGTGAAGGGCCATACCGCCAAGGCCACCAAGGACCACCCGCAGATAATGGTCAAGAGCAGCAAATCCGGAAAGACAGCGGTGCACAAGCCGGAAGAACTGAAGAAGAAATAGGAGCGGCGCCCGCCAGTACTGGGTGCGGCAGCGGATCAGGTTCCCAGCCTGCCCCGCAGCCTCCGCTGGATCGCCGATGTCGGCTCTACTTCGCCGTGCCGTTGCCCAAAGCGCCCGGCTTGATGACCGGGGTGGTGCCGGTCTGCGGTGCGGGAACGTGCATGGCCGGGTCGACGTCGCCCTTGGGCTGGATGACGCCGTTGCTATCGCTCAGCTTCTCGCTCAGCGTGCCCGGCTTGTCGTCGAGGGTGGTGGCCGGCGCGCTCGTGGCCGGTGCCTTCTCGGGGATGGTGGTGTCGGATCCCGGAGCAGGGGCGGCGGACTGGGCCGAAGCGGCGCCGGCCGTCAAGCCTAGAAGAGCGAGCGTTGCGATGGAAGCGGGGATGTTCACGGGGCTGTCCCTCACGGTTCGGATTTAAAGCCGTAGAATCCGAAGATGCTACGCCGACGTTCCGGGTCGCGCCATGGTTTCTCGCCGGCGCCATAGCTCGGCGCGGCTTCGAGCCTCTCCCGATCGAGGTCGACCACGTAGCCGCCTCGCGCGGGGTCGTAGGTGAGGGCGCGCCAGGGCAGGGGATGGAAGCGTTCGCCGAGGCCGAGAAAGCCGCCGAACGACATCACCGCATAAGCGACCTGGCCCGTCACCTTGTCGACCATGAAATTGTAGACGGTACCGAGCCGCTTTCCGGCGCGGTCGAACACCTCCGTGCCCGCGACCTTGTCGGATGCGATCAGGCGGTCGGTCTCGTCGACCGCCACCGCGGCCATCGGTACCGTGGCGGCCGGCACGGGTTCCGTGCGCTCCTCGTCGATGTCCATGACGTCCTCCTCGGGCCACCAAGTCAACGAGGCGGCCTGCGGCCCGGTTCCCCGCGGGGCTCAGAGCCAGGGCCGGCCGGCCGCGGTCGCCGCGAGGCCGAGATGGCGCGCCAGGGTGGCGCCGATATCGGCGAAGCCGTCCCGGCGGCCGAGCGGCGTCCCGGGGCGGCCCGGCCCGTAGCTCAGGACTGGGACGTATTCGCGGGTATGATCGGTGCCCCGGAAGGTCGGGTCATTGCCGTGGTCGGCCGTGACGACCAGCAGGTCGCCCGGGTGCAGGCCCGCCAGCAATTCAGGCAGACGCGCGTCGAAACGCTCGAGGCAGGCCGCGTAGCCCGCGACGTCGCGGCGATGCCCGAACTCGCTGTCGAAATCCACCAGGTTGGCGAAGACGAGGCCGCCGTCGGGCAGGCTGGGCAAGACCGCCACCAGGTGGTCGAGGTTGCGATCGTTTCCCGCGCCCTTGAGCTCCGACCCGGTGTTGCGATGGGCGAAGATGTCGCCGGTCTTGCCCACCGTGACGATGGCGCGGCCGGCCTCGGCAGCGCGGTCGAGGATCGTGCCCGGGGGCGGCGGGACCGCGTAATCCTTGCGGTTGGCGGTTCGCCGGAACGAGGCGGGGTCGTGGCCCACGAAGGGCCGCGCGATGACCCGGCCGATCCGCAGGGGGTTGCAGAGACGCCGGGCGATGCCGCAGAGCCCGTAGAGCCGGTCGAGCCCGAAGCTCTCCTCGTGGGCCGCGATCTGCAGCACCGAGTCGGCCGAGCCGTAGCAGATCGGCCGACCGGTCTTCATGTGCAGGGCGCCGAGTTCAGCGATGATTGCGGTGCCCGACGCCCGCCGGTCGCCCAGGATGCCGTCGAGGCCGGCCTCGGCCACCAGCGCCGCCACGAGGGTCGGCGGGAAGCAGGGCTCGGCGTCGGGGAAATAGCCCCAGTCGACCGGCACCGGCGTGCCGGCCATCTCCCAATGGCCCGACGGCGTGTCCTTGCCGGCCGAGAGCTCGGCCCCGAACCCCCACGATGCCACGGGACGCCCCGCCGTGAGTCCGGCCGGGACCCGTCCGGTCGCGGCCGCGGCGGCGAGCCCGAGCCCGAGCGCGTCGAGGTGGGGCAGTGCGAGCGCGCCGGAGCGCAGCCCTGGGCGGTCGGCACGGCCGGCCGCGCAGGCCTCGGCGATATGGCCCAGCGTGTCGGCACCGCCGTCGCCGTAGGCGGGCGCATCCGCGGCGGCACCGATGCCGACGGAATCGAGGACGAGCAGAACCGCGCGCGGCATGGCGCTACTGCGCCACCACGGCCGGGTCCTGGCTCGCCTTCATGTCGAAGGCCGCGGCGAACAGGGCGCGCGTATAGTCGGTCTTGGGGGCCGCGAAGACATCGGCGGCCGGCCCGGATTCGACCACCCGGCCAGCCCGCATCACGATGATCTCGGTGGCCAGCGCCCGCACCACCTTGAGGTCGTGGCTGATGAACAGGTAGGCGAGGCCGCGCCGCACCTGCAGGTCGCGCAACAGGTCGACGATCTGGGCCTGGACCGACATGTCGAGCGCCGAGGTCGGCTCGTCCAGCACCACGAATTTGGGGTCGAGCACCATGGCGCGCGCGATGGCGATGCGCTGGCGCTGGCCGCCTGAGAACTCGTGCGGGTAGCGGTCCATGGTGGCGGGGTCGAGCCCCGTGTCGGCGAGCGCCCGGGCCACGATCTCGCGCCGTTCGGCATAGGGCAGCCGGCGCTGCACCGTGAGGCCCTCTTCGACGATCTCGGCCACCGACAGGCGCGGCGACAGCGAGCCGTAGGGGTCCTGGAATACCACCTGCATGTCGCGCCGCAGCGGCCGCAGCGCCGTGCTGTCGAGCCCGTCGATACGCCGGCCGAGGTAGCTCACCGGTCCCTCGGAGCGGATCAGCCGCAGGATGGCGAGGCCGAGCGTGGTCTTGCCGGAGCCCGATTCGCCCACGACCCCCACGGTCTGGCCCTCGCGCACCTGGAGCGAGATGCCGTCGACGGCCTTCACGTGGCCCACGGTGCGGCGCAGGAAGCCGCGCTTGATCGGGAACCACACCTTGAGGTCGGCGGCTTCGAGGATGGACTTGGCCGAAGGGTCAGCTGGCGGCGGCGCGCCCTTGGGCTCGGCCGCGAGAAGCATCTGGGTGTAGGGATGCTGGGGCGCGCGGAAGATGGCGTCCACCGTCCCGGCCTCGACCACGCGCCCCTTCTGCATCACCGCGACATCGTCGGCGATGCGGCGCACGATTCCGAGGTCGTGGGTGATGAACAGCATCGCCATGCCGAGCTTCTGCTGAAGCTCCTTCAGGAGCCGCAGGATCTGGGCCTGCACGGTGACGTCGAGCGCCGTGGTGGGCTCGTCGGCGATGAGCAGGTCCGGCCGGTTGGCCAGCGCCATAGCGATCATGACGCGCTGGCGCTGCCCGCCCGAGAGCTGGTGCGGGAAGGCGCCGAGCCGGGACGCGGGGTCCGGGATGCCGACCTCGGTCAGGAGCTCGATGACGCGCGGGCGCAGCCTCGTGCCGCCCGACAGCCCGTGCAGTTCGAGGATCTCGCCCAGCTGCTTCTCGATCGGATGCAGCGGGTTCAGCGACGTCATGGGTTCCTGGAACACCATGGTGATGGCCTTGCCGCGGATCCGCCGCATGGCGTTTTCGGACGCCTTCAGGAGATCCTGGCCCGCGAACAGGATGCGGCCGCCCAGCACTTCGGCGCCGGAGGACTCCAGCAGGCGGGCGATCGCCATGGCGGTGACGGACTTGCCCGATCCCGATTCGCCCACCAGCGCCAGCGTGCCGCCGCGCGGCAGCGAGAACGACACGCCGTCGACCGCCCGGGTGGTGCGGCCTCCCTGGGTGAAACCGACCGCGAGGTTCTCGACCGAGAGCAGGGGGGCGGCGGTCGCGGTGTCGTTCAAGCTCGCGGGTCTCCGGGGGACGTGCCCCATCCTTCTCCCGTCCTGCGCGGGATCGCAAGTTCCCGAGCGGTGGATATCGTCGTCGGGCGAGGGACTCCCACGTTTGTTCGTGCCCTTCACCGTCATTGCGAGCCGAAGGCGAAGCAACCCAGACCGAGGGTCGCGGAGGCTGGATTGCTTCGCTCCGCTCGCAACGACGGCTCTCCAACCCCCACGACGGATCGCACCTGTCCCGGATGCGTTCACCCTGCGGGCGGCGGATGCCGTCTTCGGGTGGTTGAGACCGCGGGTGCGGGCTATAGCTCGGCCGGGCGTGGCGGAGCGCGCGGCGATCGAGGCATAAACGATGCAGGATAGTTCCCCCGGCCGGCCGGCGCTCGACGCGGACACGATCGCCTTCGCGGGCAGGGTGTTCCAGATGGCTCGAGGCGGCCAGGCGGCCGAGCTCGCCGCCCTGCTGGCCGCGGGGCTGCCGGCCAACCTCATCAACGACAAGGGCGACAGCCTGCTGATGCTGGCCAGCTACCACGGCCACCTCGACACGGTGCGGGCCCTGATGGCGCATGGCGGCGACCCGACGATCGCCAACGACCGTGGCCAGGTGCCGCTCGCGGCCGCGGCCTTCAAGGGCTATGCGGACATTATCGAGGCCATGCTGGAGGGTGGTGCCGCGCTCGATGGCTGCGGCCCCGACGGCAAGACCGCCCTGATGATGGCGGCCATGTTCGACCGCACCGACATGGTCGACGTCTTGCTGGCCCGTGGCGCCGACCCCGCCGCCCGCGATGCCGCCGGCCTCACGGCCCGGGAGCTGGCGGACAGGATGGGTGCGACCGAGGCGGCGGCGCGGCTGGCGGAATGCAGCTGAGCGGAATGGGGTTTCAGGGCTATCGACTCAGGCGTCGCCCCGCCGGGCGGTTTGTCCCTTCTCCCGCATCGCGGGAGAAGGTGGCCCGAAGGGCCGGATGAGGGGAGATCCCACGACGGCTCATTCATGAGCCCTATCCTGTCCAGCGGGTGGAATGGTATCAGAATCGACCCGCTTCGAGAGCTGGCTCGATAAAACCGGCCTCGGCGAGGAGGAGGTCACGAGTGCCGCCATCAAGGCGGTGGTCGGGCAGCAACTCACCGACGAGATGAAGAGGCAACGCATCACCAAGACCCGCATGGCCGAACTGATGCGGACGAGCCGTGCCGAGCTCGACTGTCTGCTCGACCCCGACAACGACAGCGCCACGGTCGAGAGCCTGCGCCGCGCCGCGCCGCGCGGGCCGTGGGGCGGGAGTTGCGGGTAGAGCTGGTCTGAGTGCCTCGATAGACTCGGCAACTCTCAATTTGGTGAGGTTGGTCAGAGGTCATCCAGGGTCACTTTGACGACCGGATCACCTTGGCGGGCGTCTGCGATGGCGTTCAGTTCGAGGTCTTCGAGACGCTCCAGCAATGCTTCATAGGCCTTTGCCGGCACGCAATAGAAGGCCGCCTCGTTGCGGTTGAGGATGGCGACTGTCGCGCCTTCGCTGGCCGCGACGGTCTCCATGGGGTTCTTATTCAGTTCGGAAATGCTGGCGGTGGTTTCCGCCAGAACGAGGCTCGCCATGGGCTTTCTCATATAGACTGCGAGTACCTTATTTAGCACTCGCAACGGGTCTCTTCATCGACGGGCGGCAACAACGCCCGGCCTCACGGCCGTGCGTTCCGATCCCTGCAGCCCCTCCACCGCGCTACGCGGGGTCCCCCGCCCCCGGGAGGGGCGGAGACGCGCCTCACCCACCCTTCGGGAAATTCACGACCCGGTTGTCGCGAGCCTCGACCTCCTCACCGGTCTCGTCCTCCTCGCGGTCGCCGATGCGCAGGCCGCGCGTGCCGGCCGTGATCGGCACCACCTCGCCGTCCCGGACGTCGCCGGCGAGGATCAGCTCGGCCAGCGGGTCCTGGACGCTCTTCTGGATGGCGCGCTTCAGGGGCCGCGCGCCATAGGCCGGGTCGTAGCCCTTGTCGGCCAGCCAGGCGCGCGCCGCGGGATCGAGGTCGAGCACGATCTTGCGGTCGGCCAGGAGCTTCTGGAGCCGCCCGAACTGGATGTCGACGATGGCCGCCATGTTGTCCCGGCGCAGCCGGTGGAACAGGATGATCTCGTCGACGCGGTTCAGGAACTCCGGCCGGAAGTGGCCCCGCACCACGCCCATCACCTCGTCGCGGACCCTGGCCGTGTCCTCGCCGTCCTTCTGCAGGGCGAGGTACTCGGAGCCGAGGTTCGACGTCATGATGATCAGCACGTTGCGGAAGTCGACCGTGCGGCCCTGGCCGTCGGTGAGGCGGCCGTCGTCGAGCACCTGCAGCAAGACGTTGAACACGTCCGGATGCGCCTTCTCGATCTCGTCGAACAGCACCACCTGGTAGGGCCGGCGCCGCACCGCCTCGGTCAGCGCACCGCCCTCCTCGTAGCCGACATAGCCCGGAGGGGCGCCGATCAGCCGCGAGACGGAGTGCTTCTCCATATATTCCGACATGTCGATGCGGACCATGGCTGTCTCGTCGTCGAACAGGAAGTTCGCCAGCGCCTTGGTGAGCTCGGTCTTGCCGACGCCGGTGGGGCCGAGGAACATGAACGAGCCGATCGGCCGGTTCGGGTCCTGCAGCCCGGCGCGGGCGCGCCGGACCGCGGTCGCGACGGAACGGACCGCCTCGGCCTGGCCGACCACGCGCCGCGCCAGCGCCGCCTCCATGCCGAGCAGCTTGTCGCGCTCGCCCTGCAGCATCTTGTCGACCGGAACACCCGTCCAGCGCGACACGACCTGCGCCACGTGGTCGGCCGTCACGGCCTCGGCCACCAGCACGTCGCCGGCCTTGGCCTCGATCTCGGCGAGCTTGCGCTCGAGGTCCGGGATGACCCCGTAGGTGAGCTCGCCGGCGCGCTGGTACTCGCCCCGGCGCTGCGCCTGAACCAGTTCGTTGCGGGCCGTCTCCAGCTGCTCCTTGAACTTCTGCGCGGTGCCGAGCTTGTCCTTCTCGGCGCGCCAGCGCAGCGTCAGGGCATCGGACTTCTCCTGCAGCCCGTCGAGTTCGGATTCGAGCTTCGTCAGCCGATCCTGCGAGGCGGCGTCCGGCTCCTTCTTCAGGGCCTCGGCCTCGATCTTGAGCTGGATGACGCGGCGGTCGAGTTCGTCGAGTTCCTCGGGCTTCGAATCGACCTGCATGCGCAGCCGCGACGCCGCCTCGTCGACGAGGTCGATGGCCTTGTCGGGCAGGAAGCGGTCGGCGATGTAGCGGTTCGACAGCGTCGAGGCCGCCACGATCGCGGCATCGGTGATGCGGACGCCGTGGTGCAGCTCGTATTTCTCCTTCAGGCCGCGCAGGATCGAGATCGTATCCTCGACCGTGGGCTCGCTGACGAACACGGGCTGGAAGCGCCGCGCCAGCGCCGCGTCCTTCTCGACATGCTTGCGGTACTCGTTCAGCGTGGTGGCGCCGATGCAGTGCAGCTCGCCGCGCGCCAGCGCCGGCTTCAGCAGGTTCGAGGCGTCCATGGCGCCATCGGCCTTGCCGGCCCCCACCAGCGTGTGCATCTCGTCGATGAACAGGATGATGCCGCCCGCCGCGGCCGTGACCTCGCTGAGCACGGCCTTGAGCCGCTCCTCGAACTCGCCGCGGTATTTCGCGCCGGCGATCAGCGAGCCCATGTCGAGCGACAGGAGCTTCTTGTCTTCCAGGCTCTCGGGCACGTCGCCGTTGACGATGCGCAGCGCCAGGCCCTCGACGATGGCGGTCTTGCCGACGCCGGGCTCGCCGATCAGCACGGGGTTGTTCTTGGTGCGGCGCGACAAAACCTGGATCGAGCGGCGGATCTCCTCGTCGCGGCCGATCACGGGGTCGAGCTTGCCCGACCGCGCCGCCTCGGTGAGGTCGCGGGCGTATTTCTTCAGCGCGTCGTAGCCGTTCTCGGCCGACGCGCTGTCGGCCTTGCGGCCCTTTCGCAGGTCCTCGATGGCGCTGTTCAGCACCTGCGGGGTGACGCCAGCGGCGTCGAGGATGCGGCCGGCCTCGGTGCTCTTGTCCATGCAAAGCGCCAGCAGGAGCCGTTCCACGGTGACGAAGCTGTCGCCCGCCTTCTGGGCGATCTTCTCGGCCTGGTCGAACAGCCGCGCCGTGCCGGGCGCCAGATAGAGCTGGCCCGCGCCGCCGCCCGCCACCTTGGGCAGTTTGCTCAGCGCCACCTCGGTGGCCTGCAGCGCGTCCCGCGAGCGGCCCCCGGCCCGGTCGATGAGGCCGGAGGCCAGGCCTTCGTTGTCGTCGAGCAGGACCTTGAGGACGTGCTCGGGGGTGAACTGCTGGTGACCCTCGCGCAGGGCCAGCGCCTGGGCCGACTGCACGAAGCCGCGCGCCCGCTCGGTGAATTTCTCGATGTTCATGGGTCTAGCCTCCATGGTGGTCCGGCCCCGAAGCGGCGCGGATCGACCGATAAAGTCCGGCCCCGTCGTGGCGGCCGGCTAGGCTTCGATGTGGGTGCGCGACCGTCCCGCCGGAAGGGTGGACCCACCCCAGATTGGGTGATTTCGTCGCGCTTTCACGGCCGGCGCTTCGTCCCCCGCAACGGACCCTTCCGCGCGACAAGGCGCCACCGCAAACGCCGATGGGCTTTCGGTGTTGCAAGTCTGGGCGCGTGCAACGCGGCGGGAGTCGAATCCGCGGCCCTCGACGATGGGGCCAACATGGACCGGCGAAGCTTGATCCTGTGCGGCGGCAGCCGCTCCGCTCGCGGCCGGCGCCGCACAGGCGCTCCTCTACCTATTCTTCCACTGGCGGGAGCTGGTTGCTGGTCAAGGCTCTGTCGGCCGGCGGCTTCTCGCTGCAGACGAGCCTGCTCGCGCTCCGGCGTGGGGCCAACGGCTTCGTGCAGCTCAGGTTCTACGGAGGGTGATTCTTACTACGTTGCGGCATCATGGTCTTTGCTCTAAAAATCGCCCAGTGGACGAAGAGTCCGAGCAACAGGCAAGAAAAGGGCCATAGGGCCGCAGCTTCCTTGTCTCTGAACAGGAAAATGAAATTGCTTGCGAAAACAAAAGATCCGTAGACTCCCGCAAGTCCAATTGCAACAACTCGATCCTTTCCAGGAGCAAAAAGAATTGATAATAGAAAGATAAATATTAAACCTGGCACTCGCTGCAACGAAGCCGCCACGTCCCAGGTGTGGAGGAAACTGAAGAAATTCATCCCAGGGCTCCAGATGCGCAGGTCCGGGCTCCAAAAAGGCTGGAATAGCGGCACCTTTTCGTTTTTGACAGCGAAGCTCAGGAAGCCTCCAGGAGTTTTTGCGATCGGATCGAGATCCCCTAGCCTCCCACGCAAAGGCACCGCTGGTACAGCGGCGGCGCTGTAATCAAATCTTGACATCAACTTGAGCACATTACTGAACACAAGGCGGGGGTTGGCGAAAACGCCCTCCCAGAAAACCGGCACGCCGATTTGTTCACCCTCGGGCAGGCCTACGAAATAATACACAGGAACTGCTGCGATGCTTAAACTGAAGTTAGGTGGTAATGGATGATCCGCGTCGAAAGCAGCTAACTCCGTAGACGACATGCGCATGGTCGCGTCGAAATCGCTCCGATACGGTGCCCTGACGATGGCGGGAGCGACATCGTTGATTGATCCATAGGCGAAAGCTGCTGCATAGTTCTGAGGTATTACAGCTGAGATGGCGTGCAAGCGCATTGCCGCCAAGCCTGATGGGTTTTTGATGGGTTGATCGCCAAAAGTAAGATAGAATTTGCCTAGCAATACCCATGCTTGAT
>JAABUM010005405.1_pt1 | contig 13453 bp, 15 predicted proteins | sample 5559161 | NCBI WGS metagenome assembly JAABUM01 (sample SAMN10711868, study PRJNA513369) | rock metagenome | isolation source: Antarctica rocks | place: Antarctica: Victoria Land, Siegfried Peak nord | reverse complement strand
AGGAGAACAGCCCTGCCCTCAAGCCATCACCGCGCCCCACAGCGAAATCGGCTCACCTCACGGAGGCCGTCGGTGGATCGAGGCTTAGTGTCGATGAGGAATGCGGTGTTGCCGACACCGTGTAACTACCCGGCTGTTCCGGACGAAATTCTTACGAACGGTCATTGACTCCGCGGTCGCGCACCACCCGCGGACCGGGCCCCGTCCTCACCGGCACCGCCGTGGATCCCGTCGCCGAGTCTGCTCATGGCGTAGACACGGTCGCGTTCCCCAGGTCGGCCGGACTGGGCCTGGTGGACGGGCGGTGCCGGGGCGGGGTCCATACGGCGCTCTTCTCGCGTCGACGGGCGGGTGCCCCGACGCTAGTGCGGTGCCTGCCCGTAAACGTTGTCCACAGGCTCGAACCTGCGGGTCGCTCAGCTCAGAAATACCAGGGGTAGGGCGACCAGTCGGGATCACGTTTCTCCAGGAAGGAGTCACGACCCTCGACCGCCTCGTCGGTCATGTAGGCGAGCCGGGTCGCCTCCCCGGCGAACACCTGCTGGCCCATCAGACCGTCGTCGGTGAGGTTCATCGCGAACTTCAGCATCCGCTGCGCAGTCGGGGACTTACCGTTGATCTCGGTGGCGACCTGGATGGCTTCGCGCTCCAGGTGGGCGTGGTCGGCCACGATGTTCACCGCGCCCATCCGCTGCATCGACTCGGCGTCGTACGTGCGACCGAGGAAGAAGATCTCCCGGGCGAACTTCTGACCGACCTGCTTGGCGAGATAGGCCGAGCCGTAACCGGCGTCGAACGAGCCGACGTCGGCGTCGGTCTGCTTGAAGCGCGCGTATTCGCGGCTGGCGATCGTGAGGTCGCAGATGACGTGCAGGGAGTGCCCACCCCCGGCAGCCCACCCGCCCACCACCGCGATGACGACTTTGGGCATCGTGCGGATCAGTCGCTGCACCTCCAGGATATGCAGCCGGCCGCCCTGGGCCTTGACCCTCGCCGCATCGACCGTGTCGGCTGTCTCGCCTTCGGCGTACTGGTAGCCGCTGCGACCTCGGATGCGCTGGTCGCCGCCGGAGCAGAAGCTCCACTTGCCGTCCTTGGGGCTCGGCCCGTTGCCGGTCAGCAGGACCACTCCGACGTCCGGAGTCATCCGCGCGTGATCGAGCACCCGGTACAGCTCGTCGACAGTGTGCGGACGGAACGCATTGAGGACCTCTGGTCGGTCGAACGCGACGCGTACTGTGCCTCGCGCCGGACCCGGCTTGGCGCATCGGTGATAGGTGACGTCGGTCAGGTCGAAGCCCGGCACCGGCTCCCAGGAGTCGGCGTCGAACGGCTGCGCGGCATTGTTGTCGGAGGCGATCTCAGTCACGTCCAAGAGACTAGGCCGAGCCTCCTGCAGGTCAAGGACGAGTCGCTTGCCGGCGGAACATGACACCCAGATGAGCACCGCAGGTCCCGCACCGCAGAAGTTGAGCTCAGCGGTGTGCTTGACGTGCTGGTCGGGTGACGCGGCGAACCGCTGCACGGGTAGCTGGTCACAGGCGTCACCCCGGCGCTTTCACGGCACCCACCGCAACGGAAGGTCATCGACCGGTTCCAGTCGGATCACCCGCGCCACACCCTGACCCGGTGTGAGAGTCAGACGCAGACTCTCGTGTTCCTCGCCCTCGACCACGAAGACGTCACCCGCCCTCAACCAACGCCGCCAGGGCCCGTTGCGATCTGCAAGCAGCCCTTCGCCCTCGGTGAGGGTGAGCACGATCTGCGCACCGGAGAGACGCTCTAGGTCGACTGATTCACCGTCGCGGTGGCTGGTTGCGCTATTTCGAACCGAGCTTTCGTCCGCGTCGCAAATGACCTGGCGATCCCCGTCGGCGTCGACAACCGAACGAACCGACCAGCGCCACGCATCACCTCGGTCGGCGGTGTCCGGGCTCGCGGCGAGCAGTCTCATCCCGTCGTCATCAATCGCAATCGCGTTCTCACGGATCAACATCCACACGGCGTAGCCGCTCAGACCCGCTGAGTGGTGGCCGCGCGCACCGGGACGGCAGCAGCGTTGCGCGCCTGCTCTTCGCCGCGCAGCACGTTGGCCATGATCCGGCGTGCCTTCGCGACACCCGCGTCCTGGGCGATGAGAACGTCGTGCTGGTCCTTCGGACGCTGCGCCATTCCGATCTCCTGAAGACGCAACGCTTCGAAATCCTCGTCGAGCACAACGCCCAGCCCATCCTGCAGCTCGGCTGTGGCCCAGACGGCTTCGATCGCGAAGTTGGCTGAACGCGTAGTAGTACCAGCAGGTGTGCTCGTCGATCGGGGTGATCCCGTTGAGCACCTTGATCAGGTAACCCTCTTCTCGGGACGCCCCGCGGGCGTTATCCCGGAGTCCAGCACGTGATAGTTCGGAACGTGGAACTCGGTCGCGTGGAACCGGTCGTAATTGCCGGTCGTGCCCGTCGTGCGGGCGTAAAGAGGGGGGGCGCCGGAACCGACGGCATCAACCGGTCGACCACGTCCATGCTGCCATCGGGCGCGTACGCGAAGCCGTGGTAGCCGCATTCGATCGACGCTCCGACCGTCCTGCCGACGGACAGCGGAAACGCGCGGTGCGCACAACGGTCGGCGAGCGCGACCGCCGGATCGTCAGGCGTCCGGTAGAGGACCACCGGCTGCTCGCAGGTCACCCGGCGCACAGGCTGTTCGTCACCTCGTGGGACCAGGCGGCGACGTACCAGGTGTTCAACACGTACACGATGTCTCCCGAGCACTCATGATCTTTGTAGGCGATGAATGCACTGCATACAGTGCCTGACCCGCATTACGGTGGTCAAGAGATGAACCAGAATTCGCAAGCCTCGCAGCGCCCGGTGCGTGACCCCAGAGGAATGGTCGCCCAGGTGTACGAACACGTGCGCGACCAGATCGTCATCGGCTCGCTGTCGGCCGGATCCCAGATCGTGCAGGAACAGCTCGCCGAAGACCTCGGCGTCTCCCGAACACCCGTCCGCGAAGCACTGAACCGGTTGATGCAGGAGGACCTGGTCGAAGTCGTCCCCGGTCGCGGGTTCGTCGTGAGCGCGTTGCTCGACACCGAGATCGACGACGTCTTCGAGGTACGCCGCAGCCTGGAGACCACGGCGGCAGTACTCGCGTGGGGCAGGCATTCACGCATCGACCTGGCGACCCTGGAAGACCTGAACGAACAGATGGCCGACGCCGATCCCGTCGACGACGCAGCGCAGTTCGACCTCAACCGGAGTTTCCATCGCGCCCTCAGCGCGGCGTGCGGCAACCGAATCCTGCTGCGGATGTTGGACAACCTGTGGGACCACCCGGTCAACCGGCGCATCACCCGCGCCTACCTGCACAGCGGCGCCAATACCGCCGCCATGTTGCGCGAGCATCGAGAGCTGCTGCAGATCCTGCAGACCGGCACGAAGGAACAGTTCGTACAACGAGTCGAACAGCACCTCAGCGAGGGTTACCTGCAGGCGCATCACGAGTCACCTTCGTGAGCACCACCTTGCCCCCAGTGACGGATCTCGTCACCGGACTGCGCGTGGTGAGCATCCCGCTACGCACCAGGTTCAGGGGCGTCGACTACCGCGAGATCGCCTACCTGGCAGGGCCATCGGGCTACGGCGAGTTCGCGCCGTTCTTGGAATACGAGCCGGCTGAAGCCTCTCGCTGGCTTGCCGCAGCGATCGAGGGCGCCTACCGGGAGTGGCCCGAACCGGTCCGCGACACGGTGCCGGTCAACGCTACCGTGCCCGCGATCGAAGCGGCCGACGTCGCTTCGCTTCTCGCCCGCTACGACGGATGCACGACCGCGAAGGTGAAGGTCGCCGAGGGTGGTCAGCAGCTCACCGACGACCTCGCACGGGTCGCCGAGGTGCGTAACCTGCTTGGGCCGTCCGGCCGGGTACGGGTGGACGCAAACGGCAAGTGGTCGGTGCAACAGGCCGCGGCAGCGTTGGAACGGCTCGTGGAGTATGACCTGGAGTACGCCGAACAACCCTGCGCTTCAGTCGAGGAACTCGTGCAGTTGCGCACCCTGCTGGCATGTAGGGGAATCGACGTACTGATCGCGGCGGACGAGTCGATCCGTAAGGCGGAGGACCCGCTGCGGGTAGCTCGCCTCGGCGCTGCCGACATTGCCGTCATCAAGGTTGCGCCGCTTGGTGGAGTGAACGCCGCCCTCGGCGTTGCCCGCGAGTGCGGGTTGCCGGTCGTGGTGTCCAGCGCCCTCGACTCCAGCGTCGGCATCGCGGCCGGTTTGGCGCTCGCTGCTGCGTTACCCACGCTGGAGTACGCCTGTGGGCTCGGCACCGTCGAACTACTCGAGGGCGACGTGACCGCCGACCGACTGGTACCGCAGGGGGGATCGCTGCGGGTGCGCCGTCCGGAGGTCTCTGAGGAGCTACTTCACGGGTGGGCGGCCACACCAGAGCGCACGCAGTGGTGGCGCGGTCGAATCGCCGCCTGTCACGCTGTCCTCGCCGGCTGACGGTGGCTCACCAAAGCCCGAGAGGCTCAAGCCGGCCTGAGCCTCTCGAGCTTTAGTGCGCCTCTCGTGCTACCTGGCGTGCATCAGAGGGCGGCGAGCGGGCCGCGCACGCTCTCGAAGAGTTCCGAGGTCGCCGCCGCAAGTAGCGGTTTGGCAAGGCTGCCCGCTTCATAGCCGCGACCGTCGAGATAGCCGACGTGTCCGCCGACCTCGGACACGATCAACGATCCGGGAATGTGGTCCCACGGCATCACGGACCGGTAGAGCACGAAGTCGCACTCGCCGACTGCGAGTTTCGGGTAGTCGATCCCGCAGCTGACCCAGGTAAGCATCAACGGCTCGAGGCCGTCCGGGGTTCGACCGATCTTGCGGCGGTCCGAGGTGCGACCGTCGGCCGGATCGCCGGCAACCCGCTGCGTCAACCGGATGCCGTCGCGATAGGCACCGGCGCCGCGCTCGGCGACGTAGGCCTCTTTGTGCTCCGGCTGCCAGATCCAGGCGCGCACGGGCACTCCCCCACGCACCTCGCCGATCATCATTGCGTGGTCCACAGACCCGTGCACGAAGTTCTTGGTGCCGTCGATCGGATCAATGGTGAAAAAATCGGCCTCGGTGCGCGCCGCTGCCAGCAGCGACGGATTACCTGCCACGGCTTCCTCGCCGACGATCAGCACGTCGGGATAGGCCGAACGCAACCGGTCGGCGATCAGCACCTCGGCCTCGCGGTCGGCCACCGTGACCAGGTCGCCGGGGTTCTTCTCCATCACCTGCTCCGCTGACAATGAGCGGAAACGCGGGGCCACCACCTCTTCGCCGACCTCCTGCAGGAGTTGCAGAACAGCGTCCGTGTGCATCATTCGCGGTCGACCCTGTCCTTGCTGGCCTGCGCACGCGGGCGCACCTGGATGCTGTCGAAATTGATGTGCTCGGGCTGCCCGGCGACGAATCCGACGATCTCGGCGATGTCCTCGGCGGTCAGCGGACCACCCTTGACTCCGCGGTACGTCGCGTCTGTTTTCTCCTGGTCGCCGCCGAGACGATTCAGCGTGAACTCCGGTGTCGCGACCAGGCCAGGCTCGATCTGGCAGACCCGGACAGGCTGGTCGAACAACTCCAGCCGCAACGACCCCATCATCGAGCGCACCGCCGCCTTTACCCCGCAGTACCCGCCGCCGCCCTCGTACGGCACCGCCGCAGCGTAGGAACTCATCGCGAGGATCGTGCCGTGCGCGGCGATCGCAGCGGGCAGCAGCGCCTGGATCGTGGCCACCGCCCCCAGCACGTTGACCTCGTACATGGTGCGCCAGTCATCAAGGTTGGCAGTCGCGACCGGATCGACGCCGATGGCGACGCCAGCGTTGGCGAAGATCAGGTCGACGCGGTCGCCAGCGACTTCTGCCAAGCGCGCGACATCCCCTGCGCGGGTCACGTCGCACTCTATCGCCCGGCCGCCGATCTCGCGGGCAAGGACCTCGACGCGGTCGACCCGCCGGGCGGCGCACACCACTTCGAACCCGTCGGCGGCCAGCCTCCGCGCAGAAGCCTCCCCGATCCCGCTGCTCGCTCCGGTCACGACGGCGATGCGCTTGCTCATGCGGTAACGATAGATGCGGCGCCTAGTGTTGTTCACCGTGCCGGCCCTGATCCCCTACTCCGTGCGCCCGGGCGACGTGCCGCGGTACCGGGCAGCGCTGCACACGGCTCTGGACGGCATTGGCCCCGCTCTCATTCCGTATTCCGGTTCACCGATCGAAACGGCTGGCACGGATGGCCCGCTGCCGGACGGGCTCGCGCTCATCGTGAGTACCTCCGGGTCTACCGGGACACCCAAGAAAGCCATGCTCACGGCCGCGTCCCTGACAGCGAGCGCCGACGCCACCCACCAACGACTTGGAGGGCCAGGTCAGTGGTTGCTGGCCATGCCCGCCCACCACATCGCCGGCACGCAGGTCGTGGTCCGGTCGCTTCGTGCTGGCACTGATCTGCTCGTTCTCGACGACTTCGAGGTCGATGGGTTCGCTGCTCTGACAGCACAACTGGCCCACGAACGCGCGTACACCGCACTCGTTCCGACTCAGCTGGGGCGGTTGCTCGACGCGGCACCGGACAGCCTGCGTCGGTACGCGGCCATTCTGCTGGGCGCAGCGGCCGCTCCCCCGGCCCTCTTGGCGCGCGCGGCAGATGCGGGGGTGCGGGTGCTCACGACCTACGGCATGAGCGAGACGGCGGGCGGGTGTTGTTACAACGGTGAACCGCTGACCGGAATGTCTGCTTCGCTCGACGCAGACGGCCGGATCACGCTCACCGGACCGACCGTCGCGCACGGCTACCTCGGTGACCCCGAGCGCACGGCAGCGGTGTTCGACCTCTCCGGGACCACCCGCAGTTTCCAGACCGACGACGTCGGCGAGCTACGTGACGGCGTGTTGCACGTGCTGGGGCGACGTGACGACGTGATCGTGACCGGTGGCATGAAGGTGGCCCCCACGGTCATCGAGAACGCAGTGTCCGGCCTGCCGGGCATCGCCGAGGTGGTCGCGCTCGGCCTGCCCGATCCGGAGTGGGGACAAGCCGTTTCGCTGGCGATCGTCCCCGCCTTCGGACATGTGCCACGGGGCACATCTGCCCCGCGGCACATGTCCGAAAAGTGGACGGTACGGGAGCTGCGGGAGGCTCTGCGCGGGTCGCTCCCCTCGTACGCATTGCCCCGCCGTTTACTGACCGTGGAGCGGCTACCACTGCGCGGACCAGGTAAGCCGGACCGCGCAGCACTCGCCGCTCTACCTGGATGGGACGATTGACCGACCTCCTGCAGCTCCCCGAAAGGCAACTCCTCGCGCCATGGCGACCTTGAATCAGTGGGTGGCGGGCGCCCGTCCCCGCACCCTGCCCCTAGCGGTCGCCCCCGTAGCGGCCGGCACCGGAGCCGCCTACGCGATGGAACGGGCGAATACGTCGCACGCCGTCCTTGCTCTGCTCGTTGCGCTCAGCCTGCAGGTCGGTGTCAATTACGCCAACGACTACTCCGATGGCATCCGCGGCACCGACGAGGTGCGCGTCGGGCCGGTGCGTCTCGTCGGCCAGAAACTCGCTCCTGCGAAGAATGTGAAGTTCGCGGCATTCATGGCGTTCGGCTTCGCGGCCCTCTGCGGGCTCGCGCTCGTCGCGTTGGTCAACCAGTTCTGGTTGCTTCTAGTGGGAGTTCTCGCGATCGTTGCGGCGTGGAAGTACACGGGTGGCAAGAATCCGTACGGATATCTCGGACTCGGGGAGCTCTTCGTCTTCGTGTTCTTCGGCCTCGTGGCAACGCTGGGCACCACGTACACCCAGGCCGGCCGCATCGAGTGGGCGACCTTCGCGGCAGCCGTCGGGGTTGGCGCAATGGCGTGCGCGGTGCTGGTCGCAAACAACCTGCGTGACATTCCCGGCGACCGGGAGGTGGGCAAACGCACCCTTGCCGTACGGATGGGCGAGCGCGGCACCGCAATCTTCTATGTCGGCCTGTTGGTACTCGCGATGCTGTGCGCTATCGCTGCCGGGTTGACCCACCCGTACGCCATAGTGGCGCTCGTGGGCCTCGGCGTTGCGATCAAACCGATGCTACTCATCGTGCGAGGCACTGCAGGCCGGGCGCTGATCCCGGCTATTGCAGGAACCAGCCTCGCAGCCCTCGCCTACGGCCTGCTGTTCGCGGTGGGTTTCTACCTGAGCTATCTGCTGCGCTGACGGAGTCTCACACCAGCCGCCTGTTCGAGGCTACTGGCGGAGTTCTTCCTGTGGATAGGTCGCGCAGAGCTCGCGGGTAGTCCATGCTGAGCGTTCGAACCGTCACTTTGGATGGTCGGGATATCGGACTGGGGCCACGCCCGGGAGGAACCATCATGCTGATCACTCGAGCTGCGCCAACGATCGTGCTGACCCTGGCCTGCGCCATCGGCTTGGCTGCGTGCTCCGGTGGATCAGACAAACCCACGCCCACCAGTGCGGCGTCACCGAAGCAGACAACCACCCCCACTGTGATGACCCCGCAACCAACCGTGAAACCAACGGCAAACGGCTACAACGGGCCAGCGAGCGTCCCCGTCGCTGCTCGAGCACGCACCGACGCCGGCCGCATCGCGTTCGCCAAGCACTACATCGACGAAGTCAACCGGACGAATCAGACCCCAACCCCGGGAGTCCTCGAAAAACTTTCTCTACCGACATGTAAAACCTGCAAGAGACAAATACAAACCGTCTTATTACTGAAGCGGAAGAATGAGCACTTCATCGGTGACACATACCAGGTCCGTCGCATAGAATTTCCCATACACACAAATCATAACTTGGTCGAAGCATTTTGCTATGGGCCAACAGGTAAACACGTCTCTAAGGATGGAAAAATAGTCGAAGTCTTCCCTGAAGAGAAAAACTTCAACATAGTATTCACTATGAAATGGGCGGGGTTCTGGAAAGTTTCGCTACTCCAGGATGCCCAGGTCGAAACACCGTGACTCGCTTGCTTCACCGCTCTGCAGCAAGTTCGTGCGTACTGGCGGTTTCTTTCGTCGGACTACCCGCCACGGTAGCCAATGCTGTGGACGCTGCTTGCCAGCGCGGCTGCGGAAGAGTTGGCGATGGCACTGCCGACTTTGGCCTCCGGTATTCGACTGGCCCGAAGCGACAGCCTGCGTCTGGTGCCGACAACGGTGGAGGATCGGGGGCACGTAGACCTCGCGGCCCGCTCCCATCCGGCTCGAAGCCCGGAGCCGGCGGCACCCCGCCCGCCTCGACACCAGTTTTATGCGGGGCCTTTGCTGCGCTACCAGGGGCGGGCGCGAATAATCCCTGCACGGCCGCCCCTACAGGCCCCGCTGGCCCTGCCGGTCAACCAGCCCAACCTGTACTGACCACTCCCATGATCCAAAGCGAGTGGTCGTTCACGCCGTTCGCTGCACCGCAAATGTCGATCCAGCCAGTGAACAATCGCACGCTGGTCGATCTCCCTACCTACTTCGCGGCCAGTTGGCCGCAGGACGGATACGCGCCCGGTGAGGTACGCACCGTCACCCTTGTCGGCCATTCGGTGCGCATCAAACCAATCCTGAAATCCAATACCTTCGCCTACGGAGACGGCACCACCAGCGGACCGACGACGTCGATGGGCGGTGCCTGGCCCAATGGCGACATCCGGCACTCCTACGAGAATCCCGGCTCATTCACCACGTCAGTCCGCACCACCTACGGCGGCGAGTACTCGGTCGACGGCGGCGACTGGACCGACCTACCCGGCACCACCGTCGTCGCCGGCCCGGCCGAACCACTACGAGTCCTCACCTCCACCAACCGCCTCTACTAACACCCCGAACGTCATGACGTGGTGAGCACCCTGCGAAACGCCGACTGGTCCGAACTCGAACAACACAAACGGCCCCGGCACGATGCGGGCGTCCTATCCGTGCTGGACACCGCGGTGAACCCGGCTGGGATGACCGTGGCCAAGAGTGTTCCGCTGTCGCGACTCGAAGTTTTCCACCGCCCAGGGTTGAGAGCCGCAGGAAGATGGCCGGTGTTCTGGATCGATACCGCGATCGCTGGCCCCCCGGGTATCGATGCCACCGGAGATCTGCGGTTGAATCTCTACATCGACGCGTTGCACGACTTGTGCGGTGGCCTCGCGTAGGCGCTGGGCAACCTGCTCACGCAACAGGGTGAGTGTGTCGTGGCCTGCTGGCGCAGCCTCCTTCGCAGGGTCCAAACCCGGCTGGCTGGCGCGGGTTCTCCGCGTTGGTCGGGGATGAGGCGAAGTTCGTCCTGGTCAACACGGACGGGTCACCACTCGGTGAGGATTGCGCGGACTACGGCGCCACCGGTCGGCTGGGGCAGCAAGCGTTATGTGCCGGCGTCGCCCGTTGCGGCCGCCGATGCAGTCGTGTTGGCCAAACTGCTACTCGGTCGCATCGCGCGCAATCACGGTCTGCGCGCCTGTTTCTTCCCCACCCCGATTCCAGGGCGCTGTCGGCAACGCTGCTCAGCAGCATTTCTCGCTGCGGCACTACGGCCTGGCCTTGTTCGGTGGTGACGGTCCGCGCTGTCTCATCGACGCGGATGGCGCTGCGATCGGTGGCATTGTCCGCGGGCCTCGTCGAAGACCGGGTACTGCTCACCGGGTCGGTCCTCTCAGGGGACGGCTCGTTCCCGACATGTGGCCCGACGAGGTCGACACCGACCCCAGCGGCTGGACCGACGAGGACCGAGCAGCTGCGGGCGTCGGCCTGCCGTCCAGTGAACTCAACACGATTCTGAACGCGCTCGACTTCTCTGAGCGCTTGCGGCGACTGCTTGGTGACAACTTTGTCGACGCTACGGTCGCGGTACGTCGCCCCGAATTAGGCGCCTAGGATGACGCCGAACCGACAGAGGTGGCCGCGCGCCGGGCTCGTCTGGTCCACCTTGTGCCCGGTCAGCGATAGCCGGGCGCCCGCAGGACGGCCGTGGCTAGGGTGAAGCAAATGCCCCCCGACGATGAGGAACCGCGCGCATGAGTGAGTCCATCGCGACGAGATGGCCCGTCTACATCGTCGGTACCGCAGATACCAAAGGCCCCGAACTTGTGTACCTACGGGACCGAGTGCGCGCTGCGGGCGCCGACGCACTGATCGTCGACGTGGGCACGAGCCGCGGGGCTCCCACGAACGCAGGCGTCGCGGATGTCACCGCCGACACCGTTGCGGGCCATCACCCCGACGGAGCAGATTCCGTGTTCGGTCAGGACCGGGGTGAGGCGGTCACCGCAATGTCGGTAGCGCTCGAGCGTTACCTGGCGACCATCGACGACATCGGCGCGGTGTTGGGTATCGGAGGGTCCGGCGGCACTGCACTGATCACCCCGGCGATGCGTGCGCTGCCGATCGGCGTGCCGAAGCTGATGGTCTCCACCGTCGCCAGCGGAGACGTCTCCGCCTACGTGGGTTCGTCCGACATCGCGATGATGTACTCAGTTACTGATGTCGCCGGGATCAACCGCATTTCCCGTGTTGTCCTCGGTAACGCTGCGCATGCCGCCGCGGGGATGGCGACCACCACGCCGACCGGTACCGACGACGACCGCCCAGTCGTGGGCCTGACGATGTTCGGGGTAACCACGACCGCCGTCACTCAGGTGGTCGAGCGGCTCGGCCATCAGGTGGAGCCGCTCGTGTTCCACGCGACCGGGACCGGAGGTAGGTCACTTGAAAAACTCGTTGCGTCCGGGCTGGTCTCTGCTGTACTCGACCTGACAACCACCGAGGTCGCCGATTACCTGATGGGCGGGGTGTTCAGCGCTGGAGAGACCCGCCTAAACGTCTTCGCCGAGCACCCGATCCCCTACATCGGTTCGTGCGGCGCGCTGGACATGGTCAACTTCGGTTCCCCCGACACTGTTCCCGAACGCTACGCGGATCGGCTTCTCTACCAACACAACTCGCAGATAACGCTGATGCGCACCACTGCTAGGGAGAATGCGCAGATAGGCGCGTGGATCGCGGCGAAGTTGAACGCAGTCGCCGGCCCCGTCAGGTTCTTCCTCCCAGAAGGCGGCGTGTCTGCCCTCGACTCCCCCGGCCAGGCCTTCCACGATCCAAACGCCGACGCCGCACTGTTCGAGGCGGTGGAGCGCTACTTCGACGTGACACCCACCCACGCGTTGACCCGCGTACCGCACAACATCAACGACCCCGCGATGGCCGACGAATTCGTGGCGGCATACCGGGAACTGACCAAGGAGGCTTACGCGTGAGCATCCGGCGTCGATTCACCCGCTCCGAGGTCCTGGAGCGTTTCCGCACCAAGATCGATGCCGGTATCCCGCTGATCGGAGGCGGTGCAGGGACCGGTATCTCCGCCAAGTGGGAAGAGGCCGGCGGGATCGATCTGATCGTAATCTACAACTCCGGGCGCTACCGGATGGCCGGTCACGGCTCGCTCGCCGGTCTACTGGCCTATGGCAACGCCAACGACGTCGTCGTCGAGATGGCCGACGAAGTGCTCGGCGCGGTCATCGATACCCCGGTGTTGGCAGGGGTGAACGGCACCGACCCCTTCATGGACACCGAACGGTTCCTGGAGCAGCTTCGAGGGTTGGGGTTCGCCGGGGTGCAGAACTTCCCGACGGTCGGCCTGATCGACGGCAACTTCCGGGTGAACCTGGAAGAGACCGGCATGGGCTTCGACAAGGAGGTCGAGGTGATCCATGCGGCGCACGACGCCGACCTGCTCACCACCCCGTACGTCTTCAGTGCCGAGGACGCGCGCGCCATGACCGAAGCGGGCGCCGACATCATCGTGTGCCACCTGGGCCTGACTACCGGAGGCGGCATCGGGGCCAAGACCGGACGGTCGCTGCACGACTGCGTGCCCGAGATCGACGCGTGGGTGGCGGCCGCTCGCGAAATACGACAAGACGTCATAGCCCTGGTGCACGGCGGACCGATCTCCTCCCCGGACGACGCGCAGTACGTGCTGGACACGTGTACTGGTGTGGACGGTTTCTACGGCGCGTCGAGCATGGAGCGGCTGCCGGTCGAACAGGCGCTGAAAGCCCAGACCGAGAAGTTTGCGTCGATCAGATTCGCCGGCCGAGACCCGGAGCGGTCATGAGTGCTTCATTCCCGACCAGGAGGACGTGATCAGCCTCTTCGCCGGACCGATCTAGTGGTGGGCCTTCTGCTGCGATCGCCCCGGTACTTGACTAAACCTTGTACTTGGTATCAAGTTACTACATGCCTTCGCACGATCCGCAGATGCTCAAGGGGGTCCTCACGGTCCTGTTGTTGCAGCTGTTGGCCAACGTGGACAGCTACGGATACGGCATAGTCAGCCAGTTGAGGGAGGCAGGATTCACCGACGTCGCGGAGGGCACCGTCTACCCCGCACTGACCCGGTTGGAACAGTCCGGAGCACTGGAGTCCTACCTTTTGCGCTCGA
>JAABUM010005404.1_pt1 | contig 13459 bp, 8 predicted proteins | sample 5559161 | NCBI WGS metagenome assembly JAABUM01 (sample SAMN10711868, study PRJNA513369) | rock metagenome | isolation source: Antarctica rocks | place: Antarctica: Victoria Land, Siegfried Peak nord | reverse complement strand
CCCTACTTCTCGATGGATCAGCAGCAATTGCCCACGCCTCGATCTGTGTTCTGTCGCGTTCTCACCAAAGAGGCCGTTCCACGGTGAGGCCGGGCAGCAGATTTGCTCGCCTCGGGGACACAGACGCGGATGCTATGCGCGGTCACTCCCACACCACTGTTCATACCGTTGTTTCATACCGTTTATCGATGCGCCGAAACGTCTTCACAGGTTTTAAATGCCAGGGCGCTATATTGCTATAGCAGAGATTGATACTCTGCACGCCGCTCACCGTCTGCCCGCGACTACGGCTACATGCCCCGTTGTACGTAACGCCCTGTCTGCGCCGACCGGGACTGGTAGTATCGCGGCAAGCGGCGGCGGCGTTCGCCATGAACGCTGCACCGGCCAGGTGCGGCGACAGACGAGAATACCGGAGAGACCGCCCATGCCTACCCATCCGACGCGACCGTTCACGCGCCTTCTCACCCTCCTCCTTGGTGTGTTCCTCCTCGCAGGGTGTTCGGTCGGCCAGGGCACGGCGACCAACGCCATCGCGCTCGTGGATGCAGCCGCCCCGACCACCGTGACAAACGCGAGCCCCGCCACCGTACCGGACACCCCCGGCACACGGCCGACCACGGGGATCGCTGCATCGACGAGCGGGACACCACCGACGCGCACTGGCGCATTCGCGGCGACACCGTCGGCCAATCCGAGCGCCGCCGTTGCCACGCCAACCTCCGCAGTTGCGGCGGCGATCAAGGCCGTCATCCAGCGCGCGGACGACGAGCAGCAGCAAGCCTTCGCCGCGAACGATCCGACGCTGATGCGTGACACCGCCACCGCCGCGTATTATGACGAACTCGTCCAGACGAATCAGGATCTCGCCGACAACGGCGTCACCGCCATCACGCTAGTCACGCTCGAATGGGGATCACTCGCGCAGCGCAGCCCGACGATCGTCGAGGCGATCACCTTCGAGACCTGGCGCACCACCTACGCCGACGGCACCACCGACCAGGGCCGCGAACGCAACGTCTACACGGTGGTGCAGGAAAGCGGCGCGTGGAAGGTGCAGGCAGACGCGCACCCCGACACGACGACCGTCGTCGACCAGCCGAATCCAGGCGGCACCGGGAGTGGCGGTATTGCCCCCCTCCCGGCATCACCGGCCGGGGCCGGACAGTCACAGAACTGGTCCGGCTACGCCGCGACGGGCGGCATCTTCACCGCCGTGTCCGGCAGCTGGACAGTGCCGACGGTGACCGCCACGAGCGGGAGCAGCGCGGACGCCACCTGGGTCGGCATCGGCGGCGTCGCGACCCATGACCTCATCCAGGCCGGGACCGAGGCCACGGTCACGGGCGGACGGGTACGCTACAACGCCTGGGTGGAGATGCTGCCGCAAAGCGCGCAACGCGTCGCCCTCACGGTCAGGCCGGGAGACAGCATCACCGTCGCGATCACCCAGCAGGGCGACGGAACCTGGCTCATCGCCTTCCAGAATCGCACCACAGGGCAGCAGTATCAGGTGACCGAGACCTACACCTCCTCACGCTCCTCGGCGGAGTGGGTGGAGGAGGCCCCCTCGACGGGCCAGCGCCTGGTGCCGCTGGATGACTTCGGCACGGTGCAATTCCAGGCCGCGTCTGCGGTCAAAGACGGCCAGCCGGTGGCGATCGCCCAGGCGGGTGGCACCGCGATCACGATGATCGATCAGCGCGGCCAGCCCCTCGCCAGCCCTTCGGCGCTCGGTGCCGACGGAGCCAGCTTCAGCGTGAGCCGCGCCGGGTCGACGCAAGGGACGCCGTAGCGCAGCGGATCACGAGCTGCGCGAGCGCTATACGAACAGGGGAGGCCGTCGATCTTCGTCAGATCGGCGGCCTCGTCGATTCCAGGCGCAGATACTACGTCGCAGGGCTACGGATACTCTCGTTCACCGCGTCCGTCCGAACAGCTGCGTAGCCTCTTCCCTACCGTGATTCGACCATGCCGCCGCGCGGTGCCGCCTCGATAGCTGTCGCGCGCTACGCGCTGGGTGGCTTCCAGAGCAGCCAGAGGCAAAACACGACGACCGCCAGGCCCACCACGCCGATAACGATGCCGCGCACCAGGGCGTCCATGATTTCCTCGATCTCCCCTCAGTCTGCCCGTCGCCCTCGCCACACCGTAGAACGACGTTCGTTGCCACTATCTCGTCAATGTCCGCTGCGAAGGGCGCGGGTCGCGGCCTCGTCCACGGCCAGCGTAGCAGCGTCGAGGATGACGCCGTACTGCTCACGGGCGGCATCGCGCGAGACGATCCCGTCGAGCACGTCTTCGCGCACGCGGGCGGGATCGCGCGTGAAGGGGTCGAAGAAGCCGCCGCCGCCGGGCAGTTGGAGCGTGAAACGGACATCGCCGGGGATGAGCGCCTGCGACTTGTCCTGCAACTCCCGCCCGTCGCTGAGCCGGATCGCGCCGAGCGCCCCCTGCCCACCCCCCGAGTAGCCTTCCGCCGGGACGCGGGTCCGGTCGAAGAGCGGGCCGAGGGTGTACGGCTTGCCCTCCCGGTGGCCGACCTCCATGTATTGCCCACAGCCGCCGCGAAAGCGCCCCGGACCGGCAGAATCGGTCGCCAGCTCGCGCCGGTAGACCAGGAGCGGCGTCACATTCTCGATCACCTCGACCGGCACGCCGGTCACCCCGGAGGGGAAGGCGACGGTATGCAAGCCGTCGCTGGTCGGCCGGGCACCCATGCCGCCGCACGAGAACCAGACGTAGGTCCAGTCGCGCCCGTCGGCCCCCCGGCTCGTGATCTGCGAGTTCCAGATATTTGCGGCCCCTTCGGCGATCACCCGATCGGGGATCACCGCCGCGAGCGCGCCGAAGACGAGGCCGGGCAGGAAATGGCCGATGACGTGACGCCCCGCCACGGGCGCGGGCGGTTGCGCGTTGAGGATGCAGCCGGGCGGGGCCGTGACCGTGACCGGGCGGAACGAACCCTCGTTGTTCGGCACGTCCGGGCAGAGGGCGCACTTCAGGGCGTAGGTCACGTAGGCGTGCGTATAGTTCAGCACGACGTTGATGCCGCGCGGGCTTTCCGGGCTGCTGCCCGTCCAGTCGACGTGGATCGCGTCGCCGCGCTTGGTGATCGTCACCGCCAGGGTGATGGGGTGGTCGAAGCCGTCACTGGAGCCGGTGTGCCGGTAGACGCCGTCCGGGACGCCCATGATGGCGGCGCGCATCGCCCGCTCCGAGCGCGCGATGATCTCGTCCGCGAGCGGGATGATGCTCTCCAGATCGAACTCGCGCAGCAGTTCCCGCAAGCGCGCGCCGCCGACATCATTGCCCGCGACCTGGGCGTGGATGTCGCCTAGCACCTGATCCGGCTCGCGCACGTTGGCCCGGATGATCTTCACCAATTCCTGGTTCGGCTCGCCCCCGTCGTACCACTTCGTGATCGGGATGAACAACCCTTCCTCGTACATCGAGCGCGCGTCGCCGCTGAGGCCACGTCCGCCGATGTCGATTGCGTGGCAGGTCGAGCCGAAGTACGCGACGAGCTGCCCGGTATCGTGGAAGATCGGCGAGATGATCGTGATGTCGTGCAGTTGCCCGGCGGTCTTGTGCGGGTCGTTGGTGATCAACACGTCGCCGGGACGAAGCGTCTCCGCAGGGTAGACGGCGAGAAAATGGTGGATGCACGTCGCCATCGAATTGATGTGTCCCGGTGTGCCCGTGACGGCCTGCGCGATCATGTTGCCGCGCGGATCGAAGACGCCCGCCGAGAGGTCGCCCGACTCGCGCACCACGGTCGTGAACGACGTCCGCATCAGCGCCGTCGCCTGCTCGTTCACGACGGCGATCAGCCGGTTCCACAGCACTTCCAGGGTGATCGGATCGATCGTCGCGCTCATGCGGGGGCGCTCCCTTCCTGCTCCCGCACCGGGAGCGTGACGACAAGATTACGATAGTCATCGATCCGGCAGGCCCCGCCGCCCACGATGGTCGTCGATTCACGCTCCTCGACGATGGCGGGGCCAGAGAATGATGCGCCCGGCCCGAGTTTGTAGCGATCGTAGATCGGCACGACGGCGAACCCGTCGGCCTCAGGGAGGTAGATGGACCGCTCGCCCTTGCGCGCGTCCTCCACCAGCGGCGTGGAGTTGTCGGTGCCGCGCAGATCGAGCGCGGGGCGCGGGCCGCTGACGATGACACGCCAGGTGAGAACTTCCAGCGGCACGCCCTCCGCGACGCGCCCGTATCGCCCGCGATACACCGTCGCGAACGCCGCTTCGAGCGCAGTGCGCGAGGAGGCGGCGAGCGGGCCGGCCGGGAGTGGGATGGCGATCTCGTGCCCCTGGCCCTTGTAGCGCATCTCGGCGGTGCGCCGGAAGGTGAGCGCCTCGCGCGGCACCCCGGCGCGCGCGAGCGTCGCCACGCCTTCTTCCTCCATCTCGCGCACGAAGGCGTCCGCCTGGGTCCAGTCGAGGCGGTCGAGCGGAGAAAAGTAGGAGCGGACGAAATCGAAGGCGAGCGGCGCGACGAGGAAGCCGAGCGCGGAGGTCACGCCCGCGCCGAGCGGCACGATCAGCTCAGGCGTGCCGAGGATGCGTGCGACGCGGTAGGCGTGGACCGGACCCGCGCCGCCGAACGCGAAGACCGGATACGCGCGCGGGTCTTTGCCGCGCTCCACGGCATGGATACGCGCCGCACCCGCCATGTTCTCGTTCACCACCTGATGGATGCCCCACGCCGCCTCGACGACGCTCATCCCGAGCGACTCCGCGATTCGCCGCACCGCCGCCGTCGCCGCGTCCGTATCGAGCGCCATCCGCCCGCCGAGGAAAAAGCGCGGATCGAGGTAGCCGAGCAACAGATCCGCGTCCGTCACCGTCGGCGCGGTCCCGCCGCGCCCGTAGCACGCCGGGCCGGGCTCCGCGCCCGCCGAGTCCGGCCCGATCTTGAGCAGGCCGAGCGTGTCGACCCGCGCGATCGAACCGCCGCCCGCGCCGATCTCGATCATCTCGATCACCGGCACGCGCACCGGCAAGCCGCTGCCACGCTTGAACCGATAGACGCGCGCCACCTCGAAATCGGCGGCGACGAGCGGCTCACCGTCGTCGATCAGGCACGCCTTTGCGGTCGTGCCGCCCATGTCGAACGAGAGGAGGTTCGGGCGGCCTGTGAGCGCGCCGTAATGCGCGGCGGCGAGCGCGCCCCCTGCCGGGCCGGACTCGATCAGGCGGATCGGGAAACGGCACGCCGTCTCGACCGTCGCCGTACCGCCGCTGCTGAGCATGACGAGCAGCGGCGCGGCACCCGCGCCGAACTCGCGCAGCCGCGCCTCCAGCTGTCGCAGATAGCGCTCGACGAGCGGGCGCACGTAGACATTCGCCAGCGTCGTCGAGGTGCGCTCGTACTCGCGGATCTCCGGCACCACGTCCGATGAGAGCGAGACCACCAGTTCCGGTGCCTGCGCCGCCAGCGCCGCGCCGAGCAACCTTTCGTGTGCCGGGTTGCGGTACGCATGGAGGAGCGAGACGGCGACCGCCTCCGCACCCAGGGCACGGAGCGCGCGCACGAGCGCCGGTAACTGCGCCGGGTCCAGCGCCTCGTGAACCACACCGGTCGCCAGCACCCGCTCATCGACTTCCAGGCGGCGGCGGCGCGGCGCGAGCGGTTCGGGCATCTCGATGAAGAGGTCGTAGAGGTCGTAGCGCCCCTCGCGCCGGATCTCGATCGCGTCGCGGAAGCCGCGCGTCGTGACCAGGGCGGTCACCGCACCTTTGCGCTCGATCAGCGCATTCGTCACGAGGGTCGTGCCATGGATGATGCCCCCGACCGCCTCCGGCCCCATGCCGGCGATCGCCAGCGTTTCCCCGAGCCCCGCGATGACACCCTGCGCCGGTTCTCCCGGCGTCGTGAGCGTCTTGCCGATGCTCAGCGCGCCCGTACGCGCGTCGAAGGCGATCAAATCCGTGAAGGTTCCGCCGATGTCCACCCCAACGCGTAGCGACGCCGTACTTTCTTCCACCAAAGAGTCCTTCCGCCATGCTCAAAAAACCGACCCGCCTATCGGGGCATTATCGAAGCGCGCGAACTGCACCGCAAGGGTCGGCTGCTTTGCCTCTCGTGTCAACGGCCACATCCCCCATCCCGGTGCAGCAGCGCTCCCGTATCGCTTTCGCATAGCCCCTCGGGCAGGGTAAAATCGGTAAAATCACCGACATAGAAGGGCAAAATCACAACGCTCCGTGCATGGTATGGTGGGGACCGTTGGCGAGCTGACCGGCAGCGCGCATGGTGCTGGCCGGGACGCCGTACGGGTGCTGATATCGGGTCGTTCGGGCACGGCGAAGGGCCGGTTGAGGGAGGGGTGAGGCACGATGAAGATCACCAAGATCGAGACGCACAAATACTGGATATCCTGGTGTAACTGGCTCTTCGTGCGGGTCACAACCGATGAAGGGGTCTACGGTTGGGGCGAGGCGTCGCTGCACGGGGCGCTCGAATCGGTCGAGGCGGCGATCCACGAACTCGGCGCGGTCCTGATCGGCCAGGATCCCTCCGGGCCAGAGCGGCACTGGCAGGCGATGTACCACGCCTGGCGCTGGCGCGGCGGCCCGACGCTCTTCAGCGCGATGGCCGCGCTCGACATCGCCCTCTGGGACATCGAGGGGAAGCGGCTCGGCGTGCCCGTCTATCGCCTCCTCGGTGGCCCCATGCGGACGCGCCTGCGCGGCTACGCCAGCCATTGGCTGTCCGGCGTCACCACCCCGGAGGAAGCCTACAATGGCGCGCAGGAGGCGGTCCGGCGCGGCTTCACCGGCTTCAAGTGGGGGCCGTTCGATCCGGTCCAGCTGCGCGCCAACGAGGCGCGCGCATTGCGCCACGCCACGGCGCTGATGGCGGCCGCGCGCGAAGGGGCCGGGCCGGACACCGAGATCTACGTGGAGTGTGGCGAACGCCTGTCACCGCGCACCGCCGTCCTCGCGGCCAACGCCTTCCTGCCCTACCGCCCGGCCTGGTTCGAGGAGCCGATCCCGTTCGAGAATCCGCGCGCCATGATCCGCCTCCAGCAGGAACTGCCCGTCCCGATCGCGACCGGCGAACGTTTGCTCTCGCGCTGGGAATATCGGGAGTTGCTGGAAGGGGGCGGTTGCAAGATCGCCCAGCCCGACCTGATGCACGCCGGGGGGATCACCGAGGTCCGCAAGATCGCCACGCTCGCGGACACCTACTACATCCCGATCGCGCCGCACAATCCGGGCGGGCCGATCTGCACCCTGGCGGCGATGCACCTCGCCGCCGCCATCCCGAACTTCCTGGTGCTGGAGCAGATGGAGGAGGAACGCGCCCTGCGCGACGAACTCTGCACCGTCCCGGTCGCCTTCGCGGGCGGCGATTTCATTCTGCCGACCGGGCCGGGACTCGGCACCGACCTGAATCTCGAACTCCTCGCGGATCGTGCGTTCCGCCCGCAGCCTGTCTCCGTCAGCAGCGAATCGCTCTGGCGCTGAGGCACTACAAGCGCAGCGGCAGCCGCGCCACGACCGCGTCCGTGACCTCATCGGGCGTCCGGCTATCGATCGCGATGTGGGTCGCGAATTCCGGTGCGGCGAGCGCGACCGTATAAGGCAGGAGGTGTTCCAGCCGCCATGCGACTGCCTCACCGCTTTGCCGGATCCGCGCTTCGAGGGTGGCGGGGTCGGCGGTCAATGTGAAATGATGCAAGTCGGGTTCGATCGCGCGCAGGCCCCCGACGACCTCGTGGAAATAGTCGAGGCGCGCGATCGTCATCGGCATGATCAGCGTGCGATCGTAGGTCGCACGGAGTTCGCGCGCGGTCGTCACAGTCAGGCTGCGCCACAGGGCGAGATCCTGAAAATCGGCGGGGTTCTCGATCGGCGTGACGATCCGGCGCAGAAAGTAACCGACCAGTTCGGGATCGAAGAGCACGCTACCGGGCAAACGCCCGACAAGCCGCTCCGCTACGGTCGTCTTGCCCGCGCCGAACGTGCCGTTGATGAATACGATCATGGTCGAGTCCTACTCCTCGAAGTTGAGCGTGGTCTTCAAGCCGTCGCGCCCGAGGGTTGTCGCCGGGAAGACCGCCGTGGCGTTCGCCAGATGGGCGGCGGGGTCGTTGAGCGCGGGGCTGAAATGGGTCAGCCAGAGGCGCCGCGCCCTGCCGTCCCGCGCGATCGCGGCCCCTTCGGCGAAGGTGAGGTGTTGCGCCTCCCAGCGCTTCGGCTTGTCGGCCTCCTCGCCGTACATCGCATCCGCGATGAAGAGGTCGGCCCCGCCCACGAAGTCCGGCAACCCCGGTGCGGGGCGCGTATCGGTCGCCAGCACCACGCGCAGCCCCCGGCGCGGCGGACCGAGGACCGCCTCCGGCGCGATCGTTTGCCCCGCGTGCTCGACCGTTTCCCCGCGTTGCAGGCGCTTCCAGAGCGGTTGTGGCACGCCGAGCTGCTGCGCACGCTCGGGATCGAAGCGCGGCGCACGCGGCACGGTCAACCCATAGCCCAGGCAGGGAATCTCGTGCGCCAGCGCGGTGCAATCGCCGTACAGACCGGGCACCCCCGCGACCGCGAACGATTCCCCACCGGCGAGGACGACGGTCTGGACCGGGAAAGGCAGGCGCGGCGCGAAGAGGAGGAGCGCCTTGAGGACCGGTAACAACGGTTCCGGGCCGTAGATCGTCAGCGGCTCGTCCGCCCCCTTCTCCGATTGTGCCAGCGTCAGCAGGAGGCCCGGCAACCCCAAGATGTGGTCGGCGTGCATGTGCGTCAGCATGATCGCGCTGAGGCCGCGCCAGCCCCACCCCGCCTCGCGCACGCCGACCTGCGTCCCCTCGCCACAGTCGAGCAGGACGAGTCGGCCATCGTAGCGGACGAGGGTGGCCGAGAGACGCCGACCGGGCAGTGGCTGCATCCCCGCAGTGCCGAGCAGACAGACATCGAGCATCGGACCTCCGTACACATCCCCATCACTGCGCGGCGGCACCCATTCCGTTTCCGGCAGACATGCCCCGGCCACCTCGCGCCCCGGCACCCTCGCCACGAGGACGAGCACGGTCGTCGGTTACCTATACACCGCAGTATGCCGCCTCGCGCACGACCAACGCAAAACGCTCGCCGCTGATGCTGGGCGGACGCGCAAGCGTCGCGGCGGGCACACTGCCCTACCCATACTCGCACCGGACTCGCACCGGACTCGCACCGATTGCTGGGACCGCACGTGGTCGCCGCCGCCAGACAACGCCCCGTGCAAACAGTGGGCTGAGGGCAATAGACGCGCGGATTCGTGCGATAACGCCTTTCTTGCTAATAGCTGCCCGCGAAGCGCGCACACGCTCCCGCTACCATACAGTAACCGTCGGTAGCGTACCGGTAATAATCAGTCGGCTAGCGGAAAGTACCCCCTTTTGTTATAATAACTTTGGTAAAGTAAATGTGTGTGTGCCGCGCCCGTAAACAGGGCGCTGGGGGAAAGGAAGTTCATCAACGATGACTGCGACGATGAAGTCGTTCGCCGAGCTTGGTCTGAGCGAAGAGGTGTTGCGTGGCCTCATCGACCTCGGATACGAGGAACCAACACCGATTCAGGAACAGACCATCAGCCTCTTGCTGAAAGGCAGCGACATCACCGCTCAGGCGCAGACGGGATCGGGGAAGACCGCCGCATTCGGTATCCCGATGATCGAAAAGATCGACCCGAGCGAGCGCTATCCACAGGGACTCGTGCTCTGCCCGACCCGCGAACTGGCGATTCAGGTCGCCGACGCGATCCATCAGATGGGCAAGCACCGCAACATCACCGTCACGCCGATCTATGGTGGTCAGCCATACGAGCGGCAGTTCCGCGCGTTGCAGCGCGGCATCCACATCGTGGTCGGCACGCCCGGTCGTATCATGGATCACATGCGGCGCGGCACGATCTCCTTCACCGGGGTCAAGTTCGTCGTCCTCGACGAGGCCGATGAGATGCTCGACATGGGCTTCGTCGAGGACATCGAATTCATCCTCGACGCGGTGCCCGACGAGCGGCAGATCGCCCTCTTCTCGGCGACGTTGCCGCCCCGGATCAACGCCCTCGCCCGCCGCTACCTCCGCGATCCGCTGCGGATCAGCGTGGACCGCGATAGCCTCACGGTCCCGAAGATCAAGCAGACCTACTACGAGGTGCCGAACCACGCGAAGCTCGATGTTCTCGGGCGGATCCTCGACGTGGAAGATCCCGGTGCGGCGATCATCTTCTGCCGCACCAAGCGGGATGTGGACGAGTTGGTGCAGTCGCTGCAAGGGCGCGGCTACTCCGCCGAGCCGATTCACGGCGACATCACGCAGCAACAGCGCGAGCGCACGCTGAAGCGCTTCCGCGATAAGCTGACCGACGTGCTGGTCGCGACCGATGTCGCGGCGCGCGGGCTCGATATCCCAGACGTCAGCCACGTCATCAACTATGACGTGCCGGACGACCCGGATTCCTACGTCCACCGCATCGGGCGTACCGCGCGAGCGGGCAAGGAAGGGGACGCGATCACCCTGGTCGCGCCGCGCGAGATCCGCAACCTCCGCTTCATCGAGCGGGCGATCGGCAAGCGCATCCAGCAGTTGCGCGTCCCCACGCTGGCCGATGTGGAAGCGCGTCGTCGTCAGGCGTTCAAGGAGACGCTCCTCAAGGAGCTGGAGGGCGACGGCTTGGCACCCTATCTCTTGCTGGTCGATGAGCTCTCCGAGCAGTTCAACGCGGCGGAGATCGCGGCGGCGGCGATCAAGATCGCGACCGGTGGCACCGGTGTCCAGGCGGCGACCCCCGAGGTGAAGCGCCGCAACGACCACGCGATGGCCGGCGACGGTGTCGGCGCGGAAACGGGCATGGCCCGCCTCTTCATCAACATCGGGCGGCAGGACGGCGTGCGTCCGGGTGACTTCGTCGGCGCCATCGCCAACGAGGCGGGCATCCCCGGCAAGGAGATCGGCGCGATCGACCTCTTCGACACCTACTCGTTCGTCGAAGTGCCGAACGAGGTCGCCCCGCGCGTTGTGCAAACCCTCGGGCGCACCACGATTCGCGGGCGGCAGATCAACGCGGAGATCGCCCGCGCACGCTAACAGACACAACAACGTAGCCAGGGAACCGGTCGCGGCAATTGCCGCGACCGGTTCCTCTTTGTGGTGCTGAACAGCGAGGCTGACCGCTGACAACAGCAAGTCCAAACATGGTTTTCGAGCAGCGCAGCGCCAACAAAGTACGGGCAAATATCCGCAATTTGCCTGATTGACAGCCGGAGCGCCTGAGCGTATACCGATAGCAGCCAATGAGCAACGGTTAGTGCCTTCGCGATCACCTGCGCGGCATGAGCAGCACACCAACGTGCCTGGACAGCCCGTTGTCATCACACCGTACGAAAGCCCGCAGATCACGCGACGCTGCTCGGGGTTCGTCCAACCGATCTACTCGGCTACCTGTTCGAGGCGTGCCAGCATTTCGGAGTGCTTATCACGGGGGATTGCCATGCGTCATCGCCTTATCCTGCGCCCGCTCAGCATCGCCTTAACGATCCTCTGCATCCTCGTCCCGCTCGTCAACCTGACCGCGAGTCCTGTAGCGGCGGCACCCAAAGGGCGTGCCCCGGGCGGGGCGAACAGCGCCGCGACAACCCCGTTCACCACCATCGGACAGGGGACGCCCGCCGCACCATTGCAGATCAATGTCGGTACTGATCTGAGCTATCAGATCCTCTACAACTATAATGATGGCACCGCGCTCGACGACAGCGGTCAGGTGTTTCCCCATGCGGGGCAACTCGCCGATGCGGGCGACTTGCTCTGGATCGGAAACGCGGTCTACGGGCCGGACTTCAGCAACCACGACAGTGGCTCGGCCTTCTCGGGCGGCCCAATCGTGCCCTTCACGCCGGTGTCACAGAGCAAGACCGGCTCCGGCACCAGCAGCGATCCATACCGGGTCGTTACGCGCGCTACCGCCGGAGCGATCCAGATCGATGAAACCGTCACCCTGGTCAATGGCGATCATTTCGCGACCATCAGGCGCGTCCTTACGAACATGTCCGGGGCGACCGTACCCGTGTCGCTCTTCCACGCCGCCGATATCTACTTGAAGGGGAGCGATAGCGGCTACGGCTATTACAATGCGAGTTCCCAGAGCGTGGGCGGCTACAACCAGACGAAAGACTGGTACGAGGTCTTCACACCGGTCGATCCCCCGCAGCGCTACCAGGAAACCGACTTCAGCGCTATCTGGCAGGAAATCAGTAACGGTGGCGCCCCCGGCAATGGCCTGACTAGCGGTATCGATGCCACCAACTACCAGGACAACGGGATCGCCCTGCGCTGGGATCGCACCCTTGGTGCCGGTCAGAGCACCAGCGTGCAGGATTTCCATTCGTTCGGCATCATGCCGCTGATCCCCTCGACACCCGGCGTCTGCTTCAACCCCTCGCCGGTCGTCTTCGATCCGCAAGTGGTGGGAAATAGTAGCCCCACCCAGTTCGTCACCCTCAACAACTGCGGGAATGCGCCGCTGACAATCAGCACGCTGACCCTCGGTGGGGCCAACCCCGGCGACTTCACCTTCACGAGCAGTTGTGCCGGGCTGACCATCGCGGCAGGGAGTAGCTGCGGCATCCTGATCACTTTCAAGCCCACCGTGATCGGCGCGCGCACCGCCACCATCAGCGTCACGGACAACGCCAGCAACAGCCCACAGGCGCTGCAACTGAGTGGGACCGGCATTCCGCCGCATCCACCATACGTCCTCACCTTACAGACGAGCGGCCCCTGCACCGTGACCACCGCCTCGCCCGTCGGCACCCCGGTGCCCACGGGGCAATCCTATCCCGACCACGCCTCCGTCACCCTCACCCCACACGCGGCGGCGGGCGCGGTCTTCATCGGCTGGCGGAGCGGTACGGCGAATGTGCCGAAGGGCTGGGCCGACCCCTGGACCTTCAACATGAATTCCGATTACACGGTGACGGCGGTCTGCGTGCCGCAGCCATCGTTCCCCGATTACACCCCGCAGACGCCGGTGAAGATCGATCCGATCATCCGCCTCGCCGCGCTCGGGATCATCCGCGGCTATCAGGACGGACGCTTCGGACCGGGCGACACCACCCTGCGCGCGCAGATGGCGGCGCTGATCGCTCGCGGCGTGGGCTGGGACGCCGAGGATCACGGCAACTTCTTCCCGGACAAGGGCTCGATCGACAATAACCTCTGGCGCAATGTCGGCACCCTCTACTACTACAATGTCGCACGCGGCTACAGCGATGGGACGTATAACCCATTCGGGGAAGTGCTTTACGCCCAGACCATCAGCTTCATTGTGCGTGGTATGGTGACGCATGGCTATTGGACGCAGCAGCCCGACAGCGATCCCAACCTCTATCCGGCGGTGACGGTCGCCTCGGGGCACCGCAGCGACATCGCAACCTACGTGCATTACGCGGGCGCGCTGCCGA
>JAABUM010005401.1_pt1 | contig 13465 bp, 13 predicted proteins | sample 5559161 | NCBI WGS metagenome assembly JAABUM01 (sample SAMN10711868, study PRJNA513369) | rock metagenome | isolation source: Antarctica rocks | place: Antarctica: Victoria Land, Siegfried Peak nord | reverse complement strand
GCGAACCCAAGCCGAATTGGAAAAGGCAATCGCCGCGGCGCTCGAAACAATCACGGCAAGCGATTGTGTGAATTGGTTTCGGCATTGCGGTTATGAGGTTACACTCAAATGAAAACCGCTATAGAAGTGCATCAGCATGCCTTAATTCCCAATGATGGTGGCCTAGGAAAACCACCTCGAATACATTTTCTTCGGTGCTGGTCGAAACGTCGTCATCAATTAGACCAAACACCTCCTTAGAGTCCGTGTGGAGAGCGCCGCCCTTGGAAGTAAGCTCAAGAAGCTTTCTCACACGTCGGTGATCTTCAAGGTTTACGCTGTCTTTGAAACTGATTCGAGTTCTAATCCCTTGTTGATCACTCGGAGCCAATAGTAGTCGCCCTAGTCCTTCAACCTGCTCATACTTGAGCGACGAGATTTTATCGCAGGCCTCATAAAAACCATGAACCCCATCGATATCCTGCCGATTAACTCTAAATGCCGTGTCCATAGCCAAACGACGTCCGCTAGAACGAACCGTTTCTTCGGCCTCTCGTTCTCTGGTCCTCAGCCCTGGATCAGGCATAAGAAGTTCCTCTGCGGACTGATTTAACAACTCACCAATCGCTGCATCGATAAGTGATCGTGAAACCGGCATATTGCGATGCGAGTGGAGACTGACTTCACATGAGGACAGCCGATGACGAGAATTCAGAATATCGGTGCGCACGGAAAGCACAGCGCTAACCAAGTAGCCTTCTACGAGTTCAGGAATAGAGGCGAAAAAGCTCATGCCCTCAGGCTTCGCAGGGTGATTGTTGATGATCTCGAGAATCGCATCTCTTACGGAGCGCCGATGAAGCGCGTCATCTTGCCGCTGTTGAGCCAAAGGATGCGATTGAAAAAGTTGAGCCTCGGGATAGTTCTCGCGGATGGAAGCGGCCATTTCTGCGGCACCGTTGAATGCTTCAGATTCAATCCAGTGTTCGTTTTCAGGTTCGACACACGCGGAATACCTGTCTGCTCTTTCTTCCTGAAGAATACCTACTAGGAATGCTTCGGGACGCAATTCCTCGTCTAACCTCTTGAGGGCAAACTCAGCGCTTACCTGCACATGAATGCGGTACATGTCCTGATAGCCCCACATGAAGTACTGTATTACTCTGTTCAATCGATGCACTCTCAAAATCAAGATCGACAGTTGACTCGGTTAATGGTTACGACTTTTTCATGATCATAATTATAGCGCCGCAGTCTTTGAATCCTTATGCTTACTCATCACATGTCCCTAACGCCATAGTGATTACGGTCTAAAGTCGGGATGAAATTTTAACGATGGATATTGAGCCGAGCGAATCAAGCTCAATAATACGACGTCCCTCGCGGAGCGGATCGTCTTCGGGAATCGTCGCGCCGCTACACAGAAACAAGCGAGGTTGAATCATGCTTTCGTCCTCTGTCGTTTCAGTTCCGCCTGTAGCTTCTTCAAAGCCACAGCCATGAAGCGCGACGTGTTATCGAGCGTTATCCCCTCCTTAAATTCAGTCTTCGAGTACCACTCGCCGCAAAAGTCACGGACGATGCGGGCGGTCTGTTCGCAGTGGGTTTGCAGCACCTCGTTGAACTGTGACAAGTCTCCGATGTGCCTTAGTCTGCCGCTTCCTACCTGCGCCGCCGTCGCGCGACTCAAGTAGAAGTTGAGGAAGTGAGACATAAACAGCCCAAAGAACTTTTGACCGAGATCGGCAAAGCCTTTCTTCGTCGAGAGGTCACGAACGGCTTGTTGCACTTCTTCTTCACCGCTACCGAACAACGTATAGGCTTTGGGAGCAGCCAGCTTTGCGATAGCTTCTCCGGCGGCTTGTTGCGCCATCTCGCTGATGTCTGTTGGTCGTCCTTGCAGGGAGATGTGGTCGTCAATGGCGTTTTGAACTTCGGCGGTGAGACCGAACAACGAAGCATCTTCGGAGCGGTCTATGCCGACGCGAGACAAGCGGTCTTGCCAGTCAGTTTCACGCGAGGCTAGAGCGAGTTGTGTGAGTAGAAAAAAGGTGTAGCGTAGCCCCTCGTCTTCGGTAGCTTTTTCCAGACCGGCTTGCGCGGCGTCGAGTGTCTTTTGTGCGATCAGTTCAACATCATCTGTTAGTAAGTCATTGGGAGAGTCGTCAAGGCGAGCCATAGCCGCAACCACGGCTTTCCACCTTTGACCTTTCGGAAGCTCGCCGAGTCGAGTATGTCCCATACTTACAACTCTCCTTTGAATGCCTTATCAAGCACTGATGGAAGCAAAGCATTTAGTTCTTCTGTTGTTTCTGCTTGCAGGCTGTTAAGCGATTGAACTCTTGACTGAGCATTATCTAATTGAGCTACGATGCACTGTTGGTCAAAGATTGAATGAGGCGGTAGTAATAGTCCAAGCACTTTCTCTTTGGATATATTTTTCATGGTCGGAGACGTGCCCGTAGCCTTCTTCTCAATTTGAGATCGAAGCGCTGGTGACTTGAGAACGTAATTCAAATAGCGGCGTTCGAGTGGCGAATCTTTTCTGAAGATGAATCTAAAAATTTTGTCACTGAGCATCAGCTTTGTGCGAGTTTTTTCTACAAGCGCACAAGCTCCGACAAGTTCTGTAGTATTTGCCCGGCTCATCAAAAAGTCACCACTGTGAATTTCGTAGCATGATAACGGTGACAGACTTGAAGGTAACGCTTTGTTCTGCCAGGGATTAAAGACGCCGAAAGAAACGGCTCCCACTTTGACGACGCCCCATTCATCGTCAGAAGCAGGACGGTTTTCACATGCAGGACTCAACCCATTCTCAATTTCCTGAATAAAACGACTTAAAGGAACCCAATTACTACGCGGAATGTCCTCAAGCAGACCTTGAAGCACGCTACCCATTAAGAGCTTTGCTTCTTCTACTGATTGTCGCCGTAATTTCCGCGCTTCCTCAATCTTGACGGACAGTTCTTCAACCCGCTGCACAATGCGCTGCTGTTCTTCCAGCGGCGGCAACGGCACTTCAATAGTTAAGAACAATTCCGGCTTGATGCGGTTCTTGCCGCTAGTACCCCGTGATAGCTTGTCGCATTCCTTCCAGAATGGCTTTGTCTTGGTCAGCCAATGTAACCATCGCGGCAAGACTCGCGCACGATCAAGCTCAAATGTCGGAAATTCGTTTGAAGCGGCACACCCGTCAACGGCGTCCGAAGCTATTGCGGTTGAACCGTGCCGCACCCATATCTTGTTGATAATCAGATCGTCTTTGTGAACCAAGAACAGCGTTTGCGCTGCGGTTTCCGAACCATCTATCGTCTGACGTTCGTAAGCACCTTCCCCCCACCACTTCACCCCGATAGTTCGGTATTGAACGCCCGCCGTGACCGTAACAGGACGAGAAACTGGCACTGCGATTTCTGACAAATGAACCATCTGCCAAGCAGCGTTCATACCGCCGCACCTGCCAACACGTCTTTGATCTCAATCATGATTTCAGCGATGCGTTGTTCTTTCACCAGAATGTCGTTTGCCAGTTGCTCCGGTGGCATGTGCTCAAAGTCCGGCTTCCCGCGCGGATTTTTTATGTCGAGGTTGTAAATAACCCAGTAGATGGCATCGCCTTTGGCTTGCTCTTCCTTTGCGATCTCGCGCTGCTCCGACTCGGCACGTTGGACTTCTCCGCGTCTCTTTTCCAACTCTGCTAATCGGCTCTCTGTTCCTTTCTTCCCTTCTCCGTTCTTTGTTGCGGCAAGTAATGACTTCTGCAAACTCTGAATCTCGTCGGACAAATCTTTGTACTCGCGCCCAAGTTCTTTCGCCCGCGTGTCTGCCGCTATCGCCCTTTCCCAATGTGGAGTCGCACGTGTGCGCGCATCGCGGTAAATCTCCGCGAAGTTAATCTTCCATGCTTGCTCACTCTCCTCACGGTTGTTCCACCAAGCAAGACAGCCAGCAAACTCTTCGTATCTTATTGGAGAAGTCTTTGTGTAGTTCTTACGACCATTCGGCAACGGTAGCTCGTAAAACCAAATCTCTTTCGTCTCACTTGCCCGGTCGAAGAAAAGAAGGTTGCTTTGAATGTTCGTATATGGTGCGAAGACGCCGTTAGGTAAACGCACGATGGTATGCAGATTGAACTTCGTCAGCAACTCTTCTTTGACACGCGCCGAGACGCCTTCACCGAACAGCGTCCCATCAGGCACAACCACTCCGGCGCGACCCGGCTTCGGCTGACGCTTCAACTTACGCATGATGAGTTGCATGAACAGCAACGCCGTCTCCGCCGTCTTCTTATCTTCAGGGAACTTGCTGATAATGCCGCGTTCCTCTTCGCCCCCGAATGGCGGGTTGGTCAGGATGATGTTCACGCGGTCGCGGTCGCCGATCTCCGTCAACGTCACGTCAAGACTGTTATTCGGGTTGATCTGCGGAGACTCCAACCCGTGCAGCAAGAGATTCATTTGCGCCAGAAGGTACGGCAGCGGCTTCGCCTCACCGCCGAAGATGCTCGCCGTTTGCAACGTCTGCCGATCTTTTACCGTCTGGCACTGCTTTTCGAGATGGTTATATGCCTCGACTAAAAACCCGCCCGTGCCGCACGCCGGATCAAGCACCGTCTCACCAAGTTGCGGATTGATAACCTCAACCATAAAGCGCACGACGGGGCGCGGCGTGTAGAATTCGCCGGAGTCGCCCGCCGCGTCGCGCATCTCCTTGAGCATTGATTCATAGAGATGCCCCAGCGTGTGTGTTTCATCCGAAGATGTGAAGTGAATCTTGTTGACGAGATTGATAACGTCGCGCAGCAAGTAGCCGCTCAACATTCGGTTATTGATGTCTTTGAAGACTGTCGCAATCGTGGTGCGCGGATCAGTCCCATTCTTTTCATCAACAGGCTGTAACGACCGCAGGTAAGCGAATAGTCCGAGCATCTTCGTGCCGTCTGGTTTCGTTATCTCGTCGTTGTTGATGAAAGCCTTTAGCTCATCGCCGGTGATGCCGTCTTCTTTAGCCGCCCAGTCGCGCCAGCGATAAGGAGCGTCAATCGCTGGACGAAACTTCTTGCCAGCCAGTACAGCCTTCTGTTCGCGGATTTGTTCTATGTCGTCGAGGAACTTAAGGAACATGATCCATGTCAGCATCGGCAGGCGGTCGAGGTCGCCGTTCAGTCCCTTGTCCTTCCGCATAATGTCCCGCGCGGACTTAATGATACTGCCGAGCTGCTGGGCAGTTGTTTGTGGAGTTCCGTTTGTGCGTCTTCTTGCCATCGGTTGTTTATGCTGCGTATAGAAGGTTTTGTAATTCGTTGACAGCCGCTTTTAGCTCTGCCGTTCCACCAAAAAGATTAGCGATCTCGATCACATTCCCGTGTTCTGAAATCGGTGGAACTTCGAGCACTTCGGGGATGACAAACTGCGCCGTGCCATGTTCAGCGTACTTCTCTAAAAGCTCATTCAGGATATTCCGAGCATCCGCGCCATAACGCTCGAAGAAGTCTTTCTTCTCACGGCGCACGCGGTCGGCTCGCTCGCGCCTTGTGCGAAGCGGAGCGTTGAAGGCGACGTGACAAAGCAAGTCAAACGGATCAGCGTTAGGCTGATTTGTCGCCGCCGCCAACTCGTCGAAGCTGATGCCGCGTTCTTCGAGTATTGCAATGATGCTCGCCCGCCCTTCCGGGTCAGCCCAACGCCGACGCACGTCCGCCGCCGACGGATAGAACGTCCGCACCTTCTCCGCCGTGTAGTCGGAGAACGCTACGACTCGAAGCTGCTTGCCGTCCGAATCAAGCTCATGTACGACGTGCGCGGCAATCTCTACGTGTCCCCCGTCAACGTAAAACTTTCGCGGCTGTCCTTCATCATCATTCTTAAGGCTTGCTTGCCCTGTTTTAATGTTCGTCGCTTCTTCACCCTCGTCAACTGTTTCTTCCGGCTGCTCGACTATTTCCGTGCCTTCTATCGGTTCGCCGCTTTCATCTATGTTGACTTGAGTAATCAGTGCCGGGAAGCCGTCGAAGTCAGGATCGGCGAACTTCTCCGTCGCGCTGCCGGTGTAATCAAGAATGTTGAAGAATAGCTTGTCGTAGTCGTCGCGCACCCGCGTGCCACGCCCGATGATCTGTTTGAACTCCGTCATCGAGCCGACGACGCGCGCCAGCACGATATTCTTGCACGTCGGCGCGTCAATACCGGTTGAGAGTAACTGCGACGTGGTAAGGATGACCGGCGTATCCGTCTCCAACTCTTGGAAGCGCGACAGGTGCCCGCGTCCAATGTCGCCGTCGTTGGAGGTCACGCGGCAAACAAAATCAGGGTACTGTTGCGCCAGGTCAGCGTTCTGATTGTTGAGCAGGCGGCGCATCTCGTCGGCGTGTTCTTGGTCAACGCAGAACACAATTGTCTTGTCATAGCGACCGTTCTTCTTCATGAACTCCGCCAGATGTCTGGCAATCGCTTCCGAACGCGCACGCAAGGAGACGGTGCGCTCAAAATCTTTTGTGTGATACTCGGCGTCGGGGATCGCGCGGTTGTAACGATCAAGCTGCCCCTTGTCTGGTCGCCAGCCGGTCGAGTCGTAAACAGTGACGATGCGGTGGACGCGGTACGGCGCGAGAAACCCATCCTCAATGCCTTGCTTCAGGCTGTACTGGTAAATCGGGTTGCCGAAGTATTCGTAAGTGTCGCGGTTATCTTCGCGCAGAGGCGTCGCGGTCATACCGAGTTGATAGGCGGGTGCGAAGTATTCAAGAATCTCGCGCCAACTGCTTTCGTCGCGTGCGCTCCCACGATGACACTCGTCAACGATGATGAAGTCGAAGAACTCTGGTGAGTATTGCTTGTACAGACCGGAACGGCTTTCATCTTCGGCGAGCGCTTGGTAGATGGCGAAATAGAGTTCACGCCCCTTGTTCGCCTCTCCGTTTTCGATCTTCCACCGGGCGTCACCGAAGGGCGCGAAGATTTTGTCTTTCGGATCGTCAACCAGAATGTTTCGGTCGGCGAGGTAAAGAATCTTCGGCCTCCTGTGCTCGCCCTTGCGATTCCAACGTGAGTTCCACAGCTTCCAGCAAATTTGAAAGGCGACGACAGTCTTGCCTGTGCCCGTCGCCATCGTCAGCAGCGTCCGACGTTTACCTTGCAGAACAGATTGCACCGCGCGGTTGATGGCGATCTCTTGGTAGTAGCGCGGACTCTTGCCGGAAATATGATTGAACGGGGTCAGTAACTGCTCGACTATTTCATCAGTGATGCCTTCGGCTTCGATAAGCCGCGACCAAAGCTCGTGCGGCTTAGGGAACGAATCAAGTTCTGTCTCTTTGCCGGTCGTGTAGTCGAACTCGACGATGCTCTTGCCGTTAGTCGAGTAAGCGAATTTGAGTCCCAGAATCTCCGCGTACTCTTTCGCCTGCTGGATGCCGTCGCTCGGCGACTTGAAAGTGGGCTTCGCTTCGACGACGGCGATCATGAAGTCGCGCGTGTAGCGGAGCAAGTAGTCGGCGCGCTTCTGCGGACGGCGCTTCGTTTTATTGCCGGAGATGACGATGCGGCCATCCGTAAATGTTTTCTGTTCGGTAAAGGAATGCGGGTCTTCGTCCCACCCCGCTTCCATCAGCTTGGGCAACACATATTTCCGGCAGGTGTCGGCTTCAGTAATCATGCGTCAACCTTGTTCATTCTTCAGTGGTCTGTGCCTCTGTCTTTAGCGTACTCAACTCTTCTTCTAACTCTTCAATCGTCGGGAGACTCCCTTGCAGTTTTTCGGGAAGCGATTCAGTAAGCTGGAATGACGAGACGCCGATTGGCTTCTGTGTATCGCGCAGAGCGTATTCGGCGACGACCTTATTCTTCGTCTTGCACAGGATGATGCCGATTGAAGGCTGATCTTGCTCGTGCCTCAGCAGATCGTCCACCGCTGACAAGTAGAAGTTCATCTTGCCCGCGTACTCCGGCTTGAACTCCGTCACCTTTAGCTCGATCACAACGTAAGCACGAAGCCGCAGATGATAGAACAATAGATCGAGGTAGAAGTCTTGCCCGCCGACCTCGATGTGGTACTGGCTGCCGACGAAGGCGAAGCCGACGCCTAACTCCAAGAGGAACTCCCTTATGTGTTCGACCAACCCGCGCTCCAAGTCACGTTCGTGCGCCTCCTGCCCAAGCGTGAGAAAGTCAAAGTTATAGGGGTCTTTCAGAAGCTGCCGCGCGAGGTCTGACTGCGGGGCGGGCAGAGTGCGCTCGAAATTGGTCGTTCCTCCTCCTTGTCGTCCATAGAGGTTGCTCTCTATTTGCATTTCTAGCACAGTCCGACTCCAACCATGCTGGACTGTTTGGCGGATATAGAACTCACGCGCTTGCACATCTTTAACTTGATCCAGTATGCGGACGTTATGTCCCCAAGGAATTTGTCCAACAGCCTGTTGGACAAATTGTTCATCAGGATAAGCCTCAGCAAACGCACGCATGTAAAGCAAGTTGGTGCGCGAAAAGCCTTTCATCTCTGGAAACGCCCGGCGCAGATCAGCCGCCAGACGGTCCACTACTTTTGCGCCCCAACCCTGTTGCTGCTGGCGCACAAGGATGTCCCGCCCGATGCTCCAATAGAGCATCACCAGTTCGCTGTTGACAGCGAGGGCGGCGCGCACCTGCGCCTGTCCAATCCGCGCCTTTAAGTCACGCAGCAACTCATCGTAGCCTACAACCACTTCGATGCTTGCAGCTTTTGCGAGCGCAGTCTTTTTACCGCCGGCGCGTTTCGTTGCCATCGCTTTAACTATGAGTCTCTGGTGAGATCGTATGCAGCATCAAGTTCATCTAGCAGCCAATCCCTGCTTCATATAATTTAGATTCCCACTTATGAGGCTTACGCATTTGCGCTCAAACTGCGATAGCGAAATAAAGCTGCGACGCTGAAGGTCAAAATCAGTTAGGAGCGGCATTCGCCGCGCTTCCCTTGGTTCCCCGTTCTACGTCCCGCCATTGTCCCACGACAGCCCAAAAGTAAAGGTCAAGCACTTCGTGTGTGCTCGCCGAGCCTCGCCCAACCTTTACTTTTGAGCGCCCAGTCGTCGTGCCTTCTGTCGTTGTAGTTGAATTCTTTGTTGATTGAATGACGACGCGGCGTGAGTGATTCCGTCGCAGAAACCGCAAGCGCAAAGGCATCTCCACACTTGAGTTCTGCTGTCGGTCTTGCGTTAGACAGCTTCCCTGATCTGGTCTTCTGTTGCGGATGATTTACCATCGTAATGTGCTAAGACGACGCGGCCCTTCTCAGTTAAGCCGCCTTTGACGCGAACTCTATCGATCTGGCTCTCTCCTTCAGAGTTGACCAGATTCAAGCTGGAGATTTCTGCGATACACTTTTGGCTCTCCATCTTTCTGATGAGGTTAACGATTTCCTGGAATTCGGCGAGAGATTCTTTCGTTGCTAATATGGGAGCGAAGACCTGTGTTCCGTGGTAAATCGCGCGCAATAGGTTAATGGTTGATTGATCGAGCGTTAAATCTTTCTTTGTTAATTTCATAAGCTACTCGCTTTAGCCGCTAGGCTATCATGGACTATAACTCGCTGTTCGGCTTTCCCTGAAGGTTCTCGTGTTTGCAGCGTGTCACGCCGCCATTGATGCCATTTGGATAATAAAACCCGCTTCCCTGACAATCTGGACACTGTGAAATATCAGATAGTTGAGTTGGTGCGACTGGGTTGAGGAAGCTTTCAATCAGAAGATCAGCTTCACCAGTACGATGAATGGTTGTCGCATAGCCGCCTGGATTATTGATTCCTTGCCCTGTTGCTTGTAAATGTCTGGCATACTTTCGGCATTCTTCAATCGTAAACTTAGACCCCACACGCACACCAAGTTTTTCACTTGCAGAAGGAGCTTTCTGTGTTTGTGTGTTTTCTTTTTGTGTATTTACTTTATTGGGTTCGGATTCCGTACCGGCTACGTTTTTCACAGGGGATGCGGAATTCACAGGGGGTGCGGATTTCGTAGTGGCTAACCTTGGCAGTAAAACTTCAAAAGTAATTCCTCGCTCCGATTGATTCTTGTTTGTTAAATCAACGCTCAGACGTTTAATCAACTTTCTCGTTTCGAGATCGCGCAGGAATATACGAACCTGCGTTTCGCTGATATTACAGGCACTTGAGAGTTTCGGGATGGAGACATGGCATCTGCTCGTTCCAAAGCCTGCTGAGAGCCTGTAAAGCCTCAGAAGCACTATCTGGCTACCCGGTTTGAGCGTTGGCAGTATCTTGTCTGTTATTTCGTGGGGCGTTCGTAGATGCGGCGAATCAACCGGCAACATCACAGCCCCTTCGGTTTTCGCACCCGGTTCGTTTCGTACCGGCTGGCCGGTTCGTTTCGCAGGGGCTGCGAATTCCGCAGGGGCTGTGGAATCCGTAGCCGGTGCGTTTAACGCACCGGCTACGGATTCCACAGCCCCTGCGGAATTCGCAGGGGCTAATTGAGATTCATTGAGTGCTTGCTGCTGTTGTTCACGCTCGCGCTTTTCACGAGCGATGCGCGCAACATCGGATTGGCTTACATTTGCTGATTGAGGCGGAGGAACCGACTTCAACCAGCGGCTCTGATTAGACATTTGCAGTTTCCGCGTGAAGAGAAGCTTCGCCCGCCGCTTCTTCAATCATCTCTGAACTAACTTTCGACTTGCCGTCGCTCTGGCTAAAGCGCCATGCGACCGCCGCCACCTTCAACACTTCGCGCGGCACTCCGCCCGTCAGTGTATAAAGCGTTTCGAGTGCCGCGTCATCAAAAGGATTAGCAAGGCGTGCCTGCGTACAGCGAAAGGCGACCATGTCTCTTGTTTCTTGGAGCGTGAGCGCGGCAAGCAGCGACGGAGCAAAGATGCGACTTCTGAGCGCTTTCTTACTGGCGTCCATAAGTTTCACCCTCAGCTCTAGCTGACCTGAAAGCACAATTTGAATCAGCTTCGTATCGTCCGTCTCGAAATTTAGCAACGTTCGCACAAGTTCCAACTGCCTGCCCGGTAACCGCTGCGCCTCATCCACGAATACAACGCATACGCGATCTTCCGCAAATTGCTGGATCAAGAATGCCCGCAGTTCATTCTCCTGATCGCCCATCGAACGCCGCGCCGGAAGTCCGAAATCTGCACAAATCTTTTTCAGAAAAGCGAACTCGGAAGGGAAGTTAGGTGAGGCGATCATCGTCGCTACGGCGTCCGGACGCGAGTCGTACTCGTTGAACAGATACCGCAGAATTGAAGATTTGCCTAAGCCAACATCTCCGAGAATTGAGGTCAAACCTTGTTTAGAATCAACCACGAACCGTACTTTCTCCAGTGTGGCGCGTAGTGAAGGAGTCAAGTAAAGCAGTAGCGGATTAGGACTAATAGAAAAGGGCTGAGTAGGCATACACGCCGCTTATAACATCAGTAATAACGCATGTCAATGATTATTCTTACAGGGGGGTAAGGTAACTGAATGAGCGCCACTTGAATTTCACTAAATTAGCGTATAATCAACTGAAATCCGGACGGATGATACTACGCTCAACTTGGTCACCCATCTAAAACCATGACCCTACCTCCTCTTGATAATAACTCTTGAAATTTGTTTCACGCACCGTTTCACAACAATTAATAGTTACTTCTCAACTAATTAAAACCTTTTGTTTGCGATCTTCCCTGGCATTTCCGATAATGCACCTTTTCGGAATAGCCGCGATGGTATAAATTAAGCTTTTGAGAGTTGAATCTCTTAAATACCAAGTAGAAGGCGTATTCCATCTTCAATTTTAGCCATCTGTGCAAATGCGAGGCTTGAGATGTATTCGGTGAGAAAACTCTTATCCAGCGTAATTATTTGCGAAACATTAACGACTGAATCAACGTCGAGTCCACTCGCTCGCGCTGTTATCAACACGTTACCCGGTGCTTTTGCCAATGCGAGATTCTTTGTAATAGCGAGCACCACAATTGTACTTATGCGGCTTTGATTAAATGCGTCGGATTGCAGCACCAGCACCGGGCGACGATAGCCGGGACCCGATCCAGCGGGTTCAGGCAGATTCGCCCACCAGATGTCACCCCGCTGCATTACCACTCCTCGGTGGGAAGTGAAGACGCCTGCATCTCTACGAGAGCGGGATCAAGGGCTGAAGCCTCTGTGTCATAGACCTCATTTAACAAATCGGTAGTGTGCCGGGCTTGTTTCTCATTGAGATATTCTTTGAGAGCGGTGGTGTAGAGTTCGCTGCGTGACATTTTGAGGGCTTTAGCTATTTCTTCAGCCTGCTTAAAAATAGAATCGGGAATGGAGATCGCCGTTTTCATGGATCGAGTATAACTCTAGTTATACTAATGCTGCAAGATTAAACATCAGGTGAAGGAAAGTGCCGGAGGAAAACACTTATGGATTTTCAACGGAATTTGGTAAAGCCGTTCGTCGAACCAACGGAAGTTGGCACAAGATTCGATCCTCGCGCAGCCGCCTCATTCATTAATAAATCAGTCTCGGAAGAGACCCGCCGCGCTTATCGCCGCGCTGTCTCAGACTTCTTTCAGTTCGTTGGAGGCAAGCACCCGACCGAAGTTGTGCCCGATGATATTCTTCGGTGGAGAGATAATTTGCGTGCGGGGCGTAAGCGTGCCGCAACCATTGCCTTTAAGCTCTCTGTGATCCGCTCCTTCTTCGAGTATCTAAAGGCGGGCGGAATAGTCCCACTCAACCCTGCTTCGACTAAACTAGTGGCGGTGCCGGAAGTACCGGAAGAACTGGCGGGTAGAGCTTTGACGACGAAGGAAGTGCGCTACCTTCTGGCGGGGCCGGATCGCTCTCGGTCAGAAGGCGCGCGGGATTACGCTCTGATATTGACGATGCTGCGTCTGGGCTTGAGAGTCAGTGAGGTCTGCTCACTTCGCGTCTCAGCGATCAAGTGGAGTCATGGGCGTTGGATCGTTAAATGCAAAGTCAAAGGCGGAAGGGAGCGGACATTACCTGTACCTTCAGAAGTCAAGAAGGCGATTGACGAATACTTGAAGTTAGACGCTGCACGGCGTGAGCCGCTGCACTCGGATGGCGCGGAAGCATATTTGTTTCAGCCGCATACGAACTACCGCACGTTAGTCTTTGATAAAGGGCTGTCATCAAGGATGGCGTGGAATATTGTCTCACGGTGGGCCAGTTATGGCGGCATCGGCAAACTCTCGCCGCACGACTTGAGACGAACGGCGATTACTAAAGCTTTGGATCAAGGATTGACGTACCGACAGGTGCAGATGATGTCGGGTCATCGCGATCCGAAGACGGTCATGCGTTACGACCACGGGCGGGAGAATCTGGATCAAAATGCCGTCAACTTCATTAGCTATGAAGATTCTTATAGTAATTTTCAGTTGAATGAACACTTCAAAAGAGAGTAATTTGGAAAGATGCAAGCCTATTCTTTAGATTTACGTGAGCGCGTCGTTGCCACCTACGAGAATGGTGTGGGAACAATCGATGA
>JAABUM010005400.1_pt1 | contig 13468 bp, 13 predicted proteins | sample 5559161 | NCBI WGS metagenome assembly JAABUM01 (sample SAMN10711868, study PRJNA513369) | rock metagenome | isolation source: Antarctica rocks | place: Antarctica: Victoria Land, Siegfried Peak nord | reverse complement strand
CTGTCCAACGTGCCGTTCGGCACCGGCCTGGCCTATGACGCGGCTGCGGACGCCTTCATCGTGGCAAGCTCGCCCGGGACGCCCGGCAACGGCGGCTCGCTGCTGACCTACGGCTTCGGCGGAGCGCTGCTGTCCACAGCCGCGCTGGGCGGCCCGATCCAGGACGCCGGCTTCGGCAACGTCCGCTTCCTAAACGACCTCGCCGCCAGCGCCGCCCCCGTGCCCGAGCCGATGAGCCTTGCCCTGCTCGTTTCCTCGCTCGGCATGTTGGGCTTCATGCGCCGCCGCGGCGCCTGAGCATCCCGCCGGTTCCCGGCGGCTTGCCAGCCACGGGGAACGGGCATCCTGGCCCGTGTCAGGGCGGCATCTGCGCCAGCAGTCCCCGGGCCTCCCCTCGCCCCGGCGCAGCCGCAACCAGCGCCCGCAGCAGCGCGGCCCCCGCCGCCCGGTCCGTCCCCAGCAGCGACCGGGCCATGCCCAGCAACGGGCCATAGGCCGTGTCGAACTCCGGGCTGAGCCGCACGGCCTCCAGCAGCCCCGGCGCGGCGGCATCGGCCAGCGCGCGGCCCTCGATCCCCTCCGGCAGCGCCGCCCCGGCCTCGATGAAGCGGTTGCGCGCCCGCCAATATGCCGCGAGGCGGCCAGAAAGCGGCGGCGTCACGCCGGGCAGGTCCGCAGCATCCGGCGCCAGGCCGCGCAGCATCTGCAGCAGCACCGCCGTCGGCGCCTCCTGCAAGGCGCGCACGTTGCGCCCGGCATCCAGGGCTACCACCGGCTGGTCATCCGTGTTGCGCGGCCCCGCCCCGGCAAACGCCCGCAACGCTCCGGCGCCGCCGGCATACAGGCCCAGCACGTCCAGCGGCGCCAGCAGCCCCGTCCGGCGCAGCGCGGCGCGCGCAGCCTGCTCGTCCAGCCGTGCCGCGAGCGCCGCCGGGTCCAGCCCTATCGGCCCGCGCCCGCCGCATAGCGCCAGCATCGGCGTTTGCAGGCTGAAATGCGCGAGCCAGGCGGACGCCCCGGGATACACGTCTAGGAAGGCGCGGATGATCGCCCGCAAGGAGGACAGGTCGAGCTGGTACAGCGGCAGCCACTGGCAGAACACCCCGCCCGCCGCCAGCCGGCCCCGCACGGCGGCGAAGTGCTCTACGGTGTAGAGCGCCCCGGTGCCGTCCAGCGCGGGGTGGAACAGGTCGGCGACCACCACGTCATGCAAGCCCGTCGGCGCGGCCATGAAGCGGCGGGCGTCGGCCACCAGCACCGGCGGCAGCGGCGCGGCGCCGCGCTCGGCGAACCAGGGCAGCAGCGCCGCCACCTCCGGCGTCAGCTCCACCCCGGTCGCGGCCACGCGCGGCAGGGCGGCGGCGCCCGCCAGGGTCGCGCCGGTGCCCACCCCCAGGAACAGCGCCCGCCGCGGGTCCGGGTGCAGCAGCAGCGGCAGGTGCGCCTGGCGCCAGTCCGAGCGTATGCTGCGCGTGCCGCCCATGCGGAAGTGGCCGTTCACCTCGAGGTAACGGGTGCCGTCCCCGCCCTCGACGACCGCCGCCGTCGCCGTGGCGCCCTCCCGCAGTTCGGCCAGGACGCCGCCGGGCGGCACGCGGACCAGGAGGGGCGCCGGCAGCAGCCAGAGCGCCAGGGCCGCCGCGGCAGGGACGGCCGGCAACAGCGCCGCCCGCCGGATGCCGCACCACCACGCGCCCAGCAGCGCATAGCCCAGCGCAACGGGCAGCAGCGCCGCCCAGGCCCCCAGCGCCGGCACCATCAGCAGCGCGGCCAGCGGGGGCGCCGCCAGCGCCCCCAGGCTGTTGACCGAGACGGCCCAGCCCAGCGTGCCGCGCCGGTCCCGCACGGCTTGCAGCAGGCAGCCGAACAGCGCGCCCATCGCCGCTGCCGGCGGCAGGAACAAGGCGCAGGCTACCCCAAGCTCGGCGAGCGGGCCGAAGCCCGGCCCGGCCTCCAGCGCCGCCGGGCCGAGCAGGCGGACAAGGACAGCCGTGCCGAGACAGGCCAGCGCGGTTGCGGCCAGCAAGCGGCCCAGTGTCCGTCCGTCCGGCGCCAGGCCGGTGCGCTGCCAGAGCAAGCCGCCGGCAGCCGTCCCCGCCAGATAGGCCGCGAGCAGGAACGCGAAGGTCAGGATGGTGTCCTGCAGCACCTGCGCCGCCAGCCGCACCACCAGCACCTCGAACAGGATGCCGAGCAGGCCCGTGGCTGCCAGGGTGAAAGCCAGCCTGATACCATTCGCGGCGGCGGGCGCCGCAGCAGCCGTCCGACCCGGCGGCGGCGCGTCCGCTGCCGGGCCGAGCGCAAGGGCGCCCCATGCGCAGGCCAGGTTGACCGCCGCCAGCGCCAGCAGGGTGCCGGACAGCCCAAGCATCGGCAGCAGCAGGAGCACCGCCGCCAGCGCCCCGGCCACGGCGCCGGCGGTGTTGGCGCCATACACTCCCGCGGCCACTCGGGGCTGCGCGTGCAAGGCAGCCGTCAGCCGTTCCAGCGCGATCAGGGTGCCGCCCATTGCCGCCGTCGCCGGCAGCAGCACCAGGGCCGGCAGGGCGAACCCTGCAGCCCATAGCAGCGCCGGTCCAGGCGCCGCACCTAGCAGCGGCATCAGCGACCGCCCGGCCAAGGGCAGCAGCCACACGCTGGCGACGGCCCAGGCGGCGATGCCGCACTCCAACAGGGCGTAGGCGCGGCGTGGGCTGCGGGCGCGCCGGATCGTGCCGTCCAGCAGCAGCGCGCCCAGTCCCAACCCGGCAAAGAACCCCGTCACGACGCCCAGCACCGCCGCCATCTCCGTGCCCAGGACGGTGGACAGCATCCGCGTCCAAACGACCTCATAGGCCAGCCCGGCGAAACCCGACGCCAGGACGACCGGAAGCAGAATGGCGATACGGGCCGGAGCGCGCCGGATTGGAACGGTCAAGGCAGGCCGGTCAGGCAGGGGCAGCCGGGGTCGTCAGCGCAGCGGTGCGGCGGACGCCGGCAAGGGGCCGTCCGGACCATAGCCGTGCAGCACCTCCCCGGGGCGGAGGACATATGGCCGGGTCTCGATGACATGGGCGGCATGCTCGACCAGCTCTCCGCATTCCCCGGGATCGCCCGCTTCCAGCTCGGCCATCGCGTTGGCCAGGTCAGCCTCGGCGAAGCGGCGGGACAGGTCGCCCTGCGGTAGCGCCGCCGCGCGCACCCGCATGGCCGTGACGGCGGCGGCGCAGGCGTGCGGCTCCTCTGCGCGGACTGGTCCGCCAGGGATCACGAGCAGAACGGCAAGCAGGGCGCATCGGGGCATGGCAGGGTGCTTTGGTCCGTCGCGGCGGGAGCAGGACGCTCCGCCGTTCCGGTGGGCATCAGGCCGCCGCCTAGTTGGCGTTGGCCAGGTTCGGCCGCAGGCTTGCGGCCAAGTCGGCGTTGGTTTCCACCAGCAGCTTCGCCGACCCTGACGGGCGGACGAAGATCGGGTTGGCGTAGAACCACAGGTTGGACCAAGCCTCCACGTCCGTATCCACCCTGCGGGTACCGGCGAGCGTCGGCATGTGCGCGGGACATGCCGGGTCGGCGCAGGGGACGTTTCCGATCAGCGTGTCGGACAGCGGATTGCCGGCGCTGTCCGTCACGTTGGGCACTGATACCGGCATGTTGGTGCCGCGGGCACGGATGTAGAACGGCGTGCTGCCGGCCACGATGGTGGTCGTGAACTCGAACCGGTAGGCGCCGTTGGCCAGCGGGGTGACGGTGGCGTTGTTGCCGTTGAACGTGCTCAGGACGGCCGCGCTCGGATTATAGACCCGATCCGCCGTGTTGACGCCGCCGTACTTGGGATCGGCCGGTGCGATCACGCCGGTCACGTCGCCGCGGATCAGGTCAACATGGTCCAGCAACGGCTTGTTCAGCGGCTGTATGACACCGACCTGGGTCAGCAACGGGTTCGGGAAGGTGTAGGGGCTGTTGTTGCTGGCCGGCACCGTCACCCGGAACTCGACCGTGACGGTGTCGCCCGGGCTGGCCTCCAGGGTCTGGCCCATGCCCTTGAAGACGCCGTTGGCGCTGGCGCGGAACGCCAGGTCCGGCCCGATCAGGTCGCCGGAGGTCGAGTAGGTGTTGCCCGTCCGCATCCCGTCGATCACGCTCTGGGCTCGGAAGGTCGTCTGGTTCGCCACGTACAGGCGGGAGTACTCGCCCGGCATGAAGTCACCGGTGCTGGCGCGGTCGCGGCTGCCGAAGATGCCGCGGTTGTGCCAGTCGGAGGACTGGAAGAAGAAGTAGTTCCGCCCCTCGCCCAGCATCCCGTCCCACAGGCCGCCGACCTTGGCGGTATAGACGCCGCTGCCGCCGAAGGTGCCGCCGCCCACGGAACTGGCACCGTAGGAGTGGTCGGCAGACGCAGCATGGCCAGGGCTTTCGATGCCGAAGGCGACGGTCGGGCCGGCGTTGTTGAAGTCGCGGAAGTGCTCGATGTTGAAGCCGTTGCTGCCGGTTGGGTTGAACGGCCCGGCCCGCTCGGTGTGGGTCGGCACGTAGTAGCTGGTCAGCGGCGCGTTGGCCTGCAGCCACTGCACGCTCTGCATGGCCTTGGCGTGGCCGGCGGTGCCGTTGTTGTCGAAGCTCTTGCCGGTCCAGATTGGGCTGTTGGCCGCGTTGACCGGGCCGAGCGTGTCGGCATCGGCCCGATCGAAGCGGAACTCGAACTCTGCCATGCGGCTGGCGTTGCCGGTGCCCGTCGCCGGGAACTGGCCGTTGATGACGGCGGTGTCGGTGTGCTCGTGCCCGGGGGTGATGGTCTCCAGCCCCTCGATCACGACCTTGCGGTACTGCTGCGACTTGGCGGTCAGGATGGGATACTCGACGTCCCGGATGGACTGCCAGCGATACATCGCGGCCCGGGGCGGCGGCGGCTGGGGGACGTTGCCCAGCAGCGTTGGGATCGTGATGCCCTGGATGGTCTGGCCGAGCGTGTCGGTCCAATAGGTCGTGGTGTCGCCGGGCAGGTTGGCGCTGCTGTCGCTGAACCGGCAGTCCCGGTTGCCGCTGCCGCCGTGGTTGCCGTGGGTGAACCAGTCGATGTTGAAGTTCGGCACGCCGTTGACCGTGCCGGCGTCTAGCGAGCGGTCGAGCAGGTAGCTGGTCGAGACCGAGCCGTCCGTGCAGGTCGTGTGGTTGTGCATGTCGCCGGCGACATACGGGGTGGCGCGGGCAAGCGGCTTGGCCGGCACCCAGCTTTGCGCCACGGCGGGCGCGGCGAGGCACAAGGCGGCGGTGGCGGCACCGGACAGCAGCGCGAGGCGGGAGGTCGGCATCCTGGTCTCCAACAATGTGTGACTTGCGGCAACAAACCTTGGCACCGGGCATAACACCGACCTGCCCGGCGCGCGGCGGCAAAGCAGTGAAGGTTTTATGAAGGCCGGCTTTGCCGGGTGACACGGTCCGGCGCTCCCGGCATCAACCGCTGGCCTGGCGCACGGCGCCGCGCCGCAACCGGATGGGACACGCATTCTTGGACATGACCCCTGATCCGTCAGGCGCAGGCGGACAGACTGCTGCCGTGGCGGCGCATGCCGGGCCGGGCCGGGCCGGCGTCCTTGCCCGCGCATGGCTGTTCCTGCGCCGGGAGCCGCTGGTGCATTTCCTGCTGCTCGGCGGGCTGATCTTCGGCGCGGACGCCGTGCTGCACCCGCCCGACCGCACCGAGCGCGTCATCACCGTCACCCGCGCCATGCGCGACGCCATGTCCGCAGGCTTCGACGAGGACCGCGAGCGCCCGGCGACGGAGGCCGAGCTGCGCGCGATGGTCGAGAACTGGGTCGCCAGCGAGATACTGTATCGCGAGGGCAAGCTGCTGGGCGTGGACCGCGGCGACGACGCCATACGCGACCGCATCGCCTACAAGCTGCAACTGATGATCTTCAGCGGGCTGGACGCGCCCGTGGCGACAGAGCCGGCGCTGCGCGCCTGGTTCGCGCAGAACCACGCCCGGTTCGACGAGCCGGACCGCGTCAGCTTCTATATCGGCCCGCCGTCCAACGAGGCGACGGCCCGCAAGCACCTGACCGCCGTGCAGGCCGAGGAGGACCCGGCGGAATTGCAGCGCACCACCCGCGCCGTGATCGGCCGTCCCATCCCGAGCCTGTCGGCGTCGTTCGGCGACGCCTTCCGCGACGGGCTGCTCGCGCTGCCGCTGGAAACCTGGTCGGTGCTGCAAAGCAAGGAGGGCTGGCACCTGGTCCGCCTGGACAGCCGCCGCTCCGGGGCGCCCGCCAGGTTCGAGGACAACCAGGACGAAATCGTGAAGGTCTGGCAGACCGACAGCACCCGCGGCCGCGCCTGGGAGGCCGTGCAGCGCCTGCGCGCCAGCTACACCGTCCGCATCGAGCCATGATGCGCCTGCTGGCCCTGATGATGATGTTCGCGGCAACCGCCGCCCCGGCGTCCGCGCACGAAGCGTCCATGGGCGTGCTGCAATTCCGCGAGGTCCGGCCTGGCAGCTACATCGGCGGCTGGACCTTGGAGCCGACCATCGGCGCCGCCCGCGTGCAGCTCAGCCTGCCGCCGCACTGCCGCCTGCAACTGCCCAGCCTGGAGTGCGGGCCGGGGGGCCTGGTCGGCCGCGTCACCATCGGCAACCTGGGCGCCGATATGTCGGCCGTGCTGATCCGCCTGGTGCCCCTAGGCGGCGAGGCCCGCAGCTACACCCTGACCACAGCCAGCCCCGTCGCGTCCATCCTGGGCGCCGGCGCCCCGGCCTGGCAGACCTGGGCGGAGGTCGCCGGCACCTACGTCAATATCGGCATCGACCACATCCTGCTCGGCGCGGATCACCTGCTGTTCGTGCTGGGGCTGATCTGGATCGTGCCCGGCGGCTGGAGGCTGGTGCGTACCATCACGGCCTTCACGGTGGGGCATAGCGCGTCGCTGGCCGCCGCCGCCTATGGCGTGCTGGGCGTGCCGGAACGTCCGCTGAACGCCGCTATCGCACTGAGCATCGTGTTCGTGGGCGTGGAGATCGCGAACCTGCGGCGCGGCCGGGCCGGGCTTGCGGCGCGCTATCCCTGGGCCATCGCCCTTGGCTTCGGCCTGGTGCATGGCATCGGCTTTGCGGGCGCGTTGTCGGCGCTGGGGATCGAGCGGGCGCTGCTGTTCCCGGCGCTGCTGTCGTTCAACGTGGGCGTCGAGATCGGGCAGCTCGCCTTCGTGCTGCTGGTGCTGGCGCTGATGTGGGCGCACCGGCGGCTGGGGGCGTCGCTGCCGCGCTGGGGGGACGCGCTGCCGGCCTACGCCATCGGCGCCGTCGCCAGCTTCTGGTTCCTGGGCCGCATGGCCCGGCTGCTCGCCGCGTGACGAAGGGGCACCCGCACATGCGCCGCGCCGTCCTGCTGCTGCCCGGCCTGCTGCTCGGCAGCCCGGCGGAGGCGCACATCGTCGCCTCGCGGCTGGGCGACTTCTATGCCGGGGCGCTGCACCCGCTGACGGGATTGGAGGACGTGATCCTGTGGGCTGCGCTGGGCCTGCTGGCCGGGACGCAGCCGCCGGGCCGCGCGCGGTGGCTGGTGCCGCTGTTCCCGCTGGGGCTGCTGGCCGGTTTCCTGATTGGCCCGCACGCCGGCTTGCCCAGCGGCGCCGTGGTGGACGCCGGGATGATGGTGGCGCTTGGCGGGCTGCTGGCAGCGGCGGCGCGGCTGCCGGGGCCGGCGCTGTGCGCCCTGGCCGTGGCGCTGGCAGTCTGGCGCGGCGCGGCCAATGCCGCCGGGGTGGCACCGGAAACCAACGCGGCGCTGTTCGCCGCCGGGCTGGCCGTGAGCGGTTATGCCGCCGTCACCCTGGTTGCGGCGCTGGCGCTGGCGTTCCGGCAGCCGGGAGGGGGCTGGCGCACCGTCACGCTGCGCGCCGCCAGAAGCTGGATCGCCGCCGTCGGCCTGATGGTGGGCGGCCTCGCCCTGCGGTCCGTGTAGCGGAGGGCCGTGCAGCGGGCTACCGCGCCGCCGCCGGCTGCACCGCGGCGGGCCACCGTGCCCGCAGCCAGGCCGCCACCGCGAGCAGGTTGACCGACAGGCTCAGCCAAAGCGCCACCCGCCAGGGCGAGAACAGGCCGCCCGGCGATCCGCCCGCGGTGCTGGCCTCTCCGGCCTGCACCGTCAGCTCGACCTTGTGGCCCTCCCCGTCCTCGGCGCGGGCGGTCCACGCGCCGGGTTCGGACGGCAGGAAGGCAAACCGGCCGAGCTTGTCGGCCCGGCCGTCCACGAAGGGCACCGCGGCGTCCCCCAGCGCGAACAGGCGCACCGCCACATAGGCCATCGGCTCGCCGGAGGCATAGTAGAACTCCACCGACTGCGTCCCCGGGCCGAGCGACCGCGCGCCGACGCCGTGCGCCTGCGCGCCGCCCGCCGCCATCACGGCGACGGCGGCGGCGGCAGCCAGCCCGGCGCGAAGGCTCACTTGACCTCGAACAGCAGCGCGGCGCGGCCGACGTAGCGGTCGTGGTCGGCAGTGCGGTCGGCGGTTGCCTGCTCGGCGCGTATCATCCACAAGCCGGGCTGGGTGATCTTGACGCGCGCCGTGCCGTCCGGGCGGCCCTCGGTGTAGTAGGCGTAGGTGTTCTCCTCGCCGGAGAAGCCGTCATAGGTCGCATAGACCGGCACCGTCAGCGGCTTGCCGTTATACAGCACCTGCACCGCTACTTCCTGGCCGGGCCTCACCTCGGCGGGATTGGTCAGCACCACGATCTCCAGGCGGTCGCCGATGGGGCGCAGGCAGCCGGTATCCCCGGGGAGGCGTTGATGACCGCCTTGGAAAACTTCTCGATCAGGCGGACATTGGTCGCACCCGGCGCCTCGCGCCCGACGCGGCGGGTGCCCTGCGGCGTCGAGGCCCAGATCTGCGCGGCGCGCTCCCCGGTGACGAGGAAGCAGCCCTCGCCCGGCGCGGTGACGCTGCAGCGGTGGACCATCGCCTGCTCGTCCGCGCGCCGGGCTGCAGGGGTGCGCTTGCCGTCCACCCACAGGCCGGCGCGGCTGTCCTTGGCGTCTTCCAGCTCGACGCTGCGCAGGAAGACGTGGCTGGACACCACCTCCAGCGCGACCTCCTGGCCGGGGCGGGCCTGCATGGCGAGCGGCTTGGCGACGTACTCGTGGGCGGCTGCGGTGCCGCCCCACAATGCGGCGGCGGTCAAAAGCAGGAGGGCGCGCGTGGGTTCAGTCCTTGCTTGGGTGGATTCAGGGCTTGGGCAGGCTCAGGCAGCCATGGACAGCAGGAACACGCCCCCAAGCCCGGCGATAGCAGCGCCCAGGGCGCGCACGGCCAGCGCCCCCGTGGGCCAACGGGTCAGCACCCCGATCAGGATGCCGACGGCATGGAGCGTCCCGGTCGCCACGACAAAGCCGACCCCGTAGGCCAGGGCGTTGGAGGCACCGGGCATCTCGGCTCCGTGGGCGTAGCCGTGGAACACGGCGAACACGGCCACGACAACCGCCGCGGCCCAGAACGGCACGCGCAGCGCCATGGCGACCGCGAAGCCGAGCACCAGGGCCGACAACGCGACCACAAACTCCGTCGCCGGCAGCGGAACGCCGAGGATGCCGAACACGCCGCCCAGCGCCATCACCGCCGGGAAGCAGATCGGCAGCACCCAGATGCCGGGCTTGCCGAGCTGCGCGCCCCATAGCCCGACCGCGACCATGGCAACCAGGTGGTCCAGCCCGGTCAGCGGATGCAGAAAGCCGCTGAGCAGCCCACCTGGCACGCCGACCTCGGTATGGGCGGCGGCCGGGCCGGAGAAGAGGAGCAGGGCGCCGAGGCCAAGGGATGCAAGTAGCTTCGGCATAGGTGAGGTGTTTCCATCGGATGCGGCTGTGGCATGGGCATCCATCCAACCTTGGCAGCCACTAGCATCTCCGTCGACGCGCTTGAACGATCGTAGTGTGAAGTATTCGAGGCACCGCAAGCTGATCCGATCCGGACACGGTTGCCGAAGCTGGTAGGCAGTGGCCGACCAGTGCGGGAATGCCGATGCACGGCGGACAACAGATTGAGGCCAGCCTACGGTCCTGACCAGACGCGCCCGGCCCGGCAGAATTCGCAGAACCATCACGCACGATGACGAATTCCCATGCTTCCTGATGCCGCCTCATTGAGAGCAAGTCCGGGTCGGTTCAGGAGTCTGTCCATGCTGCACATCACCGTTGCCACTGTGACGCTTACGTTGATCGCTGGCATGATGCCTGCGGGCGCCACCGTGCTGGCCGGCCGTGCCGTGCTGCCGGCGGACACCTTCGCGCCCGGCCCGACTTCCGGCCAGTTCGTCACCGGCAGCACCAACGGCGTCAGCGTGCCGTTCCTGGACAAGCAAAGCGTGCAGGGCTTCTCGGGCGTCGTTCCCGGCCCAGTTCCCGGCACGTTCGACTTCATCCTGGACAACGGCTTTGGCGCCAAGGCCAACGCGGCCGACAGCCTGCTGCGCGTGTTCGCGCTGCGGCCCAACTTCGCCACCGGGCAGGTGACGCCGGTGGACATCGCCACCGGCGCACCGTCCAGCTTCGCCGCCACCAACTGGTTCACGACACTCAGCGACCCGAACGGCAAGGCCGGGTTCGCCACCGTCGCCAACCAGGCCAACTACCCGAACGGCGCCGGCAACATCCCCGTCGCGCCCGGCATAGCGTCGGGCAAGCTGCTCACCGGCGCGGACTTCGACGTGGAAGGCATCGCGCGCGCCAAGAACGGCACCTACTACTTCGGCGAGGAGTTCGGGCCGTTCCTGTTCCACACCGACGCTACCGGGCGGCTGCTCGCGACGCCGGCGCTGGCGCCCAACCCGACCAGCGCCGGTAGCAACCTGCTGGTCCAAAGCCCGGACTACCCGACCCCCTCCCCCGGTAGCGCGCTGCCGGCCAAGGGCGCCACCAACGCCCAGGGGTCCGGCGGGTTTGAGGGCTTCACGATCAGCCCGGACGGCACCCGCGTCTATACGCTTCTGGAAAAGTCCCTGCTTGGCGACGGCGCCGGGCAGCGGCGGGTCATCAACGTGTATGACACGGCGACCGACACCTTCCTGGCCACGTCGTTCGGCTACAGGGTAGGCGACCTCAATGGCGGCAACAACGGCATTGACCCGGTGAACACCTCCATTGGCGACATGGTGGCGATCAACGAACACGAGATCCTAGTTCTGGAGCGCGACCAGAACCAGGGCGCCGCTGCAAGGTTCAAGCGGGTCTATAAAATTGACCTGAACGCCGTTGACGCCGATGGCTACGTGCAGAAGACGTTGGTGGCCGACCTGCTGAACATCGCCGACCCGAACGGCCTGGGCGGCAACGGCACGGTGAGCGGGGTATTCACCTTCCCGTTCGTCACCATCGAGAGCATCATCCCGATTGATGCCAACACCATCCTGGTGGCGAACGACAACAATTACCCGTTTAGCACCGGCCGCACACCGGGCATTCCGGACGACAACGAGATCGCGCTGCTGCGCCTGGACGCGCCGCTGGCGATCGACCCTTCGCTGGTGCTGCAGGCCAACGTGCCGGAGCCTGCCTCCCTCATCCTGCTGGGTGCGGGGCTGGCCAGCCTTGCCGCGGCACGGCGACGCGCCCGCACGTTTGCAGACGGTGCATGTGCGGCGCATTGACGGAAAGAAGTGGAAGCGGCGGCAACGGTCCCGCAAAGCGCCGTGCCTTCCCTGCTATGGACTGTGCCCCCTTGAAGGCGAGAGAGGTTGAAGCCTGGCGCTCCCGCGGCCGTAGCCGCTGCACCTGCCCCGTCATTCACGTCCGCCAGCGCGGTTTCCGGCGTCGCCCTCTGCTCGACGATGCGGGCCAGGTTGTCCACAAGGGCCTGGGCGATGCGGACGCGGTTGCTGCCGGGGAAGGCGTACTAGGGCTGCATGAGTGGGGTCTCCTGCCCTGCGCGACTCGGCCTTTGCCGCGCCGGTGACGCGCAACGAGGCGGCGCAAGCGGACTTGTTCTCCATACGCGCCACGGTCGCCCCCTAGCATGGCGATGGCGCCCCTGGCCGCGCTGCCCACCGGGCGGGCCGGGCGCTGGTCCGCGCTCGGGCTGCTGGTCATCGTCCTCGCGGCGGCGTGGCTGGGCATAGCGTCGCCGTTGCTGGACTGGCACCGGGACGGGATGGAGACCCTGGAGCAGCGCGCCACCTTGGCCCGGCGCATGGCCCAGATCGTCGCCGGGCTGCCGGCGCTGGAGCGTGCGGCGAAGGCGGACAGGACGGCGGGGCCGCAGGCCGACGCCGTGCTGACCCAGCCGACGGACGCGGTCGCCGCGGCGGCGATGCTGCAGGCGCTGCAGGACATGGCCGTCCGTGCCGGCGCCCCGTTGTCCAGCACCGAAACCCTTCCGGCAGAGACCGTGGGGGTCTACCGCCGCATCCGGCTCCGCATCGCCCTGTTCGCGCCGCTGCCTACGGTGGCCGGGCTGGTGCAGGCGCTGGACCAGGCGAGGCCGCGCATGTTGGTGGATGACCTGCAGCTTCGCGCCGCGCCGGTGCTGGCGGGACGCGGCAGCCCGCCGCTCGACGCGTCCATGGTGGTGATATCGTTCCGCTTGGCGAAGCCCGCGTCGTGAGGGCCGGGACATGACCGCCGGGCGTGGTATGCTGGCACCGGTGCTGGTGATCCTGGTCGCCGCGGCGCTGGGCGGGATCATCGCCCTTGAACTCGGACGGGGTCTACCGGATGGCGACCTCATGGTGCCCGCGACAGCCCCCTTGCCCGCGCCCGCGGCACCTGCCTCGACGCCCGCCGCCGATGCGGACGAAGCGGGACGCTGGGTTGCCGAGGTGCTGGCGCGTCCGCTGTTCAGCCCCGGCCGCCGCCCGGCGGCGAAGGCCGCCGCAGGGCCGGCGGCTGCCGCGGCGGCGCTGCCGCGCATGACGGGGGTGATCGTGACGCCTGCCGGACGCCGCGCCATCTTCGTCAACGGCGCCGGCAAGCCCACCGTGGTGACGGAAGGCGAACGCATCGGCGCCTATGCCGTGCAATCCATCGAGGCCGGGCGGGTCACGCTGGCCGGGCCAGACGGCCAGCGCGTGGTCGCCCCCGCCTTCGACCCCAAGCCGGCGGCCCGCACCGCCGGCCCCGCCCCTGGCCTGCCCGGATTGCCGGGGCTGCCTGGACTGCAGGGCCTGGCCGGCCTGCCCGGCCTCGACGGTCCGCCGCCAACCCCTGCCGTGCCCGGCGCGGGGTTCCCGCGATGACGCGCCGTCCGCGCCGCCGAGCCATGTCGCTGGCCTTCCTGCTGCTCGGGTCCTCCGTGCTGGCCGGGTGCGACAGGCAGGAGACGCCGGTGCTGACGCCGCTCAGCCCCTTGCCGGGCGGGCCGCTCGCGGCGGCGCCGCCACGGGTCAACGGGGCCGTCGGCAGCGTCAGCGACACGACCGGGCCGCAGATCTCCATCGGCCGGGGCCAGACCGTCTCCCTGCCGGCGGAACGGGGAGCGCCGGCGGGCGGCGACATCTCCCTCGACT
>JAABUM010005399.1_pt1 | contig 13470 bp, 24 predicted proteins | sample 5559161 | NCBI WGS metagenome assembly JAABUM01 (sample SAMN10711868, study PRJNA513369) | rock metagenome | isolation source: Antarctica rocks | place: Antarctica: Victoria Land, Siegfried Peak nord | reverse complement strand
AATGCAGTGCGCCGTCAACAAATTGTCGGCGAGTGGCTTCAGCTGGACTTGAAGGAACACACATTCCTTTAGTACCCGCTACAGGTAGCTCGCACGCTGCCGCAGCCCCCACTGCCTGCCGCTCCACGACCTGGCCCACATCACTTCTACATCAACAAATATGCGCCCACCTTGCTTTCAAGCATTTCTGTGCTGCCAGCCAGTACAATTGGTGATCTGTTTCTTTCATTCCGGCTGTTATGAGGTATTGTGGGATTTTACCAAGCTGAGCTTGGTAAAATCCAAGCTCAGCTGCCACTGACGACATGTGAGGCCCCTGCTGATATGCTATTGCAGTGACTCGCCGCCCCCCATTGTCATCAGCACAGGCGGACTTTTGTGCACTGAGGCATGCCACAGCGGCGTGCCTGGAAAGATAATCCCTCGGATGAATCAGTTTCTTGGATGCGAATTTCACAAAATTCAAGTCCTCACATATGTTTAGCCGTCAGTTTCCCGTCAATGCGGTGTTGCAGACCACCCATCCTTCAGACTGGCGGTTGCCTGGCGCCGCCAATGCCCTGAGGGCGATTGGTCTAGGGGTATGATTCGCGCTTAGGGTGCGTGAAGTCTCGAGTTAAATCTCGTATCGCCCCTGCTGTTGCATTTGGTGATTAACTCCGAATGGGTGGTTGCCGTCGAACAAGACGAGCAAATAGCGTTTGCATGCCGGTGATGTGTGCCGGTGGAGGCGAGAATAGATTGGCTCCCTGATCAGCACATTGGCTCATCGTCTTTCGCTGCTGGACAGTGCAGTTTTATGTCTTAGTTTCTGTGGCTACAGCCAAACGAAAGAGGACCGCGCAGTTGCGCCGGCGGCAGCTGACGTGGAACCGGTACAGAGGTAAAGATCTCCGAGGTGCATGCGCGACAGCTACTCTGCACCGAATCACGCATTTGCAGCCGGGTGAGTGCCAGCAGCACTCACCTGGCATCTCGGAGGTGCCATCCGTGGGCGCAATCTGCCGTATCTGCCGCATCAGGGAGACTATTGCGACCGAAGGGTGCAGCTGCACAATGCGAGTCGCAACATCGTCAGAATCTATTCACATCGCAGAGTCGCCATTCAGCTTGCGCAAGAGACGCTCGCAAACGGTTCCGGAGGCGCTGACACCACAACGAGGCTTTCGATCGACTGTCCAACGCTGCCCACTCAGTCGGGGCTTCGGGCAGCCCTGGCAACAGGCGACTCAGCGGGAGGCGGCATGACGCCGCTCGATGCAGAGGCGAATTGGGCCGCACTGGCGGGCGATTTGCCAGAGTGAGCGTGCCTCTGCTGCATGCGGTGACACCCTGGCGGTGTGCACATGTGCGATCACCGCCGCCCTGTGCGCTAAGCCGATGCCTTATCCATGTAATCCAAATGCATAGGGGCTGGAGCGGCTATATCGGACGGTGGGGCCTGTTTGACGGGGACGGCGCCGAGACAAATGCCTGGGACGGCGCGCGGCTCTTCAAAAATAATGGCGACGGCACCTTTGAGCAGGTCTCTGCTCCCTTATTGCATACCTCATCGCTTGGCCTTTTGACATCCAGGCTGCTGGTGCTGGCAGTATAATACACCATGCACACAGACCAGTTGTTGCACCCACCTGGTGCGGCATTTGCTATATCCGCTAGCAACGCACGATGAGCAGTGTTCACAGGAGGAATGAATCATGCTGTTGCAGGCCAATATATATGACCAAGTCATCACGCCCCACGACCCCGGAAAGCAGCGACCCGACGGCGCATGGGAGAAGCGATGGTGAGCCAGTGCGAGACTTGCAGGATGTGCATCACACATTTCGAGACCAGCCTGCATTGTTTCGCCGCATTCTGCAACGTTTTGCCTGGTGTTATTTGGCGCCGCAAAACATGCAAGACTGCAAGTCTGTTTCTCACAGGTCCTTTAACAAAGCAGACGGATGCCGGGATGACGGCTGGTGGCACCCCTACATCAAAGAGGCGGGCAATCCGTTATTGACGCCGAAGCTGCTTGCGCATATGCGTGCATGGCTCGAACAACTTCCTCCCAATCAAGACGAACGGCTTTCCATGTGTCGCGTGCACATGGCATACTGCCTCAACAGCGCCAGTATATCTGATCAAGACTTGGCTCTCAGCAAATCGCAAATTCTATTTATCTGCGGGCCGGCCGCTGCGGTCTCGCATCTTTGGCATCGCGCCGCGGCGGACAGCCACCACACTACAAAGTAATCCCTTAGTCTCAGCTCCAATTGCAGAATGGGTCGCTGCGGTCTCGCACAGTGGGCGTCGCCCCGCCGCGCACAGCGACCTCGCCTTTGCGCTGCTGCTGGCAGAGCTTCTGCTCCCAGCTCCGACGTGGCAGTCGATGCGTGCTTACACTGCGGGACTGGCCCCTGCGGCTGCGCATCCTGGGCATTGCGCCGCTGCGCACCGCTACATTCTCCTTTGCGCTGCCGCTGGCGGAACCCTGATCCCAGTCGGTTTCGGCATTCGGTGTTTTGTACATCGCAGAGCAGGCCGCTGCGCTCGCGCATCCTCGGCATTCCGCCTCTGCATCCCGCCACGGTCCACCTAATAGTCTTCTTGTTTTGTTGGCCTTGATATTTTTTAACTTCCCGCTGTGCCATTTGCAGAAAGGGCCGCTGCGGTCGCGCATTCTCGGGATTAGCCCGCTGCGCACCGCCACGGTGTCCTTTGCGCTGCCACTGGCGGAGTTCCTGGAGGGCGACGCGGCGCCGCCGCCGTTCTGGAACTCGGAGCTCTTTGTGCGGCCGGCGGGGTCGGGCCGCAGCTGGAGCGGTGGCGTCGGATACGACGTCAGCGGCGGCAAGTTCAAGGTTGAGCATACCCATGCTTGGTAATGCGCCGTTCTGGAATCCGGAGCTGCCTGTGCGGCCGGTGAGGTCAGGCCGCAGCTGGAACGGCGGCGTCGGATACGACGCCGGCGCCGGCAGAGTGCAGGTGGATTTTAACAACGATGATTCATCGTCAATATGTCTCAGCGGTGCGCCCTTCTGGACTCGTGCTGATTGCTAGACCGGCATGCGGTGTCGCCTGCAGTGCCGCCTTCTGGATCCTGGCTGCCTGCAAACCATGTCTGGCTCATCTGAGCTTTGGTTGTCAGCATTGCAACAGCTTTGTAGCTTGCCTCTGCACCAAACGTGGCGCCATAGGTCTGCAAGCACAGGACCTGACCATGTCTGTATGAGCAGAAACGCTTGGCCTGCAGATGCAGACTTGCTGCCGGTCATCGAGCTGTGCCTCCGCGCTCTTTGATCCGAGAACTGCATTTGTCAGCAGTGCCAGATTCTGCAGCGCCCTGCGCAGCCGCTGCGGACTGCAAGCTTTGCCACGGTATGTCACTGTGAACAGGCCACAACACACATAACATAGTATGTGTACATACATAATATATATATATATAATGTAATATATATATATATATATATATATATATATATATATAATGTGTAAGCGAACCTTACATGCCCCTTTGAGCTCCACAGACCATCTTCTTCATCCGGGAGGTCAAAGTGAGGGACGATCCAGCGCAGCCGCTGGCGCTCTCGGGGCGGCAAGAGCTGCCGCCGCCGCGGGCGCCGCTGCCGGCAGACCCGGCGGACTGGCCGGTGGCGGGCGGCGACTGGGCCGGCGTGTCGCAGGAGCTGCGCTGGGTCGCTGGTGCGGTCTTCATACGGTCTTCATACAGAATTCCTGCAGCCTGATGAAATACAGCCTAGTACACTTCAGCCAGAGGAACCTCTGCTGGACGAGCAATTCAGTTCCCGCAGCCCGCCGCAGCGTCACTCTGCCGGGCCTCTGGCCTTGTTCTGGTGATGCCTGACGCTGATGCAGCACGCTAGCTTAAGCGCACTCTGCGGTTTCACTCTCTGAATGCACGCTCACTAGATAGATTGCAGTCGCACGTATGTCACACACACACACACCAGGTCTGGCGCCTGGCCCACAGAGCAGAGACCTTTACATTCTTTCTTACTTTCTTACGATTGGCTTCAACGTGCAGAGGGGACCATCTCGGTCGGCGAGGAGCGGCCCACCAGCTGGGTGCCGCCCGCGGGCGGCCTGCGCATCGCGGCGCTGCCGGACGCCATGTATGCAGCCTTCCCGGGTAATCTCCAGAAGCGCATTTATCTAGGTTTTTGACCTCTTGGCCCTGCTCTTCCGGCAGAATCCAGCCCCGATGTACACGGCCTAGCCAGGCGACTGGCAGAGCCTCGATGATTTGAGAACCTCGGCAATGCCGGCTGCGGAGGTGCTCCTCAGAGGCTACCTGAGTGCTTGTACATGATTAAAGCACGCTATCTGGCTTGCCGCGCTTTTCACGTGAACCATTGAAGATTGCATGACGCAAGACCAGCTCACCAGGCTATGCCCACAACCGTTGCACATTCCAGATTTGCAGCGAGGTCAGTGGGGATGATGCAGCAAGGCGCCATGCCATGTTTCCAGCAGGCACAGCATGGCAGCGCTTCTGTGGCCAGGAATGGAGGTGAACTGCTGCAGTTTCACTCTTCTCTAACGCAGCAGAAGATCTGCACACGACACGTCTCCTCCATGAGCCACGCAGAGGCGCTGCCAGAGACGCTGGCGGATGTTCCTGCGGACGGCGTCGCCATCGAGTTTGGCGGCGTGCTCCCAGGTGATGGCGGCTTTGCCCGCACCATGCTGCAGTACGGCCACAATGGGCGCCTGGAGAGCATTAGGTTCGACGAGTTCACGGGACAGACGTGAAAATGTTCAGGTATTGGCTAAAAGGGTATTTCAGCTGCCAGGGCGGTCATTGAGAGACTCGGCAAGTGAAGCAAGACAGTTGGACGTCAAGTGCACAGCACAGTGTACCATCGGGGATCAGAATCCAACCTGTGGAGAGTGCACATGGCGGAAAAGTGGCTGTGTATTGATGAATGAAGTGTGTTGATGGTTGTGCAGCTTGAGATCGTGTGTGTACCTTTAGCTCAGAATTGCCTGTGAATTACAGACCATCGACCTTTGGTGAGTCGTCACGTTTATCGAATCACCACCGGTTTCAACCGCCAGCAGGTGCATTGCTTGAGCGGTGCCGCCTCAGATCCAGCACGCCCGTCCAGAGCCTAGTCTACACCAATGTAACAATGATGGAATCGTCCAGACCAAAAACAATACTGACACACCGCCGCCCGCATCCAAAATGGCTGGTGGCAACCCAGAGGCCGCGCGTCTAGGAGTCCTCCACCGCGCCGGTGATCTGCAGCGCAGGAGGCAGCGGTATCAGAGTCTACATAATGCACGTACCTATGTGTAATACAAGACCGGCGTACAAGCGGCGCGCAGCCGCGCCGATCTGATTTCATCAGGCATGGTCAATTCAGGCGCAGGGTTCAGGCTTAGGGTTTGCTCTTCGAGCTTCTCGCCTTCTTCTTCAGCTCCTCAACGTCCTCAATGAGCTCCTCCCGGGAGGACTGCGCAGCATGGCACGAGGAAGTGTTCAGGGAGGGAAACCTGCTGTAGCACATTTGGGCGCAACTCAATCCGCGCAAGCAGGGTACGTTACCCAGTCAGCAACTGCGCAGGGGCGACGGCTGGTGCTGCGCACCTTGAAGAGCAGGTAGCGGTATGTGAACCAGGCGGAGTAGCCCAGGCCGACCAGCTCCAGCAGCTTGGGCAGCTGCGGCACGACAGAAAGGGCATCAAAAAAAGTGTCAGAAAGTGTACATCTCAGCATTGAGCATTGGGCCCAGAGGCTGTCAGGTGAAGCGATGGCAGCGCGCCCGTCTTGTACTAGTTCCTGGCTTCTTGCCACGAGCACGCAGGGCAATGTGCACAGGCGTGGGCTGCCGGCACCGTCACGATCTGCGGGCGTTCAAGCGAAGCAGCGAGTTGTGCCCGCTGCATGAGCTTTGAGCACAAAACTCATTGGCCAGCCATGCACTGACGCTGCCGGCCAGCTGAGCTCACAGGCTCCTTTCGATTCTTGAGCCTGCGGGCCTTACCATGCACCCAGGAGCGCTGCCTGCCTCCACGAGAATGCTTTTTCGAGGAGGACATGTCAAATCATCATGCGCACCAGTGGCACGTTGTTGACGGCGCCCACGATGGTGGAGGTCAGCCACACGACGACCAGCGCGCCGACGCCGTACAGCACCACCGATGTCTTGTTCTCCGTGCTCTCCCACTGCACGCACACGGGCGGGCTGTCGAGCATCCCCCACCACGCATATGGGGTTTGGCAGCATTGGCCGGCCACGCCGTGCATACCCACATGCCGGCCTGCAATCCTGGCATAGGTCCGGCCTTGACTGTGCCTTCACTACGAACGGAGGGGCCTTCCGGGCACAGTGCAACAAACTTTGACCTGCCGCTGCTGGACACCAAAGCTCTGCGGCAGCAGCGCGGCAGCTGTCCTAACCCACAGTCCCAGGGGTTTGCCCAGCGCCTCCAACATGCTGCAACCGCATGCTGACAAGGTTGGATCATCATGGCGGCACGAAAACTCACCCGCTCCTTCAGGTCGTCAACAACCTTCTCGATGTCGACCTGTGTCTCCTCCACCTCGTTCTGGCTGGGAGTGGCTGCCACGATCTGCTGGCGGCGAGGGGCCTGCAGTGCGTGCAGAGATATCTGGATGACACTGACCAGATGCGAGCCGCCTGCTGCCAGGACATGCACGTCACCGCCTTTTGAACACTTCGTTTTGCATGTTGCAGGCCCAGCAAGCTGGATCCGACAACATTTGCGGCGTACACACACCACTCTTTACTGTTATGCAACCAACGGGCACGCTGCACATGCCCGGGATCGACTCGACTGCAGGTCGGTGGTCCATCGCAGCGACTGGCCTAGAAGCGCCCTGATCTGTGAGCTGCTCCGGGCTGGGACCACCGCAAACAGCGGCTGCGTAGTTGACGATCACCCCTATATCTGCGACAGGGCAGGAGCAGCCGGGCAGGGCGTGCACCTGCACGCGCAGCGACGGCCTCTGCAGACCGAACACTGCCGGTGCGACCGCGCGGCTGGTCGCGCGGCAAGCGGTCGCTGGCGCCAGTGGGCGCATCTGCTGGGACAGCATTGTCGTCATGGCGGCCATTGTGCTGGGTGTGTGTGAGCAGAACGCGGATCGTGGGTGCACAGGCGCAAAATGTGTTGGCAATTGGCTACCGTCGAGAAGGTGGGACACAGATTTTGCATCCCCGCGTGCATATCCCTGGTATTTGGCGTCAGTTTCAGCCCCCTTGATCAGCTCATCAGAAACATAAATTGTGTGGAATGAAGGTGCAGGTGCGCTCACATTTGTTGCGCACGACAATTCCGGGGCTTATTTCACATAAATTTTCTGTGCAACTCAACTCAACTCAACTCAACACATGTCGAGTGCCTCACAGACTTTCGCTGCGTTTCGAGGCGGGACTCAGTGAGGTGTCCCCGGATCGAGTATCAGAGCTTGCCTCCGCTCGTACAAGCCACACAACTACCTGCAGACCTGGCCTCGCCTCTCGCTCCGGGTCTCGTTCAGCGGCTGGCGCGGTGCTGCAGGGGCGACGTCGCCGATGATGGAGTGAGCATGGGCAAGCCGCACTCCAAGCACAGCCGCCCCGTGGTCACGCAGGACTCTTGGCAGAGGCGGGCCCCCATGCCTCCGACCGCCAGTGACAAGGCGGCAGCCGATGGCCTGCGCGTTGAGGGCAATGCGCTGTTTGCAAAGGGCAAATATGGCGCGGCGCTTGAGGTGAGAGCTCCGCCATCATGCGCTTCATGATGCATACTGTTTCATACCGCCATTTGAGGATGCGTGTTTCGAATACTCGTGTCGTCGCCTCTATGCAGAGGTATACAGAGGCGCTGACACTGAATCCGGTGCCAGGTGAGCGCCCTGCGTCTGGAAGGGCGCTCTCTTTACACGCACGGTGGCATGGCATGGTGGCGCACACCCGACAAGCCTGCATGATCCTGGGACAAAGCTATCGACTGTGCCTTGGCAGAAAGCTCATCATACATCGCATGAAACGCCCGTCGATCCTGCCGCTGCAGCGCTGCTGACTAATCGGGCGTTCTGCCACAAAAAGCGCGGCGACTGGCCGAAGGTCATCGAGGACAGCCGTGCTGCGCTGAAGCTGGACGTCGACTCCATGAAGGTGGGTGTCTTGATGGAGTCATGCTCAAATGTGTCTGCGAGGTATACATTGTGGCTGACTTTGCGGGGGCCGTACGGCAGTATAGGAGTCGGAAGGAGAGCGGCACACACTGGCATTATTGCAGTCAGCGTGTCGTCAGCAGCACGTGGAACAGAGACACGTGTGGTTGCTGCAGGGCCACTACTACCTGGGCTTGGGGCTGCGAGAAACGGGCGAGCTCCATGAGTCCATCCAGCACCTCAATCGGGTGAGCGCCCGCCACGCTCCCTTGTTTGAGACGAATCTGTACGACCAATATCTGCATGGCGCCCAGGCGTCCGGAGCAGAGCATTGTGGGGATTGTTTCGATGCATGATGACCTACTGACCTGTATGAGTTGGCTCAGATTCGATCGAAATGACCGACGCACGCAACGAGCTGCGTGGTGAAGTCTGGACACCGTCTCAAGGATCGATGTAGAATATGTGCCTGCGTCCTTGAACGCAACACCACCAAACGAAGGCCCAGGAGGTGGCGCGCAGCAGCCCTTAACCCTAAACCCAAAACCCAAAACCCAAGGCGACAGCATCGAGCCTGCCTGACGACGGTTGAAGGTTTGAGCTTGCAGCTCAAAGTTCGCAAGTGGTCTACCGCAGGCGCTGGAGGTGGCGCGCAGCCTCGGCGACAGCATCAAGGACGAGATCTGGCGCGAGCTGGCGGTCGCAAAGTACCGGCGGTGGGAGGACGAATCGGCGGCGCGGTGCGCTGAGCGGTCGATGCTCAAACAGCGCCTGGCGAAGGCGCTGGCGGTGCTGCAGGCCGGCGAGCGCGACGGCTGCCAGGTGAGCGTCGACGATCTGGTCGGGTCAGAAAGCAAATGCAGGCAGTCACCATCGCAATGCGTTACCCAGGCGCTGGCGGCGTGGCAGGTCGGCGAGCTCAACGGCTGCCAGGTGCTACTTGCCCAAACCCCTGTATCAGCACTTTCACATACCTGTGTCTTGCAAGTCTACACCTATGTCTTCATGAAGCCACACGGCTGTTCCTGTGCCGCCATGAAGCCAGTTTTTCTATGGCGTTTTCTTCAAGCGCTTGGAGTGCCTTCATGCTGGCAGGACAGCTCTCTGTTCCTCCCGCCCCTTCCTGCAGCAGGTCCATTCCATCAGGTCCCCGCATGTGTTGGTGTGCAGAACGGCCGGCGCCCCAGGTGCCAGGCGGAGGACGCCTTGCCGCAGCTGAACCCCAAACCCTGTTTGAAAGATGTGTACATGTGCCCTGTTGCGTGCAGAACGGCGTGACGCCGGAGGTGCGGGGTCGGCACCAATCAGAGGACGCCGCGCTGCAGCGGCTATTCGACGACGCGGCGCGGCCTGACACGCCGGGAGAATTCAGCAACGCCTTCGCCTGCCGCCTGACGCTGGAGGTGGGCTGCTGTCTGCGACCCGTGCACTCTGGCAAGACCGCCGCTAGTCGTTTCGGTCATGCCGGCCAGCCGTTCTCCTCTTGCATTGTGTTTGTCGGCGTGCCTCAACAGGCCGGCAGCGCTAGGGACCATACAGTGCCGGATGGATTTCACTGTTTATCTTCTCTTGCCCGTCAGTTCTTGTCTGTTCTGCCGCAGCCCTTCCGCGAGCCGGCCACCACCCCCAGCGGCCTCAGCTACGAGCGCTCGGCGCTGCTCAACCACATCAAAAGCGTGAGCGTTCCTGTCCTGCCTTGCCCCTGGACAAAGAGTCCCTGGGCTGAAGCTTTTGCTGATTGCGCATGGCACTGTCATGTGTGGTGACGTGTGCATGTCACTGTGATGGCCTGAGATGTCTTGCTGGTAACGCTTGACTCCTCGAAAGCCCTGTTTGCTCGAGGCGTCCAGGAAGTGACAAGTTCTCTTTTTGTTGCGGCCGGCAGGTGGGCAAGTTCGACCCGGTGACGCGGGAGCCGTGCACGGAGGCGCAGGTGCGGCTCAACTTGGGGCTGCGCTCCGCGACGCAGGAGTACCTGGACCAGAACGCCTGGGCTTGGAAGGACTGCTACTGACGGCGGCGGCAGCGAGCGGCGGCAGCGCAGCGGCGGCGGCGGCAGCTGCAGCGGTGGCCCACGGCTCAAGCTGGGTCTGCGCTCCGCGACGCAGGAGCACCTGGAAGGACTGCTACTGACGGCAGCGCTCGGCGGCGGCGGCAATGACAGCGGCGGCGGCAGCTGCCGCGTCCGTGGCGGCCGTGGTGCCGGCGGCTGTGGTGCGGCCATTGGCCAGCAGCAACAGTGTTGCTGGCTGCAGCCACAAGTTGACACCCCGGCTGAGCCGAAAGGAGGTGGCGTCGTTGCCGGAGTGGAATCCCAGCGGCGGCACAGCCGCGGGCACCACCTGCGCTCTAGCGTGGCGGCGGCGGTAGGCTGACGCCGCTGGCTGCGGTTTGCAACTGCCGGTTGCCGCCAGCTGATGCGCGGCAGCAGCTCGAGATCCTTCACTCTGAATCAAGCATACTTAGTCGCAGGCTCACCTGCACATGTAGAAGCGTTAGCAATTTTAGAAGGAGAGTTGCTTTGGGAGTGCGCCGTGCCAGGATCGAATGGTGCAGCTTCAAGTTGCTCCTATCTTTTGTCTCCAGCGCAGCACACCCTGCAATCCTTACTGGTTTGCAGCATACAGGGTTGGCAATCCTCATGCATTCTGCAACTGCAGGTTGAAGGCCTGTTGCGGAGGCGCACTCCACCATCATTCTTCGTCAGTTTCCACCATACTTAGATCATTCGTCGCGATCGCGCCTGCCAAAGCCCACGGCTCAATGGAATCGGCACTGCATGCTTGCGTCAGCGCTGATCAGCGCGCTGTCAATATGGTCGAATGGACCGCGGATGCCTGTCGGACAGCGGTCAGACGGTACAACTCGCAAATACGTCTTCTCATGACCGCTGGATATACAACACGCAAACATCAAGCAGAATCAGGCAGGCGCATGCAATTCACATCGATGGCGCGGCGGTGACGCCCGTGACGCGGCTGGTCCCAGAACAGGCTCGACGTTCCGGCCGTGTCTTGGAGGCTGACCCAGAACAGGCTCGACGTTAACAGCAACTTTCCGAGGTTAAGAACCACATTTTGCTTGCAGCACTGCTGTCGAGTCAGCTGCAACGCGGGGACTTCTGACAAGAGCTGCGCCGACATCGTAATTGGCCGGGCCAGCGCGTCTGGCTGCAGGAGGTTGTCGAGCATAAATAATTTTCCTGTGTCCGCTGGCAGTCAGGGGGCCCTCGACAACTCCCGACAGGTGTGCAGCGTGTAGGAGCAGGTGCTTTGAGTCATGAATGGTTAAATGCATTCTCAGCGTTGCATCAACGGCATCTGCCCCGAGAAGGGCGCCATTGGCAGCGGCAACCTCGGCAGCTCATGCATTTGTTGACTCGCTGCCCAGCATGGGCATCACCTCTCTTGGATGATGCCACAGCTTGATGTACACTGCACTGGAAATCCATGCTGACTGGCTTGGCTAACATCGGCCTGCCGACGTTCGAACGAAAACACATGTGTCGCTGTGAAGCAGTGTCGGACAAGCACTCGCGTCCGGTAGACACATCAGCTCAGCACCGACAACAGTCTTTCTGAAACTTTGTTCTTGCTGCATGCTCAGGACAGCACTGGCAGCGGCCGACACACTGGTCGTCCCCCCAGCGGCGGCGCTTTCTGGTAGTGTAGACGTCTCCGCACACGCGCACACCATTTGAGCTTCTGAGGACACGTCAGAGAAGATGGCGCAGCAGGGCAGCATGTCCTACCAGTCGGAGCTACATCCAAGGCACAGCTTCTGCAGAAATACGCGGTGGCTGGGCAGGCCTGCCAGTATCCTCCGCCAGCAGACGCCACGCCGGCTGGGCGCATTGCCGATGCAGTTGCGCGTGGAGGGCGCAGCGGCTCTGGGCGGAAGCAGAGACCGGCGCCGCGGCCGGCGCGGTCCCCTACCAGCGGCGGCGGCGCTGACGACCAAGCCGCGGATTGGCGGTAGCGGCGGCAGCGGCGGTGGCACAGGCGGCGGCGGCGGCATGCAGACGCACGACCTAGACTCACACCCCGCCAAGGTAGCTGAGGGCGGCGCGAGCAGCACCAAGGCGGCCGAGGCGGCATATGCAGAATTCCAATGGGCAGAGCAATGGTACCCTGTGGCCTTCGTGCAGGATCTGCCCGAAGGTAAGAGGGCGCTGCTGACTTTCTGCAAGTGGCTCGATTGAAAGACATGACTACAGATGAAGCACAGTCGCAGGTTGCAGTCTGCTGCACCACGCCAACTTCGACATTGCTGAATGCAACTGACAGCGGCAGCCAGATTGCGTCAGGCAGTGAATATTCAAGGGGCACACTCGAATCATGCTGAAGTGCATCACATTTCGACATGCATCCTCGCAGGCCAGCTGACGCAGGTCACGCTGTTCGACCAGCAGTATGTGGTGGTGCGGCGGCCGGCGGTGACGCACGCAGACGGCTCAGTGTCGGGGGGTTCACCTGCGGTGTTGCTGGACCGCTGCCCACACCGCGCCGCGGCGCTGTCCCAGGTTTGTCTTCTCAGGTTTTCGATGGAAACTCGACCGCTGCCCGCACCGTGCTACGGCGCTGTCGCAGGTGCTACTCCGGCAGTCCAATCGCATGACCATATCAGGGAACTCAACCTAGAACAGAATCCCCGAGGTGCTGCTGGACCGCTGCCTGCACCGTGCCGCGGCGCAATCTCAGGCGTGTCTCTGAAGAACATGGAAATCTTGATTGCTGATGTTGGAAAACAGCGACGCGTGGAGGTTTGTACGACCCCGGCACTGCTGCAGGAGTGGTGCGCCCATTGTGCTGCGGCGCTGCCTCACGTGCTGCATCGCAACGCGCCGCTCAACCTGCCGTGACGATGACAGTGGAGCATTGCGGTCAAACTGCATGTTTCTGGCTGGCATAGCTGCACACAACTCAGACTGAAATCTCAGCGCTCCTTTGGTCTGCATCCTGACGCCTAGCATCCAAGCCCACCGTACCCGTATACCAGTGGCTAACAGTGATTTGCGTGTACTGCGCAGGGCCTGCTGACGCCTGACGGTCTGATTCAGTGCGCGTACCACGGCTGGAAATTGGATGGGGACACCGGTGCATGCAAGGAGATCCCACAGCTGCCGCCAGGTGTGCTGTAGCCGCCGGCAGCGTTGTGCTGTAGCCGCCGGCAGCGTTATGCTGTAGCCGCCGGCAGCGTGTGCAACCTCCTCTTTCCTTTCCTTTCCTTTCCTTTCCTTTCCTTTCCTTTCCTTTCCTTTCCTTTCCTTTCCTTTCCTTTCCTTTCCTTTCCTTTCCTTTCCTTTCCTTTCCTTTCCTTTCCTTTCATTTCGA
>JAABUM010005398.1_pt1 | contig 13470 bp, 20 predicted proteins | sample 5559161 | NCBI WGS metagenome assembly JAABUM01 (sample SAMN10711868, study PRJNA513369) | rock metagenome | isolation source: Antarctica rocks | place: Antarctica: Victoria Land, Siegfried Peak nord | reverse complement strand
TCGGACTGCGCTGGCGCTGGCCACCTGTCAGCAGCTAATGCATGTGGTAAGATTCTGCGGCTTCGACAACCATGCAATGCTCGATAACGCCACTCGAAGCTCTTGCGTCAGAACATTGTGCACAGATGAATTAAGAGTCCGAATGCTTTGCGTAAGACATCGAAGCGCCGTGCACATACAAAGTGCTCACGACACGCCTGAGCAAGGACGTCAGGAAGGGAGCTCTGTGCTGAGATCACGATGGAGGCCAGATCCGAGGCGGCTACCAGTCCGTAGATCAGCCCCATGCAGTGCGCCTCTGTAGGCGTCCGACAGCCCAGGTGCCTGTCAGTTTCCCACAGCAACGCGCCTGCGCATACGAACAATACCAGCACACAATTGGGCGCAACAGCCTGCTGAACACGTTTGATCAGTGCCTTCGAGGCAAGTGACATTGCACCAAAGTGATACTTGCATGTTCCGTGTGTATCAAATAGGTGCTCACTGCAAACAGCGCATGCATGCGTCAACCATGATGCGTTCCGCAGGGCAGGCGCAGCGTGGCGCAGCAGCCAGAGGGAGCCCATTCAGGGCTGCTGCCGACTGTTGCGCTGGAAAGTTGCAGCAGCACAGTCAGGTTGCTGTTCCCACGCTCTTCTTCTGTCGCTCTTGCGGCTGCAAACGCCGCTGCCAGCTCCGCATCGTCTTCATCGTGGCTTTGGTGAAGGCAGTCAGCCAGGTCCCAGTCCGTGTTCAGCCCGCAGCTTCCGACTCCTAATCAGCATGGAAGTCTGCCGCAAACTGCGCATCTGCAACAGACTGCTCTGCTGCCGACAGCGCCGCATCCTGCATCAGGCGCATCGACAATTGTAAGGTGTGTAAATTACCATGGCAAATCTTTTACCTAATTCGACAATGCCAAATTAACACGCTCCATCTCGTGGCGGCGCTGCTTCAGTGGAGGTTTCTAGATGCTCAGCACGACCCACACCGTGTGTACGCAGCCATGATGTATGGACGGCAGTCTTGAGAGTAGGCCAGAGTAGGCCAAACACCGTAGCTGTTCAAGGGCCTTGAAGCAGGTGTCTCCATGTCCATGCAGCGATGGGGGTCATGATCCTGGTGATTGAGGTGTGGCTGAGCAGCCGCAGCCAGAAATCAGCTTAGCCGCTGTGAGGTGTCATTCCACAGCTTGAGGAGGCGCCACCGCCGTCTGTAATCGTATATATCACAGCATGTGTGACATGCGACGCAGCCCAGAAGCGTCTGAAGTGTCTGTTCAACAACTGACGTGAGCTCACACGAGGGCCTCCCGTGCAGAAAGTAGCCGAAGGCTTCTTCATCGTCCTCTTGGCGACCCTCGTGCACCCTTGCAAGCTGAGCCTCGACTGACGCACAAAGCGTATTATCATTGCTGCCAGCTTGTGCGGGGGCCTCATGCCCAGCTGCAGCTGCGTGACTGCCCAATTGGCCATACTTGCGGCCCCGCCGTGTGATTGTCAGGCCTTGGACAGCGTGCATTCAAGCCTTAATGTACGACGTGAGCTGTTGTTGCAGTGCATGGTAAGCTGGCGTTTCGCTGCTCGGTCCAAGGTTTTGTCTTCGGCATTTTATGTTGGCCTAAACCCTGCCTTCAATTTGTCGGGCCAAGCCTCGGCGATTGGACCCCTGGTCAGACACGACGCAGCGACACGGCCGACACGTTTGACACGTGGGCCGCCGACTCATCCGCTATAGGACCTGGCTCAAAGATGTGATCTTTCTGCAATCGTTTCAAGCGAGAGGTCACATCGAACTTTGACGCATCTTGTTCAGGCGGAGCGATGCGTGACGACAGCCAGTGATAACGTTAGCTGGCACACCGACTCTGCCGTTGAGTCAGACTTGGCCCTTTCAACGCTGAGATTGACGCTGACCGTCAATCGTTGACTCAGCATCAATTTGCCGCTGCATATTCCGCCAATTGCTGTTCCGCGGGCTGCTCAAAGACGTGCTAGTTAGCCGTGCTCCCGACACTTGCGTGTCGTGGCTCATTGTAGGCCCGATGGCGTCCGCAAGGCCTCGCATTTGCCGGCCGGCCATCGCAGGTCTCCTCGTGATGATGATGTGGTAAGCGATCGGAAGAGCTGATCGTGTTTCTGAACTGGCCTCTTTCGCGGTGCACAAGCACCGATCGGATTGCCGCTGTTGCCTGACTTGTAGATATCAATCAAAACACCATGGCAATACTGCAGGATCGGCGACACTGCGGGACAGCAGGCCCCGCCGCCCGCCCTTCACAATGGCATGGCCGCCCGTCGGGCGGCGACAGCTGGCTATGGCCGGCCACTGCCATCCGGCGAGCAGCCTGTCAGGCACCGGCCGCCGCCTGCCGGCAAGATGCCACCAGCGGCGCCCGCCAAGCCACCAGGCAAAAATCCTGTGGGCAAGATGCCGCCACCAGCCACCAACCAGCCGCCGCCCAAGGCACCTGCTGGCGCTGTGCCTCGCACGACCCCAACCAAGCGGCCGATGAAGGCGGTCGCTATGAAGCAGCCAGCCAAGGCTGCGGCCCCGCCCCCGGCCGCGGCGCCGACGCCACCGATGCCGACTGCACGGCAGTATGGTTTTGCAAACGACACCTCAGGCCGCCCAGCAGCGGCCGCTGCGCCCGGAGCGCCTGCGCCGCAGTGCCCCATGCCGCAGGTGACATCTCCACAATTGATAACCAAAATTGCATGTCACCGGTGACGTGCAGTACATGGTGTGCATATGCACACGCCAACATGATGCCACCTGCAAGTTTTTGATGCTGCTGCAGAAGCGATCAGATGCAGTCAGATACTGAGTCTAGCCCTGGCGTCCCCAACTTCGCTGCCATCTCCACGGAAATGAGCGCTTGGCCTGTCGGTGCAGCCGGTCAAGATGCCCACGCATGGGAAGGAGCCAGTCACCTTCATTTTCAACGAGCTCACGACAACAGAAGTGCTTCAGACGGAAGCCTATGTGGTGAGCTCCCACCTTTGACGCCGCACTCGTCCCAGCTTTGAAGGCGATGCACCGTCTGATGATGCACAGTGCACATGGCCAGGGGCATTGCCTCGCTCATTGTGCTTTTGTGTCAGCAGACGGCGGCACTGGGTCTGTACAAGCCCACGCCGACATCCCCACCTCCCCAGGTCTGGTCCCGCGCGTCTGCCTGCATCGGTCTGTGGTCTGCAAGTGATATCTCCTGCACCAAGGACGGTTCTTGTGGAGAGTTGCGCATAACAATCGTTTTCTTCATTGGAAATTATCGACTACAAATCTCCGCCTCCTTGTGCAGCCCAACCAGGATTTCTTCGCCCAGGCGGAGCTGATCCCGCCACTGAAGGCAGAGGCCCTGCAGCACTTGGACGGCGGCGGCCCGGCTCCAGGTGCATTAAAAAGACTTTGACTGCATTTCTTTTGCATTTGTTGTGCATGTTTCTGTGCAGCTCGCATTGAATTTTCGTGTATGTGTTCACCGATATTTCATCTGCTTGGTGACGCAGACCGTTATGCCCGCGTGACCGTCATCCGCGGCAGCCACAAGGACTGCATGGACTACAAGGTGCGAAAGCTGCAAGGAGGTGTAAGGGAAGAGAGTACACCTGTTCACACCTGTGTTCACGCGTGTGTAGTGTGTCACCGAGACAAAATTCTGGATGCTGGACTTGGGGCTGCGTGCGGGGAAGCCAAATCGACTCCACAGCAGGCCCTAGGGCCATTCATGCAATACAACGTTGCGCACGACTGCAGTGATGTATGCGCACCACAGGTGGGCCCGCTGGCGACGCTGACGCGCGAGACCAACGTGAGCCAGGCGGTGGTGGCCATGACGCGGCCGGGGCAGGTTGCTTGGGTGAAGCGCCCCCGCTCCGACATCGGCGGCACGTGGCTGGGCCAGGTCCTGTCGCCGGTGCGCCTCATAATCTGATCTAGACCGTATCAGTGATCTTTGCAACAGCTAAGCGGGTGCTGAGCCTGCCAGCTGCCGGCGGCTCTCACAACATCAGTACTTGAGGCCGCCATCACTGTGTGCAGGCAGTGCTGCAAAGCCCGTCATGCCAGGTCACGCAGCATACTACTGCGGGGTTCAATTGTTCATCGCACGCACCCTGCGGCAGGTGGCATACGAGCTGCGGGAGATTTTCCGCAACTTCACGGGCAGCGATAACTGCTTTGGCGCGCCCTCCTCGGGCGGTCCCGCAGACCCGTGAGATGCTTCTCATCATGTCTGCGTGCAACTTTGGATTCTATACGGACATTTTGTCCTGTACAAACAGTGGCACACTGCTCTGCCAGGCGTTTCAGTCCGCTTGATGCTTAGCATGTACCTGCAGGCCGTCTAATTGATTGTCCAGGCCTGCACCTAGGTGGTTTGACAATGACAAGTCCCTCGTCATTTGCAGTTGCACGGCGAACGACGCTTTTGGGCTGCTGCCGTACCCAGCGCTGTCCGCCAACACCAGCCAGCGCCTGTCGACCATCAAATTTTTTCTCAATGCCCTCGGCGGCGACGTGCGCGCTTTCTGGTTCTCGTTTGAATCATTGAAGCATTTGACCAACACAACCTGTGACATTGACATGCAGTGCATGAACACAGCTGGCCGAGAACAGGGACAGGCAAAGAGAGCCGTGGCAAGACTTTCAACAGTACCGCCATGATATGCAAACAACCATTTCTTCTCCTTACTCATGCAGGAGGCCAACCTGTTCTCCATTCCGCTGACGGTGCAAGTCGACGAGTCGGCCACGAATCTGAGCGAATGGACCGTCAGCAACTTTGTGTACTGCAATCAGGTGACGCTGTATTTGCATCCATGCCGCTGCACAGCGTCCCATGAACTGTGCCAGCGAACGAATACCGATAATGCACATGCGGCAACCCTCAAGCTTGAGCACTTGAACCATCTGCAGCCACACGCATGGCATGCAGGACTGACACACACTGACGCTGATCGACACATTCATGTGGTTCCGTGCATGTTGAGCCCACCCAGTCTGCTGATACACGACATAATACACGATAACACGACGGCGGCGCTGAGGGCGTGTCGTAGCGGCTAGCCGTGCTACTGCTGATTTTGAGGCATAGGCTTTTGTTTCGGAGGCGGACAATATCATAAAGCGCACATAGTGGCTGGCGCGCAGGGGCCGCACGACAATGCGACGGCGCTGCTCAGGCTGAGGGCGTTCCGCAGCATTCCGGCGGACTCGAGGAATAGGGAAATTCTCATCGTTTGGGCAGTGGGCCACAGTGTGAGTAAGTGCACTATACATGTATGCTGGAGCGCAGGGTCCTTACGACAATGCGACGGCGCTGCTGAGGGCGTTCCGCGGCGGCTCGCTGCACTACTGCCAGTCGCCCGGCTGGGGCAGGAGCAGCTTCAACTTCCTGCCTTTCACCACCATCCCCTTCACGCCGCCCTTTGCTGTGAGACACCCCTTTGAATGGCAAATTTTCAGAGAAAAGAATTCCAGCTTGTTGTCCTCCTTTGACCTGCCTTTCACCCTGCACTTTGCAGTATGCTGCTTCTGAGCTTGCCGTTCCTGCAGTCTTGGACATTCTAGCGGCAGTAACCACAGCGCATGACGGCCCGTAGCGCAGCGGACGCTTTGTGCAGATTGACAGTCCTGGCTACTGCTGCCACGAACCGAACCCTGCAGTGGTCGCCGCAGAGACTTGCTTTCAAACTGCAATGCGCAGGCAAACGCGCCCAATGCGACCGCCGCCAACAATGCCAACCTGCGCGCCGGGCTGTCGCGGGCGGACCTGGGCAGCCCTTGGCGGCCCTGGTCTCCGCGTGCGTCCGCTCGCAGCTACCTACCGCAGGGGTCCCGCGTCTCTGCGACGCCCGACCCAGCAGGTGCGTCAGGTTCCAATCGGTAATACATGTCTTGGCAATTTCTCTACTTTGAATGTCCCTGGCACCCCTGGTTGCCGCAGCCGTCTGCGCGCAGCTACCTGCCGCAGGGTTCTCTCGTCACCGCGATGCCCGACCCAGCAGCTGCGTCAAATTTCTACCGGTAACTACATTTCGTGTCAATTTCGTTGGTTTTAAAATCCCTGGCGCCCCTGGTTGCCGCTCGCGTCTGCGCGCAGTTGCCTGCCGCAGGGCTCCCGCGTCACCGCCACACCCGATCCTGCAGGTGAAACCCTCACATTCTGTGTTTACATGTCTTACACGCGCAGCACAAACGAGATAGCTGTTGGCTTCTTGAGATGAACCTTGCTAGCAGGCGCTGTTGCCATCAGGTGCAAGTGCCTCAGGAACTCGCAGCGCTACTCCGTCAGCTCAGGCACGAAGAGTCATCCGTAGATTGCAGTCCACAGAATGCGCATTCGATTCCGATCTTGACATCTGTTACTCAGGCCTAATCCGAGTGGCTGGAGTGGATGAGGCATGTCACTGTAAGGGCGACCATCGGTATTGCGCTGCACAGCCTCTTTTTTTTCTCTGAAATTAGCAGCATCACAGACTGTACTTCATCGTGCACAGGCACAGGAACTTACTTCGAGTGGCTGGAGTGGTCGGGGCATGTCACAATAAGAGCCACCAGCGGCATCGCGCTGCACGACCTCAAGTTCCGCGGCGAGCGCATCGTATACGAACTGTCGCTCCAGGAGCTGTTCATCGCCTACAACGGCTACGGTGGTGAGCGGAACTCAGTTGAAGATCCGCCTTCAAATTCCTGCAGTGCATTTACAACTGAGATATCCGCCTTCGAATTCCTGCAGTGCAGTCATGAGCTGCTCAGAGCTTTTGATCGCCTGCAACGGCTGTAGCAAGCGTGGCAATAATTTGAGGCAATTTTAAAGAAAGGGTTGTCACGAGAGCCGCAGTGCTTTGGTGAGCTGCAGGCGCAAAATCTCCAGCGGCTGCGGAGTAGAGTTCAGATGACGCGTTAATGTTGGGGCGTGTGGAGCATGGAGCCTTCTGCTGACATAATGCGGCTGAAGGATGTGCAGAACTGAGCCCTGCATCCGGTGCTGGCTGCAGGCGTGGGCCAAAACTACTTCCTCGACAGCTACTATGGCATCGGCATCGACACCATGTCGCTCAAGGTGCGATGCCCTGCTTTCTGTGGTTTCGTTTATCTTCAGGTGTCACCCTGGCAGCTCTGTCATGAACATGTGGCACGCTGCCCTGCTCTGCCTCAGCCTCGCACTCGCGCGCACCTTCAACCCTCAACAAACAGCAAACGTTCAATGGGGCAGGTGGGCTCGGACTGCCCCGACCACGCCATATATGTCGACGTGGCGGCGGTGTTGGACGGCGGCACCGGCGGCGCGACGCCCGACGCGCTGTGCATCTTCGAGGACGACCTCTCGGAGACGTCCTGGCGGCACACCAACACCGGCGGTGGGTGAATCGATGGTATAATGATAATGCCCACCGGCAGCAGTCCATGGATGCAGACCATGGGCCTGGGAAGGCGCGCTGTGCATCTTCCAATCAGAGACGTCCTGGCGGCACACCAACAGTGACAGAAGCCGCGCGGCCCGCCACAAAGCTTTGGCGATAGCGGCAGGCCATAGTCGACAATCCTGCTGGTCTCCCTGCCAACCATTGATACGGAGGAGCCCATACCTGTGGCTTGGTTGGGCATCATACATTAAACGCAAAACAAGTTGTTCGCATTGACAGGAACCGACGGGCCGCACCTGGACTCGCAGCGCTCCGTGGAACTGGACTTCGATGGGCAAATCGTATTCAGTGATAATATAACTTTGACCATAGCACACATTCTCTATGCCAGGTCCCAACAGGCTGCACCTGGACTCGCAGCGCTCGCTGGAACCTATAGGAACGAAGTCCTTTTTGAAACCTTCAACGAAGCATGCGGTATCTTGACAGGTCCGAATGGGCCGCACCTGGACTCGCAGCGCTCGGTGGAGCTTGTGGTGCGCGCCGTCGCCACCGTCGGTAACTACGACTACATCCAGACCGTGCGGTGTGTCGCCACTCCCAGCGTCAATAAATGCATTCAGACTGCTGTGCACACTTTGTGGTGCACGCCGTCGCCACCATGATCGGCAAGGACGACTACATTCTGATCGCCGGTGCGACACGAGGTAGGCAGACGCAATATGACAGGCTGCATCGATACTGAGCTTCCATCGCCATACATTCGTGCCAGGCTTAAAGGCTGCTGGACAGGGGCTGTACACTCGTGCTTGGCTATGTTGCAGGTTCAGGACCGATGGCAGCATCGGCGTCGGCATTCAGGCCGGCGGCTACATGGAAACCCTGGTGGGGCGAGCCCAAGTCACAAGGAGCAGCTGCTTTTGGCACACATTGCAAACGCTCAGGACTTTGTCTGATGACTTTCAGGTCCGCATTTTCGCCTGTGTGCTTCAACGACGTGCACCACGCCGCGTCAGTCCGTCCCCGTGACGTTGCTGCATTGCGCATGCAGTATTGGGAGTACCCGCAGACGGCGGGCGACCTGCCCTTCGGCACGGTGGTGCAGCGCAACGTCCTGGCCAACCTGCACGACCACCTGTCGGGCGCGTTTACTGGTTCTGTATTTGTTGTGTCATTTATGTCCACTGTCTGCAGCATTCTTGAACAGACGTGTTTAGCTTCCCACTCTGCAGGCTGGAAGGTGGACCTTGACGTGCTTGGCACGCAGAACACCTTCGTCAAACAGGTGCGCAGCTGAGAGATCGTGTCGAACAGAACCTCATGACTGGCAGTTCGGCCACCAAAGCATGTCTTGATCGACTGAATGCCACTTTCACTCTTGTTCTGCACCAACTCCTGTAGTCACGGGCCACCCTGCACGCTTGAATTGGATGAACCATACACCCTTCTGGATGTGTGCGCAGGCCATCAAAGTTGGGACCTATGAGGAGGCGCTGGCGGCCGGCGGCGGCGGCCGCCCGGGGCAGTCTGTCGCCGGCGCCGGCGTGCCCGCCAAGCTGCCCGGCTGGCACGGCGCCGGCCCCGACGTCGTCAAGTACATACAGACGACCGCGCCCGGCAAGGAGGTGGGTCCCAGCACAGCCTTCTGTGGACTTTCCAGAACTATCTTCTGCCCGACGGCACAGGGTGCCAGATGTGCCATGTGGTACGTCTGCCGTGCTCTCGATATGCCAGAGGCACTCTTACTGGATCCTCATTGGAGTTGCTTCACGAAACCCTGAAATACTGTCAACTGGCGTCACTCAATTTGCCAGTTGCGCAATCAGCGCTCACGGTTGATGCACAGGTGGGCCTGCACCCGGACCTTCGGCAGCCGAGGCAGTTTGTGACGAGCAACGGCTCCGAATAATGTGTGCCACTCATATTCGTCAGACTGAATTTCTTCGAGCTGCAGGTCGGCATGCAACTGGAACTGCGGCAGCCGAGTGTGTGGCAGTTTGTGGCGGGCAACGGCTCCGACGCACGCCTGAGCAACGCCTGGGGCCAGCCCCGCGCCTATGCCATCGTGCCAACAGGTGCGCATTCTGGTTGCTTCAGTGGTTTGACACAGGATTGGATCAGCTTGTAGCGTGCAACGGCTCACACCTGCGCCTGAGCAACCGCAGGTAGCCTTTGTTTCATCTCATCCTTTGACATTGCACTGCAGCTCCCTCTGACATGTAGCCTCAACAGCTGCTTCGGCTGTCCAACGCTGGCTGCAGATCCAGGTGACGCCTGGCAAATCCGCAGAGGTACAGTGTTGATTACCAACATGTATGAGCTCATCGACAGATTGGGCGATGGCGCAGCTGCTGCTAGCCAACCAGTTGCTTCAGGCGGGGTCCTGGACCAGTACCACATGCTCCTTTACCCTACCTATCAATTCCCACACGTTCCATCTTGCCGCGTGGCGGCAGGCTGGCAGACGGCGCAGCTGCTGCCGGACAGCCACCCGCTGCTGCAGGGGGGCTCCTGGACCAAGTACCACCTGGCGGTCACGCAACGCAAGGACGACGAGCCGCGCTCTGTGGCGTCGCGCTTCGACACCTACTCGCCCGGAAAGCCCTACGTCTCCCTGGACGACTTCATCGACGGTGAGGACTCCACACCATCTTCGATGCTCAGTTGAAGGATGATCTGCCAGATCTGCGTCCCGACACCTAGTCATCGGGAACACCCTACATCTCCCGCTGTCAACTTCATCTTAACGGTGCGAACAGTCCCAGCTGCTGTTCATCTTGAGGTCTTCCTTGCCTGAGAATTCCTCGACGCCCAGCTGACCACGCAGTCAGGTGCAGATGCTGCAGCAAAACGCTGCACGACGCATGCTGCATGACCCTGGAATTTTCTGCCCCTCAAATCGAACGGGTGGCGCGCTCTGGCTGCTGGCAGAATGTCCTCCGCCGCATGTGGTTCAGTCGGATCAAAGCCCACGTTGGCTGCTGACTGATGCCAACGTGGTCCACCCCCATGCAGGCGAGAGCACCGACATGGTGGACCTGGTGGGGTGGGTCACGGTGGGCGTGCAGCACATCCCCCGCTCCGAGGACGTCCCCGTGGTGCGCCCATTTCTCCTGGAACACATGCAAGTGAAATTCCGCTGCCCTCTGGCAGCTCCTAGAGCTGGAGGGTATCGCAGAACTGGGGCAGGGGCCGGTGGTTTGAAAGTTTCTGCCATTGTGTGTGCACTGCGCGCCTGCAGATGTGCCAGATGAGTGCTGATTGCCGATGCGGCTGCCTTTACTCACATATGATTCGATACATCATCTGACGCAACCTCATCTGACGACGCAGAAAGCTCCGCCTGCAGTATCTAACTTCGGGTCCAGCTTCGCGATGAGCCCCTGGAATCACACACAAAGAAATGCGCAGCCGTCTTATTGGCTGCTGCTCTTCCTCAGGCAGCACCTGCAGTATCAGCTGATACTGCGCCATGTATCTGCAGGTGTCCAATTTCGGGTCCAGTTTCGCCATCAAGCCCTGGAACTACCACAACGAGCTGCCCAGCCGCGTCATCTACGACGACGCCAGCCCCGCGCAGTGTGCGGCGCCAATCGTGGGCCTCAACGAGCCGTGGCCGTCGGTCGCTCCTGCATAGTACTGTCATGACCACGCTGTGCAGCATCATTGACGATATACACGTTACGTGACACTTGCATGCGCGGCAGGTGGTGGCGCTCGAAGGACATGATTCGTGTGTGGGGTTAAGTGTTGCTTGACGTGAGCCGCCGACAGCGACGGCGGCACATGCAGCTGACAGGATTGTGACGTGCAGGCACTGTGCGCATCTGACGAAGACTAATACCTAGTAGTAGGTGATGAGATGTTGATACACGGTAGCGCTCAATTCATTTCGATTTTGTTGTTTCGATACTGTGACAAGACTGCTTGGTAGCGCTCAATCCATTTCAATTTCGTTGTTTCGATACTGCGACAAGACTGCTTGATAGTCCAACAGATACAAGTTCCAGATCCAGAACCGAGTATTGTACAGCAGTGGTGTCTGGCCATCCTTCTATCGCCTTGGACGGGGTCTCGACTTTACCTAGAACACAACATCTCAGCTACACCCTGACATACCAGCTGGAAGGCGACCACTAGAATGTTGTTCGAGCAAGCTGCGCGCGCCTGCACCACGCACCGTCAGGACGCTCTCTCCTTGCTTGAGCAGCATCCAGCTTGCCTGATGATCCCGCGTCTGCTGACGACAGCTGACTCACTCGCTTCCAGCGGACGCCACGTCCACATACGTCTCGTCAGAGTCGCTGTCAACGCCGTCCGGCAGCCCGCTTTTCAATGAGACGGTGCTGAATGGCAGCGGTGAACTGGCCTATTCGGCACCCGACCAGCCTGCCTGCCTGGTGGCGGCAGTTGCTCGCAACTGGCAATGGTCTATCTGCGTCAGGTGCAATTCCGCTTAGCACAGCAGCGGGCACCCTGGAGGATCCTGGTCCTAGATTTTCGTATGTTCCCTATTAAACAGAGCTGGGTCACCTGCAGCCAGCGGCGGGCGGGCTAGGCTGTTCGCCGCCGCCGCCGCTTCTGGAGCTGTCGTCGCCGCCGCCGCACCAGGGGCCTCCGTCGCCGCCGCAGCTGCCAACGCCTGCGTAGCAACGGTGCCGCTGCCGGCGCCCGTGCCGCCAGGCCGCCGCCACTGCCACACCATCACCGAGGGCTGCTCCCGGCGGGCCTCCTGGTACAGGACCTCCATCTCGTCGCGCTCAAAGTCCTCGATGTCCTGCCCCTGCGCGCCGCATCAGCCTGGCGGTCAGCGCCTGACTGTCAAAAGTGATTCATGGGCAGTTGATCCTTGTGCGGACAGTAGATTGACACTGGCAATTGATCACCAGCAGCACATGTGGGGAATTATTGTAGAGCTTTCGACACCAAGGAATTTTCAGGCAGTGTAGGCGTTGATGTTGCCATATAGTACTCACTAGCAGCAGCGGCACTGGGCGGTCAAAGGCGCGCGCGCCGTTGAGCCGTGTGTACAGGCACGCCTTCCAGGCCTCCACGTTGGCCGCCTCTGCCGCCGGCAGGCGGTCGCCCAGGGACACCAGGCCGACGAGCACCGAGCACTGCGCCGTTCGGCACGCCACCTGCGCGGGGGTGCAGAAGCACTGTCAGCGGCGAACTCAGACCAGCTGCACATGCCTTGTGTTACAAATTTCTGAGATGGGCACCATCAAAGACCAGAGATTCACATCGTGCTGGTGGGCTTGTCCCTGTCCTGCGAGGCCGGCGGCCAGGCTGGCAGCTGCGGTGCCAGTGCCGCATCCAACATGGAAATAGCAGGGCCACATTGGGAGCGTGCTAAATGATCTGAGGAGTCTCACAGTCCATCCAGTATCAAAAAATTTATGTTGCAATCACCGTACAGACGCGATCAGCGCACCTGCTTCGCAGTTTGCACCCTTCCCCATACTTGAGATTTCAAGTGCTGCCGAGCGGATTGCGCCGCAGTCACGACGCAGATTTTCGTGGCAACGACGCCTACCACAATCAGCTCGATCAGCGGCTCGATAAAAGGGTAGGCCGTCAGCGCCACGTCGTAAACCTTCGCAGTGATCAGAATTTGCGATGCGACAAATGGCCGCTTCGCCGCCTTGAGTAGGTTCTGCGAGGACATGTCGAACATGATGGCAGGCTCAAATCTAGCGCAGGCACTGGAATCGAAGGACCTGTGGGACGCAAAAGGTGGCACACGGCCTCTGAGTCAGAGCGACTCCAAGGAATCAGTGTCGATATTCTCGTAGTCCCACCCCAAAGGAGACGGCCTGATGGATCCACGGCTGACCTCGCCGTTACATTGCCAGCCTTGCCAGGCCGAACCTGTTGCAAGCGCTGCGTGGCACAGCAGGTGCCAGTTATGGGTCTGGCAGCTGCCACCAACTGGGATGCCCCTCAGCGGGCAGCCAGCATCCTCCAGACTGGCACCATCGGTCTAACAACGCACGGCGATCGGATTGGAGGCAGGACAGACTCCTGGCAAAACGTCGACGCGACAACGTCTTGGTCGCTTGATGTGTGGCCTTATAAGGGCAAGCAGCACATCATCTGGCATGCACGAATGAAAGGG
>JAABUM010005394.1_pt1 | contig 13472 bp, 17 predicted proteins | sample 5559161 | NCBI WGS metagenome assembly JAABUM01 (sample SAMN10711868, study PRJNA513369) | rock metagenome | isolation source: Antarctica rocks | place: Antarctica: Victoria Land, Siegfried Peak nord | reverse complement strand
GAGAGCGGCGAGGGCCTCGCGCTGCACGGTGAGGTCCTGCGCGTCGGTCGACACACGGGCGTAGCCGATCTTGAGTTCGGGCATTGGTCCAGTGTCACCGGTTAGCCCCCCGTCACCGGGCATTTTCTCGGGCGGGTCTTACGGGAACGGGGCTCACGCTCGTGGTTGCCGGTTTGGCGGCCCTGGCGCGGTTGTCGTAGGAGGTTCGGCTATTGGGACGCTGCGCGCGGTGGGCTCTCGACCGCGCGCGCGCCTAGCCGCGACGAGGCCGCCGGACGTCCGGCGAACCACTCGTGCTGCCAACGCTTCCTCGTAGGCGGGGTGGAGCTTCCTGCCAGCGCTGTTCGCGCTCACCTTCCGAGGGCCTGGTCCATTCGCCGGGTGAAGGTCTCGGCGTCTGAGTAGTCACGGACGACGGAGATGCGGCCGCCCTCGATCTCGAAGACCCCGACGCACTCGATGAACGCCTCTTGCCCGGAGAACCAGAACCGGTCAACTCGTTCGGTGTATACGGTGCTCCCGTTGAGCCCGAACGATGACAGGTCGCATCGCGCTGCCGAGCACTTCGAGAAGAAGTCGGCGAAGAGCGCACGAATGTTCTCCCGCCCGATGATCGCGGGGTCCGGGAACTTCACGAAGTACTCGCACGCCTCGTTGAAGCAGTCCGCGAGCTCGTCCGCATCCAGCGCGGCAACGGCGTACAGGAAGCGTGTGATCACGTCGGGGATCATCACTGGGCCCGGATCCGGCTGTGTCGATGTCGTTGTCACGTCCGTCGTTCCTTTCGTCGTCGTCGCGGGTCCCAGGCTTAGGGCCTGTAGGGGGCTGGGTGGTCCTGGTGGTGCTTGACGTCCTGGGTGGGCAAGGGTGCAGCCGAGGGACTCCTCTGCTGTGGACCACGCCTCAACGCGTGATGGATTGGCTAGGTGTGGGCGAGTGGCGCCGCGCTTGTTTGGGTCTCGATGACGACCTTGTCGACGGTGTGTCGGGTCTCGAGCAGCTCGTGCGCGGCTCTCATGTTCGCCACGGTGAGGCCGTGAAGCCGGGCACTGCGCGGCATCTCCCCGGCGTAGCCCAGACCGTGGCCCGTCGCCCAACGGACCTTCCCGGGGCAGCGCGCCGTGGTCCGCCCACAGCGGCCCGGCCTACACGACGGCACAGATCGCCCGTCGGTACTCGTCCAAACACTGGTGGACCAGGGTGGGGAAGTCCGTGGCGCCGTCCTGGTCGATCCAGCGGTCGTAGGCGGTGGTGAAGGCCGCGACTCCCGCTTGCGCCGTCAGGCTCGCTTGCAGGGGGTCGGCTCCCCGGTTGCGCAGGGCCTCGGTGACCGCCTTTGTCAGGGAGGCCATCTTGATCAGCTCTCTTTCCTGCAGGTCGGCGGACGACGCGATCAGGTCCCGCCGTCCCCGCGCGGACTGGCCGTACTGCGCCAGCTGAGCGCCGCTGCCTGCTAGCGCGGTGACGACGACGTCGATCGGGGCGGCGTCGTCGGCCGCCTCGCTGACCGCTGTGACGACGCCGGCCTGGAACTCCTGCGCGCCGGCGAAGAGCACCTCGCGCTTGTCGGCGAAGTAGCGGAAGAAGGTCCGCTTGGTCAGGCCGGCGCTGGCGGCAATCTCGGCCACGGTGACGTTGGAGTACCCGCGCTCGAGGTAGAGCTCGAGTGCTGCCTGCTGGAGTCGGCCACCAGCGTCGGGATCCCACCGTGCCATGCCGCGATCCTACCCGACATGACACCAAGCGACATCACTGCTAATGTTCATCGCATGACACCAGATGACATGAGCCTCGGGTCTGCCGGGAAGCCGCAGCAGGGACGGGCAACCACGCCCACCAACACCGCTGCCTGGATCGGGGGGAAGTACGCCCAGCTGCAGGTCGGGCCGGCGCCGTACACCTCCCCTGGCGAGGACCAGATCGTGGTGCGCAACCACGCCGTGGCGATCAACCCGTTGGACTGGATCATCCAGGTCGCGGGCCCGGTCGCCTACCGCTGGCTGACCTACCCCACCGTTATCGGCTCGGACATCGCAGGCGAGGTCGTCGAGGTCGGCAAAGCGGTCACCCGCTTCCGCGTCGGCGACCGGGTGCTCGGCCACGCAGTGGGCACCGACAAGGACAGCAACCGCGCGGCCGAAGGGGCCTTCCAGGAGTACACCGTCGTACTGGAACGCCTGGCGTCCCCGATCCCGGACACACTGTCCTACGCCAGCGCATGCGTGCTGCCGCTGACCCTGTCCACTGCGGCGTGCGGGCTGTTCCAGGCCGACCACCTCGCTCTGCGGCACCCGTCCGCGAACGCGGCGCGCACCGGTCGGACCGTGCTGATCTGGGGTGGCTCGACCAGTGTCGGCAGCAACGCCATCCAGCTCGCGGTCGCCGCCGGCTACGACGTCATCACCACGGCCTCGCCGCGGAACTTCACCCACGTGACCTCACTTGGAGCTTCCCAAGTCTTCGACTACCACAGCCCTACCGTGGTGGCCGACATCATCGCGGCCTTCCAAGGCAAGACCCTGGCCGGAGCCCTCGCCATCGGTACCGGGTCGGCGGAAGCCTGCGCGGACGTCGTCCGAGGCTGCACCGGCCGCAAGTTCGTGTCCATCGCCAGCACACCGGTCTCCTTCGCCGGGCTCGCCGCCGAGCACCGGGGAAGGTTCGCACTTCCACAGCTGCTCGCCCAGCTCGTGTCGGCCAACGTGTCGCTGCAGCTCAGGACCCGCCCCCGGGGCATCGGCACCAAGTTCATCTTCGGCACCAGCCTGAAGGCGAACGAGGTCAGCACCGCGATCTACCGCGACTTCCTGCCCGCCGCCCTCGCGCAGGGCCGCTACCTCGCCGCACCAGAACCCAGCGTCGTGGGGCACGGCCTCAGCGACGTGCAGCACGCCCTGGACATCCAGCGCAAGGGCGTGTCCGCTCAGAAGATCGTCGTATCCCTGGTGCCCGCCGCCGCCAGCGACGCCTGAAACCCGCACTCGCAGGACGCGGCGACCCAATCCCAAGGGCCGCGAGCCTGTCGAGCTCAACCGGGTCCGCTCCCGGTACCACTGACCTCCGCCCGAAGGAGTCACGACCATGCCTGACAATGCGACCTCCCAAGAAGCGTTTCGTGTCGACCAGATCGGTGCGATGACGATCGAGTGGGACGTGCCGATCGAGGTAAGCGACGGCCTCGTGCTGCGCGCCGATATCTTCCGGCCAACCGCGCCCGGCAGTTACCCGGTCATCGCCAGCTACGGCCCCTACGGCAAGGGGCTCCCCTTCAAAGAGCTGATGCCCTACGAATGGCAGAAGATGATCAGCGATCATCCCGATGTCCTGGAGGGGTCCAGCGGGCAGTACCAGGTGTACGAGCTGGCGGACCCCGAGAAGTGGGTCCCGGATGGGTACGTGTGCGTCCGGGTTGACGTGCGTGGTACCGGACGGTCGCCCGGTTACCTCCACCCGCTCTCCGAGCGGGAGGGCAAGGATTTCTACGAGTGCATCGAGTGGGCCGCTGCTCAGCCGTGGAGTAACGGCAAGGTCGGGCTCAACGGGATCTCCTACATGGCCATGAACCAATGGCAGGTCGCCGGGCTACAACCGCCGCACCTGGCTGCAATGTGTGTGTGGGAGGGCTCCGGCGACTGCTACCGCGACGCCTCCTACCACGGCGGGATCCTCTCCCGCTTCGTCGATCGCTGGTACGGCCTGGTCGGTCAGCACGGCGCCGGTAAAAAAGGTGGCCGCAACCCGCACACCGGTCAGTTGGTGTGCGGGGACCGCACTTTCACCGCCGAGGAACTCGCCGAGCAGCGGTTCGACTTTGCCCAGGCCCTGCGGGATCACCCGTTCCTCGACGACTACTACCGCAGCTTCGCCCCGGACTGGGGGCGTATCCAGGTGCCGGTGTTGTCCGCCGGGAACTGGGGCGGGGCAGGGCTGCACCTGCGCGGCAACACCCGGGGATACCAGCTTGCCGCGTCACAGCAGAAGTGGCTGACGATGCACGACGACGCTCATTGGTCCCTGTTCTACGCCACGTACGGACTCGACTTGCAGAAGCGATTCTTCGGGTGCTTCCTCAAGGGCGAGGACGCCGGCTGGGCCGACCAGCCGGCCGTGCAGCTCAGGACCCGCCAGGTGGACAAGTCAGTGGCAGAGCGAAATTCCGCGCAGTGGCCCCTGCCCGAGACCGAGTGGGTCCCGATGTACCTCGACGCCGCGGCCGGGTCGAGGAACCCCAGTCGCGTCAGTACCGCTGCGTCCGCCAGCTACCACGGCCTTGAAGGACGGCGCAGCTTCAGCTACGTGACCCCCCGCCAAATCGAACTGGCGGGACCCCTATCGGCCAAGCTTTACCTCGAGTCCGCCACCACCGACGCCGACGTGTTCCTAGTGCTTCGCGCTTTCGCCCCCGACGGCACCGAAGTCGTGTTCCAGGGAGGTCACGATCCGCACACGCCCATCGCGCAAGGCTGGCTGCGGGCCTCGCATCGAGCCCTAGACCATGACCAGTCCCGACCGTTCCTGCCCGTGCACACCCACGACCACGCCGAGCCGCTCACACCCGGCGTCGTCTACGAGCTCGACATCGAAATCTGGCCGACGAGCCTGGTCGTCCCAGAGGGCTACAGCCTGACACTGGACGTGCAGGGTCACGACTACGTGTACCCCGGCGCCACCCCCAGCGTGTACCCCCCCTGGACGGGCTCCGGTCCCTTCATTCACAACGATGCCAACGACCGACCCGTCAATGTCTTCGGCGGGACCGTGACACTCCACACCGGCGACCGACACAACTCCCACCTCCTGCTCCCCGTCATACCCCCCGCAATCCAGTAACCCGGTTCAGGCACCCTCGGTCCCCGAATCGCAGCAGCCAGCTCCAGCCAAGGGTCATGCATTCTTGTTACCGGCGCGAACCGTGGTCAGCGTTCAGCAGAAACCAGCCTGGCCTCCGCCGCCGCGACTTCAGCCCACGCAACTGCCCTTTCAACAGGCGGTCCCAGCGTGCGGTTGACGTCGACTCTCCTCCGGTCCCCAAGGAGGACAGGAGCGTCGTCGGGAACGCCGGCCGACCACGTCCCACGTGTGGGTTCCACCTGATTCTGAATGGACGTTCTCATGCCGACCATGCCCTGGACGCCGCTCGCGGCGACTGAACCAGACCGGGAGTACCTCGTCATGGCGACCCGGTTTGTGCTGTCCCGCCACCGGCACCTTCCCGCCGTCGTCCGGTCCACCCAGGCACTCTGGCCTGCACTGACAAGGTCGAGCGGGCTGCTCGGCTACAGCCTGTACCTGGACCTGCCCCGCCGCGCGCTTGGCACGCTGTCGGTGTGGCGCGACGGCGACGCCGTCGAGGCGTTCGTCCGCAGCGAGCCGCACGCCCTGGTCGTCGCGCAGACCCGGGCCTGGATGGCCGACAGCACGTTCGTGACCTGGACCGTGCCCGGTGCGCAACTGCCGGTCGACTGGAAGCAGGCCCGTGAACGCTTGGACACCGCTACCGGCGAGAGCACCCGCCGACGCCGAGCCGACGGGACGGCGCTGCGGCCGGCTGCGGCGGCTCCAGGTTTCGGCGCACCGCTGTGACAGAGACGATTGGGCTCGCAGGACGGATGAACTGGCGACCTGGTGTCGTGTCCGAGACGTTGCGGTGCGAGCTCTTCCCAGAGGATTTGACCGCTGCCGTGGAGTTCTACGTGACAGTGCTGGGGTTCGAGGTCGTGGGTGAGGACCGCGGCACCCAGGCTTCGTACCTGGCGCTCGAGCGCAGGGGAGGTGTGCCTTGGCCTGGCCCAGCGCCCTGAGGTGCTGAACACCGACCTGAGGCGGCCGCCGGTCGGCGTGGAACTGGTGCTGGAGGTCGAGGACCTCGACGCCGACCGCGCTCGGGTCGCGCAAGCCGGGTGGCCGGTGGTCGAAGACGTCATGACCCGGCCGTGGGGGTTGCGCGACTTCCGCCTGCTCGACCCGGCCGGTTACTACTGGCGGGTCACGACCCACCCCGGTCCGTCCTGAGGGGCCCGGTCAGCCCAGGTGGGGCAGGGCAAAACACCTTGCCCCACAATGCGGGCACCACACCAAATAGGGACACCCCGCCGCGCGGAGGCTCACGGCCGGTGTGCCTGGTGAGCTGGCGACGTCAGCAAGTAGCGTCGAATGGTGCGGGTCCAAGTCAACGACGTCCGGCTCTGGTGCGACGTCCTCGCCCCGCAGGTCGTCCTCGAACAGGACCAGCTGGTCGAGCGGCCCACCGTGATCGGTGTGCACGGCGGACCGGGCATCGACTCCACCTTCCCTTGCTCGGCGCCCTGGCCCCCTTGGGCGACTCGCGCAGCTGATCCGGTTCGACGTGCAGGGCAGTCGCCGCTCCGAGACCGCGGCCGCCGCCGGTGATCACGGTGACCGGATCGGGGGAGGATGACATGCACCGATCCTCCAGCAGGTGGCCGGTCCTCAGCGGGACGGTGTCCCGCTGATCCTTCCTCACTCGGACGCGCTGGCCCACCGCAAGCAGACCAGGTCAGCGCTCGGAGAAGGGAGGTTGGCATGCTTGCAGGCGTGTCTGAACGTGGAGGTCGAGGTCGCGGTCCGATCCGCTGGCTTGTTGCCGGGTACGCCGGCCTGGCCGGGTTCTTCCTGCTAGAGGAACTACTTCGCCAGAAGGGCAATTCTCCAGCCTCAAGGCCTCCGAGCAGGACCAAGGAACTACCCGCGCAGTCGTTCTGGCGTATGCCGTAGCCAGCGACCTTCCCCTGCTGAGGCGATGGCTGCCCGGTCCCGCGCTGCCGCCAGCGGTGGCGCCGGCCGGTCTGCTGATGCAGGCCGCTGGTCTGGCGCTGCGGGCGTGGTCCATGCGCGCCTTAGGCGGGTCCTACACGCGCACGCTGCGCGTCGAGGACGGCCAACAGACCGTGGTCGACAGTGGGCCCTACCGCTGGGTCCGCCACCCGGGGTACCTGGGTTCGCTGCTGACCTGGGTCGGGTTCGCTTGCACGTCCAGCAGCGCCCCCGTCCTTGCCCTCATCTCTGGACTGCTCGGTGGGGTCTACCGGAGACGGATCATCGCTGAGGAGCAGCTGCTGCGGCGCGACCTGTCCGGCTACACGACCTACAGCCAGCGGACCAAGAAGCTGATCCCCTTCGTCTGGTGACGTTGGTGTCCGGTCACCGGTCGGCTACCGGAACTGACCGGAGCCAGTCGCGGCCCGTGACGTCGATCAAGCCGGTCGCCTGCCGCGGCGTGTCCCGAAGGGCGTGCTGCAGTCGCGAGACAAGATCGATCGGGTGAAGCACCCCGACACTCCCTGTGAGTACTCCTCGGGTGCCTCACGGGTTCAGGGCGGGATCACCAAGACCGGTAACGGTCACGCACGCCGGCTACTGGTCGAGGCTGCGGTCGAGTCCAGAGGACCCCGTTCGCGTCGTGGCAGGTTGTCAGGTGGAGAGCGACGTCGGTGTCGGCGCAGCGAGGGCGCGGGCTGTGTCGTCGGCCATGCGGGGGATGGTCGCTTCAGTGAAGTTGCTGACGGTGATGCGGATCCCCGGCTCGCTGTTTTGACGGAATCGTGCTCCGGGTGCGACGGCCCATCGTGTCTGCAGGAGGCTGGCGACGACGGCAGTCTCGTCGGCGACAGGGACCCAGACGTTCAGTCCGGTCGAGCCGGCGGACGCCACGCCCCGCTCGGCGAGACAGGCCATGAGCTGGTCGCGCCGCGCTGCGTAGGTGTTGGCTGCGGCGGCGATGTGCTGTGTGGCTTGATCGTCGGTCCAAAGGTGGACGGTCAGGCGTTGGAGCAGGGTGCTGACCCAGCCGGAGTCGGCCCGCATGCGCCCCTCGACTCTGGCGATGGTGGCGTCGTCGCCGGCGATGACCGCGAGGCGCAGGTCCGGGCCGTAGGGCTTGGACATCGAGCGCACGAACGCCCAGGAGGCGGTGGCTCCGGCCACGCTCGCGAGTTCGACGTGGGACAGCTCAGCGGCGTGGTCGTCCTCGATGACCAGGGTGTGGGGGTAGTCGACCAGGTGGCGTCGCAGCTCACGGGCGCGCCGGCGGGTGACGAACCCGCCCGTCGGGTTGTGCGCCCGGCTGGTGACGATGACGGCGCCGGCGCCGGCGCGCAGGGCGTGGTGGAAGGCGTCTGGTCGGGGACCGTCGGCGTCGACGGCCATGGGCTGACAGCGCAGTCCTAGCGCCGCGACGAGGTCCAAGGCGTTCGGCCAGCCCGGATCTTCGACGGCGACAATGTCTCCTGGGCGCAAGTGCGCGGCTAACAGCCGGTGGATGGCGTCCAGGCCGCCCGATGCCAGCGTGATCGCCGCGGTCGGGACACCGTCATCGGTGAGGCGCTGACTGGCGAGGTCGAGCAGTGGGCCAAGCACCGGCGTCGCCGGGGCGGCCGCCGGACCGCTCATGGCGCCCAGCGCCTCGGGGCTGAGCACCGGGAGCAGGAGCGGGTCGGGTTGGCCACTGGCCAGATCGGTGATGCCGGCACCGACCGGCATGGTGACCGACCGGGCCGTCACCGGCGGTCGAGGGCGCACGAAGGTGCCGCGGCGTCCTCGGGTCTCGACCACACCGCGGTCTCGGAGAGCCTTGTAGGCGGCGGCCACCGTGCCTGGAGCCACGTTCAGATCGGCAGCGAGCGCCCGCACGGTCGGCAACGACGCCCCCGGGACAACGGCGCCAGCGCGGATCGCGTCTTCGAAGGTGTCGGAGATCTCCTTGGCGGTCCCACCCGCAACCCGATACTGTATTGGTACCATTCTCTTATTGTAGCAGTACAAGGAGCGCGTGTGATGTCTGGCGACTACTCCATCTCAGCCGAGACCCAGCCGGCCCGCCGCAAGGAACGGGTCTCCTACGACCGCGACGCCGTGCACGCCGTGCTCGACGAGGCACTCGTGTGCCACGTCGGATTCGTCGTAGACGGAAAGCCTGTTGTGCTGCCCCAGCTGTACGCCCGCGTCGATGAGCAGCTGTACCTGCACGGCTCCAGCGGCGCCCGGGCGCTGCACGCCGCCCGACGCGGCGGCCTCCCGGTATGCGTGACGGTCACCCTCCTCGACGGCCTCGTCCTGGCCCGCTCCGCGTTCAACCACTCCATCAACTACCGCTCCGTCGTCATCCACGGCCGCGCCGAACAGGTCACCGACCAAGCCGCCAAGCAGGCAGCGCTGGCGTCGCTCGTCGACGCTGTGGTCCCCGGCCGGTCAGCAGAAGTCCGCGGACCCTCCCGCAAAGAGCTGATGGCCACCACGGTCCTGCGGCTGCCACTCGAGCACGTCTCGCTCAAAGTTCGCACCGGCCCACCCACCGACGACGACTCCGACCTCCAACTCCCCTACTGGGCCGGCGTGCTGCCGCTGCCCGCGTCAACACCCGCGAAACCGCAACCCGCTCCCAACCTGTCACCCGCCATCCCGGTACCCGACCACGTCACTCACTGGTCCCGGCCGACATGACGCAACAACGCGCGAAGAAGGCCAGCCTCGGTTTCGGTAACCCGGAGCGAGGGCGGCGTGATCTCGCGTATCCACCCAACTCATGTGAGGTCGATGCCATGTCCGCTCATGACCAGACCAGCTCACCACCGACCAGCAGGTCGCTCGCCGCGCACGGCGTCGTCCGAGGCCACGCCGTCGGCACAGTCGAAACCCTGCGCGCCCGTCTCGCAGCACAGTGGACGCTCAGTTCCCTGGCTGAAGAGGTCCACCTGTCCCGCTCACAACTTGTGCGTGCATTCGACACCACGGTCGGCATCAGCCCGATGGCGTACTTGCGCCAGATCCGGGTCGAGCAGATGGCTCAACTGCTCCAGACTAGCTCCGGACAACTCGTCGCGGCGGAGTGGCATCGGCCCAGTGAAGGATCGTTAGCGGGCACCGTCCCGTTGGTCCTTCGGCTTAAGGGACGGCGTTCACCGCCGCACAGGTGCGGGCAGTGGATGATGTCGGGGTGCGTGCACCCTCGCTGACGGTCGCTGCGGCTCAACCGGCCTGCCGTGCGCGAGACGTTGCCGGGAACGCCGAGGCGCACGCTCGTGTCGTGCGTGCGACGCAGGCGCGCGTTGTCGTCTTTCCAGAACTGTCGCTGACCGGGTACGAGCTGGATGCGGCTCCTGTCGCCTGCGAGCACGACGTGTTGATTCCGATCATCGACGCCTGCGCAGCGGCCGGGTCGCTCGCCCTTGTGGGCGCCCCCGTCGAGGAGCAGGGACGGCGCTTCATCGCGATGCTGGTCATCGACGGGGCGGGTGCGCGGCCCGCGTACCGGAAGACGTGGCTGGGCGGCAACGAATCGACGCAGTTCCACCCCGGTGACGGGCCGACGGTGCTGGAGGTAGACGGGTGGCGGCTCGGGTTGGGGATCTGCAAGGACACCGGCGCGGCTCAGCACGTCGCTGGGATCGCGGCACTGAACGTCGACGCCTACCTTGCAGGGCTGGTACACCGGCTACCGTTGAAGATGACGATCAACGACAGCCGGCTTGATCCGAGTTGCCTGGGAGCACTCCAAGAAGTCTTCTACTGGGCGACGAACGCCGACTATGAGTGGCGTCTGGCTGAGCTGGCGTTCGGGACCAATGTGGGAATCGCACAGAGCATCGACTGGAGCTACAACTCTCAGTTCAACGAAGGTATCGGTGGCATGCACATCGCACTTGGTGACGGGCGAACCGGGTTCCACATCGACTTCATCTGCCCAGGAGGCCAGCTCGAAGCCCCAGGCTCGGGCAGCATCTCTGGGTTCGAAGTCGAATGAGCTACCGACTGGCGACACACATCAGGATCAGCCCTTCTCCGGAGGGCCAGGGCACGGGCGTGCTGGTGGACAGCCGGGACCTCAGTGCGCACTACCTGGACCCCGCCGCCTACTTGGTGGTCCGCGCCGCGTTGACGCGGGGCGGCGCCGCAGCTGACGAGATCGCTGCCTCATTGCACATCGCCGTCGATGAAGCATCGACGCTAGCGGAACGACTTCTCACGGAGATGGTGGAGCGCGGGTGGGTGTCGGTCGTCCTGTAGTGAAGCCGGGTGTAGGAGTGCGGGAGCTGCCAGGTCGTGTGCGCATCTACCTCGTGGCCGCCGCCTTGGGCCGGCTCGGCGTCGGCATGTTCCCCGTGGGCCTGATCTTGACCGCTGTTCATCGCGGTGAGGGACTTGCCGTTGCCGGGGCTAGTGTCGGAGCCTTTGCTGTGACCGCGGCCGCACTGGGCCCTGTTCGTGCCCAGGGCGTGCAGAAGTTCGGCGTCCGTCTGTCGATGCTGGTGCTCGCGACCGTTTTCGGTACCGCCAACCTGGCGGCAACTCTCGTGTCCAGTGGAACAGCCAGTGCTACGGGAACACCGTGGATCGTCATCGCCTTGGGTGCCGCGTGCGGGGGATCCGTGCCTCCCTATGGCCCGGTGATCCAGCGTGACCTAGCCGAGACCCTCGACGACCGCGTCCGTGAGTTCGGGTTCTCCGCAGACAGCTCCTTGAGCTCCATCTCAAACCTTCTCGCCCCACCTGCCGTCGTCTTCCTCACGGGCACGGTGTTGCTACTGGGTTCGCTCGTTTCCGCGTTGTTGGTGGTCACGTCGAGCATCGGGGTTTCGATACTCGTCAGCGCGCGCCCAGCCACCGAGGGAGCGACCGTTTCCGGGCGAGGGCTGCGACGGTTGTGGGTCCAGGACAACTCCCTCCCCCTCGCGTTCTTGACTTGCGTCGCTGCCTTGATCGGTGCCGTCTCCGGCGTGCTCGAGATCTCCATCCCCGGGGCCATGGCACAAGAAGGCCGACCTGACCTCGCGGGATGGCTCTTGGCCGCGATGCTCTGTTCGAGCGCGGCCGCCTCCACGATCTACGGGATGGTGTCCTGGCCCTTCAGCACGATTCGGATCGTCAGGGTCCTTGCGGTCACCCTGTTCGTCTCGTGTCTTCTCCTGACCACCACCGTGGTCAACGCCGCCGCCTTTGCTGTCCTCCTGGTGCTGGTAGGGGCGGCCATCGGCGTGCTCAGTGTGGTGGTGTTCCTTCAGACCGCTCGCATCGCTAGCGACCGAGAGAAGCTCCTCGCCCTCTCCTGGGTCGCCACTGCCAACAACGTGGGGACTGCTGTCGGGAGCACGAGCGCAGGCATCTCGTTCGAGCGAGCCGGATACGGCTTAGCCTCATTCGGCGCCGTCGTCGGCAGCGGACTTATCGCCTTCCTCGCCCTCGGAGCCACCCGCAGATACTGGACCGCTGAAACGAGATGGTCATGACAGCACTGGATTTCCCTTTCCGGAACGCCCATAACGACACCCTCGAGGGGGGAGTACACGCCCCTGCAGGCGGACCACCACGTCCCTCAAGGAGAGCCAGACCAACTCGGCCTCACCAGAACATAGTGAAGAGCCCTAAGCCAACCGTCAATTTGCCCAAAGTTGATTGGCGCGGGCGCCGGCTGTGCTTAGTTCAGCGTCGTCGAGGGCGAAGCGGGTCTCCGGGACGCCCAACTCCAGCCAAGCGCAGACGAAGGTGACTCGACCATCGGGAGGCAGGGGAGTCAGCCAGAAGACCTTGTCGGCGCTGAGTTGGCCGCCGCGACCTCCATTGGGGGTCAGTGTGGGCTCGTCTGCGGCGAGGCTGGTCCTAGGCAGCGACGGTGCAGCTATGTTGGTGGCAGTCCGACCGTCGGCGTATTCAACCCTCATCCAAAAGTTCTGGTCACGCTTGGAACTGGGGGGTTGCTGCCGGTTGCCAAGACCTTCAAGAAGACGCGGGACGTTTCCAAGGTCGACCAGCCTACGCAGACGGACGGCGACGTCCAGAGTCAGTCCGTTCGTAAACACCTTGATGCCGGTGATCGCAAGGGCGGCGTCAGATCCTCGCGCTGTGAGGCTGGGGATCGGCATGGTGTAAGGGAGCTCGTCTTCTGGTGGCATCAGTCTTCGGTACCAGGCCTGCGCGCCGCTTGCCGCTGACTGAGGTTCTGAGTGGGGGTCATTTGGCACTGGTGCTCTCCTGGTGTTGAGAAGCCACGGAGCGGGACTGTGTGATTGAGGATTCAGTCGCTCTGAATGCCGTTACGATCGCTGTGACTGGGGTTCGAGACGGGCCGGTGAGGATCTGCCGCACTGCCTTACGCCGTTGGCGCGTCTGACTCCTCTGAGTTGGCATCAGCCCATAGCGGCGCCATCTGGTAAGAGAGGTGGCCAGCATGGCGGCCGCGGCGGTGATGGCCAGGGTGATCCAACCCAGTTGTGCGATGGCGCTGCAACATCGGACCAATTGAACCAGCGCGGGACGTGATCGGCGCTCCTGCCCAAAAGAGGATGATGCCTATGGATGCGAGTGGCAGGACCCACCCCGCAATCCCTGCGAAGAACTCGAACATGATCTCTCCCCCTATGTCTTCTATGCCGTCTGTTCAATGTGGTCAGCGCGTGGGCTTGTTCGGGAGCCTGGCCGGTGGCACCGGCAGCGTCCCGCCGTTGCGTCGACGCGCATCC
>JAABUM010005393.1_pt1 | contig 13473 bp, 12 predicted proteins | sample 5559161 | NCBI WGS metagenome assembly JAABUM01 (sample SAMN10711868, study PRJNA513369) | rock metagenome | isolation source: Antarctica rocks | place: Antarctica: Victoria Land, Siegfried Peak nord | reverse complement strand
GTCGGCGGGACGAGCGGGAACCCGGCCTGCGCCCACGCCGCGCGCCCACCGGCCACATAGGCGACGTCGGTGAACCCCATCTCCCGGAGGGTCTGTGCCCCGATCGCGGACACGGGACCGTTGCCGCAGATGGTGAGCATGAACAACCAGCGCTTGTGACCGCCGCAGACCGCCGAAACCGGGCAAGATGGTGCCTCAGTTCCATCCCAGGTTGCAAGGGATATCGGTCGTGCGAGACTTCGGACGGGGTGAGCCTCAGTCGCGCGAGAACTGGAACGGGGAGAGCCGCAGTCGTATACGCGAGTGAAAGGCCGAACCGCGACACAACGATTACGGTTCGCCGATGGCACACGCGCTCGTCGGGAACGGTTAGGAGTGTTTCCTCGTCTTACGGATATACGACCGCAGCGCAGTCCCATCGCGCGAAAGGCAGCACCGATGCGACCACGGCACTACCACGCCGCCCTGACGCTGCTGCTCCTGCTCCTGGCCGGGTGCGGCGGGGGTGCTGCCACCCCCATCGTCGCGCCAGCCCCGGCCACCGCTGCGCCGACGATCGGGCGAGCCACGCCGACGGCACCGCCCGCGACCGCGACCGCGACCCGCGCGGCACGCGTCGGCACTCCGGCCACCACCGCATCCCCGGCGAACTGCCCCGTCACGCCGTATGCCGCTGTCCCACCGACTAACAGCGAGGGCGACCGCGCCATCGGTGGGCTGCGCCCCTATCGCTGGTATGGCGGCGACGGCCTGTGGGCCTTCCCCTGGCTGTACGGCGAGCCCCCGGGCGCGCTCTACGTGGATGACCGGGGCTACCATAAGGTGTTGTGGTGGCGCGAGCCGGGGGTGCAGGGGGGCATCACGGTCACGGCCCGCCGCCTGGACGGCCCGACCGCGCCCGTGGATGTGGATTTCGAGGGGAACTCCACGCAGCAGGGGCAGCAGCCGGGCGGGTTGCGCTTCCCGACGACCGGCTGCTGGGAACTCACCGGCACGGCGGGCGGGAAACACCTGACCATCGTGGCGCTCGTCATGTCCGCGCCCGCCACGCCGAGCAGCGCGCCCTCGCGCACGGCGAGCGGGCCAGGCGGCACGCCCACCCCCTATCCGACCCCGCGCTTGTCCGCTGGCTGCGACGAAGGAGCGATACGCCGCGTGGTCGGGGATTTCATCGCCGCTTTCAACGCGGGCGACCAGGCGGGGCTGGCGCGCGTCTTCCCGGCCACAGGGTCGGACGGCGACCACCCGTGGACCGGCGACCCCGACCAGTTGCGCTGGTTCACCCTCACCAGCGCCAATCCCGGCACGGGCGTGGACGCGCTCAACCTCTACACGCGGGACACCCTGCTGGCCTACTTCGCGGAGCGGCACGCGCAGCATGAGCGGATGCGGGTGGTCGAACTGGTCATCAATAATGCGGCGAGCGGTCCGCTGACCGCGGCGATCAACTTCCGCATCACCCGCACGGCGGACGACCTCCCGGAGCGTCCCTTCGGGGGCAAGGGCGGCGTGGGCTGCGCGCACGGCGTCATCTACCTGTGGAGCGCGGGCGGGCTTTCCGGCAGCCTCGCCACACCCACGCCGTAGCCCGAGCACCGCCCCATCCTTGCGGGCCACGGACACCGCGCCGATACTCCTGGCAAGCTAGTCGCCCGCACGACCGTCAGTGGGCTGAACCCCATTCGTATACGTCGGCGAAAGGCACACGCATCATGCGCCTGAGCCTCACGAACGCTGCGTCCGAGTCGCACGATTCGTGAGCCTGGGTTCCACGGATGCGCCAGCGGTGGCCCCAGTCCCATGAAAGCAAGGCCTAGGACCGGCCACTGGATCGCCACCGGGGCATAGCTGCGCTTGAGCCTCAGTCCCATCCATGGGGCGAAAATGGCACCAGTCCCATAAAGAGCCGAACGCCTCATCCCCCACCGAGTTGGTAGTCGCCGCTACTCTATCCGCTTCGCTTCTGCGCTGGTGATCCAGCGGGCGGCAGGCGAGATGAGGTAAATGGTTGCGGCCGCCCACCCCGGTGGCGGCGAGCAGCATCGCCACCATCCCGGCAGAAGCCTGCCTGGCCAGATGACGGATGGCCGGATTCGGGGCGCGCGAAGAGGCTAGCTGTATGGGCGGCGACCGCTTGTGTCTTGGCCCGCACGGTGTGGCATGATGAGGCTGCGGCCCGCTGGTGCCTATGCTTGTGGAGGATCGCGATGACCGAATTATCGGCGCAGGAGTGCCCTCCCCGCACGGTGCCGCAGCAGGAGCGCGGTGGTCTACGGCGCTGCAGCGTCGGGCTCCTTTGGGGCGACTTCCCCTGGGCAACGCCACCGCGCAAGCTGGGGAAGCTGCTGAGTTGGGGTGCGGTCGCGCGCAATCTCAGTCAAGCCCTTCGCGCGGTCGGCACCCTCGTCCCGTATACCCCGCCCGCAGCCGGCGCGGCACCGGAGGAGCGGCGAGCGACGCTGGCCGGATTCCTGCGCACTGTCGATGTCGTGTGGGCTGACTGCTACCCTGGCAGCGCGGCGGCGCTGGCGCTGCGGCACGAACTCCGCCTCCCCTGCCGGGTGATCCTCTACGCGGGCGGCACGCTCCCCAAGGGCGCGGAGGCGATGCTCTTCCCCTAGCGCGACCTGCTGCGCCCGGGTGATGCCCTAAACCGAAGCGCCGATGGGATCTACATGGAGGGTGCCCTGATGCGACTCCGGTGCCGGTACAGGCAGGGTCTCGGCCAGCGCTTGCAGCTTGCGGCGGCAGCGGGATTGGACCTCGGCGGTGCGGGCCGACAGCCCGGCGAAGAACTGCGCCATCTGCTCTTGCACCTGGGCCTTGGTGCCCAGGCAGGTGTTGGCGGTGACCTCCGCGCGCGCCCAGGCCCAGATCGCCTCGTCCGGGTTGAAGTCGGGGCTGTACGCGGGCAGGCGCAGCACCCGCAGCGCGAGGTCGGGCGTCGCCAGGTAGGCGCGCACCGCGTCGCCCCCGTGCGCCGGGCCGTTGTCCCAGATCACGACCAGCGGCCCGGGATGGTTGGCGCGCAGCTGCCGGAGGAACGCCGCGCTCGTCGCGGAGGAACTGGTCCCGGCCAGTTCCATGTGCTCGACCTCCCCAGTCTCCAGGCAGACCGCCGAGTAGTAGCTCGCCTTCTCCCCCCAGCGCGGGCAGGTCGAATCGGCCAGGGCGGGCTCCCCCTTCAACACCCACTTCCCGTGCAGGTCGCCGTCGGCGCGGAAGTGGGCCTCGTCCACGAAGAAGATCTTCGCCCCGCTCGCCCGCGCCTCGGCCAGCAGGGCGGCGTATTCCGCCACGAAGGCCGCGCGCTTCGCCTCGTCGGCCTTGAGCAACCGCTTCTTGGGCCGCTTGTAGACGAAGCCCAGGCGGTGGAGGTAGCGCGTGCAAGCGCTGCGGCAGAGCCGGATGCCGCAGCGGACCTCGACGAACTGGCGCACCGCCTTCCAGTTCCAGTTCGCCAGCGCGACGCCGACCTCACTCGGCGTCGCCTGGGCCGCCACCTTCAGCCCCGCCTGGGTGCCCACGTCGAGGGCGGGGGGGCACCGCCCGTCTGCTCGAAGGCCAGGGCCGCAGGGCCATCACGGTCGAGGGCGGCGAGCCAGGCCCCGATCGTGTGGGCATCACGCTCCAGCAGTGTAGGGATCAATACTCATTGGGCCTAGAGAGCCCCGTTGAGGACGGTTTGCAACACCTATTGGGCCTGGTGTCACTACTCATTGGGCCTGACCTACATTCAGCGCCTACGTCTTGGGCCTCGCCTACCAGATTCACGCCTGGCACCGCTCCAGGCCCAATAAGTTCTGACTTAAGCCCAATGAGTAATGACACCTACAAGCAGCTCGGCGACCTTGCTAGCCGACCAGCCCTGTGCCAGCAGCCAGAGCGCATGCCAGCGCTCCCGCTCGCGCGGCGTCGGGGCGCGATACATCCGCTCGCGCACGTGCCACATGTCGCGCTGCCAGTGCGCCAATACCGCCGCGATCTCGGCCATGCCCCGCACTCCCGCCCTACCCCACGCCAACATGCGGAGCATACCCAATCGCCATGCCGGCTTCATCGGCGCTTCGGTTTAGCGTGTTATATTTGCGTTGCTTTGACGGACAATCTCGTCAACGACGCGCGCGAGCGGTGCGGTGGCGTCGATGATAATCCCTATTTTCGGAATGCCTTCTTTCGTTTGATACAATCGCGCAGTGACTTCCCGTTCCGTTGGTTTTCCGCCCCAGTCAGTGGGGTCCACTGCCACCCGCTCAGCAATCCGCCGGTGCATTGTGTCAAAGTCAACTTCAAGGATAAAAACGCCGTCGAACAAATCGATGAACTTTGCAGCATTCCTAGAGCCACCGCAGAAGAACGTTACCGCCTCATCCCGGTTGGCGACGCAGGCCTGTACTTTATCTACATGCCAAATGTGGTGCTCGAAAATGAAGGTAGCCGAGTGCTCGTGCGCGAGGCCATCCGTCGGTGTACCGGTTTCCGGATCACCTTGATAGGCCAATTCCCGGTCACCATGAATGGCATGGTAGCCGCGCCGCTGCAATTCGGTGCAGACCGCCGTCTTGCCGGAGCCGGAAACGCCTGCAATCAGATAATTCCTCATGCCCATGGTTGGAGGATACCACCAACGAGATGACACCAACAATAGGCGGGACCAGATGCTGTCTCCTCCGGCTGTCGTGGCCGTGTTGCTGGACTTACACCAGGAGACCCCTCCATGTAGATCCCATCGGCGCTTCGGTTTAGTCGCGTCGATCCGCCGACGCCGCTGCCGCGGCGCACGGCATCTCCGTCGCCCCGCAGGGCGCCATACGACCGCAGCCTATCGAGGCTCCGCGACGAACCGGGATCGGGCTCGTGCGGGTGATGCCGTCGGGGGCGGGACCTATGGACACGAAGGTGCCGGATTGAGCGGAGACCGGAGGCGCGGACGATGAAACCGCAGATCGCTCTCGCTGTCCTGCTCCGATAGGCGTCGGCCCTGCTAAGCAAGCCGCTCATTGTTTTCCACACCCTATCCACACGAGGCCCGCAAACCGCGCGTACGCGCAATCGGAGCCGCGCATAGGCAATGAGCACACGGAACTGCATCGCTTTGCGCCTGAGTCCCACCGATTCGCCGGCGATGAGCCCGAGTCCCGCGTCGTGAGCCTCAGTCCCACAAAGAAATGCCTCGGAGTCGACGTAGGGCCGTTTCCGAGGCAATGCTGAGCCTGAGTCCCACGAACGCCTCACAAGGCTCACCTGTGCCCGGCACCCGTTCGCGTCTTCGTCACGCAATGCACCCCAATCTCAACCCACAATGAAACGGGGGGCATCTCACGAACGTCCTGTCGTGGCGCGACAGTCACCTAGATCGGCGAACGCCGCAATCAGGTGCCAACGACGGCGACGATCTTGCCGACCGTGTCCGGATCGACGTCGTCCGTTACCAGGCCATAGACGAGCCCTTCCAGTTCGCGGATACCCAGGAGGCGGCGGGCCAACCCGGCGTCGTAGGCGAAGATCGGCTCACGTCGCCGATACGCCCCGACCGCAGCGGCCAGGAAGTCGTCGCCGAGATACCCCAGGGTCATGAGGTCCGCGACGGGCGGGCCGATGCCGACGCACTCGAAGTCGAGGATCCCGACGAGTTGGTGCCCGTCGAAGAGCAGGTTCTCGTGCCACAGGTCGCCATGGATGACACCGGCGCGCGGCGGGTCGGCGGCCAGTGTGCGGAACGCCGCACCGTACCAGCGCGCGACCCGCGCGTAGCTTGGTGCCGCAAGCACCGCTTGGAGATAGGCGGCGCACCGGCCCCAGCGGTGACGCAGCTCATCCGGCGACAGGGGGAAACGCGCCAGCGCGATCCCGGCGAAGAGGCCCGGGTCGAGCGCGTGCAACTCGTGGAGGAAGGCCGCGAGTTGTCGCGCGAGCGCCGCCCGGTTCCGCGAAGTGATATCGGCGGGCCGCAGCGGCCGCCCCGGGAGCAGCGGATAGGTCAGCCCGCCGAACGGGAACTCTGGGGAGGGTGTCATGGCGCGCACGGGGCCGGGTATCGGCAGGGCGGTGATCCGCGACGCCAGCACATTGAGGGTGGCGTTGAGCTGGCGCTGCATCGCCATGGCGGTCGCGTTCTTCGGCAGGCGCACCACCAGGCCATCGGCCGAGCGGTAGGTCCGGCTCCGGAAGCCTTCGCCGATGGGCGTGAGCGGTCGTCGTATCCCTGCCGCTTGATCCGTCACCGCCACCCGTCCCCGCGATACCCAGCCCCGCCGCGCATGCCCCCCTGATGCCGACCATCCCGACGATCCGTACGCCGCCGGTCACGACCGCGGGACCCCGAGAGGGAGACACGGCAGCCATTCGCCCGCCGCGTTCGGTGCCCAGACGCCATGATACACCGCGACCGCCGAGCGAGCGGGGAAGCGGCTTCCCGCGCCGTACCCACACGGTGTTGGCTGCGGCGGCGAACCATCGCCCGGCGCGCCTGGCCGTATACCGTCGCACGCTGAGCCTGAGTCCCACCGATTCGTGAGCCTCAGTCCCGCGAACGGTGAGCCTGAGTCCCACCATTCGGGAGCCCGAGTCCCACCGATTCGCCAGCAATGAGCCTGAGTCCCACGCCGTGAGCCTGAGTCCCACAAAGAAATTGCCCCGGGGCCGACCGCGAGGCCGTTCCCGGGGCAATTTTGAGCCTGAGTCCTATGAACGCGTTGGCGTGGTGAGCCTGAGTCCCAGCTATAGGCCGAAAATGCCCCCAGTCCCATAAACTAGCGAACGCCTCAGTCGAACGCTAATACGGTGAAGAACGGGAAGCGACTCCCCGGCGGCAGGGGCAGATTGTCGCGCCGCGCGGCGGGCACGTCCGCCAGCTTTGCCAGCCGCCAGCCCGCCGCCATGAACGCATCGAGGTGGTCTTCGAGCGTGCGGTAGTAGTCCTGCAGCGGGTGACCCAGCGTAGCGGCCATCTCGCCGTAGTTGGCGTGTCCCTTTCAACACAATATGGAATTGAGGCGCCATTTTCGCCGGTCAAGATGCACACTGGTGGCCAGCTGAGTAGTCCACTTCGTGCAACTGAGGCCCACCCCCTCGCTCCCTCATACGACTGCGTGACATACTCGCTATGGTGCTGCGTTCATGCGACTGGGGCACCCACTGCGGGTGCCCCAGTCGCATGAAGTGATGTCACGCAGTCGCACGAAGTCCGGTGCCGTAGTCGCATCAAGGGATGTCCCTGAGTCGCACGAGGTTGCGCGCGATGTCGCTCAGTCGCCTGAACAACCAGCGCTTGTGATCGCCGCGGACCGCCGAAACTGGGCAACATGGTGCTCCAGTCGCACGAAGCCTCTTCTGTCATGTCCCGCAGTTCCAGCTACCCCGCGGAATGTGTCGCAGTTCAATCCCAGGCTGAAAGGGACAACGTACTCGCGCGTGATGCCCGTGGGGGTCGCCTCCTTTGGCACGTTTTCGCCCATACATCCGAAGTCCACAAAGTACCGCTAAGAGAAGAGAACGAGAAGTATCAGGCCACTCACCCCATAGGCGATAGCGGTGGCCAGTTGGATAAAGATACGTCGCCGAAGTCTTTCCAGTGCGACATCGCTTTGCTCTGTGAGCAATGCATCGTAGCGTACTCGCTGGATCGCGAACATGCTCGCCGATGAGGGACGCGTATATTCGGTGAGCAACTCCTCTGAGAGTGGCAGTTCGCGGCTCGTGAGCTTGTGAACGACACGGTACATTCGTAGATACTGGCGTTGCGTGATGGTAAACCGCGCGACGAGGATAACGAACCCTGCTATCCATAGCAAGGACACGAAAAGGCGCAACAGCCCCCAAGCAACCGTGTGCATGCATATCTCCATGCCTCATGGGTTGCCAGCATACGCTGGCAACCCCGCACACTGCCATTCGCGTTCCCACCATTGCTTGGCTGGTAGATCCCCGGGCAGTTTGCTCTGAATCCATTGTAGCGCAAGGAGTCCGCATCGTATGCAGGGGCCGCGAGGGTGGGCCCAAGTTCCAACTCGTCCCCCGAAAAGGTCCCAGTTGCATAGGCTGGGGAAAGGCACGGCAGCGGCAGCCGCTCGACACGCCCTCGTTGCGACCGCTGCCCAGGTTCCACCATGGCGGGGCGATCTGCCCCCCGGTCCCGGCGGTCACGCATCACCCGACCCGCCGGGCGACCCAGACCTCCTCGGTCGGCCAGCGCCGACCCCACGCCGGCGAGCAGGAGGGGTAGCGGGTGGCCGCACCTTCCGGTGCCCGCAGCCCGACCAGGTCCTCGACCGCGAAGCCGCTGCGGTGCAGGAGCCGGATCCAGTCCCCGTAGCCGAGGTGGAACTCCACGGCGTCGTCGTCGGGCCAGGTGAAGCGGTGCAGGCCGAAGTGGTCGCGCAGGAGGCGGTCGCCCGCGGGGGTGTCATCCTCGTCCGGGACGCAGAGCATGTGCAGGGTGCCGTTGACGAGGAAGACGAGCCACCCGCCCGGCCGCAGCAGCCGCGCCGCCTCGGGGATCCAGCGGTACGGGTCGCACCAGATGCTCGCCCCGTACTCGCTGACGACGAAGTCGAAGGCGCCGCCGCGGAGGGGCGCGCGCTCGGCGTCGCCGAGGACCAGCGGGAAGGCCGGGCCGAACTCGCGCTGGAGGGCACGGGCCGTCCACAGCTGGGAGGGGGAGTTGTCAAGGCCGACGACGCGCGCCCCGCGCCGGGCGAGCCACGACGCGACGTAGGCGGTGCCGCAGCCCAGCTCGACCGCGTCGCGCCCCGCCAAGTCCGGGAGGAGGCCGAGTTCGACCTCCGGGATACCCCAGACGCCCCAGGCGGGCTCCTCCGCCCAGCCCCAGCGACCGCCCGCGATGTAGTCGTCGGCCCAGCCATCCCAGGCGGCGCAGTTGCGCAGGACATGCTCGGCGTGGCCCGTCCCCAGCTCACTCATGACGCCATGCTAGGCAATGGGCCCGCCCCCGTCAAGATCGACGGTCGAGCCGTGCGAGAAAAGAAAGCAAGTTATCCACACCGTTTCCACAAGGCGCTAGAGACACCGTCCCGTGAGAATAACGGCGTCCAGCTATTCCCCCTTGTATGGTAACAGTGAGGCCCAGTCGCTAGTTGAGCCTCAGCCGCACGAGGCCTGGAATGGGGTGAGCCCCAATCGCATTGGCTGGTGAAAGGCTCACCAGCTTTGGGAGGCCTGGCCCGAGTTGCTCCATGATGTGGCCGACTCGGGCTAACAAGCCCAATGGCTACCTTCTCGGCTCATACCGCATCGCTATCGCCCCCGAGCCGAACTCCAGCCGGCTCACGAGCTGCAAGTCGAGATACGTCGAGAGCCCCGCGAATAACGTCGGCCCGTGGCCCGCGAGTCTGGGCTGCACCACAAACTCGTATTCGTCGATCAATCCCAGCTCCGCCAACGTCAGCGGGAGCGTCACGCCGCCCACGAACAGTCCCCTACCCGACTCCCCCTTGAGCTGTTGCACGGCCTGCCCCAGCTCCCCGCGCACGAGCTCCGCGTTCCAATCCACCCGGTCCAGGGTGCTCGACACGACGTACTTCTTCGCCGCGTCGATCGTCCGGGCGAAGGGTTCCATCCACTCGGCCATCCACTCCGGCCGCACCCCCGTCGTCGGCGGCCGCCACGCCGCCTCCATCATCTCGTAGGTGACCCGGCCAAGGAGGAGGGCATCGGCCTGCGCGAGGCGCTCGGCCCAGTAACGATGCAGGTCTTCGTCCGTCGGAATGGCCCGATGATCGCAGCACCCGTCCAAGGTGACGTTGATGGAATACCGCAGGGGTCGCATCGTGTGCACCTCCCATCGTTTCAGGCATTGAGCGCGAACAGCACGCGGCGAGAGGATACCGCCAAGGGGGTAGACCAGCAACGTTGGCCCGCTTCAGGGTCTACCGCCAGCGGCGCCGCGTCCGCCGCGCCGCCCAGTTATGTCTTCCCGGATAGGCCCTTATACTACAGTTGTAGTTTAACGTTCGTACTGACTTCCTTGACTCTGGGCGCGGGTTATGGGACACGTTCGTACTCGCCTCCCAGCCGCACGGTCCGTCAAGTACAACTGTAGTACTTAGCCTGAGCCTCAGTCGCACTAGGTTTGAGCCCTAGTCGCAGGAAGGCTGAGCCTCAGTCGCACCAGGAAGTGAGCCCCAGTCGCACGAACATTGCCTCGTGAGCCCCAGTCGCACGGCCTGAGCCTCAGTCGCACAAAGAAATGCCCCCGCGCGGGCCTCGCCATCCCACGCGGGGGTGATTTTGAGCCTCAGTCGCGCGAGTCGTCGGCAGAGGTGAGCCTCAGTCGCATCAGCGGGCCCATTTGAGCCCCAGTCGCATGGGCTAGTGAAAGGCTCACCATGAACGCGTTGGCGTGGTGAGCCTGAGTCCCAGCTATAGGCCGAAAATGCCCCCAGTCCCATAAACTAGCGAACGCCTCAAAAGGTGCATCGCCACCATGCTGGTGTGCCCGTCGTCCGGGGCGTCCTCCGGCACGCCCCACGGTTTCACCCGAAGCCGAGAAGGACATGGTCGCCGCTCAGGCCAAATAACTTTCCTCCAGGCCAGATAACTAACCGGCAAAGCCAGATAAGTTTCCTGTCCTACAATAAGTTTCCTGTCCTACACAACGATAACACCAGCTACTATGACCCGCCAAAGGTGCCCAGAACCTGGGGGATCGCCGGGCCGAGGATGATCACGTACATTGCGGGGAAGATCAGGAAGACCATCGGGAAGAGCATCTTGATCGGGGCCTTGTGGGCCAGCTCCTCCGCGCGCTGACGCCGCTTGATGCGCATCTGCTGCGACTGGATCCGCAGCACCTGCGTGATGCTGACGCCGAGTTGATCGGCCTGGATGATCGAGGAGATGAAGACCCGCAGATCGTCGACCCCGCAGCGGATCGAGACCTCGCGCAGCGCCTCGCGCCGCTGCTTGCCGACCCGCATGTCCTGGAGGAGGTGCCGGAATTCGCGCGTCAGCTCGTTGTCCCACTTCTCCGCAACGCGCTGGATGGCCGGGTCGAAGCCCAGTCCGGCCTCCACGCTGATCGTCAACAGGTCGATCGCGTCCGGGAGCGCCCGCTGGATCGCCTTCTTGCGCCCACGGATGCGCTGATTGAGCCAGATACCGGGGATCGTGTAGCCGAGCGCGGCCATTGGCCCGGGGAAGAGCAGGATACCGGGGATGCCGATCCCCAGGACGCTGATCGGGCGGAAGGTCGAGCCGGAGAAGATGACCAGGAACAGGGCGCTCCCGCCGAGGAGTAGGGCCATCACCCCGCGCAGCCCCATGAACTCGACAACGCCCAGGCCGCGCGGGCTGCCCGCTTCCAGCAGGGAGATCCGTAAGCGCTCCGCGTTTTGTTTCGGCGTGAACCGGGCGATCCGGCGCGACCATTGGAGGAGCAGGGGCCGGACGACACGATCGGAGAACGAGCGCTGCAATTCGAGCTGTTCGAGCGGGATCGGGCGCTCGGCGAACGTCGTCAGGCGCTCCTCGATCGACACTTCCTGGGCCGGCATCCGCACGCCAACGACGATCAGGAGGAGCGCCCCCCCCACGACCAGCAGAATCAACAGTGGCATCAGCATCGGCATCATTTTCGGCACCCTCCGGTCCCGCCCGATCGGCACCTACGTGATGCCGCGACGGACATGCTCACACTTCGATAGCGGTAATCTTCTTCATCACGAAGAACCCGGCGACGATCATAATGCCACTCCCGATCGGCAGGCAGACCCACGGGAAGACGAACATCTTCGAGATGTAGTCCGGGCTGATCAAGAAGAGCGCCAAGCCGAGCACCACCGGCAGGGCAGTGATCACGTAACCGGAGATCGATTGCTGCGCCGTCAGCACGCCGATCTCGCCCTTGATACGCACCCGCTCCCGGATGGTGTGGCCGATCACGTCCAGGATTTGGGCGAGATTACCGCCGACCTCATGCTGGATATTGATCGCCGAGATTAGCAGGTCGAGATCGTCGCTGGGGATGCGCCGGAGCAGATGGGACATCGCTTCCTGGCTGTTGATGCCCAGCCCGACCTCGTGGACCACGCGGCGGAACTCGTCGGAGATCGGCGGGGGCGACTCGCGCGAGACCATCTCCATCGTCTGCAAGAGGCTGTACCCCGCGCGGAGGGAGTTCGACATCAGGCTGATCGTATCGCCCAGCTGATTGACAAACGCCTTGACCCGGCTGCGGATACGCATCTTAAGATAGATGCCGGGCGCGAAGAAGCCGACCACCGCGCCGATCAAGCCGACTAGCACGCTCAGCCCATTGGTCGCGCTGCCGAGCAACACCCCGACGCCGAAGCCGAGGAGTGTCGCGCCGGCCCGCACGATCAGCCATTCGCCGACCGTCAGGCGCAGATTGCCCCGTGCCAGTTCGGTGCGAATATTACCGGTGAACGATTTCTCCGCCACCGCCTGCTCGACCGCCTGCGCGAGGCGACCCGGCGCGCGGCGGGTCAGGCCATCCCCCCGGCTATCGGGGGTCCAGTCGCGCCCGCCATAGCGTTCGAGACGCTCCTCCAGATCGTCGGAGGCGCCACGCTGGGAGACGGTGATCCCGAAGATGATGAAGGCGACCGCCGCGCCCACGGCCACCACCACGGTCAGAATTGGCAACAGCATGCGTACCCCCGCGAACGAGGCGGTGGACGTCGGTCGGCAGTCGGTAGAGGGGCTACGCCACTTTCTGCCGACTGCCGAGAAGAACCGGTCCATCGCGCCGAAGATATTCGGCGACAGATAGATATTGGCGACCTCGAACTTCTCGATGAACTTGGGGCGGATGCCGGTCGGCTTCATCCGCCCGATGATCTTGCCGTTCTCGATCCCCGTCTGCTCGAAGATGAAGATGTCCTGCATGACGATCACGTCGCCTTCCATGCCCTGGACCTCGGTCACCGCCGTGATCCGCCGGGAGCCGTCCTTCATGCGGGACTGCTGCACGATCACGTCGACCGCCGCCGCGATCTGCTCGCGGATCGCACGGACGGGCAGATCGATGCCGGCCATCAGGCACATCGTCTCTAGACGGGAGAGGGTGTCGCGCGGGGTGTTGGCGTGGGCGGTCGTCATCGAGCCGTCATGGCCGGTATTCATCGCCTGGAGCATGTCCAGCGCCTCGCCGCCGCGACACTCCCCGACGACGATCCGCTCCGGGCGCATGCGGAGGGAGTTGATCACCAGGTCACGGATCGTCACCTCGCCTTTACCTTCGATGTTCGGTGGGCGCGATTCGAGCGTGACGACGTGTTCCTGGCGCAGCTGGAGTTCGGCGGCGTTCTCGATCGTGATGATCCGCTCGTCCTCCGGGATGAACGAGGAGAGGACGTTCAGCGTGGTCGTCTTGCCGGAGCCGGTGCCGCCGGCGACGACGACATTCAGGCGGGATTCCACAACCGCCTTGAGAAAGGCGACCATCTCCGGCGTCACGGTGCCGAAGCGCACCAGATCGTCGATCGTGAGCGG
>JAABUM010005392.1_pt1 | contig 13478 bp, 16 predicted proteins | sample 5559161 | NCBI WGS metagenome assembly JAABUM01 (sample SAMN10711868, study PRJNA513369) | rock metagenome | isolation source: Antarctica rocks | place: Antarctica: Victoria Land, Siegfried Peak nord | reverse complement strand
AGCAGTGAGCGCATCGTGGATCGGCCACCGTCGCATCCGAGGGCGAAGGCGGCCTGCACGCTGAGGTTCGGCGCGGTGAGCCTCACCGCATCGCCGTCTTGGGTGAGGGCGGTGACCTCGGTGTCGAAGTACACGTCGATGCGGGGATGGGCGCGTAACGCCGCGAGCAGCACCCGCTCCAGGTCCGGTTGCGCGAACGGGTTCTTGAAGGGGTAGCCGAGGCGGTAGGGGACCGCGGCGCGGCCGTGGAACAACGCTTTGTCGTTGCTGTCGTAGTAGCGGGTACCGGTGCCGGGGACCACGATGCTCAGCACCTGCGCGGCGATCCCGGCCTGCTGATACACCCGCAGAGCCTCGTCATCGATGCTGATCGCTTTCGGCTCGTCGCTGGTCGTGCTGCGCCGCTCCAGAACCACGACATCCAGGCCGCGGGCCGCGAGCAATGCCGCGGCGGTCATCCCGACCGGGCCGGCACCACACACCATAACTTGGTACGGTCGCCGGCCGCTCGTCCTGGTCTCCGTCGCCTGGTTTCTGGTGTGGACCGCGGCGTGCGCCCTGGCCGGAGCACCCTGGCAACTCGGGGGCTTCCGATTGCTTGCCGGAATCGGGCTGGGCGGGGTGATGCCCTGCGTCCTGGCGCTGGTGAAGGAGTACACCCCACCGAGACGCACCAGTCTGGCCGTCACCGTGCTGATGGCCGGCGTGCCCTTCGGTGGATCCGCGGCGGCCCTCCTCGGATTGGTTGTTCTCCCGTCCCACGGATGGCGGCCGATGCTCTGGATCGGCGTCGCGATCTCCGCCCTGATCCTGCTCGGGGCCTGGGCGCTGCTCCCGGAGTCGACGACCTTCCAGGCGGGCGCACCACAGCCCTCGATCCGCACCCTGTTCCGACCCGGCACCCTGGCCGCGACCCTGCTGTTCGCGGCAGCAGCCTTCACCAACCTGTTCACCTGGTACGGCTTGAACACCTGGCTCACCACGGTGATGCACGACCTCAAGTACCCGCTGCAGTCGGCGCTGCAGTTCTCACTGGCGTTGAACGTCGGCGCCATCGCCGGGTCCTTCGCTTTCGCGTTCGCCGGCGACCGATACGGTGCCCGCCGCACAGCGTTGGTGGCCAGCCTCGTTGCCGCCGCCGCCATCGCCGCCACCGCGGCCGGACCCGTCACCTCGCTCGTGCTGCTGGCATTGATCGCGATCATGGGCGCCAGCGCACAATCGGGCCTGAACCTCATCAACGTCGCGGTGGCCCAGTTCTACCCGACCTCCATCCGCGCCACCGCTCTTGGCTGGTCCAACGGCATCGGCCGCACCGGGGCCATCGCCTCACCCTGGCTCGGCGGTGTCGTCCTCTCCTCCGGCGCCGACCCCACCACCCTCTTCTGGATCTTCGCCGGATCCGCCGTCACCTCCGCCATCATCCTGGCCATCCTGATGACCCTCACCCCGGCAACCCTCAACACCCACGACACGACACGAACCCCCTTCACCGGGCCCGCGCTGGTCACACACTGACCTGACACTGTGTCGTACCGATCCAGGGAGAGAAGCGGATGAACTCCGGCAGCGAGTTGGCGGTAGTGGCGTCCCGGACCCTCGCGGCGGCGGGCCAGGGCGACATGGTGTGGGGGCACGTCGCGGTGCGCGATCCCGCCGGCCGTGGCGTCTGGATCAAGGCGCCCGGCTGGGGGCTCGAGGAGGTTCGGGAGGACCGCGTGCAGCTGATCTCCTTCGACGCCGAGGTCATGGTGGGCGAATGACCCCCGCACAAGGAGTGCCACATCCACCTCGAGATCCTTCGCACCCACCCCAACATGGAATGCACGGTGCACACCCACGCAGAGGCTTTGGTCTCCATGCCGGCGCCATCTTCGGCGGCGTGGATGTACCGCGGTTCACCGACACCGGCGGCCTGGTCAGCACATCCGTGTTGGGCCCCGCCCTGGCCGAGGCCCTGGGCACGGCTCCCGCAGCGCTCATGCCCAAGCACGGCTTGGTTGCCGCAGGCGAGTCGGTGCCGGCGGCAGCGATGCATGCCGTGCTGCTGGAACGCGCGTGTCAGGCACAACTGATGACGATGGCCGCCGGACCCGTCCGCATTCATTCCGACGCTGAGGAAGCTCGAGCCAAGCGTGCCGAAGTCTGGTCGGAGACCCAGCTGCTCGCGGGATGGAACTATCTCGTGCGCAAGGCGGGACATGTCTCAGCAATAGGGGCGCGTCCCCCGTCGCTGTGACGTTGGACGCGCCCCGACCGGTCAGACTGGAATCAGCCGGTCACGGGCTGATACACCTTGGCGTTGTCCACGTTGCCGCTGGTGAGGACCCCGTACTTCTTGCCGGCGTCCTGCCACTTCATGACGTCGTTGCTCATCGTGGTCGTGAAGTCCAGTCCGGTCACGTTGTCGGCGACCGCCGCCGGAGTGTTGCCCTTGGTCTTCAGGTACTCCTTGAACGAGGTGAAGTCAGCGGTGGCCGCCGCGCTCGCCTCCGTCAGCGCGTCGACGAAGTCCTTCGCCACCTAAGTCCGCGACGGGCTGCCCGGGTCGAGTCGGGGTAGCAGGCGGCGGGCGTTGCGGGAAGTCAGTGAGCGCCAGGTCCCGTCGGCTGGCGGCCCGGCACTGTCGATGGCCGCGATCTGGGCGGTGGTGCCAGCTTCGGGTGTCCAGCAGTAGTCGCTGCCGTACAGCAGTCTTTCCGTGCCGAACGCAGCGGCCAGCGCCGGGATCTGGTGCGGGAATGGGGTGCCTGCCATGTCGAACCACAGCTGTCGTACCTGCTGCGGGACTATGTTGTCGTTCACGGCGCCGCCTGCGAAGACGGTGCGGAACAGTTCCATCCGCTCAGCGAGGAGCGGGAGGGCGCCGCCGCCGTGGGTGATGATCCACCGAATGTCTGGGTAACGGGTCAGGACCCCGGCGAAGACGAGGTCGCTGACAGTGCGCGTGGAGTCGAAGACGAACTCCAGCATCGGACGGGGTCGGCCAAGACTGACCTGCTCGTAGTTTGGCGGGGATGTGGGGTGGACGAAGACGATGGCACGCCGCTGGCTGAGCTCCTGCCAGAGCGGTTCGAGCGCGGGATCGCCGAGGTACATGCCGTGAGCGTTGGTCTCGAGGGCAACCCCGTCGCTGCCGAGCGTGTCCAACGCGTGCGCCAGCTCGGTCAGCGCGCCGTCGACGTCGGGTAGGGGAAGGGAAGCGAAGTGCCCGAACCGGTCCGGATGGTCGGTTGTCACGGCGGCGCCGACCTCGTTGACGTGACGGGTGAGGGTTCGAGCGGCGGTGTCGTCGCCGAAGTGGGTGCCGGGTGAGGAGATCGACAGAATTGTGGTGGCGATCCCCCATTGATCCATGAGTGTCAGGTGCCGCTCGGCGCTCCACTGCGGCCATGCGGGCACGCCGTCAGGATGTTGGTGACCGGCGGCGATGGCGGCCTGGACGTAGTTATCGGTGAGAAAGTGGGCGTGGACGTCGACGAAGGGCGCCGGGGAGCTGGTCATGGGGCGGGTGCGGTCGGGACGGGGCTAGCCGATCGACCGCCGCCGCTCACCGCGACGTGGCTGCCGGTGTCGTCGAGGACGGCGAAAAACAGTCCCCCGATCATGGCCATGTTTTTGTGGAACTGGATGCGCTGGACGGCGCGCACGGCGGGATCGTGGGCCGACCAGAATCGGTGGCCGGCGAGTGTGGTGGGAATCAGGGAGCCGACCAGAGCCACGGCCGAGATCCGCTGAGCCGCCCCCGCCGCGAGGAGCGAGCCCGCGACAACTTGCATGGCGGCGTTGCCACGCACGACGAGCTGGTCGTCGCCGGGTAGCGGTACGACCCGGCGGAGGGCGGCCAAGACGGGACCAGCCATGTCGACTCGGCCCGCGGGTGCGCGGAACGCGTCGAACCCGAGCAGGGCATAGGTCGGTCCGGTGAGGACGCGGGCAAGTGCGCGGACCGGGGTCACCAGGTCACATCCTTTCGCGGTGCGGCCGAGGCCACGTGTCGGCGGCTCGGGCGCCTGCGCTGACCGCTACCGGCCCGACGCAGGGTCAGAGTGCAGGGCGAGACGGTTGGGGGTTGAGGACGGAGACCCAGCTGCTCGCGGGATGGAACTACCTCGTGCGCATGTCTCAGCAATAGGGGCGCGTCCCCTGTCGCTGTGACCTTGGACGCGCCCCGACCGGGCTGGCGGGGATCAGCCGGTCACGGGCTGATAAGCCTTGGCATTGTCCACGTTGCCGCTGGTGAGGATGCCGTACTTCTTGCCGGCGTCTTGCCACTTCATGATGTCGTCGTTGCTCATCGTGGTCGTGAAGTCCAGTCCGGTCACGTTGTCGGCGACCGCCGCGGGAGTGTTGCCCTTGGTCTTCAGGTACTCCTTGAACGAGGTGAAATCAGCGGTGGTCGCCGCGCTCGCCTCCGTCAGCGCGTCGACGAAATTTTTCGCCACTGCGGGGTTTTTCGCGAGCCAGTCCCCCGAGGCGTTCCAGCATGCGTAGATCGGCTTGCCGGCAACGCTGGCCGCGACGTTGTTGGTCAGCAGCTTGCCGCCCTTGCCCAGGATCTGGGCGGCGAAGGGGTCCACGGGCACGACCGCGTCGACCTGACCGGCGCCGACGGCCTGGGGCATGTTCGGATACGGCATGGCGACGTACTTCACCTGTTTGTAGTCGACGCCCTGGCTCGCCAGGTAGGCGTCGGTTGCCAGCTCGTTGACGCCACCGGTCGCGTTGACCGCGATGGACTTGCCGGCCAGATCGGAAGCCTTGGTGACGCCGCCCTTGGCGCCGGCGATGAGGGGCAGGGAGACTCCGTCGCCGCCGAAGTTGACTGCGCCGGCGAAGCAGGGGACGTTCAGACCTTGGTTGGCACCTTGGATCACCGACAGCACATTGGACTGGGCAACCTGGATTGCATTGCCCTGCAAGGCCGGCACGGCTGCGGCGCCACCGTTGAGCTCCTTGGTCTTGACGTCGAGGTTGTGCTTGCTGAAGTAGCCCTTGTCCGCCGCGTATCCGATGATGGCACCGGACACGGCCGGGACCGTGCCGACGGTGATTGTGGTGACGCCACCACCGCCGCCGTTGCCGCTCGAGCCGCCGCCACCATTGCCGCTGCTGCTCGCACTGCTGCCACAACCGGCCACCAGGGCGATGCTCGCTACACCGACGAGCGCGCGGGTCACGACGAACTTCGGATTGACACGGGACTGGGAACTCTTACGGACGCAGGACATCTTCGTCATCTGCGGCTCACCGCCTCTGCGCTTGGGTTGGGGTCCCGTCAGCCGGCGGCTGGGTCGGGTCGATTGGGATGGCGTCGGGATTCTCGATGTGGGACAGCACTCGTTCACTGAGCTCGTAGAACTCCGGCAACGCCCGGGTGTGCCGATTCCGGGGCCGCGGTAGGTCGATCTCGATTTCCGCCAGCACGGTGGAAGGCCGCGACGACAGGCACAGGACGCGGTCGCTGAGGTAGACCGCCTCGTTGATGTCGTGCGTCACCAGCAGGCCGGCGAAGCCCAGCCGCTGCCACAGCTGCTGGACCATGTCCTCGAGGTTGGTGCGGGTGAGCGCATCCACCGACGCGAACGGCTCGTCCATGAGCAGCAACTCGGGGCGGCTGACCATGGCGCGGGCGAGCGCAACCCGCTGTTGCATCCCTCCGGAGAGCTCCCACGGGTACTGCGAAGCGAAATCGCTCAGACCGACGAGGCGCAAAGCCTCCTCGATGCGCTCGTCCGCCTCCGCCTTGGCCAGCTTGCGAACGGGCAGCAGCACGTTCTTGCGCACGCTCAGCCAGGGGAACAGCGACTTGTTGTACTCCTGGAAGACGATCGACATCCAGTCCGGGACGCTGCGGACAGCCTCGCCGCGGTGGGTGACCGAACCGCCGTCAATCGGAATGAGCCCGCTGATCGCCCTCAGCAGGGTGGTCTTCCCGGCACCGGACGGGCCGACGATGGAGATGAACTCACCGGCGCGCAGCGAGAAGCTGACGTCCCGCGTCACCTCCAGCAGGGTGCCGTCGGCCACGGACAGACTCTTGCGCAGACCCTGCACGTCCAGAAGTGTTGCCGCCGAAGCCTGGTCTGCCCCTGACTTGCGGGTGGACAATGGTGCTACGTCGATCATGTGGACCTCCCGGTCATACCCCGCTCCCAAGCGAGCAAGCGATGCTCGACGAAGAGGAACGTTGTGTCGAAGAACCATCCGAGGCAGCCAAGGATGATCACGCCCGCATAGGTCTGTTGGACCTTGAAGGTTTGCGCGGCGCTCTGGATGAAGTACCCGATACCCGAGCTGGCCCCGAGTATCTCGGCCACCACGAGCACGGCCAGCGAGACGCTGAGGGCAACGCGGAGCCCAGCGAATATCGACGGCAGCGTGGCGGGTAACAGCACTCGGCGGAACAGCTCCGCCCGGCGCAGGCCGGAGACGCGTGCGGTGTCGAGAAAGAGCGGTTCGATGCGCCGAGCGGCGTCAAAAGCGTTGAGTAGCACCGGCCACACCGCGGCGGAGACGATGACGGCGATCACCATCTTCGCGCCGAGGCCGAAGACGGCGAGCGCAGCCGGGATGAGCAGCGGCGCCGGTACCGACCGGAGGAAGTTCAGGACGGCGGAGAAGTAATCACCCAGCCACCGGACATACCCCAGGGTGAGTCCCACCACCACACCCACGACGGCGCTGATGGCGAAGCCGACGAGCACCCGGCCGATCGAGGGCAGGATGTCGTTGGTCAGTTCCGGCCCGCTGAGCAGCTCCCACACCGCGGACAGCGAGCTGGTGAAGGTCGGGAAGATGACCGTGTCCAACTGCAGGGCCACCAGCTGCCACACCGCCAGTGCGACCGCGAGGCCGAGGACGCCCACCGCGCGCCGCCGGAGGTCTCGCCGCCGGACCGTCCGGCGTCGGCCCGCGGCCAAGCTCGGCGCCAGCACCTGGGCGGACGCCGGCAGAACCCCCACATCGCTGCGCTCGCTCATGATCTACCCCCCAGGGCCGCCTGCCACGGCATCAGTCTGCGGGCGGCGACGAGAAACAGACCGTTGAGCAGCCACCCGAGCAGACCGCCCGCCGCCACTCCGACGAACACCTGATTGGTCAGGCCGCTGGTCTGGGCACTCAGCACGTAGCCGCCCAGACCGCCCGTGCCGGCCACCAACTGCACCGAGACCGTCACGACGATGGCGATGCCCACCGAAACCCGCACCCCGGTCACCACCGCAGGCGTGATGGCGGGCGCGATCACCAACCGGACGAGGCTCCCACCGCTGAGACCGACCGCCCGACCGGAATCCAGCAGCCGCGGCTCGATCTGCCGCACCGCGTACCGGGTGTTGATGAAGATGGGCCAGAAGCTGGCGAACGCGACCAGGGACGCCGTCATCGTGATGCCCAGTCCGGCGACGAGGACCGCGATCGGGATCAGCGCCAGAGACGGCAACGGACGCAGCATCCGGACGATGATGTCGGTCGAGGCGTCCGCCCAGTAGGAACGGCCGACGATCACTCCCAGGGTGATACCCAGAGCAGCGCCGATGACCATACCGAGGGCCCAGCTCTGCAACGTCGGTCCAAAGCTCAGCAGCAGGTCCCGCCACGAATCGGCGAGCGCACCAACAAAGGCCGGAACGGTGGGAAAGACCGTGGTGTCGACAGCTCCGCTAGCGGTGATCACCGCCCACAACCCGATCGCGACGCCCACACCGACCACGGCCCGCACGCCACGACGCCAACGCGGGCGGATGCGCTGCCGGTGCGCAGGGGGGACGGTGCTCGCAGGCATGACAACGGCTGTACTCACAGACTCAACTCCTTCCTGGTAGTTCTTCCGAGCGCGTGTTGCAGGTTGAGGCCAAACGGGTCGCGAGCGCGCCCGGCGATGTGCTGGTCGGGCCGGACGAGGAGGAATTCCTCGCGCCACGGGTAGTCCGGGGGCGGTGTCACCAGCGTGAGGGGCACCCCGTCGTGTTGTGCCCGTTCTGCCATCTCGGTTGCTGCGGCCTGATCCGGCGGCCCGACCAGCGTGAGGCCAAGGCCGAGGTGGTCGTAGAGCGATGAGCCGTCGGGGAACCACGCGTGCGGCAACCGGTTGCCTGGGTCGGCCGACGGCACATACGTCGCCAGGTCGATATTCGCGCTCGGCGGCCTGTCTTGCACTACCGGTGAGCCGGCGTAGCTGTAGCCGAGAGTCAGTCCGAGGCTGTGGAACTCGGCGTACTTCGTGCGCTGGATGAACTCGGCAGCGGATTCGATTGCGCCGGTGGCGGCGGCGATGTCGGTCGAGAGCGCCGCCATGTTGGACACCGCTGAGCCGACGGTCTGCTCGACGACCGGCCGCCGCTCGGCGTCGTAGCTCTCCAGCAGGCTTTCCTCGGCCCAGCCTTGGATCACCGCAGCCAGCTTCCAGCCGATGTTGACGGCATCCCCGATGGAGGTGTTGTAGCCATGCCCGCCCCACGGAGGGTTGAGGTGGGCGGCCTCGCCGACCAGGAACACCCGGGAGGTGGCGAACCGCTCGGCGATCAACATGCGAGCCGTCCACGGGTCGGTGGACAGCAGCTCGTGCCCCACCGGCCGCCCGACCAAGTCCTCGATCATGCGGGACGACGACGCGGCGCCGGCCTCGGGCGAGACGCCCGGGGCAATGGCCCACCAGGTGTCGTCGAGGTCGAGCCGGCCCAGCACTCCGGGGGTTGCGCCGCCGACGACCCAGTACTGGACCGCGTCGGGCAGCTCGGTACGCAGGCCGGGGGCCCGGAACACCATGTTGAAGTTGGGCCGGGGGTCGGAGCTGCCTCGGTAGGAGACCCCGATCCCCCGCCGGGTCACCCCGTTGGGCCCGTCGCAGCCCAGCACGTATCGGGCTTCGATGGTGTAGTGCGATCCGTCGTCTGCCTGTACCTCCACGCGCACCGACTCGGACTGCTCGTGCACGCCGACGACGGAGTCCCCCAGAGCCATTCGCGCGTGCGGCGAGGAGTGCACATGCGCCCGCAGCACCTCCTCGACCACGGGCTGCGGCACCTGTTGGCCCGACTCGGCGGCTACGTCCTGTCGCGTCGTCGACAACCCGAAGCACTCGTCGAACTCGGTGACCAGTTTCCCGGTCAGCGACTCGCAGAAAATCACCCGGTCGGACCAGGCGACCGACAGCGGAGCGGCGGCTCGGACATCATCGGCGATTCCCCACCGGCGGAAGTGCTCCATGGTGCGGATGCTGGTGGTCTTGGCGCGGGGCCGGTCGGCGGACACCCCGCGCCGGGGCTCCACGATCAGGCAGTCGATCCCGTGCCAGGACAGCTCCGCGGCGGCCGCGAGCCCGGACGGCCCTGCGCCAACGATGACGACGGGTGTGGAGTAGGTCGGTGCGGGCATGCGGTGGCCTCCCTTCGGCGGTAGTGGTGCGGGAAGTGTGGCCCGAGTGTCGTGGCCCACAGGGCGTAGTTTCATTGAGTGGACCAAACAGGGATAGTGAGTGCCGCCAGAATTCGCGGCCGGCGTCCGGCGGTCGGTGAGCCGGTGCTGGACCGGGCCTTCCGGCTGCTCGGTTGCTTCCAAGCCGGTGATGCCGCGCTGTCGTTGGCCAGCTTGTGCGCACGGACCGCGATGCCGAAGGCGACGACGCTGCGCTTGGCCCGGAAGTTGACCGAGCTTGGCGCCTTGGAGCGCAACGATGACGGTTCGTACGTGCCGGGTCTGCGCCTGTTGGAGCTGGCTTCCTTGGCACCGCGCGGGCATGGGCTCCGGTCGATTGCGTTGCCGTACATGGAAGATCTCCACGCCGCGACCGGGCAGCACGTGTTGCTCGCGGTCCGCGAGCATGACGAGTCGGTCCTGGTGGAGCGGCTGTCGGCGCACGAGGCGGGCCGCGTGATGTACCGGGTGGGTGGTCGGATGCCGCTGCACGCCACGGGCGTGGGCTTGGTCCTGTTGGCGTATGCGGACTTCGCCACCACGGAGGAGGTGCTGGGCAAGCCGCTGACCTTAGAACCGGAGGGCCTCCAGGTCACCGACCTCGCAGTGCGTCGCAGGCTCGACGTCGTCCGGCGGGAAGGGGTGGCCGTGATAGCCAGGTCGCAACCGGAGCCCACGGTCTCACTGGCCGCGCCGATTTTCGGGCGGGGCACCGAGGTCGTCGCCGCAGTCTCGGTGGTCGCCCCCAACGGCGGCCCGCGGCCGCGCGAATTGCGGGCTGCGGTGGTCACTACGGCGCGGGCGATTTCCCGTGGGCTCCTGGCACCAGGCAACAACGGGTCCTGACGAACATCGAACATTCACCGCACGAAAGGCAGCAACAGTGCCAATTCTCGAGCTCGGGCACACCGGTCTGTATGTCAACGACCTCGACGTGATGCGGGACTTCTACGAACGCGTGCTTGGGCTCACCGTCACTGACGTAGACCCCGTACAGGGCACGGTGTTCCTCTCCGCGCGCCCGGAAGTCGAACACCACGAGATGGTGCTCGCCAACGGGCGCACCGCGCCGCTCGACGCGAAGTTGGTCAACCAGATCTCCTGGCGGGTGGACGGCATCGAGGCACTGCAGCACCACCAGCGAGCACTCACCGAGTACGGCGCACAAATCGAGCGCGTGCTGGATCACGGCAACGCGATCGGGATCTACTTCTTCGACCCGGAGGGAAACAAGCTCGAGGTGTACTGGCAGACCGGCCTAGCGATGCCGCAGCCCTTCGGCAAGGAGATCAGCCTGCAGGGCAGCGTCCAGGACGTGCTCGCCGAGCACGAGCGTCTGGTCGAGGGCGCCCGTCCCGGCAGCTGATCAAGGCTGGTTCGACTCGGCCGCCCGCCAGAACTCTTCCAACAACGGGTTCACCGCGTCTCCGGCGTCCTGCACGGCATGGTGCGTTCCGGGCACCACCACGTGCGTGGCGCCTGCTCCCTCGACCAAGGCCCGCGCGATGGCTTCGAAGCCGGCGATACGCCCGGAGGTCAGTACCTGGATCGGGTACCCGCCGGCGGCGAGGTCCGTCATCGGCACGGTGCCCTCCCAGGGTCCGCGCAGTGCGAGCACGATCTCAGCCGCCTGCACCAGCGGTGGCGGCAGCGGGTGCATGTGGGCCAGTGCCGGGGGCAGCGGTTCCATCCCGACGAGCGCGAAGAAACGCTCCAGCGTCTCCCACGGTTCCGATGGCGGAGAAGCGACCAACGCGCGGTTGGCCTCGGACATGGCGACCGCCGCCTCGTCGTGCGGGGCGAGCCAGAACGCGGGCGGCTCGATGAGCGTGAGCGAGCGCACGAGTTCGGGGTGGTGGGCCGCCAGGTAGATGGCCACCACCCCGCCGTAGGAGTGACCCACCAGGTGCGCACCGCCGGGCCCGAGCAACGGCGACAGCTGGGCGGCGTCTTGTTCGAAGTCTTCCCGGCCGCTCGCGGGAGTCTTCCCGTGGCCCGGCCGGTCGGGCAGCAGCAGCGACCACCGTTGCGCGAGGGGACGTTGCGCCGCGAAGGCATCGGCGCCGCCTCCGGGTGTCCCGCCGTGCACAAGCACCACACCGGCAGCCCCCCATGTGGTGGTGTGCAGCTCGTTCTCCGTCACGACGGCTCACCATCGACGGCTGCCGCGGCCGGGACCAGCGCGCCGGGCATCGCGTTGCCGGTGTTGTGTTGCGCGATCAGGGTCAATGCCTGCTCGCGGTCCCGGTGGTCCAGCGCGTCGATGATGGCCGCGTGCAGGGCCAGCCGCTCGGCGATGTAAGCGGGCAGCGGCTGTTCACTGACGGGCAGGACGTCGAGGGTGTGCGACTCGATCTGGTCGAGCAAGTTCACGTACAGCGAGCGCAGCACCGGGTGCGGGCTGGTGGCGGCGATGCGGGCATGCAGCTGCCAGTTCGCGTGCACGAATGAGGTGGCGTCGTCACGATCGACCGCGGCCGCCATGTCGGCGATGATCTCGCGCATGCCGGCGATGTCGGCAGGAGATGCGTGCCAAAGGGCATCTTCGATCAGCAGTGGGTCGAGCGCGTCACGGATGCGCACCGCCTCGGCGACCGACGTGTCACTGGCATCCAAGGCCAGTACGGAGTTGCCCAGGCGGACCATCGCCGATTGAGCGGCGGCGAAGATCCCACCACCGGGACCGGGCCGCACCGCAAGGATGCCGCGGGACTGCGCGATGCGTACGGCCTCGTTGAACGTGCCGACCGAGACCCCGCAACGCAGACGCAGCTCGTCCTTCGAGCCGAGCCGGTCTCCGGGCGCTGCCGCCTCGGCGATCGCCATGAGCTGACCAGCGACACTCTCGGCGCGCGAAACTCGGGCCGCCGGACGGTCGGCACGCGCCCCGGTATGCGGAAGCGACTGGTGGGGCCTCATGTCAGTGCCGCGCCGGTGGCGGCGCGGATTTCGTCTTCGGTGACGCCGGGTGCGCACTCCACCAACTTCAAACCGGTGGGGGTGACGTCGATGACGGCGAGGTCGGTGATGATGCGATCCACGCAGCCGAGGCCGGTCAGCGGCAGGGTGCACTTCTCGACGATCTTGGGTTCGCCCTCGCGGGAGCGGTGCTCCATCATCACGATCACCCGCCCGGCCCCGTGCACCAGGTCCATCGCCCCGCCCATGCCCTTCACCATCTTGCCCGGCACCATCCAGTTCGCCAGATCCCCGGTGGCACTGACCTGCATGCCACCGAGCACCGCCACGTCCACATGCCCACCCCGGATCATCCCGAACGACGCGGAGGAGTCGAAGTAGGACGCACCGGGGCGAATGGTGACCGTCTCCTTGCCGGCGTTGATCAAATCCGCATCCAGCTCGTCCTCGGTGGGATAGGGGCCGACCCCGAGGACCCCGTTCTCCGAGTGCAGCACCACCGTCACCCCCTCGGGCACAAAACCCGGCACCAGCGTGGGCATACCGATACCCAGGTTGACGTACTCCCCGTCCTGCAACTCCGCGGCCACCCGGGCCGCCAACTGATCCCGATTGAGCGTCATGAACGCACCGTCCGCTTCTCGATCCGCTTCGGCGCATCGGGCACGTGCACAACCCGAGCCACCATGATGCCCGGCGTATGCACCTGGGCGGCGTCGATCTCCCCCGGCTCCACCAGCTGCTCCACCTCGACGATGGTGACCCGCCCCGCCGCGGCGCACACCGGGTTGAAGTTGCCCGCAGTGTGCCGGTACACCAGGTTGCCGTGCCGATCGCCCTTCCACGCATGCACCAACGCGAAATCGGTCCGGATCGCCTCCTCCAGCACATAGATGCGGCCCCCGAACTCCCGGGTCTCCTTCGGCGGCGAGGACACCGCGACGCCCCCCGCCCCGTCATAACGCCACGGCAACCCACCCTCGGCGACCTGAGTGCCCACCCCGGCCGGGGTATAGAACGCCGGGATCCCCGCTCCCCCAGCCCGCATCCGCTCCGCCAGAGTCCCCTGCGGAGTGAGCTCGACCTCCAGCTCACCACTAAGGAACTGACGGGCGAACTCCTTATTCTCCCCCACATACGAC
>JAABUM010005391.1_pt1 | contig 13480 bp, 12 predicted proteins | sample 5559161 | NCBI WGS metagenome assembly JAABUM01 (sample SAMN10711868, study PRJNA513369) | rock metagenome | isolation source: Antarctica rocks | place: Antarctica: Victoria Land, Siegfried Peak nord | reverse complement strand
TCCGCTGCCGATGCCGCTTCCCAGCACCGCGGGAAAGGCAGACGGCCCGCACCGGCGGGCACCCGTGCCCCGGCCGAGCAAGAAGCTGGTGTTGGTCTTCGCTGTCATCACGGTGATCGTCTTGGGTACGCCGTTCCTGCTGCGTGCTCCCGCCGCGCCCCGGCTGGCGACGTCCTGCACGGGCCCGGCACTGGCCGTCTCGTCGTCATCGGCTCCGGCGAACTCAGTCGTGCGCTTCTCGGTGACCGGCCCCGCGTCGGCGTCGTACGCGCTGGCCATCGACGCCACCCGCCTCGACCCGCCGCCATCAGGTGCCGGCATGCCGGTCGCCGTCGGGGGGAGGCTGCTGGCGACGGCGTCGGGGCTGAGGGGCTGCAAGGGGGCAGGCCGGTTCCGCGTGGCCGTGCCGCCGGGGGAGCATCGGGTCGTCCTGTTCCGCGACACTGCGCTCGCCGCCTCGCTGCCGCTCACAGTGCGCTGACGACCCCCGGACGACCCCTCACGACCCTGCCCCTCCGGTTCACCCGGTCGCGGACTTCGGCTGAGGCCGTGCGGCACTCATGAGGTCGGCAGCAGACACCTCGGTTGTTCCCCCCACTTGCGCGAAGCCGTAGTGCTCGTTGTCGTTGACCGAAGCGATGGGGATACCGGGCGAGCTTCGGTCGTACTCGTGACCAGGCGGCGCGAGAAGGGGGAGCAGCGAATAGCCCGGAGGATCAAACGGCTGCGGCAGAGCGAGATGCCACCAGACGAACATGTCCCGCTGCCTTCGCGTGAGCGCCGCCAGGCCGTTCGGGTCCTCGATCTTCCAGTGCCACTTGACGTAGGGCTGGGCAGCTTCGGCGACGAGCGGTGCGCTCCCGACTACCCGAGCCCTGTCTCCGCGAAGCACGACCGCGTTGACAGTCAGGCGGTAGAGGTCGAAAGGATGAGTGTCCGCTGGCAGCGTCAGCACGCGGGTGACCGTCAGGGTTTCGTTCGGCTGCAAGTACGTGCCGTCGGTCGTCACCTGGTCCGCGGCAACGAGGTCGTACCGGAGCGAGCTCCCGTAGGCCGCGAGCGGTTGGTGGGCAGCAACGCTGGCGGCCGGATCAGCCGAGCTGTGGCTGCTCAGCGGGCTGCCGTGCCGCCCGAGGACTGAGTAGGTCGACGCCGGGATCCAGACCTTCACCTTCGACGGGTTAGTCAGGCTGGCCGTGAAAGGGAGCATGATCCGCGGCCCGTCGGGGCCGAGGACGGGCTTGCCGAAGGTCGCCGCGACGGAGACCAGACCGGGCGTGGCAGCCGGTGTGACGACGTTGGTGGTGAGGAATCCGACGAGAGCCGCGACCAGGCCGACGGACGCGCCAACCGAACCCTTCGGCCTCGGCAGGTCGGCCAGATGGACATGGGGCCAGACCGCTACGACGACGGCTGCACAGCCCAGAAGCAGCATGACCCATAGGAGCCAGCGGTACGGTCGCTCGGCGCCGAAGTGGACCTGCACGACGGTGAGGAACGCGTTGCCGAGTACCCCTGTAGCCGCGCCCAGGAGCGCAGCGCGGGCACCCCACACGGGTACCGGCTGCGAGGGCTGCCGCGCCTGTCGCGCGCAGACGAGCAAACCGACAGCGCCCGCGGCAAGCAGGGCGACGACGACATCAAGAGCCCGCTCCGGAGCCGATCGGCGAGCGTCAGCCCGTTGAGGACGTCGTGGCCCAAGGCACTGGCTCCGGCCCAGAGGCTCGCCGCCAGCGCTGTCACGCCCACCCCAACCCAGGGAAGCGATGTCAACCTCGGCCACCAGCGGCGAGTGGTCGATGGTTCGTCGCCGCTGAACGTAGCCGCAACAGCCATGGCAGAGCCCCTTCCATGAAGCCTCGTCAGCCACCTTGCGACTTTCGTCCGCCTTCCGTCCGCCGATTGCGCGAAGTCGCGGGGGTGGCCAACCGGCCTGGATGCCTGGATGCCTGGACGTGGCTCAGGTGGTCGGTGCCCGGTAGAAGTCCCGGTACGAGCGCGACGGGGTCGGACCCCGCTGTCCCTGGTAGCGGGAGCCGTATGCCGCCGACCCGTACGGGGTCTGCGCCGGCGAACTGAGCCGGAAGAAGGCGAGCTGCCCGATACGCATCCCGGGCCAGAGCTTGATGGGCAGGTTCGCCACATTCGACAGCTCGAGCGTGACGTGCCCGGTGAATCCCGGGTCGATGAAGCCCGCGGTGGAATGGGTCAGCAGCCCGAGCCGGCCCAGGCTGGACTTGCCCTCGAGCCGCGCCGCGAGGTCGTCGGGCAGCGTGACGGTCTCGAGGGTCGACCCGAGCACGAACTCACCAGGGTGCAGCACGAATGCGTCGTCGCCGGGCGGCTCGATCAGCTCGGTCAACTCGTCCTGCTCAACCGCCGGGTCGATGCTGTCGTACCGGTGGTTCTGGAAGACGCGGAACCAGCGGTCGAGCCGGACATCGACGCTGCTGGGCTGCACGAGCACCGGATCGAAGGGCTCCAGTCGCACCCGCCCGTCGGCAAGCTGGGCCCGGATGTCGCGGTCGGAGAGCAGCACGCCCGCTATCCTGTCAGCAGAGCTGCGGCCCTGCCGCGGCGCCGCGGGTGTAGTTCAGCGGCAGAACATCAGCTTCCCAAGCTGAGAACGCGGGTTCGATTCCCGTCACCCGCTCCACCTTCTGGCCCCCTTACCAGTAGCAAGTCTGCAGGTCAAAGGCATGGACACGACGCCGACGCTGTGCGAGTCAAGCGGCCGCTGGACACCCCTGCAGACCCCTCCGTGCCACTGCTTAGGGCACGACTAGGGCACGAGTCGGACATTGCCAGGAGGCCTGCGGAAGCGGCCCAGGACACCCCGGGGAGGATGCGGGCATGAGGGCAGTAGCCAAGCCACCTGGCAGAGCCAACCGGCGGGTCGGGTCACCCGTGCTCGCAACGCTGTTCCTGACCGCCTGTGTCTCACCCACCACGGCAGGCTCCCAAGTACCCGACGCCGCACGACGCGTGCGAAGCGCTCGTCGTCATGTGCAATCGTCCCTCTCGTGCCGAAAGCGACTGTAGACCTTGATCAGCTCGTCCGGGAACTGGCGACGCGCAGCAAGTACCGCACTGAGGCTGACGTCCAGTCCCGGGTACGCGACCTGCTGCTGTACGGCGGACTGAACGTCGCCGATGACGAGCTGGACGTGCAGCTCGAAGCTCAGGCCGGCAGCGGACTGCGCATCGACGTGGAGGTCGGCAGCACCGTCATCGAAGTCAAGAAGGATCTCACCAAAGGCGGCGCGAACACGCTCGCCGACTGGGAGAGACAAGTCGCTGGTTATCTGCGCCGCCGGACCGATGAGCGGGGGCAGCGTTACGTCGGCATCCTGACCGACGGGTGCGTGTGGTGGCTGTACAACTTGCACCCGGACGGAACGATCAGCCGTGTCGGCGAGCATGTCGTGCGACCGGCCGCCCCGAACATCGACGCTCTGCGTACCTGGCTCGAAGCGGTCCTCGCGACTGTTGATGCGATCAAGCCGACCCCGCGGGAGATCAGCCGGCGTCTCGGGGTGGCCAGCCCGGGACATGCCCTGGACAGTGCCAGCCTCACCGATCTGTGGAAGGCCGCGAAGGCCGCCAGCCCGGAAGCTCGCCTGAAGCGGGAACTGTGGGCCAAGTTGCTGCGCACCGCCTTCGGTGAGCACTTCACCGACGACGACGAGCTGTTCGTCGAGCACACCTACCTGGTGCTCGCCGCCGAGGTAGTCGCACACGCAGTCCTGAACATCCCAGTCGAGCACCTGTCCGCACAGGCCATCCTGTCCGGACAGGAGTTCAGCCAGCGCGGAGTTCATGGGGTCGTCGAAGCCGACTTCTTCGACTGGGTCTTGCAGGTGGAGGGCGGTGAACGGTTCGTCGGCGACCTAGGCCGTCGGCTGTCCCGCTTCGACTGGTCCGCCGTCGAGCACGACGTGCTCAAGCACCTGTACGAGAGCGTGATCGACGAACAGCAGCGCCATCGCCTCGGGGAGTACTACACGCCGGATTGGCTGGCCGAGAAGATCGTCGCGGACGTCGTCGACGATCCGCTCAACCAGCGGACCTTGGACCCGGCGTGCGGGTCAGGAACGTTCGTCTTCCACGCGGTTCGCCGCTTCCTCGACGCTGCCGATGCGGCCGGCAAAACCAACCGTGACGCCATCAGACTGGCGACGTCGCAGGTCCTCGGCGTCGACGTCCACCCGGTCGCTGTCACCCTCGCGCGGGTCACCTACCTGTTGGCACTGGGCACCAAGCGCCTTGACGATGAACGCGACGCGTTCGGCGTTCCGATCTACCTCGGCGACACGATGCAGTGGGATGTCGCCCTCGGCACCCTCGGCGACGAGGGCGGCCTAAAGATCCCAACCGAACCGGCCGGGGTGCTGTTCGGAGCAGAAGTCCTGTCATTTCCGGAGGTTGTCCTCGACCCGCCCGGGGCCTTTGACAGCCTCGTTTTAGCCCTCGCCGACAGGGCGACGACGGACCGGGCTGCTGGCAGCAAGCCGCCGCGGATCAAGGGCCTTCTCGACGCGCACAAGGTTCCCGAGGACGCCCGGGCCACGATCGTCGACACCTTCGCGCATCTGTGCAGCCTTCACGACAACAACCGAGACCACATCTGGGCCTATTACGCGCGCAACCTCGCCCGACCGCTGTGGCTCGCCCGGCCAGGTGGACGAGTCGACCGCCTCGTCGGCAACCCGCCCTGGTTGTCCTACCGGTTCATGACTCCGCGCATCCAGCAGCTGTTCCGAGAACGCAGCACCGAACACGGACTGTGGGCCGGATCGGCGGTTGCGACTCATCAGGACCTGTCCGGGTACTTCGTCGTCCGCTCGGTCGACCGCTACCTCAAGCCCGGGGGCAAGTTCGGCTTCGTCATGCCTCTCGCGGCCTTGAGCAGGCAGGCTTTCGCGGGCTTCCGGAGCGGCTCGTGGGGGCCGGTGAAAGCGGCGTTCACCGGTTCCTGGGATCTTGACAAGGTTCGCCCTCACCTGTTTCCGGTGCCGAGCAGCGTGGTCCTCGGGGGTGGACGGCCGGCCGACGGACAAGCTCAAGCGTTGCCGCTAGCCGAAGTCTGGGTCGGACAGCTGCCTAAGGGTCCCGGCCCTCATTCATGGGCAGGCGTCGAACCGGCCCTCGCCCGCACGTCCGGGTCGGCCGCCGGACCTGGCATTAGTACGACCGGGACCTATGCAAGCCCTTATCACCCGCGGTTCACCCAAGGAGCGACCGTCGTCCCGCGGGTGCTGCACGTCGTCAAAGAGGCCCCCCAGGTCGGCAACTTGGGCCTACCAACCGGCGTACGTCGGGTCGTCTCATCCCGAACGACGCTCGAGAAGCAGCCGTGGAAGTCGTTGCCCGACCGCGGGCCGACGTCGATCGAAGCAGGCTTCGTTCGACCGCTGTACTCGGGATCGCGTGTCGCACCATATCGTCTGCTCCAACCCGATCTCGTGGTCATTCCTCACAACGGCGAAACTCTCATGGACGGCGGCGACTCGAAGCTCGACGAGTACCCGCTGCTTGCCAGCTGGTGGCGTGAAGGCGAGCGGCTCTGGCTCAAGCACCGCAGTCCGACAACGACTACGCCGCTGCGGGAGTGGGTCGACTACCAGCACAAACTCAGCGGCCAGCTTCCCACCCCGGCGACGCGTCTCGTCTACACCTCAGCGGGGAACACGCTCGCTGCCTCCGTGCTCCTCGACACGAGAGCTGTCGTCAACAGCGACCTCTACTGGACTGGCTGCTCGAATCTGAGCGAGGCGCGTTACCTGGCTGCCGTCTTAAACAGTCTCGTTGTCACAGAGCGAGTACAACCCCTGCAGTCAAAGGGACTCTTTGGCCCGCGACACTTCCACAAGCACGTGTGGCGCCTTCCCATCCCGCTCTTCGAGGGCAGTAACCCCCTGCACGTCGACATTGCTGAACTGGCCGAGCAGGCTGACAAGGAAGCGGCCCTCGTAGACATCGAGGGGACGGGATTTCAGGCGGCTCGGAGCCTCATCCGCAAGCGGCTCGTCGCCACAAATGTCGCACCGCAGCTCAACGTTCTCGTCACGCAACTGCTTGACCACAAACCGTGAGCACCAGGCCAGGTCGGACGAGCAGGACCAAGGCCTCGTTGCTGCTGCGAGAGATCACCTGTTCCGAGATCGACCCACCGCCCTCACAGTTGGGGATCGGTCTACGGCACGTCCCAGCGCCGAAGCGGACGGCTACCGATTTTGATGGAGCGTCGCAATTTCAGCACCGTCCTCAGCCCGAGAGGCCGCGCTACGGGACTCGAACCGACGCGCTAGCCGACTGCCTACTGCCACCAGAGGCCAACCGAGCGCGAAGGCAAGTACCGCGAGTCCTAGGTGACCGGCACGGAGCAGTCCCGCGAGAACCGCTGCGAGGACTGCCAGCGGCAGGGTCACCAGCAGGACCCGCGCACGCGAAGACCTTCCGCCGCTCCCGACGAGGCCGAAGTAGGCCTCCGCTCGCTGTCGCAGTACCTGGCCCCGCATGGCAGAAGTATCGACCAGACAGGACTAAAACGGTAGCGCAAGGCCACAGTTGGGAGTCTGCCGAGAACGCTGGCACCCGGCGCTCGTCCGCGCAGTGTCTACCCGGGGGCGCCGCTCAGCCGCTCATTCAACGCTCAGGGCGCAGCGCCTCGAAGACGGGCCGGTTCGTGCCGGCCGGCATTCACGAAGCCGGCGAGATCAGTAACCGTTATCCGGACGTGCTTGCCGACTTTGACGTACGCGATGCGCCGTTCGGCGATGATCCGGCGGATGAACCTGGGTGAGGTCCCCAGGGCGTCAGCAGCCTGATCGACGGTGAGCAGGGTGTCCATGACGGTCTCCTTTGAGCTACGGCGAGAGCGCGGGCGTGGTCGGGTCGGCGGGGTGGGGTCGTGCTTCCCGTCCGGTGAAGGTGCGGGTGGGGCCGGCCCCGTCAAGGGCGCCTGCGGCGTCGCAGCGCGATGACCTTCGGCCACCCTTGACCGTGCCGTCATCACCCGTGATCTGGCAGGTACGGGAAGCACACCCAAGTCCGGTCTACGCCCCAGCAGAGCCCGTTCGGCCTCGTCGGTACCGCCCCACACCCCAGCGGCCCTGGTCCAGAGGGCGTAGCCGAGGCACGGGTCGGCGTCAGGGCAGCCAGCGCAGACGCGCTTGGCTTGTTGGGCTCGGCCGTCGGTGAAGAACAGCTCCGGGTCAGCGTCGCGGCACGCGGCCCGGGACAGGTCGGGCAGCAGACCCAGGTCGAGGTGGTAGGCGACGGTCACCGCGCTTTCCCCTCGCGCAGGTGTCGGGTGTACCAGCGGTCCAGGCGGATCGCCTGCCTGCGTTCCCGGGCGCTGGCAGCAGCGGACGCGGCGAGCATCGCGTCGCCGGAGGTGCGGTGCCCGGAGCCGGCGAACCGCCACGACGCAACCAGCAGCACCGTCGGCCCAGCCGGGTCAGGTTCGTCAACGGCTAGCACGTCGACGTCGGCCTGGGCGTCGGCGTTCTTTACCTGCTCGTCCTGGGGCTCCTGGTCGTCGTCGAGAAGCCCACCCGAGGTGGTCTGCCGCCAGGCGGCCCGGGCGGCGCGCAGGCTGCCCAGGGTCGTCGAGTAGGCCCTAGAGCGGGTGGAGACGTGGCCCCGAAAGCCGAGCATGTGCGCCCACCTGCGCAGCAGCAGCTCGCGCAGCTCCCGGCGGCTGCCGAGCTGCCAGGCTGTCAGCGCCATCCGGTGCAGGTGGCGGGCTGGGTCGAGCTCGGTGACGGCCTCGGCCGTGAGCGGCTGTGGGGCGAGGCCGACGTGTTCGGTGGCTTTGGTGACGTACTTCGCCAGGTAAGCGGCGACCGCCGACTCATCCGGCGCCTGCGGCGCCGACCCGTCGTCGGGACAGGCAATCGGCCGGACTTCGAGTTGCTGCCCCCAGCACAGCACCCGGCGCAAGCCGTTCCCCACATCGACCGGAACCTGGACCCGGGCGGCAGCAGCATGCACCGCGTGCACGAGCAGGGCGGCGTCGAACCCTGCAGCCGGCGGGAGCACTTCGCCGTCGGTGGCGGCGTCGAGCCGGAGCACGGCGTGCAAGTGCACCAGCCCGCGGCGTTGGGCTTCGGCGACTTTGGCGAACCGGAGCCGGACCTGGGAGTTGAACTCGGTGACGCTCAGGCCGGCGGCGCGGGCTAGGTCGCGGCGCAGGTAGATGGTGAACCGTCGCCACAGCTCGGGAGCGAGGGCGTTGAATAGCACCGCGCCGGTGTAGTCGTAGCACTCACCGCACAGCGGCGTGCCCAGGTCCGGGTCACCAGCCGGGTGCCGCCGGGAGCAGGACGTGCGCCTGCCGTGCGCGCAAAACATGGTGTCCCGGGGGTCGTGGCAGCGCCGGGACCGGCCGTCAGTGTCGGTGCGGATGGTGTGCACCGCCCCGAACGAGGGTGCGGTCAGGGTGGCGAACACCCGGGGATGAGCGGCGACGGTCTCGGGCAGGCCTTTGCCGCCGCGCAGGCCGGCAGCGATTAATTGGTAGGTGTCGGCCCGGTAGGTCTCTGAACACGGCGGGCACACAGCAGCGCGGCGGTTGCGGCAGGCAACCAGCAGCACCCCGTCGGGTTCGCCGGCACTCTCGTAGGACGAGCGGATCTCCCCCGACGCCTCGTCGACGCGGTGCACGGTGCCGGACAGCCGGACCGGGCGGGCGCAGTTGCCGGTCCCGGCAACCAGCCGGGACCAGCGCTCGTAGGTACCGGGGTCGGCGGCGCGGCGGACCAGCTCAGCGTGCACCCTGGGTAGCAGCGCGCCGATTCGGGTCGGGTATCCCTCCCGGGACAGCGGTGCCCGCAGCATCACCGGCCCGGTGGCAGTCGGGTCAGTCATCGGTGTCCTTCTCCCTGGGCTAGGTAGGCGGGTAGCGAGTCGGGGCGGATACCGAGCCAGAGCAGCAGCCCGCGGACCGGGAGGCAGATGGCCCCGTCGCGGTCGACTGCTGGCAGCCCGCCGTCGGCTATGGCTTGCAGCACGTCGGCTCGCTCGGACTGCAGGTAGCTCGCGGCTTGGGCGAGGCTGAGCAGCCGCGGCGGCTCCCCGTCGTCGCCGACCGGGGGCGCGGATGTTTCAGGTGCGAGATGCTCAGCCATCGGCCCGGCCGGCGCTCAGGTCTTTGGTAAGCAGGGCGGCGATGTTAGGCGGCAGGTCCGGCAGCGTGCTGGCCCGGCCGGGGGGAGCGGGGACGAGCTGCTCCCACGGCACCCGCAGGCCCGACGTCTGCTCGGCGATGCTGCGGGCGTGTTCGAGGTCGACGGCGAACCCGCGGGCCACCGACCAGCCCGACTCGACGTCGGACACCACCGCCAGCCCGGGTCGGGTTGGGTCGAGGCGTTCGGCGGTGTGGACCGCGTCGGTGGTGACGTCCGACAGGCACATCCGGGCTGTCTCGGGGTCGTTGACCCGCAGGCACACCCGCCCGGACAACTGTGCCCGTAGGGCGGTGACACCCTTGCCGAGGTCGCCGGAGACCCGCTGCCCGCAGACCACCAGATGTACGCCCAACGCCCGGCCTTGCTGCGCCAGGCGCAACACAGCCGCCGAGCAGCCTGCGATCTCCTGCGACTCGGCCCGGCCGGTACCGGCGTCGAGGAACAGCTCGGCGACCTCATCGACGACCAGCACCACCGGCAGCGGTTGCAGCTGAGCGGGCAGGTCCCAGATCGAGCGGGCGCCGGCGTCGCGGAGCAAGTTGCGCCGGTCCTCCACGAGGCGGACCAGTGCGCGGAGCACCGGCAGTGCTTCAGCGCGGTCGACCGCCAGGCGGGACAGCCGGGGGCCGTAGGGGGCAAGTTCTACGCCGCCCTTGAAGTCGATCCCGACCAGCGCCACCGGCCGGGTGGCCAGCGCGCAGACCAGGGCGTTGAGCAGCGTGGACTTACCGGACCCGGTCGCGCCCACGACCAACCAGTGCGGCGTGGCCGACAGGTCGACCACCCACGGCCGGCCGTCTTCCCGCAGGCCCAGCGGCACGGCCAGTAACCCGGCATCCTGTTCCGCGGCCGGTAGCGGGACGGGTGCAGCGAGTGGATCGAGCTGCAATGCGGTGACGGTGACGGTGCCGGGGTCGTCCTGCCGGATCAGGCAGCGGATCGCGCCCCACGCCGCCGCCAGCCTTTCTGCTGCGGCCTGCCAGGTGTCTATGGTCTGACCGGGCAGCAGCGCGAACCGGGCGGTGAACCCGAACGGATGACCCCAGGTGTTGATCCAGAACGGGAACACGACCTCGACCTGCTCACGGCGGGTCTGCGCCCGAGCTGACCAGCCGGACAGTGACAGGCCGCACTCGTGCGCCAGCACCGGCCAGCCCTTGCCGAGGCGGCGCAGCATCAGCCGGCGGGCCACCACCTCCCGCCGCGACAGCCGCCACCAGCCCAATGCGAGCAGCACCAGGACGGCGACGACCAGCGCGACCCAAGCCGGGGAGACGCGGGCGATCAGCGGACCCCAGATCACGACGCCGCCGCCGTCTTCTGCGCCGGCAGTCCGGCGAGGTTGTCGGCGCGAAATGAGACCCCGGAGCGTTCGCCCATCTGCCAGTAGTTCGCCACCAGCCCCTCGACCCGCACCGACTGGCCCTGCGCCAGCTCCGGCGCCCGGCCCGACAGCTGGACCTTGATGACCTCAGCACCGTCAGGGAACAGGCCCACCAGCTGCGTCACATGCAGCGGCTCGCCGTTCTCATCGGCCCGGGGCCGGCGGGACTCGAAATCCACCACCGGGATCGGCGGCGCCGCGCACAGAAACAGCACACTGTTGGTCGCAATCGGTAGACGCATCAGGCTCTCCTCTCGACTGGTATATGCCACATGCCGGGAGAGTGGCATAGACCAGTGAGGGATGCAAATACGGCGGAGGGTCAACCACGGTCAAGAGAGGGTCCCGCGCTAGAGGACGCTCTCCTGCTCGAACGCCCAGGCCTCGGGTGGGTAGACGGCTTCAGCGAACTCCAGCGGCCGGTGGTAAGCGTCATAGACGACGTGATGCACCACGAGCACAGCGCTGGACTTTGCAATGTGCAGCTGCTCGGCCTCCCAAGCAGATGCCGTACGCGCCGAAATCTTGTCACCCGCGCTACGGGCCTTGCGCCCGGTGACGCTCTCGACGTACGCCACCGTCCCCTGCAAGATTCGATCACGCTTCAACAACAGCAGCGCATCCCCGCAATCTCGCTGCGAGAACCAGGACGTTGACAGCTCCACCGGTTGATCGCCCTGCAACGTGACCCGAGAGCGCTTAATTACGCGGTCCCCGCCAGTGAGCCCCAACACGGCCTGCACATGCTCTGGGGGTGCTGTCACCTCAGCCGCCAAGATGCGTGCGTGCTCTCCAGGGGCATAGATTGCACCCGTCTTCTGAGACCGTGCGTAACGCTCACGAGGCCGGCGGTTCAGCTCCGACCGCGGCAGCACAAAGGTTCGGGCACCCTGGCGACTTCCGACCAGGCCCTCCATGCGCAGGGCCTCGAGTGCCTTGGTCGCGGTGGGCCGGGCGACCTTCCACTCCTGTGCGAGAGCGCGCTCCGATGGAACATCGTCGCCCGGCGCCAACTCCCCCGACAGGATTCGCTCCCGCAGGTGCCCAGCGATCTGCAGATACTTCGCCGGAACCTGCTGAACCTCCGGCACCACATCCCCCCGGTACGGCAACTGGCATAGGCCACGCTCAGAGTACGTCCAGTCAGGACGATCTGTCCCGCGCCGCCCACGAGGCCGCCCGTACCGACGCTCGTCTTACCCTGACGCCATGCCGTCACTGCTGGTCGCCGCAGGCGGGGGAGGCGACGCCCTAGCTGCCATCACGGTGCACACGCTGCTTCACGAGCAGCACCGCCCAGCCGCCGTCATGACATTCGCCTGGGAACGACTACGAGTCGACCCTCTCCCAGGGCCACGCTGCATTACCGACTTCGACGGGCTGACCCGCTTCGGCTCCTACAACGCCGTTATCAACACCACCAGCCGGGCCAGGCCGCCGAGCGGGACGACCCTGCCGCGACTGGCTAGCGAGCTTCCCGTCCCCCTACTACTGCTCGACCCTGCCGCGGGCGGCACAGGTCTTCACCTCCAGGTAAGTGAAGCTGTCGAACTGCTCGGGGCCGACGCTGTGCACGTCGTGGACGTCGGGGGTGACATCCTCGCCGAAGGGACGGAAAAGGACCTCCGGAGCCCGCTCGCCGACACTCTCGCTCTGTGCGCCTGCCTCAAGCTTGCCGTTCCCGTGGACGTACTCGTGGCCGGTGCTGGGCTCGATGGTGAGCTGACACCTGCTTACGTCCGGGAGCGAGTATTGGCCCTCGGGGGAGCATCGTTGGGCCGGCTGACCCGAGCCGAGACCGTTGTCGCCGAACGGACCCTCGACTGGCACCCATCCGAGGCGACGGCCCTACTCGTCTCTGCGGCACAAGGACTCCGCGGCCGAGTGGAGATGCGTGACCAAGGCACACCGATTGCGCTCGACGACACAAGCTCCGAGGTCTTCCAGCTGTCCGCCGAGCAGGTCGCGGCAGGTAGCTGCCTCGTCGAGGCCCTCTGCGATACATCGTCCCTGAGCGCCGCGGAGGAGGTCGCTCGTTGCGTGTGCGGGTTCTCCGAGATCGACTACGAACGCGATAAGGCCGGTCGCCTTTGGCGCACGACACCAACCGAAACGGCCACCACGGCACTGCTACACCAGGCCGATGCCTTCACTCGAGAAGCCGCGGCCAGGGGAATTGACTACGTGACCATGCGCCGTCTGGCCGAGGCTCTGCCTGGCGCGAGCATGGACGTACAGCGGCTGCGCAACGTTCTGGCTGAAGCACGCCCAAGCCAGAACGTCAGGCCGCTTTGGGCTGTGCGACAGGCTCCCTAGCAAGATCGGGTGAGAACTATCTCTACGTCCTCAAGCCAGAGGCGCACCCGTTAACCATGGTCAAGCATCACGGCATCCCAACGCGCGAGGCACTCTCGACTTCCCCGGCCGCCAAGCAGGGTCAGCAGCCCCCAGACGCGCCGCCGCGTTGTCGCCAAGAGATCCTGGGCTGGATGCGTCCGTCGGCCTCATAGGGCACCACGCCCAACAGTCCTAGTTCACGTCGACAAGACTCCAACGCCAAACTGTTTATGACGTCATTGGACTTAGACCACTTCCCGGGGTGCTCGTCAGCGAACCGATCTACCGACAGCGATCCCCTCGTCAAGACGATCGGAAAGAAGAATCGTGCGGAACCAGGACGCAAGGACAAGTAGGCGCGGTCGCAGTATGCTCTGAGCAGCTCGGCCTCGGCGTTAGACAAGTGCTCATTCAAGGTTCCCATCAAGATATAACAGCTCATGCTTATCCGGTTAGCTCCGCCTTGTTCATGGCTCCGGGTCCGGCCGCGACGATGCTGCGGTAGGTGGTGGGCTGCTGTTGGCTCTGCAGACCGAGCAGGGTTTGGAATGCGGCCATCGGCGTT
>JAABUM010005390.1_pt1 | contig 13484 bp, 14 predicted proteins | sample 5559161 | NCBI WGS metagenome assembly JAABUM01 (sample SAMN10711868, study PRJNA513369) | rock metagenome | isolation source: Antarctica rocks | place: Antarctica: Victoria Land, Siegfried Peak nord | reverse complement strand
GTTGAAGTAGTAGGTGGACAACAGGTGGGCCACCGTGCCGGCGGCGAAGATGTTGTACGCCGAGTTGTCCGTGGTCTGCGGCGGCAAGCCCCTGATGCCGCTGTTGTCGTACCAGAGCGTGTGCATCTGCGGCAGAGGCTGGCTGGCGGCCACCACCTTCATATTAGTAAAGAACTGCACCTGTGTCCCGTCAGAGTAGGTGTAGGTAACAGCAAGATAGTACATCCCGGGTGCCGGTGGGGCTACCCACGATCCAGCGTACTCGTACAGAGTTGATTTCGCACCTCGTTGAGTGCAATCTGGGACGATGGGAGGGGTGTTGCGGTTGTTGGTAGTACTGAGACTCCAAGCGGCACCCTGGCCAGTAAAAGGCACTCTCTTGAACGAACTGTCGAGTACCAGCACATCCTTAACGGTGGGTGCCTCAACTGAATCCTTCTGGTCGTATGCACCGCTATAGATCGTTACTACATCTGCTACATGAATGGTGTGCTGTGCTACCCAAGAATTTGCGCTGTATCCTGCGGCAGTATCGGGGCCTTCCAAGTTGGTCGTGCTAGTTGCGCAAGGTGTGACAAGGCCACTTGGAGTGGCTAGCGCAGGGGGGATCCCGAGCGTCAATAAATAGCTAAGCACGGCTAAAAGGGAGGAAAGCCTGACTATGATCCGATATCTCTTCATTGAGGAACCATGAGAACTGAACCACACCCTAATCATGGACCGGTACTCCAGCGATACAATCCTTCTGGATCACTGGGCGCAAATAGAACGTGGGGGCGCGTATTACTATCAAGCCATAGTCGCTGGTATCCGTACTCCATCTCCCTGACGGCCAGAGCTATAACCTGCTGCGACCCAGTGGATTGCCGACGCCAGGTTGCCCCGCCGTTGTGTGTGACGTAGAGTCCTTGATCAACAGTCGTTCGGCTGTTGATGATAGCTATAACGGTCCAAGTCCCCGTACCTAGGTCGTGTAAAGCCTGCAACAGCATTCCCGCCACACCGAAAGCTGTCTTCGTGGCAAAACCAGAGATCGTGGCTGGATTAAGAGCCAGGAGCCAGTGCAAACCATGGTCCGCGCTAACATAGACCCCGTCCAGCCGTGTCAAGAAAACCCTCTGGCCTTCTACAAACAGCCCGCTTGCGAAGCCGCCCTGCCATAGCTTCCGCCAGTGTGAGCCGCCATCATCACTGCGGTACAGGAAGGCTTGGGTTGTGTCTTGCACCAGCACATAGACCGTCGCGGGGTGCTGGGGATCGAGCGCCAGCTGCTCAGTCACGTGGTTGGCCGCGCCTGGCGACGCCGGATTGTACTGCCAGGTCGCTCCGCCATCCGTGCTGCGTAGGACGCCCAGGGCGTCCGTGCCAGCGTAGAGGTGCCGGGTATCATGGGGATCGACGGCAAAGCCGAGCACGTTGTAGATATGCCGGTACGTCAGGTCCTGCCGGTTTGCCGGTGTGACCACGATGTTGGTGACCAGGGGTGGCTTTGCTGTCAGGTTGATGTGGCGCACCAGTATCTCCGTCCATGTCTGGCCGCCATCGGTGGAACGCAGCAGCAGGTGATTGGGCCCGCGCACTGCTCTGCTAAAGGGGAACCCTCCGGCCGCGTAGAGAGTGGCGGGACGGTGGGGGTCCACCACCAGTTGACTCACGCTGAAGTTGGCTGGCCAGCGGGTATGATCCGTCCACGGCGGGTAGTGAGCAACGTAGCCGGGTGACGGCTCTCTGGTGACCCGTTTGGTCCAGTGGGCGCCGTGGTCGCGTGAGACCATGAAGACGCTGCCCAACCCGTAGGGGTTGGGCTGATCAGGTGTTCGTGGATCGTAGGTGTCTCGCCCACCCGCGTAAAGGGCGCCGTCTGGGCTCATGGCCATGGCCAGCACATGGACCCCCTGTACCGCCGCTTGTCCACCATCGAGAGGGACAAAGGCTACTGTCGAGCGCGCCGATGTCGTCCCAAGAAGGAGGGGGCAGAGCGCAAGAAAGGAGAGCAGCAGGCGCTGGGGTCTCATGACATCTCTCCTGTCTAGTGGCTGGCCTGGCGCATGGGGCGCTCATGCCCGCCCTGCTGCTGGCCAGAGTGCGATGCAATCACAAGCATCAGATTGCCGTTGGGCAGATGCACAAGTTCCCGCGCGGGAGTGTGCGGGGGGTGGGTCAGCAGTGCGGCGGCCGTGGCGTAAGGCCTGGTCGGCGCATGGACGCGAGAGAGCACACTAGGCCGTGGCCAGCTTGTTCCTGCCAGGGAAGCCGGGCGATGGGTGACCTGCAGTGCCACGACACCGCCGGTGACGCCGAGCAGGGCCGCAACCAGAAGCTGCGCGGCCAGGTTGGCGCCACTGCCTCGCCCCACGCGCCAGGCCCCTATAGTCTGAGAGCTATGCTCTTTCATCTCCGCGACCTCCGCTTTCTAGGAGCAGCAGGAATACGGGGGTAACAAATACTAAGAACAAGTGTACCACTAACTCCACTCCTTGCTGTAGGGATCTTGAGCCTGCAAGACCATAAAGTGGGAAGCGCCGATAAAACAAAGGCAGCGCGTGCCCGGCCTTTAGCTATGCCCGCCGCGCTACCTGGTCGCCTCGAGGTGGTTCCCAGGATGGTGAATACTGCGCCCTGGGTGTAGTCCCTTGCGCTACATGCCCGCGCAGCTAGCCGTCGACGCGCCGTTCGGGATGTAACCCACCTAGCTCAATCGCCCGCTCTGTCACCCCCCTGGCTCACCTCTACGACGAGCGCCACCACCACGAGGATAGGGTATAGCCTCTTATACGACACTGAGCGCGGGCTCGTATAGGGCCGCCCAGCCTCCATATACGTGGTAGCGTCACCTCATCTTTGCTCATATACGAGGCTCCACGGAGCACACTTCGCCACGACATGGGGTACATATACGTGCAGCAATCTTGGCCTTTAATTAGTCGCTTAAGAGGCTCTGTTATGTCTATGCACCAGAGGTGTGAGGGCACGAGACCCAGGCTAGAAAAGGCCAAAACTACTGCAAACATGTGTACCCCATGTCATGGCGAAGTATGTCCACGGAGCATTATGCTGCCTGGCTACCTGGTGACATGCCGAGGGACGTCTAACCGCCGGACCTTCGACGCCCGCCTTCGTTGAGGACGGGATTCGTTTGCCGCCACCTTATCCTGAGCACTAGGGACCGAGGCCACCATGGTGCTCTGCGGCAGCCTCGCTTTGCCCCTGGGTGACGCTGGAGCTAAAGCGGCTCCGCTCCCTGCCCGCAGCCAGGATCACCGCGCCGCGCGGCGGGCGGGAAAAAGGGCCGCGTTCCCCCGCCGTCGTGCTGTGCAGCACGCGCCTGTGGTCGGGGGGCTGATCGTGCCTGTGCCGCCGCTGTCCTGCAGGACTGATCCCACCCTGCAGAGAGATGGCCGCTGGCCCCGCAGCGGCGTATCTGTACCGCGCGTATGCCTTGGGTCGCCGCGCACTGGTGATCACCGCAGCCGCACGACGGGCGGGAAAAGGGATCGCGCGCACGGACCCCACGCCTTCCCCAGAGCACCGATCAGAGATAAATATCTGCGGATAAACGGCCTTACTTATATTGACAATACACACGGTAACGTGTTATAATTGGACTGTAGGGAACAAAAAAAAGACGGGCCGCCACCGCCTGGAAACGTTGGGCGACCCGCCAAGTGAGAACCCCCTACAGGAGGTTTCGCAAACATGGTAGCACAACGATATCGCTCCTACAAGCCCGCCCTCTACTCGTACCGCATCGTGGACCAGGAGGTCGGCCTGTTCGAGATCGTGCAGAACTCTCCCTGGCCGAAGCGAGCCTCCCTGGTCATGCTGACCGGGGAGCACATGAGCTGCACCTGCCCCTCGGGGCGGCGTGGCTTCCAGGGGGCGGGGCGCGGCTACTGCCAGCACATCTATGCCCTAGTCACATTCGCCCTGCAGTATCGTGGTGGTAGCGGCCACACCTACACCTTCAGCTACATCTACGAGCCAGGCATGGGCCTGGATTAGACAGGCGGCCGGGGGGAGGGGCCGAACGGCCCCTCCCCCCGGCAAACCAGGCGCCCCGCGCCCACAACCGACACAGAGATAAGGAGAGTGAGACACGATCATGAGAGCCCGACGACAGGCCCCCTACGATCCCGACCCCAAGGAGGTGCGCCTGGTGGTGCATGCCCCCCTGGACACGCAGCCCGGCCAGATCGACGTGCGGCTGGGCTTTGGGCGGGGCAGCGCCGGCCCGGGGAGGCGCCATGCCGACGATACCGCGCTGTATGTTGCCACGCTGCGCCGGTTGGCCATGCATCTGCTCAAGTACGCCGCCGACTACGAGCAGGCGCACCACGGTCCGGACGCGGGCCGGGGCTCGGGCAGCGGCGGTGTTGTGGGGGCCGCCGTGCGCCGGCTGTTGGAACAGTCGCACGAGAGGTAGTGATGAGGAGGCAGGCGCATGGAGGAAGAACGCAGAGCAGGGGAGGGCGAGATCCCGGCGGCAGGTCCGATCGACTGGAACGAGCTGATCACTCTGCAGGAGGCGGCGACGATCAGCAACCTGAGTGACGCGCACCTGCGGCACATGATCCGGCAGCAGCGACTGCAGACGGTGCGCAAGGGGAAGATGCACCTGACGACGCGGCGGTGGCTGGACGATTTCTTGCGCGAGCGGGACCGGCTGGCTGGCCAAAAGAAGCGGCGCGGCCCGCAGCCCAAGCCCCTGCCAGAAGGGTACCAGGCGCCGCCCCGCCGCGGCCGGCCTCCCAGAGCGAGCACGCTTTCATCAGCGGAGAAGGAAGCGTGATGGCTTCTGTCCGGTGGGGATCCGCGCGCTCATAAGGTGTGGCCAGGAGTGGTGTTCTGCCGCGGCGTCTTCCCTAGAGCGGCGCCGTGCATAAACGCATGGTAGATGGCGCATGGACGCTCTACACTGCGGACATGGGGCATTCCGGGTGTAGGCCGCCCAGGTCGCTGCTCGCGGACTCTGGCAGGTCCCAGTGCGGCGAGGTCGGCCGCCGACGGCCCGTGCTGGTCAGGACACTCCTGCCGCGGCACAGCATGGCAGTGCCCTCGCGTCAGGATGAGGGCGCAGAGTGAGACCGCGTGCGGATGAAGCGCACAGGAGGTGGAATGCGGCGGCTGATCATCGGCGATATCCACGGCTGCTATGCTGAGCTGCAGGCCCTGCTCGACAAGGCAGGCCTCGCGGCTGACGACGAGATTATCGCCCTGGGCGACATTGTCGATAGGGGACCAGACTCACCCCGCGTCCTGGACTTCTTCACCGGCGCGCTGGCAGCACGGTCGCTCCAGGGTAACCACGAACGCAAGCACGTCCGCTCGTACCAGGGCCAGGTGCGGCCAGCGCTCTCTCAGATCATCGCCCGTGCGCAGATCGGCGAGGACCGCTACCCTGCGGCGTGCGCGACCATGGCCCGCTTTCCTGTCTCCCTTGATCTGCCGGAGGCCATCCTGGCCCACGGGTTCTACGAGCCAGGGGCGCCTCTTGCCGCGCAGCGGGAGACGGTCCTCGTGGGGACCCTCTCCGGCGAGTCGTATCTGCGGCAGGCCTATCGCTGGCCATGGTATGAGCTCTACGACGCGCCTAAACCGCTCGTCGTGGGCCATCGGGACTATCTGGAAACGGGCCAACCCCTGATCTACCGTGACCGTGTCTATGGTCTGGACACCGGCTGCTGCCGGGGGCGGGCGCTCACGGGCCTCCTCTTGCCCGACTTCCAGATCATCAGCGTGCCGGCGCGCGGCGACTACTGGACCGCTCTGCAGACCCACTATGCCCATCTGAAGCGCACGCCGACGCCGGACGCTGCGCTCACCTGGCAGAGCCTGGCTGCGTTGGTTGCCAGCGCCACTCAAAGCCCGGCTGTGGCGTCCGCGGCGCGGGAGCGCGCCGTCCACCTTGCGTCCTTGCAGGCGGAGGCGGAGCAGGGGCTAGCCACTCTGTTTACCCATGTCACCCGCGAGAATGCCCGGGTGCTGGCCGAGTTGCACGCCGAGGCGGCGTTTGACACGCTGACCGACAGGGAGCAGGGACTCCTCTACGCCAAACGCATCGGCGACACGCCTCTGAGCAGCTTTCTGCACAAGGCGCGCCGTGGGGAGCTGACCCAGGACGCATTGCGCCGCGGGTTCACCACGCCCCACGCTGTACGCACCCTGGCGGCATCGCTGGGCCTTGCCGGGCAGAGCCCAGACGCTGGGTGAGGAGGTCTAACGAGCTTGTCCAGAAGAGCAGCAGCCAGGTGCAAAGTCCACCGCGTGCTCTAGAGCCGCATGCGCCGATGATCTCAGCGCTGCTTTGCTGCCGGCATGCGCCTGTGCGGATCACCGTCTGCATGTGGTGGAGTCGTCATCACGTCTGGGCTGCCTACGTGCCAGCCAGCAGAGGCGTCTGCCACACCAGGTGATGGTAGTCCTGTGCTGGGAGAAGGTGGGCAAGGAGCGGGAGCGCGGGAGCAGGCACGGCAAAGAAATGCCGGCCAGTGTCGGGGTCCTCAACGGCCAGCACATGGCCGCCAGTCCAGGGGCTGTCTGCCTGTCCGGCGATCAGCGTCTCGTAGGGCACGGTGACAATCTCCATCTCGCCCGTGGCGATGATCTCCAGCCCTGTCTCCAGGGGGATCGGCTGGTGCAACGCCCGCACCTCCAGATCATCTTCCCAGGCGCGCGGGTTGAGCCATAGCACGCTCTGCCCGCTGGCCGCCGGCGCCTCCTGCATGGCCTGTTCCCCTCCCTTTAGACCCTTCGTTGCTCCAGCATATCATAGTCGGGCGGGGGACCCAGGAAGGCCTCCACGCGCTTCCGCGTGGCTTTCCAGTTCTGGTGGGTGAGATCGTCAGATGTGAGGACGAGAACCTGCCAGCCGGCAGCCTGCACCCGGGCGACCTTGCGGGCATCCGCTGCGGCGCGCAGTCCATCGCGGTCGAACAGCGGCCCGAAGTGAACGCCGCCGTAGACCTCGATGCAGCGCTTGAGGGGCAGTGGCCAGGCGACGTCCACGTGGGTGCGCGGGGCCACCTTGTGCTCGCGGGTGTCGTGGGTGTGCTAGTAGTGGCCCAGGTCGCCCAGCAGCGTCATCACCTTCCGCTCGTCACGCGACATGCGGTCCAGGTGGGCGCGCCTCTTGTCCGCGGCGCGGTCCCAGGCGAACTCTGAGCCGTGGCGCGCCACGGTCGCCGCCCAGCCCAGCTTGCTCGCGTCACTCAGGCTGGCGTGCGTGCGAAAGCTCTGCGCGTAGCCCTGGAACTCGGGATCTCGGAAGCGGTCCGCCCCCAGATCCTTGAAGCGCTCCTGCTGGGCCGGTGTGAGCCACCGTGGGCGCGCGGTGGTGATGCGAGGAGACGGCTCACGGCGATCATCGCCCCCTCGGCTCATGGCCGTCTCCCTTTCCCGCCCCCGGGGGGCAGCGTGTGGAGCTGCCGTCTCCTGGGAGCGGAGTACCGGCCGCCCCTATGGCCGGGGCCATAGCCTCGCCATGACGCCAGGGAGCCATCACGAGCACTGCCTGTGATCACGAGCGCTCTTCCTGGCAGGCTCCTTCGTCGCCCGTGGCGTGCTTCTCAAACGACCGGCGGGGCACCCGCAGCGCCACGCGCAGGCCGGCCATCAGGAGGCGCCTGGGGCGAGGGAGCGCACCCTGCTCGGGTGGCGCCGCCGAGTCCAGAAGCGCACGCATGCGCCGCACGTCGTGTCGTACCCGTCCCAGTTCGCCGGTGAGAGCCAGAAAGAGGATGATGGCCACGAGGATCAGAGCCAGCCGCAGGGCCACCAGGGCCTGGCCGTGGGGGTGCAGGACGAGCGTGGTGATCCAGGGAGCCAGCGCTCCCGCTAGCAGAGCGCGCAGGCCAGGTGTCGCGCGCAGCAGGTCCGCGCCCGCGCTGATCTGCCGGGCAAGATGCGGAGGGACGAGGCGATGCCACATGGTCTCTGGTCTCCTCTCTCGTGTGGCCTAACTCTGGCCCATGGTTGCCCTGGCGGCGCTGGCGGCCCCGCTGACCAGGGCATCGGACGCGGCCAGCGCGCCGGAGGCCTGCAGTGTGGCCCCACCAAGGCAGGCTCCCACGATGCGGGGCACGCGATACAAGACGATCAGGCCGGCCAGGCCCATCAAAGGCTTGATGAACGGCGTGTTGTAGGGAGCGGTGGCGCTGAAGCCGACCAGCAGGATCTGCAGCACTTTCAGGCCGATGGCATAGCCGATGCCCCACAGGGAGACGCCGACGAAGCTCTCGAACCACCAGGAGGAGATGCGCTTGAAGTCGGGGGAGACCCAGCAGACCAGGGCCAGCGGCGCCGTGACATACAAGGCGGCCAGGAGGAACAGTCCACCCAGGCGGACCAGGCAGATCAGGACAAGATAGACGAGGGCGCAGAGCAGCACGGCCAGCAGGAAGACGGCAAAGAAAAGCACCTCCGAGCCGCCCGTGGCCACGACGGAGGCGCCGAACGAGGCCTCGACAAAGGACATCAGGGTCTCCGCCGTCTGGGTGCTCAGCCCGTGTCCGGCATAGCCGTTGATATACGTCGCCACCGCGCCCAGCAGGGTGAAGTACTGGCCGAGCGCCCAGGGCAGTAGCTGCAGCAGGAGCAGGCCCACGAATCCCCGCCGCAGGGCGCCGATGGCCTCGTAGGCGCTGTCGCCGCCCAGGCTGGTCAGCAGGTAGCGGAAGGCAGCGATCAGAAAGAAGGCCACGAAGAGCCCTTTGGCCAGGCTATTGAGGTAGTCGAAGAACCCCTGCAGGTCGCTCCAGGCGCTATCGCGGGCGAAGTTGGGCGTCTGCGTCAGGAGGGCGTCTATACCGGAGAGCATCGCGTCGGCCAGGGCACGGAAGGGTTGAGTGATCGCCCCGGTTACGGCGGTGAAGAAGCCGGCGATGTCCAGGCAGATCGGGCTGGGCCAGAAGGCAAAGCCCCACTGCCCCACGGGGCACGTGCCCCCTGCCCCAGTGCCCTGGCCGCCACCCACCGGGTGCGGGCTGGGCGTGGGCGTGGCCACGGGTTGTGGCGTTGGCGTCCCGGTGGCCGTCTCCACGCCGACCAGGACATGGGCAGGGCGCGCCTGGCGGGCTGCCGCAGGTAGAGCAGGGGTGGCCGCGCCCAGCGCAAGGGCCAGGCAGAGGGCGATCGGCACGCGTCGAGGGAGAGGCATGGTCGTCGTCGCTCCTTTCTGTGGGTGGGACGTCTGGGTAGGCGTGCGAAGGGGCTCGCCTGGCCCCCTAGGTGACGAGGGCCAGGCGCTGCCTCGGCGGCTCTTGCCCTGCCGCCAGCAGGGTCAGCGCGGCCCACACGTCGCCCCCGCAGGCCGCGATCATGCGCTGACGGCGCGGCACGTCATGCAGCGGCTCGCTGCTCATCAGCCAATACTCCAGGGGGTGGGCGATCACCTGCACGATACCCCGCCGCGCCGTGGCATGATCGCGGCTCTCGCGCAACAAGAGCATCTCCGCGTACTCGCCGGGCACACTGGAGAGCCGTTCGAGCCGATGCACCTCCTCGTCGGAGAGGCCCAGGGCGCGGGCCAGCCAGGCCATGCCGCTCTCGCCGTCTCCACTGCCGCGCTGGTCTTTCTGGCGGAACAGGAGCTGGCAGGAGGCCTGGTTGAACAGGGCCGCGGCCGCCGGATCGTCGGTCAAGTCCGAGAGCTGCTGGGTAATGAAGCAGAGGAAGAGGCCCCAGTGGCGCCCACGGCGGGCCAGTTCGTCGATCCAGGCCCCGGCCCCGGCATAGCGGACGACAAACCAGCCCTCATCCACGATCAGCATCTCGCGCAGCCGCGGCGTGGCCGGGTCCACCGAGGCGCGCCGTCTGGCCCGCCGGTCCACCGCCTCGGCGACGAGGAACATGGCCAGGGCGTGCAGGGTGGGGCTGAGCCCATCCAGATCGAAGATGAGCAGTGGGGCCTCCAGATCCACCGTCGTGGGCCGGTCCAGCAGGGCCGCGTGGCGTCCCTCGCCCACGAATGGCCCCAGGCGGGCCGCCACATCGCGGAGCAGAGCGCGCTCACCGGGGTCGCTTCCCGCGGCTTCACCGTTCAACCAGTCCACCAGGTCATGCTCGCGGGGTGTCGAGCCGGCGGCGGCATGCCGGGCGTAGACCGCCCTGATACCCCGCTCCAGCACGGCGCGCTGGCGGCCACCCAGGCGTTCGCCGGGGTTCTGGGCCAGCAGGATCTCGTGGGCGTCGAGCACAAAGCCGATCTTGGTCGCGTCCACGGGCGCGCGGGCGCCGTGATCCGCGCCGTGATCCCACAGGTTAAGCGCGGGGGGGTGGGGCGCGCCCAGGCGGGCGGCGGCGCCCCCCACCAGGGCGAGCAGTGTCTCGTAGTGGCCCGCGCGATCAACGATGGTCGCGCGCCCTCCCTGGAGCAACATCCACAGGGCAAGCTTCTGGGCCAGGAACGTCTTGCCCGAGCCGGAACGCCCCACGATGTTCATCAGGCTGTTGGGCAAGCTGGGATCCCCCGGGTCCAGCAGGACCAGCTCATGGCCCGCCGTGGTGAAGCCCAGGGGATACCCCCTGGGTGTCCCCGGCGAGTGGATCAAGAAGGGGAAGGCGTTCCCGATGGTCTCGGAGCGCAGCCGGTAGCGGCGTCTGGCCATGTCCCGGCCCAGCGGCAGGGTGCTCTGCCACAGGGGCAGCTGATGACCCGTGCCGCGGCCCACCTCGGCCCCGATGTGCGTCGCCAGCACACGTGTGGCGTGGGCCACGCGCCGGGCCAGTTCGCCCGCGTCGGGCGCGAACAGGGTGAGGTACAGGCCTGCCCGGACCAGCCCACGGTGGGGATCCAGCAGGTCGGTCGCCTGCTGGCCGGCCTCGGCCTGCGCCGACTGCATGTCCACGTCGGCCTGGCCCTGGTGCGCAGTGGCCCCCGTGGTGATCACGCCCCACTGGCCCCGCCGTCTCTTGAGCCGGGTGCGCTCCGCCGTGCGGTCCAGCCCCTCCAGGTGGAGAGCCAGGCGGTACGGACAGGAGAGCGAGACCAGGGGCTCCAGCCAGCCCGGATCGGTGACCTCGGGTGGGGCCAGCAGGAACAGCGTACGACTCTGCTGGCCGTCAATGGACAGCGCCTCCAGCGTCTCCCGCACCGCAACAGCCGTGATCCGCTCACCCAGCCCCTCCGTCCGTGTCGTTGCCGGGGGCGCTGGTGGGCGCCGTGGCCAGGTGGAGACCAGGCGCGCCCAGCGTGCGCGGCGCCGCGGGGGCGCTTTGCTCTTGCGCCAGAGCAGGCCCTGGTCCGTGAGCACCGCCCGGTAGCCCGAGAGCAGGGAGATGTCGTCGTCCTGGGGCTGCGCCGCGTGTGCCGCCGGAAGCGGCGTGCCGGAGGGATGCAGGGCGCGCCAGAGCAGTTCCAGGACGGGATCATGGCCCAGACGCCGCGTGTCCAGGCCGAGGCGGGTCATCTGCTGCTCGACGTGCGCCACCGCCTGCTCCAGACCAGCCAGGTTCCTGTCCAGGGCCTGCCCCGCGCCAGGCGCGCTCAGGCCCCGGCGCGTACGTGTGGGGAGGGGGGAGACGATCACAAAGAAGCGCAGATCCGGGACATGGGAGCGCTGCATCTGGCCGGCCAGCCAGGGCTCCCACGCGCGGGTGAACTCCCGCAGCGGACCAGGCGGAGGGCGCAGAGCGCCGAAGAACGCCGGGAGGACCTGCGCGGCCCGCAGCGGCTGGCTCTCGATCAGGATCTGCACGCTCTGCCCGGGCGCCAGGCTGGTGGCCAGGTGGCCAAAGTGGGCGCTCAGCGTGTCCTGCTCAGCCGGTGAGCGGCACTCGAAGGTGACGCCGTCCACCTGCAGGATGGCCCGAGGGGCGCCATCGGGCAGCAGGATCACGCCGTCGTCCCGCAGAGTCAGGTCAGCACATGTCCGCCGTCCCCGCTCCCTGTCTCGCGGCAGCAGCCGTATGCTTGGCGCTCCCGAGGGGCGCTGGCGGCCCAGCGCCCTGCTGCTCACCGGGAGGCGGCTCATGGCGCCCTCTCTTTCTCCCCGAGAGGGGGCGGCGTGTAGCGGTGTGGCCGGCGCAGATAGCCCCACAGCTGGGGGCCGAACGGTTCGGCGCGGTCGCCGGCGAGGACATAGGCGCCGAAGAAGAGCGCCGCCGCCACGAGGCCGGCCAGGAAGATGCGTAGCTCCAGGAGCAGGCCGCCCCGCGCGGGGAGGGCGCCGAGCAGCGACCAGGCGGTCAGGCCACAGAGCAGGGCCAGCACGGCGCCGGTAAACTGGGGGAGCGACAGGCCGCAGATCGGCTTGATGGGGTCGTCGAGGTGACGGGGTGTACGATGCTGGCGAGACATAGTCCCACCTCCTCCTTTCTGGCTAGGCGTGGGGGCCGATCAGCAGGGCGGCGATGATCTGGAGCGCCACCGCGTGCTTGGTCGGGGTGGAGGCGGCGCCCTGCAGGGCCGAGGCGATCACCTTGGCGAAGGCGCCGAACAGGGTCGCAATGATTGCTGTACGGATCGTGTTGCTGCCATGATGGAAACCTAGCATGGTCATGGCCACCCCCAGCATGATGCCGATCACACCCAGAGGGATGATCAGGGTGCCCAATCCGTCGGCGATGGAGGTCACAAACGTGGTCAGCTCCGCGGGCATGGTTATCCTCTCCTTTGCTCCTGCGCCGGGCGCGGCGTCGGGTGCGGCTCATGCGCCGCGCCTCTGGCCTTGGGGGCCGTTCTCACGCCTCGACATGAGCAGGCTAGCGCATGGCCTCGTAGAGCCCTCGTATACGCTGGTCCGGGCGACGCGATGGACGCGCCACGTGCGCGGCGCCCGGATATATGAGGCGGCGAACGCAGATAAGAGGGCGGGCGAAACGAGCACGTGAGACCCGCCGCCACGTGAGAAGCCGCATATACGAGATCGGGACGAGCGTCTGTCTCCCGGCGGATCCCTGAACGTGCTGGACGACGGCGGGAGGCGCGCCGCAACGCCAGGGCAGGTGGGACGGCGGAGGCTGGGTGCGCTCCCCTATGCTCGCGCGCCCTCCAGGGTCAGCATCGTGGTTATGCGCCACTCCTGCCCCGGCTCTCCCTGGCACGCCGGTGGCAGCGGCGGCAACGGCGCTGGACATCAGGACGTCCCCGCGCCTTCCCCCGCGTCTGAAGAATGCTGTGGTGACTGACGCACCAGCTTATGGGCAAGAGACGCTGCTGCTGGAAGGAGAGTGGATCGGCGATACCCAGGTGCTCATGTGCCTCTGGAGATCATGTCGCACGTGTGCTCTGGCACTGGTGAGGCACCTCCCTGCGCGTTCCTGGTCGCCCGTTGCACCGGATGCCGTACACCGTGGTACGCTGCCCGGGGACGCGGGGAGGTCTGTCCCTGGGCGGTGCCCATCGGAGCACAACAAATGTATAACGCTCCTTTGTCAAGGGGTAGGGCTGTGGTCGGCCTGACCGCCTGTTCAGGGAGCCTGCTCAGCGAGGCAGGTGCTGCTCAGGAGCGTGGTTGGCCGCGCGGGTGGCCTCCTTTGCCCCAGAC
>JAABUM010005389.1_pt1 | contig 13486 bp, 9 predicted proteins | sample 5559161 | NCBI WGS metagenome assembly JAABUM01 (sample SAMN10711868, study PRJNA513369) | rock metagenome | isolation source: Antarctica rocks | place: Antarctica: Victoria Land, Siegfried Peak nord | reverse complement strand
ACCTCGACGCCGCCAACATCGGCCTCACGCTGCTCGGCGCCTCCGCGGGAGGCCTGCAGGTCGGGCCGATGCTGCTCGGGCTCGCCAAACCGCTGCATGTCCTGGTGCAGAAGGTGACGGCGCGCGGCATCGTCAACATGACGGCGCTCGCGGTCTCGCAGGCCGGGAGCGCGGGTTGATCCTCCCCTTCGCTGGCCACCCCATCCCGCTTCGCGGGCGGGGTCGCCTGGCCAGCTTCGCCCGCTACGCGATGGAGGATCCTCCGCCCGCACGAAGGACGCGCGAACGCCGCGAGCCGGCACCTCATCGACCCACATGGCCTTCGACGCTTACCTCGGGTCTTGCCAGCCTCCCTGCGGTTTGTTACTTGACCGACCTCGCCGAGATCCGGGGCCTGCCCGGAGCGACGCGGGTTGCGGCCATGGCGGAATTGGTAGACGCGCTAGCTTGAGGTGCTAGTTGGGAAACTAGTGGAGGTTCGAGTCCTCTTGGCCGCACCATCCTGATCCCCGAAGCATTGATTTAGCTCGACATTTTGTTGTTGGCTCCCGCACCTGATTGTGAGGTGCGGGAATAGATGTTTTGGTCCTGTTTCGGGCCGGCCAGTTTCGACATCGCTTCCATGGCCAGTCGAGCCCGCATGAAAACTATCGTCACCATCGGGGAGATCGTCGTCGAGATCATGGCGACGGAGCGCGGCGACGGGTTCCTCGAACCGCTCACCCTGGTCGGACCCTTTCCGTCGGGCGCCCCTGCCATCTTCATCGACCAGGTGGGCCGGCTCGGCCAGCCCTGCGGCATGATCGGGCGGGTCGGAGACGACGACTTCGGGCGGCTCAACGTTCATCGACTCGCGGCCGACGGCGTCGATGTTTCCGCTATCGCGGTCGATCCCGAGGCCGCCACGGGCAGCGCCTTCGTGCGCTACCGCCGCGACGGCAACCGCGACTTCGTGTTCAACATCAAGCACAGCGCCAATGGCGGGATCGCGCTCGACCCCGCGGCCTTGGCGCTGATCGGCCGCGCCGACCACATCCACGTCATGGGCTCGTCGCTGTTCTCCCCCGCCATCGTGGCCGCGACCCAGGACGCCGTCGCGGCCGTGAAGGGCAGGGGCGGCAGCGTGTCGTTCGACCCCAACATCCGCCATGAACTTCTCGGCCTGCCCGGGATGCGCCAGGCCCTCGCCGCGCTGCTGAAACGGTGCGACCTGTTCATGCCGAGCGGCCCCGAACTGCACCTCTTCGCCGAAGGGGGCGATGACCAGGCCGCGGTCGCGGCGATCCTCGAACAGGGCGTTCAGGCGGTCGTGGTCAAGCGCGGGGCCGATGGCGCCGACTACCACGATGCGGCCGGCACCGTCCGGCAGCCGGCTCTCGCGGTCGACGAGATCGACCCGACCGGGGCCGGCGATTGCTTCGGGGCCATTTTCGTGACCTGCTGGCTGCGCGGCATGGCGCCCGCCCAGGCCTTGCGCTACGCCGCCGCTGGCGGCGCCCGCGCGGTGTCGCGCCAGGGGCCGATGGAAGGCGCGTCGAGCTTCGCGGAACTCGACGCCTTCCTGGCCGATCACGCGAGCCGCCGCCGATGACCCGTTTCGCGATTGCCGACATCGCCCGCCTGCGCCATGCCGGCACTCGGGTGGGCATCACCTCGGTCTGCACGGCCCACCCGCTGGCCATCGAGGCCGCCATGCTGCAAGCCATGGCCGACGACGCGCCGCTGCTGATCGAGGCGACCTGCAACCAGGTCAACCAGGACGGCGGCTACACCGGCATGACGCCCCAGGCGTTCCGCACCTTCGTGCTCGGCATCGCGGGCCGCGTGGGCTTCGATCCGGCCCGGCTGATCCTCGGAGGCGACCACCTCGGCCCCAATCCCTGGAAGGCGCTGCCGGCCGAGCAGGCCATGCGCCATGCCGAAACCATGATGGCGGGCTTCGCGCGGGCCGGCTTCACCAAGCTCCATCTCGACACCAGCATGGGCTGCCGGGGCGAGCCCGCGGCACTGCCCGACGACCTCACGGCCGCGCGCGCGGCCCGGCTCGCGGGCGTGGCCGAGAAGGCTGCCGCGGCCGCCGGTCTACCGCTCCCGTGCTATGTCATTGGAACCGAGGTGCCGGTGCCGGGTGGAGCGCTCGAAGCGCTGGACAACCTCGAGGTCACCCGTCCCGAAGCGGCGCTCCACACCGTCGCGGTGCATCGGTCGGCTTTCGGGGCCGCGGGGCTGGAACGGGCCTTCGCCCGGGCAGTCGGCATCGTGGTGCAGCCCGGTGTCGAGTTCGGCCACGCCGACGTAATTCCGTACCGGCCCGAACGGGCGCGCGGGCTCGCGGCCGTGCTGCGCGACATGCCGCAATTCGTCTTCGAGGCGCATTCGACCGACTATCAAAGTGCGGCAGGCCTCCGGGCCCTCGTCGACGACGGCTTCGCCATTCTCAAGGTCGGCCCTGGCCTCACCTTCGCGCTGCGCGAAGCGCTCTATGGCCTCGATCATATCGCCAACGTGCTCGACCCGTCGCGCAAGGATGCGGACGTGCTCGACCCGTCGCGGCCCGGAGGCACGGCGCTGCGCGATTCGATGGAAAGGCTGATGCTGGCCGAGCCCGGCCACTGGCAACGCTACTACGAGGGCGAGGGCGCTCAACTCTTCGCCCAGCGGCATTTCAGCTACAGCGATCGTATCCGATACTACTGGCCTCATGCCGAGGCCCGGGCCGCCGTCGCCGGACTGATGGAACGGCTCGGCAACGGCCCCGTTCCGGAAACGCTGGTCAGCCAATATCTGCCGCGCCTGGCAGAGGCCGTGCGCGACGGTTCCGTCTGGCCCGTGCCGCGCGATCTCGTGATTGCCGCGGTCCGGACCGCGCTCGCACCTTACAGCGCGGCCTGCGCGGCTTGAGCGCCGCTTCAGGCGACGGCTTGCAGCGCTCGGGCTTCGAGTCCATGAGGCTCGACGTGAGCAAGACGGAGCCGCCGGATCGGCACCGCGACAGGGAGGAAGCGGCATGCAATTGCAGGGCAAGGTGGCCGTGGTGACGGGTGCGGCGCGCGGCATCGGGCGCGCCATCGCGGAGCGCTACGGCCGGGAAGGCGCAAGGGTCGTCATCGCGGACCTCAACGAGGCGGGAGCGCGGGAGGTCGCCACCGCGGTCGGCAACGGCGCGCTCGGCCTGAGGCTGGACGTCACGGCCCAGGATTCGATCGACGCCCTGGTGGCGCGCGTGGTGGCCGAATGCGGCGGCGTCGATATCCTGGTCAACAATGCCGGACTGTTCGACCTCGCGCCGATCGTCGAGATCACGCGCGAGAGCTACCGCAGGGTCTACGCCGTCAATGTCGAGGGCCTGCTGTTCACCATGCAGGCCGTTGCCAGGCAGATGATCGTCCAGGGGCGGGGCGGCAAGATCATCAATTTCGCATCCCAGGCGGGCCGGCGCGGGGAAGCGCTCGTAGCGGTCTACTGCTCGTCGAAGGCCGCCGTGATCAGCCTCACCCAGAGCGCCGGGCTCGACCTCATCAAGCACCGCATCAACGTCAACGCCATCGCGCCGGGCGTCGTCGACAACGAGCATTGGGAGCACGTCGATGCGATGTTCGCGCGCTACGAGAATCTGGGGCCGGGCGAGAAGAAGCGTGCCGTCGGTGCTGCGGTGCCGTTCGGCCGTATGGCACGGCCCGAGGAGATCGGCGGACTCGCGACCTTTCTGGCCAGTGCCGATGCCGATTACATCGTGGCCCAGTGCTACAACATCGATGGCGGCAACTGGATGAGCTGACGGCGACGTCGCGGATTGTAGGGGCGGGTTTGCCGCCTATTGCGGCTTCCTGAATTTCAGCACGAAATTGTCGGGCTCGCCGACGGCCGCGTATTTGTCGCGGTCCTGGGCGCCGAGCGCGAAGGTGGGTCCCAGGGTCCAGACGCCTCGCGGCCAAGCCGCCGTGTCCTTGGGATTGGCCTCGATCTCGGACGAGCCGACGAACTCGAAGCCCGCCAGCTGCGCCAGACCCTTGGCGTAATCTTCGCGGACGTAACCATCCGCCGCCCTGATGTCCTGCTCGATGTTGCGGTTGCCGCGGTGATCCTCCAGCGCCAGGACCCCGCCGGGCCTCAATGCCTTGTAGAAATCCACCAAAGCCTCCTCGGCGAAGCCCTGCTTCATCCACAGATGCAAGTCGCGGAAGCTCAGGATCAGGTCGACTGAGCCGGGTGGCGCGATGGCGTCCTGGCCGGACCCCAGCGCCGTTACCTTGACGACGCCGAAAGTCGCCGGATCCTCGGCCAGCCTGCGCTTGAAATAGGCGGCCCGCTTCGACGCCGCGTCATGGCCTGGGCTATCGGCGGCCTGCCATTCGAGCGCCGCGTAGTAGACGCCGTGGTCGTGGAGGTAGGGCGCCAGGATCTCGGTCCAGTAGCCTCCGGTGGGCCAGACCTCCACCACGGTCGAGGTCGGCTGGAGGCCGAAGAAGCTCAGCTCTTCCAGCGGGTGACGGGCCGCGTCGCGATCGAGGAACTTCGGGCTGCGCGACGGTCCGCCGACAGCGGCTGCAAGCGCCGGGTCCACGGGTGCGGGCGCGTCGGCGGCCGATCCGGTGCCGGAGGTCGCGAGCAGGACCAGGGCCGCGATGCCGAGGACGCGCGAGGATATCGGGCCCATGCGATCCTTTCAGGCCCGTGCGAGCCGGTCACGGTTGAGCCGCCACACCGAGACGTTCAGCGCACCCGCGATCGTGACCCAGAGCAGGTAGGGCATCAGGAGCCAGGCCGCCGCAGTGCTGATCGGCGCGAAGCCCGAGATCGTACCGATGATCGTGATCCACATCAGGACGAGGTCGACGAAGGCGAGGTCCGGGCGGCGCAGGCCGAAGAAGAAGCCCGACCAGGCGGCATTGAACGACAGTTGCGCCGCGTAGAACGCGAACGGGACCGGCGCGAACCCTGCCTGACGCCAGGCGAGCCAGCCCGACACCGCGATCGCGACGTACAGCGGCGTCCAGACGACGGGGAAGACCCAGCCGGGTGGCGTCCACCCGGGCTTAAGCAGGGTCTCGTACCATCGCCCAGGTTTGAAGAAGGCGCCGCTCGAGGCGGCGATGCCGGCCACGACAACGAAGCCCGCGAGGCCGGCCACGTCATTCAGATCCATGGTGTCGGGGTCCTTCAACGCCAGACCAGCAGCATGATGGTGATGGTCAGGCAGGTGACCGGGACGGCCATCTCGGATGCGGGAGTGCCGTCGGTCATGGTGGCGCCAACGCCCTGCGCGGCACGAGGTTGCAGGAGGCGTCAGGAGGCGTTTTGCCCCGCGGTTCAGACCAGTGCGCCATGGCAGTGCTTGTACTTGCGGCCGGAGCCGCAGGGACAGGCCTCGTTACGGCCGACCTTGCCCCAGCTCGCGACGTCGCCCGGGTCGCGGGTCCTCGGTTCGGCTTCGGCCACCGCCGCCATAACGGCGGTCGAGCCCAGGGCGTCGGAGCCGAAGTCGCCGGCCGCCAGTCTGGCGTTCATGTCGGCGACCGCCATGTCGTCGTCGCCCGTCAGCGGGTCGTTGTGGGTTGCGAACATGGGCGGCAGATCCTGGCCGATCGTGGGCTGTTCGAACGCCACCTCTACCCGCATGATCTGAGCCGTGACGATCTCGCGCAGCTTGGTGATGAGGCCATCGAACAGATCGAAAGCCTCGGACTTGTATTCGTTGAGGGGATCGCGCTGCGCCATGCCGCGCCAGCCGATGACCTGGCGGAGGTGATCCAGCACCACGAGATGCTCGCGCCACAGGTGGTCCAGCACCTGCAGGACGATCTGCTTCTCGACGTAGCGGCTGAGGTCGGGGCCGTTCTTCTCGACCCGTGACGCATAGGCCTCGTCGGCCGCCTTGTGCAGGCGCTCGCGCATTTCTTCGTCGGCGATACCCTCTTCCCTGGCCCAGTCCTCGACGGGCGGCTCCAGGTTCAGTCCGTCGCGCAGAGCGCCCCTGAGGCCCGCGATATCCCAGGCTTCGGGATAGGCGTCGTGCGGCATGAAGCGTCCGACGATGTCGTCGATGACGCCGGTCCGCATCTCGCCGATGGTCTCTTCGAGCGAGTCCTGACCCATCATGTCGCGCCGCTGTTCGAACACCACCCGACGCTGGTCGTTCATGACGTCGTCGTATTTGAGGACGTTCTTGCGCATGTCGAAATTGCGGGCTTCGACCTTCTGCTGCGCCTTCTCGAGCGCCTTGTTGATCCAGGGATGGACGATGGCCTCGTTTTCCTGAAGCCCGAGACGCTTCAGCACCATGTCCATGCGGTCCGACCCGAAGATCCGCATCAGGTCGTCCTGAAGCGACAGGAAGAACTTGGAGCGGCCGGGGTCACCCTGGCGGCCGGCGCGGCCGCGCAGCTGGTTGTCGATGCGGCGGCTCTCGTGGCGCTCGGTGCCGACGATGTAGAGTCCCCCCGCCGCGATGGCCTTCTGCTTGAAGGCCGACACCTCGGCGCGGATCTCGGTCTCCTTGGCGTCCCGCTCGGGGCCGGACTCCAGGCCGGCGCATTCCTGCGCGATCCGCATGTCGATATTGCCGCCGAGCTGGATGTCGGTGCCGCGGCCCGCCATGTTGGTCGCGATGGTGATGGCACCGGGCACACCGGCCTCGGCCACGATATAGGCTTCCTGCTCGTGGAAGCGGGCGTTCAGGATGGCGAAGAGCTTGGACGGCTTGCCGTCGTCGGCGCGGGCCGCCGCATAGAGCCCCTTGAGCGCCGTGGGATCGGTGAAGTCGATCCGTTTGAAGCCCGAGGTCGCCAGCATCTCACCGAGCTGCTCGGACTTCTCGATCGAGGTCGTGCCGACCAGCAGCGGCTGCATCTTGCTGTTGGCGTCCTCCACCTCCTTGACGATGGCGATCAGCTTCTCGGGGCCGGAGCGGTAGACCTCGTCATGCTCGTCGTGCCGCATCACGGGCTGGTTGGTCGGGATCTCGACGACATCGAGCTTGTAGATCTCGGCGAACTCGTCCGCCTCGGTGGCGGCCGTGCCGGTCATGCCGGCCAGCTTCTTGTAGAGGCGGAAGTAGTTCTGGAAGGTGATCGAGGCCAGGGTGACGTTCTCAGGCTGGACCTGGACGCTCTCCTTGGCCTCGAGCGCCTGGTGGAGCCCTTCGGAATAGCGGCGGCCCGGCATCATGCGGCCGGAAAACTCGTCGATGATGACGACCTCGTCGTTCTTGACGATGTAGTCCTTGTCGCGCTGAAACAGCTTGTGGGCCTTCAAGGCTTGCTGGACGTGATGCACCAGCGTGGCGTTGGCGGCCTCGTAGAGCGAGCCCTCGACCAGGAGCCCCGCCTCGCCCAGCAGGGCTTCGATATGCTCGTTGCCGGCCTCGGTGAGGTTCGAGGAGCGCTGCTTCTCGTCGACGTCGTAATCGCCTTTGACGAGATGCGGGATCAGCTTGTCGATGCTGTTGTAGAGGTCGGACTTGTCGTCCGAGGGACCCGAGATGATGAGTGGCGTGCGGGCCTCGTCGACCAGGATCGAGTCGACCTCATCGACGATTGCATAGGCGTGACCCCGCTGGACCATGTGGTCCAGCTCGTATTTCATGTTGTCGCGGAGGTAATCGAAGCCATATTCGTTGTTGGTGCCGTAGGTGATGTCGGCCGCGTAGGCGGCCTTGCGCTCGCCATCGTCGAGCCCATGCACGATGACGCCGTAGCTCATCCCGAGGAAATTGTAGACCCGGCCCATCCATTCGGCGTCGCGGCGGGCCAGGTAATCGTTGACAGTGACGACGTGGACGCCCTTGCCGGCCAGCGCGTTGAGGTAGGTCGCCAACGTCGCCACCAGCGTCTTGCCTTCGCCCGTCCGCATCTCCGAGATGCCGCCCTCGTGCAGCACCATGCCGCCGATGAGCTGGACGTCGAAGTGGCGCTGCCCGAGCACCCGCTTGGCCGCTTCCCGCACCGTCGCGAAAGCGGGAACCAGGAGGTCGTCCAGCGGCTTACCCTCGGCGAGCTGCTCGCGGAACCGGACCGTGCGGGCCGTAAGCTCGGCGTCGCTGAGCATCGAGACTTCGGCTTCGAGCGCATTGATGGCCGCGACCTTGGGCGTATAGGTCTTCAATCGCCGCGCATTGGCCGTGCCGAAAATCTTCTTAGCGAGCGAGCCGAGCATCCGTGAGAAACCTTCTCTGGGCCGCGCGGCCCAGAGCGACGCGCGGCTGATCGTGCCTTCGATCCCGCTGTTTAGCACGAGGATGACGGCACTGCGCATGTAGGCCGGGCAAAACGACCATTCAACGGCGGTAGGCCGGCGAGGTCGGCCGGTCGATGGAGCTCGTCGTTGAGAAACTGGTGGCCATCGGGGTCCGTGACGGATAAGAGCCGCGTCGAACCCTGTCGGTGTTAGGGTCGAGCCGGACGGCTTCGCGCCGGCCGCGTGGTTGCCCGGGGTTGCTGAGACGCTATCTCACGTCCGATGCGGGACCTGCGGCTGAGGGGCCGTGCCGATCGGTGCGGGGTGCCGGGACAGGGACTTGTTCGAGGAAAGCCATCCATGCTGAAACGTAGACATGCGCCGATCCTGAGCCTGGCGGCCTCGGCCCTGATCGGCCTCGCGGCACTCTCGCCCGCATCCGCCAAGGTCCTCGCCACCGTGAACGGCTCCGACATCACGGACGAGGATGTCCGCACCGCCACCGAGGACCTCGGCCCGTCGATGCCGGCGCAGCTCCAGGGGCCGGCGCGTGAGGCCTATGTGGTCGATTACCTCATCGACCTGAAGCTGGCGGCCCAGCAGGCCACCAGGGACAAGCTCGGCGACTCGCCCGATTTCGCGCGCAAGATGGCCTATTTCCACGACAAGATCCTGATGGAGAACCTGCTCGGCTCCATCGCCAAGACCGCGATCACGCCGGACGCCGAAAAGAAGGTCTATGACGACGCCGCGAAGGCGCAGGCGCCCGAGACCGAGATCCACGCGCGGCACATTCTCGTGCCGACCGAGGAGGAGGCCAAGGCGGCGCTGGCGCGCGTCAAGAAAGGCGAGGACTTCGCCAAGGTGGCGGACGAGGTATCGAAGGACCCGGGTTCGCAGGGTGGCGACCTCGGCTGGTTCACCAAGGACAAGATGGTGCCGGAATTCGCGGCCGCGGCCTTCAAGATGGAGCCCGGCCAGGTGTCGGATCCGGTGAAGAGCGAGTTCGGTTGGCATGTCATCAAGGTCGAGGGCAAGCGCGAGAAGAGCTTCCCGCCCTTCGACCAGGTCAAGGAACAGGTGGCCCGCTATGTCGCCCAGAAGGCCCAGAGCGACGCGGTGATGAAGCTCCGCGAGGCCGCGAAGATCGACCGCGCGACCCCGCCGTCCTCGGCACCACCCGGCGTCAGCCCGGCACCGGGCGGCACCAGTCCCGCGCCGGCCGGCACCAGCCCGGCTCCGGCCGGAGAGGCGCCCAAGCCCTGATGCGCAGGCGGTGTCGGCGGACTCTGCCCGCTCTCCGCGACGCCTGATCGCGCGGGTCAGGTCTCGATCCACCTCCCGCTCGTTCTCGTGCAGGCGGGATCGTCTGGACGGAGCGACCGCAATCCGCAATCCCCGGTTGCGGACGATCCTGGGCGGCTTCTGCGACTCCCGCCCGTGCCTGCGCCAGCATGGACGGACCCCGGTTCGGCTAGGCCCTCAGGAACGCGTTCACCTTGGCCATGGTGTCGGCCGGGAAGGCGGCGTCCCAGTCGGTCGGCCAGGACGTCCGGGTGCCGGCGAGCCTCGCCGCGACATCGTCGGCCCGGTGGATCGCCAGCCTCAGGCCGTCGACGATGCCCTCCAGAGTCGGCTTGACCCCGATCAGGTTGGTCGAAATGGTCGAAAGAGCCTCGGCGGTCTTGTTGGCGAAGGTGTTGGTCACGGTGCAAAGGCCCGCCGACGCCATTTCGAGCGGTACCAGGCTCGGATGCGGCGTGAGCATGAGCGACAGCCCCACGTCGAAGCCCGGCAGCATGGCGGCGTAGTCCTCGAGGCTGGTCTTCGGCCTCATCTGGAGGAAGATGCCCGGTGCGAGTTCCAGCCGGTCATGGACGCCGATCGAGCCGATGCCATGTGCCGTCCACCCTGCCGCCACGATGTCGGGATCCGCGAACAAGGACACCAGCGCCGCGATCCCCATCTCGAACATGTTGCGGGCCGCGTGATCCTCCGGCCGCGCATAGAACAGGATCCGGCGGCTGTGCCGCTCCAGCATGGCGCGATCCGGTGCGAACCGCTGGATGGCGTTGCTGAAGACCGCCGCGTTTGCTTGTCCGCCCGGCGTCTCGAACAGGCCGATGCGGTTGTCGCGGAAATAGTCACGCAGGAGGGCGGTCGAGAAAAGCCCGAAATGAGGGAAGTCGTAGGCCTGGCGCAGCAGCGCCGTGCTGGTGTTCATGGCCCCGAAGAAAGGCTCGTAATCCTGGATGAGGAACAGGAAGCGCTCCCGACCCAGCGCCGCCACGGCCCTGTGGGCCACATGGGCGCTCCAGCCGCTGGTCGCCACGAAGCCGTCCTCCGGGCTGACGTCGAGCGGCAGCGATCGTTGGTAGCGATAGGCCATCTCGACCTCCTCGAAGAGGTGGCCCAGCCCGGGGTAGCGGGCGATCTTGTCGCGCCAAGTCACGAGTTGCACGTCGGTCTCGTCGAGCAAGACGATCCGGATGGCGTGACCGTCCCGGCGCAACCTCAGTGCTAGGTTGAACATGCCGATGTAACCCCCGAACAAGAGGTCGAAATTAATCGTCGCGAGCAGCAGATTGACGCGACGCGGCTGGCCAGACGAAATCTTCAGCGTGAGCGGCGAGACGTTGTGGAAGATCCACCCCACGTGACCGAACCGCATGGCCGGGACATCGCGACCGCCACGGTTCGGCGCGAAATCGATCGCGTCGGGGCTGCGGCTTCCGGCCATGAGATTGCGCACCCCATTGCCGTAGCGCTGCTGTCTGATCTTCCGCGCCTGGGATCGGCGCAGGGCCTTGTACGCGGCCTGGCGAGCCCTCGAGATGAGTACGGCCCGCAGGAAATGGCCTTCGTGGTTGAGTGTCGGCCGGTTCTCGACGGAGGCCAGCAGCCGCTCGCGCAGCGCAGGCCCGACATTCGACAGCCTCGTCAGGCGTTCGAGCACCCGCCGGGCAGAAGGCCGCATCGCGGGATGGCGGGCCAGCAGCACGTGGGCCAGCACCATCTTCTGCGCCACCAATGACTGCCGGTCCTCGGTGGCCCGCATCAGGATGGCGCGGATCGTGTGGCCGAGCGGCCCGCGATCCCGCAATGTACGGAGGATCGTGCGGCCGGCTTCCGCGAAGCCGGGAGCGTCGGCGTCGCGCTTGTGCCCGATCACGTTCTCGCCGTGCTGGACGTAATCGTGGAGCGGCCGGTCGATGTAGCGGATCGTGCCCGCAGCCAGCGCGTTCAGCGCGATCCAGTGGTCGTGGTAGGCTGCGCCGAGCCGTTCGGGAAAGGGCAGGATCTGCCGAAGCAGGGAGGCCCTGAACAGGCTTGCGGCGCCCACCACGGTGTTGGCAGCCAGGAGGCTCGGGAGTGACGTGAAATTGTTGCGGCGCGTCGTCCAGAACGTGTCCGACCGCCCCGCGCCGTCCCGGTCCACGATGCGGACGTCGCTGAACGCGAGTTGCGCATCTTCGCCGAGGGACGCCGCCAGCGTCGCGATCTTGTCGGGGTACCAGCGGTCGTCCTGGTCACTCAACGCCACGAGATCCGCATCTGCCGGGCACAGCCTGAGAGCGCGCTCGAAATTGGCATAGAAGCCCAGCCGCTCGCCGCTTCGCGATAGGATGAATCGCGGATCGTCGAGCATGAGCCGCATGCGTTCCACGATGTAATCGGGCGAACGATCGTCGGAGACGATGCAGATCCAGTTGGCATGGGTTTGCGCCTTGATGGAGGTGACCTGTGCGGCGAAGAGCCCAAGCGGGGGCTGGTGGGTTGCCATGCAGATGGCGACGCGGGGGCCCTCGGCCGGCCAGGACACGTTCGTCGGCATCGCGCCGTCGCCCGGCAGCAGTTTCAGTGTCGCGAGAGCCTGCTCCAGCACATCGCCGTTCGCCGTGACGAGCCGGAGCCGCACGGTGGGCTCTGCGGTCACCGCTACCGGGGGCAGTGGAACAACGACTTCGAAGCCGCTGAGGAACGCATGTCCCTCCGGGTCGCGTGCGGTTTCTGCCTCGAGGATATCGGGCCGTGGCTGAGAGTGCTCCGTGATCCGATGCGACGCGTCGCCGACCAGGAGATCCAGGAAGCGAGTGCGGCCGCGCGACGCGTAGCACCACCCCTTCAGGAACAGGGCCGTCCCGAGACCGGTGTGGACGGAAGCGGGAAGGTTCTCGACCGCGCCGCGCATGTGCGTCGTAACGGTCGCGTCCTGCGCCTCGGCCCGGTCGAGGAAGTGCGAAAGTGGGTCTTGCCCATCTCTCCCCGCGTCCGGGAAGAGGTCGAGATAACGCCGGGTTTTGAAGTCGGGGCTCGGATCGCGGAGCGCGGCGGAGCCGTGCAGCAGGTACTCCTCGGCCGGACCATAGCGCCCACCGCCGACGTTCGAGTGAGTGCGCCCGTACCAGCGCGACGCGATCAGGCCGGCCTCGACGAGGCGCCTCGCCTGCCGACGCAGGACGCGGCGGCCCCGGCGCCGTTCGGGATGCAGCAGGTCGACCCAGTTCTCGGGGTGCCCGATCAGGCGGAACAGCAGCCGGCCGAGAGGATGGCGGCCCAGTGCTCCGATCGGAATCCCGGAAGCATGTTCCTGCCGCGTCCGCTCGTCTCCGATGTTGGATTCGTCCATCGTGTCTCGATCACGCTCCCGCCTGCGCCCCGTCGGTGGCGCCGAGCCTCGCGTGGCAGAGAACCGAGGAGCCTCAGGCCGTCAAGCGAAGGAAAACCGCTTGTGGCCCTGGTAGCTGATCAGCACCGGGCTCAGAACGCCTACGATATGGGCGATGGTGTCGGAATGCCAGACGAAGCCGACGCTCGGAAACAATAGCCTCGCCAGGAGGATGCTCACGCCCAGAACCTGCACGAGCGCGGCGAGGTTGACGAGGGCGAAACGCCCATATTCGACGTGGACGCTGCGCCCCGAGCTTGCGAAGACGAACATCCTGACCAGGAAGAAAGCCGTGGTCATCCCGACCAGGAAGGCTGCCGCCACCGCGGCCTCGTAGGGCATGACGAGACCGAAGACGATGCGGCTCAAGATGTTGACCACGGCCGCAGCGACGCCGGTCAGTAGGAAAGCGCAGAACCGTTGCGCTTCGGGGCGAACAAGCCAGGTAGCCACAACCTTGGCGTTCATGAAGCCTCCTGCTTGGTGGCGACGATCGAGCATGGTGCTGCGCAAATCTTAACGGATCGTCGGGACTTGGCCCGAGTTCCGCGCGGCGTCCTCAAATCATGTTCGGCCCGCTCCGGCAAGACCCGAGCCGATCTCGCCCTCGCGCGCTGCGGTCCGGTCTTCGCTGGCCGAACG
>JAABUM010005387.1_pt1 | contig 13490 bp, 13 predicted proteins | sample 5559161 | NCBI WGS metagenome assembly JAABUM01 (sample SAMN10711868, study PRJNA513369) | rock metagenome | isolation source: Antarctica rocks | place: Antarctica: Victoria Land, Siegfried Peak nord | reverse complement strand
TTTTCTGCGCCTTTTCGGCGCGGGTCAGTAGCAATTTGTCGCGGTGGCGAAATGGCAGACGCGCCAGCTTGAGGGGCTGGTGCCCGCAAGGGCGTGGAAGTTCGAGTCTTCTCCGCGACATTCTTGGAAAACCGTGCAACACGTGTTGCGCGGTTTTTGTTTATCTTCAAGTTATGGCTTTTGCAGTGGGAGCGATTCTGTCTGTGCTACTTGTCAGCGCGACATACCTCAAGGACAAGCGGCTTAGCTTAACTACATCATTCGTTTATTTGATAATCGCCAGCCTGTTGAGCGTCCTTCTCTCTTCTACTATCAACAAGTGCCACCTCGTCTCAAGTCGAAAACTTCAGCCAAGAAACGATAAATCGAAACGTGGCCTCAAGTTCAAACGTGCCATCTGTCATGATTTCCTTAACCGCGCACAAACCCGCCGATGAACCTTCGATTTATGAACTGGCGGGCGGACGAGAACCGCTTTTGCGCATGGTCGCGCGCTTTTACAAGGGCGTCGAGAGCGATCCGGTTTTGCGGCCTCTTTATCCCGAAGATTTGAGTGACAGCGAGTGGTGGACGGCGCTGTTCATCATTCAATATTGCGGCGGGCCGTCCGACTACTCGAATACGCGCGGGCATCCGCGTTTGCGGATGCGGCATTATCCCTTTGCCATCGGGCAAAAGGAGCGTGACGCGTGGGTTCATCATATGACGCGCGCCCTCGAAGAGGAAATCGAAGACGCGACGGCGAAGAAGTTTTTGCTCGATTACTTCGAGCGCACGGCCACGTTTTTGATGAATCGCAGCGAAGTCGAGAACTCGTAAAGGAAAAAGGCGCAACAGACACGGTGTTGCGCCTTTTTAAGTTGAGAGCCGGGTTACGCTGTGGGCGCGCTGGGGCGATCCGGCGTTCCTTTGGGTTGCAAGATGACGCCGGTGGCGCTGGTTCCGGTGAGTGTGGGCAACCTCACGCTGGCAACGGCCATCTGGCGGGACACGCTGGCGCTCAGGGTATAGGTGCCTTCTCCTAAGTTCGGGATGGTGAAGCGGCCTCCATCACCGGAAACGGCGACCGGCACGGCTTCGCCGTTGAGCAAAACCGGAACGCCGACCATGTTGCGGCCCTGCGAGTTGCGCACGATTCCACTGATGGAATAGCGCGCCGATCCGACCGCAGTTGCCTGCAAATCCACGGGGCTACTGCCGCCAGCGGTGCCGACGAACTTGACCGACTTCTGGGTGAACGTGTAGCCCGTCTGCGAGCCGTTGATTTTGTAATCGCCGGCTTTGATGCCCGTGATAACGTAGCCGCCGTTCACGTTCGTCGTGGTTTTGAGGCCGTTGGACAGCGTGACGGTCGCGCCCGCCAGAGCTTTGTCCGTCCCGTTGTCGTTAAAGGTCACCGTTCCGCTCAGGGTGAACGAAGGTTCGGGCTTGGAAGTGGGTGTGGGCGTGGCGCGACGCGTCAAGGGGCCGAGCAAATCGATGGCACGTCCGATGTCGAGGCGTCCACCGCTCACGCTTAGGCCCCTAAGTTGGGGCGCCTTGAACGAAGAACGGAGCAACAGTTCCTTCATCGCCAGCGCCGACAAATCGGGGCGCACCGACCAGATGAGCGCGGCGGCGCCGGTCACAACGGGCGTGGCCATCGAAGTGCCGCTCAGGTATTGAGTGGTGCCGTTACCGCCCAGCGACAAAACTTCAACGCCGGGCGCGTGGATGCTGACCGTTTTCAGGCCGCGATTGGAAAAGGACGCAGGCGCATCGTCTTTGTCGCTTGCGCCGACGGTGACGATGGAATTGAAAGGGTAGCCGGAAGGATAATGGACGCGCGTGTCGTTGTCGGTGCCTGCATTACCCGCCGAGCAAAAGTTGAGAACTCCGGCTTGATCGAGCTTTTTGAAAGCATCGTTTTCTGCTTGCGAAAAGGAATCTGTGCCGTAGCCGCCAAAAGAGCTGCTGGTGGCGCGCACGTTCACACCTTTGGCTTTGAGTCCGAGGATGTAGTCGATGCCTGCCACGATGGTCGTTTCGTCGCCTCCCATTGGGCCGAGCACCTTGACCGGAACGATTCTCACGTTCCAGTTGACGCCCGACACTTGAATGCCGTTGTTGCCACGCGCGCCGATGATGCCCGCCACGTGTGTGCCATGAAAGCTGGAATCGTCGTCTTCAGGCGGCTTGCCGGGCGCGAGGGCGTTAAAGCCGAAGGTGCCATCGGGGTTTTTATACAGATTGTCGGCGAGGTCGGGATGCGAAAGCCCAGCGCCCGAATCCATCACAGCGACGATCACATCACGCGAGCCGGTGGTGCGATCCCACGCGGAGGGCGCGTTGATTCTGGGAAGCCAATACTGCGAACCGTAAAGCGGATCGTTGGGCGCGCGCTCGGCGTAACGCGGATGGATTGACTCGACATTGCCCGCGCCGAAAGCCTTTTCCAGCTTTTGCAAAGCCGTCGCTTTGGAATTGGCGGGAATGGCAATGACACTCCAGCCGACCTGACTGAAGGTGCGCCCGACATAAGAGCCGGGCACGACGGTTTGCAATTCGCCCTGCAAGCGCGCACGCGCGGTGCGCGTGGCCGTGAGAGAACTGGTGCTGGTGCCCGGAGCGAGCACTTGCGGCACAAAGGCTTCGGTGCGCACCATCAGCTTGAAAACCGGCGCCTCGCCTGCGCGGGCCGCGTGCGGGAGAACGCCCAAAACCGTTGCCGTAAGCAGTGCCCCACAAGCGCGACGCGCTCGCGATGAGAAATTGAAACTCATGGATATGTGAAAGAAAGCGCCAATTTGACAGGTGGCTGCAACACAAGTTCCACTTGAACATCCACAACTTGTGCCTTCCCGTTGGCGCCCGACAGCAAACATTTTAAAATAAAGAAAGTTGTGATGCGAATTCCCGCGCGCCCTCTCGTTCTCCTGAACTTTGAAGCTTGACGACGTTTGTGCGCCCGCACCCGTCGTTTTTGCGGCGGGTTTTTTTGTGTTTCCCTTCGATTATGTCACCCATTTTTCTCTACGACACGGCGCTGCGCGACGGCGCGCAAGCCGAAGGCGTTTCTTTATCCGTGCCCGACAAACTGCGCATTGCGCGCAAATTGGACGAGTTCGGCATCCACTTCATCGAAGGCGGCTGGCCCGGTTCCAATCCCAAAGATGAAGAATTCTTCACCCTCGCCGCGCGCGAATCGTGGCGCGAGGCGCAGTTGTGCGCCTTTTCCATGACACGCCGCGCCGGAATCCAAGCCAAAGACGACCCGAACTTGCAAACCATCGTCGCGGCCAAAACGCCCGTCGTGACGCTGGTTGGCAAAACGTGGGATTTTCATGTCGAACACGCGCTTCGCGTGTCGCTCGATGAAAATTTGAAGATGATCGAAGAATCCATCGCGTGGGTCAAGTCGCAGGGACGGCGCGTGTTTTTCGACGCCGAACACTTTTTCGACGGCCTCAAAGCCAACCGCGAATATGCCCTCAAAGTCCTCGAAGCGGCGGCCAGCGGCGGCGCCGAATTTCTGGTTTTGTGCGACACCAACGGCGGCACTTTGCCCGACTTCGTGCGCGACGCCACGCGCGACGTGTTAGGAATCGGCCCTGCGATTGGCATCCACACGCACAACGACTGCGAACTCGGCGTAGCCAACGCCCTCGCCTCGGTCGAGGCGGGCGCAACGCAAGTTCAAGGCGTGGTGAACGGCTTTGGCGAGCGCTGCGGCAACTGCAACCTCGTGTCGGTGATCGGCAATTTGCAACTGAAGATGAACCGCGAAGTCGTGTCGGCGGGGCAACTCAAAGGCTTGAGCGCGCTGTCACATTTCGTCGCCGAAGTGACCAATCTGGCGCCCAACGAACGCCAACCCTTCGTTGGTCGCACCTGCTTCGCGCACAAAGGCGGAATGCACGTGGACGCCGTTCAAAAAGCGGGCGGTCGCGCTTATGAACACATCGACCCAACATTAGTTGGCAACGAGCGGCGCATCTTGGTTTCGGAATATTCCGGCACTTCCAACGTGCGCGAAGTGGCGAGCGAAATGGGCGTTGAACTGCCCAAAGGAAGTCCCGAAGCCGCCACGATTTTGCGAGAAGTCAAGCGCCTGGAATCGCAGGGCTTTGAGTTCGAGTCGGCGGATGCCTCGTTCGCCCTGCTCGTTCGCCGGGCACTTGGCCGCGAACAACCGCTTTTCGAGCTACTCGGCGTTCGCGTCATCAACGAACTACGCCCCGGACTCGATGAGTGGATCACCGAAGCGACGCTCAAACTGCGCGTCGGCGATTCAGTTGAGCACACCGTCGCCGAAGGGGACGGCCCGGTTCACGCGCTCGACAACGCGCTCCGTTTGGCGCTGCGAAAAGCGTTTCCGCGTCTCGACGGCATCCGTTTGACCGACTTCAAAGTCCGCGTCGTCAATACCGGCGAAGGCACTGCCGCCAGAGTGCGCGTGTTGATCGAATCGGCGGATGAAGAAAAGTCGTGGTCAACGGTTGGCGTTTCGACGAACGTGATCGAGGCGAGTTGGCAGGCGCTAACGGAAGCGGTGTCGTATGGTTTGAGCCGGGAAAAATGAGGAGAAGAGGAGCGTTGGAGAAGAACCACTTCCTTCTCCAACGCTCCTCTTCTCACTTCGCCGCCAGAAACACCATCGTCAAATCGTCTGATTGCGGCGCGTCGCCGACGTGCAAATGCACGGCGTCTTCAAGGTGTTTCATGCTTTGCAACTCCTGTCCGATGCGCGTGTCGCAGTGCATTCCGCCAGCGATGGGCGCGCCGTTCAGGGCGTCGCCGTTCATGTAGAGCGGGTCGTCTTCTTCGCCCAAGGTTTCGAGAATGCGCTCCATGCCGAACTCTTCGCCTTTGGAATTCATCGCTTCGGTCAGCCCATCGGTGAACAGCAAAACGCGGTCGCCGGGCTGCAATTCGATGGTTTCGACTTCGAGCAAATCGAAGAAATCCGGCGCACCGACGACACCTAAAGCAAAGCCATCGGGCGACAGGATGTCTATGTTACGAGTGCGTTCGCGGTGCGCGACCAGAAGCGGTTCGTGCCCGGCGCGGCCCCACGTGAAGCGCTTGCTCGACACTTCCAAAATGCCGTAAACGCAGGTCACGAACATTCCCGAACGCAAATCGCCGGTGATGAAGGAGTTGACGCGCGCGAGCACGTCGCGCACGTCGGTGTTGCCCGGCGCCTGAGCGCGAAAGGCCGAACGGATCATCGACACAACCAACGCCGCCGGAACGCCTTTGCCCGACACATCGGCGACTAAAATTCCGAGATGATCGTCGTCCACCCAGAAAAAGTCGTAGTAATCGCCGCCCACTTCGGTTGCACTTGTGCCGTGCGCCGAAATTTCAAAACCGGGCACATCGGGGCAGGAATCGGGCAGGAATTGTTGCTGGATGTCGCGCGCGATTTGAAGGTCACGGCGGATGCGCTCTTGTTCGGCGACCTCGACGGTGAGCATCGCGTTGTTCACGCTCAGCGACGCTTGATCGGCCAAGGCTTGCAAGAGCGATTGGTCGTCTTCGCCGAACGAACTGCGCTGTTTGTTGAGCACGGCTAAGACGCCGAGCGTTTCGTCGCGCACTTTGAGCGGCACGGCGACGAGCGAGCGGTTGCGCATATATTCGGTCGTCGTGCCCAGCATCACGCCTGAGGCGCGCACGTCTTCGATGAGTTGGCCTTGGCCGCTTTTGGCGATTTCGCCGATGACGCCTTCGCCCAGCGCGAAGGTTTGTTCGCGCATTTGAACTTCGAGTTCTTCCGTTCGCCGCGCCGATTTGCCGGCTTCACATTGCACGTAAAGCGGCGGGAAAAAGTTGAGCACCACGCGCGGCACCAGCCGCTTCGTGAGAGGCTCGTAAAGGTAAATCGCGCCGGAAGAGGCTTCGGTGGTTTCGAGCGCCGATTCGAGGATGATGCCTAAAACTTGATCGACTTCGACATCGGTGGTGAAGGCGCCGCCGAGCCGCTTGAGAAAGGTGAAAATGACGCTGCGCTCGCGGCCCAGTCGGTGACGCGACATTTCCATCGTCTCGTAATCGTTGAGCGTCGAGCGCGCAAAAGCCGACGCCAAAATCGAAAACGCGATGAAGTGACCCACTGGATAAGCCGCGGGGTTGTGCACGATGTCGCCCACCGTTGGAAACAACGCCCACGCGCCAAACGAGAGCGTCGCCGTCCAAAATGGCAACACCAAAACGCCCATCGGCGCCTGTTCTTTGGCCCGCGCGCGAAGCGTGAAAAAGAGCAACCCGCCCAGCGCAAGGCGAGTAAGAGCAGTCGCCCACTCAACGGGGCCGCTCCCCTGCGAGTCGTTGAGCACCCCGACTTCAAAAGCCAAAGTTAAAACGGCCCACGTGCCCGCCGTGAGCACCAGCAAAACCAGCAAAAGCGAAGAGATGTCGCGGCCTCTGGGTTTCCAATCGAGGAGCAACGCGTAAAGGAAAAGCGCCAGCGAAAGCGATTCCAAAAAGCCCAGCCAAGGCGACAGGGCGATGCCCATCGGCGTGTTGGACGCTCCGCCCCACCACGCATTCCAGCCTTCAGGTGAAGCGAGGCTCGCCGCAGAAAAGACCGCTAAAAAGTGGCGCACGCACAGCGTGCCAAAAGCCCACAACAGGCGCGTGTATTGAATGCGATGACGGCGCGCGGCGGAAAAATATTCTTGTCCGGGCCGCTCTTCGTTGAAGAAAAGATACAGGTATTCGCGGCGCCGTGCCGCGTTCCACTCGAAAAAAACGAACAACAACCCGCCAGTGCAAAACAGCAGGTTGAGAACGCTCAAGGCGAATGTGGATATCGAAGCCATAACCTTGCCCTGCCCGCTTCCGAACGCGGGGCAGACGCGTTTGGAAGTTCTCGTCGAAGAAAAACCCAGCGAAAAAACTCGCTTTATTGCGACAAGCGAACCTTCTTCTTGTGGCGCGCGAGTCGAATTCACCCTGACCCTTTGCCATTTTAACAAGCCCGCAACCTCTTGCCTTGGCCCATTTTCTTCTCAACCACAATTCACAATCGTTGCCATAACAAATGCAATCGGTCGGACAATCCCAAAACCGCGATAGTGAACGCCGTGAGCAACGAAGCGACGGCAAATCCGCCCACGCCTTGCCAGATCGAGTGCCGCCCGCGCCGCAGTCTCGCCCAGATCAAAAGCGGAATCAGCCACAAAAACGCATACGGCGGAATGGCGGGATGCAAAATCGTGGCGCCCACCACCGTCGCCGACAAAACCGAAACGTGAACCGAAATCTTGGTGAAGTGGGTGATGATCAAAATCGCCAATCCGTTGACCGCTTGAACGACGGACAGCCCCCACACCGACGGTTGCGCGCCGAGCCGGCACAACACATAAGCCCCGATGAACCCGCCGACGATGGCGATGACGAAGGGCACGCCGCGCTGCTGCCGCTCCATGACGTGAACGTCGGTGATAAAGCCGCGCCACACGCCGATCAAGATGTAAACGAGGGGCAAACCCGTTGAAAAGAACAGCGAAATCCCGGCCCACAGCCAGAACTCGCGCGGCGAACGGAGGTAGATGATGCCGATGGTTCCGACTGGAATCACGATGTAAGGGCTGAGCAGCGCCGACAGAAAAAAGGCGAGGGCATCGGCTGGCCCGCGCGGGCGCGGGAAGCTTTCTTCGCCTTGCGCAATCCCGCCATGAGGCGGCGAGGAAGAAACGGAATCGCTCATGGAAGTGGAAGGCAAATCAAAGACACTCGCTGAAAGAGAACGCGCCTCTTTTTTTCGCGCCGCCTCCAAGTCGTCCACTTGGGCAATGGAACATCGAAAGCGAACCGCAAAAAATCGCGCGCAGTGTAGCCATGAGATCGCCGAAACGAGAAGAGCCGCGCCCGCAACCGGTTCACCTTCCAAAGGTTATTTTTTCGCCTCACCAACTTTAGGAGCCAGACTTCTCTTTATGAACTCCTTCACACATGACGCCCACACCCGCATGGTTGCCCTCATTGGCGATCCGGTTTCGCACTCCGTTTCGCCACGCGCCCAAACCTTCGCCCTGTCTCGCGCCGGCGCGAACGCCGTTTGCCTCGCGTTTCGTGTTGAGCCGCAACGATTGCAAAGCGCCATCGTTGGTGCGCGCGAATTGGGCGCGGCAGGCCTCATGGTCACGATTCCTCATAAAGAAGCCGTGCTCTCATTCTGCGACGAACTCCACCCTTCCGCTCGCTTAGTCGGCGCCGCGAACCTGCTCGAATTTCGGCCCGACGGAACAACGTGCGCTCATTCGAGTGATGGCTGGGCCGCTCTGGAAAGTTTGAAATCGCGTGGCGTGAACGTCGAGCAAAAACGCGTGGCGATTCTGGGCGGCGGCGGCTCGGCGCGTTCGCTCGCTTTAACTTTCGCCGACGCGGGCGCAAGTTCAGTCACGCTTTGGAATCGAACCGTTGAACGCGCGCAAATCATCGCCGACGAAGTGCGCTCTCGTCTGGGCGTTCACGCCGAAGCGCGCGCGCTACCGGTTGCTGATGCGCAAGATGCCGACATCATCATCAACACGACGAGCATCGGTATGACGCCCGACACCGGTTCGACTCCGCTCGATTCAGCTTTGATCGAAGCGCGCCACCTCGTGTTCGACATCGTTTACAACCCGCTCGAAACGCGTTTATTGCGCGAAGCCAAAGAGCGCGGCGCGCCAACGGTGGACGGTCTCGATATGGTTTTGTGGACGAACGTGTATGCGGCGCGCGTGTGTCTGGGCGTTGAGATTTCGATTGACGATTTGCGAGAGGAAGCACGGCGAGCGTTGGGAGAAAGCAAGTGAGGTCACTTCCTCATCCAAAAGCAACTCGCCCTCCTTTTTCTGTCAACGTGATTGTCCACTGCGACATCATTTGTAGATTGACAAACAAAGTTTCGCCGGCAAACGCGGCCTTAAGTTCGGAAATAGAAACTGGATGAATTGAACCGTTCTTCCAAACTTGGATCAACCCATCAGCGACTTGACCCAGAATTGTGGCTTTGAGATGCGTGGCATCGCCTCGATAAACCATCAGCGCGAACGCCAAATCGTGTCGGCTATCAGCGAGTTGTTCAAGCAGTTCAAGTTCCCTGTCTTTCTTCCGGCACGTTCGCCGTCAACTTCTGTCCCGTCGGGCAAATGTCGAGCAACACGCACTTTTCGCATTTGGGCGAATGGTGATGACACACGCGCTGGCCGTGCAGCATCAAAATCTCGTGGTTGTCATACACCTGCTGAGCGTTCCAATCGCCTGGAAGCATCGCTTCCAAAACCGCGTGCGACGGCCCAACCGACAAACTCGCGGGAATCAAAGCCAGTCTTTGCGCGACACGATGATGATGCGAATCAACCGGCAAAGCGCGCATTCGCAAACTTGAAAACGAAAGCGTTGCGGCACTCGTTTTCGGCCCGACTCCCGGCAGCGATTCGAGCCACGCGCGCGCTTCGGCCACGCTCATCTCGCCCAAAAAGTCGAGCGAGAAGCCACCAGTTTTTTCTTTAACCTCGCGCAAGACCGCTTGGACGCGCGGGGCTTTTTGTTCGGGCCACGTCGCGGGAGCGATGGCTTCTTCGATTTGTTCGACGGGCGCGTCGAGGGCGTCCTGCCAGTCGGAGAATTTGGCGCGCAACTGTTTCCACGCGCGGCTCGAATCGGCGTTTTTGGTGCGGTGCGACAGCAAAGATGAGATCAGTTCGTCCATCGGATCGAGCGTGTGAAAATAGGCGATTGGACATTCATACTCGGCGCACAAACGCGCGTGGACTTCGAGCATCTTTTCCCGAAGTCGCGCGGCTTTGTCTTGAGGCGCAGGTTTTTTGGGCGCTGGCGAATCGGTGAATTCCTCGAACAGCGAGGGCGTGGACATGAGCGCGCAAAAAAGCAGTTTGCGCGCCCGAAAAACGGTTGCCTTTGGGGACAAGAACGCGTTGGTGAGCCAGTGCCTTTGTCAGAGTGAGGTGGGACAAATCCGCGCCGCGCTGTATTTTTCCTATCATCCGGGCCGCGCCCGGCTCTACGATGCGCTCGACGGGCGTGCCCTGCCAGACGGTCGCGTCACACTGCGCCCATGACTTCGCCTCAAGAACAAGAGCGTATCGAACGTTTCATCGCCGCTTATCCTTACACGGCGAAAAGTGACGCTCAAGCCAACTCGTTCTTCAACAACTTCATAGACCCTGCACAATACGCATGGAGCGACGAAAAATGATACGCACCTTCCGGTTTCTCGCCTTTTTGCTTGTGAGTCAAGCGTTTTCTGTGAGCCTCGCACAGGCTCAGTTCCAGACAGATTATTCGTCCTATCCAACCTGCGCGCGGCCTCAGCGGCAGTCGCTTCTCATGGAAGAAAGATACGGAATTTGGTTGGTAGAAGCTCAAAGCGTTGATAACGCCCAAGGCTATTCGGTCGTCAGCATCACCCACAACTACACCGGCCCTGATGGAGTTATCGGACAACGTTTCGTCCCTTCAGGCCGATTCTATACTGGGTCTCCCCCTTTCCCTTGATGGTGCTCGGCTCCAAGGGCGTCTTTGTGATCAGATGGGACGAAAGAAGGAAGAGATTTACCGATGGGTCTGATGCTTACGGCTATGAGTTCCCCGCTGTTGAAAAATACCAGCTAAAACCGGGTGAAGTCCTCGCTCCCGACTTTCCTCCCTACCCGGAAGCTTTGGCTTATGCGCGTTCGGTTGAACGGGCAGCCAAAGCGCCTCGTGCTGAGCAGATTTCCTTGCTGGAAATGTATGCCAAGGATTCCGTGACATCCCCAACCCGAAGCGTCTGGGCAATTGCAACCCTCGCTGGAAGCGGTGTGGAAAGTGCTCATAGATTTCTCTTCGACCTGGCGAAGAATCTAAAAATTTCCACCTTTGGTCAACTTGCACTCGATGAACAACTCCAAACGTTGGACAAGAGTGGCCAGGTCACCTGGAGCCGCACCCCAGCACGCCTCGCTCTCTGGCAACGCCTTGTGACTTCGCCACAAAGCGAAGTGGAAGCTGTTTCTATCGCAAACGACTTGTTACACATTGCGTCGGAGGAAAGCCGTGAGCGAGAACAGGTCCAACGCGCCAACAGGACTTACACTCTGGCCCTGAGCGGGCCACAGTTGTTCCAATGGTTACGTTTGGCAGCGGATAACCCCAAGTGGACGCCGTTTTCACGCTCTTTTGCCATCCGCAACGTCGGGGAACTCTATAAACTTGGAAACGATTACAGCTTCGAGCTGATTCCTCGATCCACAACTTGGATGTATCTCTTGCCTCTGCTCCAGTCGCACCCCGATTTCAACGAGTCGAAGCCTTCTTCTGCCGAATCACGTGAACTCAGCGCTAAATTGGCCCAGGGCGCTTTGGCAACCATGGGAAACCTGCGGCCTTTCACTCCAACTGAAGAGGCCACGCTCCGCGCTTTGCAAGCCAAAGCCAAAGCCGCTCGCTTGAAGCGAATTTTCGATTTGGTTTTTGACAAGCAAGGATGAACTGTCTTTGCTTAGGCATCGGTCATGGTTTTAACCAATGAGTAGAACTTTGGGGTTTTAGAGTAGACCTACTCTTTGGCGCTTTATCAAGTCAAGCTGGGGAGATGCTTGGCGGACTTCACGAACCACAAGGGCCAGCATTGAACCGCGCTTTGTCTTCTCCCAGCGCACTGGAAGATTTGATGGAACACGGTGGAGATGATCTGTTCTCTGAATTAGTGGCAACACTGCTTCCTGCGTTGTTGAACTCAACGATGGATCCTGGCACCGATGGAGATCCGCTGTTAGAAGACCCATTACTTCCGAGAGGCAATTCCTGAGATGAGAACAATCATTTGCGGGCGGGACTACGCCATTATTTGTTCGTTCTTTCTGGGCCTATCTATCTGGATAGGTTATCCAGGGTATGTGAACAACTACTACTTGTATCAGTTCAAGGGAACCTACGCCAAAACTCAAGGAACAATACAATCATTCTCGATCGGTCATATAGGAGCAGCGAGGTCAGATGCAATGCATTTGGGAATATCTGTTACCTACAATGCCAACGGAGAAAAGTATGAATGCCGAAAGTTGACCTGGGGTGCATTTTCTCCGGGAAGTATGGAATCATACTCATACTTTGGTGTTCTATATAAAAATCACACTCCTGTAGATGTGCATTATGACCCACAATACCCACAGAATTCTGTTCTACTTCCTCAGGTTAATGGAGACGACTACGCTTATCAGATAGGGATAGGCTTCTTCATCGTTTTTCTTTTGCTTGTCCTCATCTACCCGATGAAAGATTTTCGGAGAAGCTTTATGCGGTTTTGAAAAGTGAAACTTCGAGCGCCGAGTTCACAGGCAGACCATCAAGATGACCTCAAGATGTGCCCTGTTCCAGCAGAAGCGCCCACAGCGTCAGCGAAACCGGAGATTCCGGCACAGCGAGCCTGTCCCACAAAAACGCCGCGGTCACGCTCTTGACCCGTTCGAGCAGTTCCTGTTGGATCCGGGGCGTAAACGCGAGAAATGTTCTTTGGTTCGGCGGTTCGCTTCGATCTCAGCCCGTTCTTTGGTCGGGTGCGCATCTTCAACCGATGCCACAGAAGTAGACCCTAAGTAGACATCTCCCTCACCTTCTTCTTTCTCGTCAGGATAGAGCCATTTTTGAATTTGCTGGACTGCTTCGCGCAAGGCCCAAAGGGTTCATATAGCCACTTCGACGCTCCTCTTCCCATCGAAGAGGAGCGTTTGTGTTGCCTAATGCCTCTAATGCGCTCGACGATTGGCTGCAAAGCCATCTCGACCAACCGAACTCGTTTCGCTCGGCGGTTGATTTTTACGCCAAACGCCACCCGTTCTGGCGCGACGCCGAAGCCTTGCGCCTCTTCGCCGCGCTACGCAACTTCCTCATCCACGAAAAAACCCGCGCCTTCGATTATCCATGCGTGCCAAGCGAAAACGCTGTCGAAGAAATCGAAGCGATCCGCGAACGCGCGCTTCATCCCCTGACGATTGGCCAAAAAATCGGGCGCGAAGTGTGGATTTTGCACCCGGATGACACGTTGCAAAGCGCACTCAAGATGATGCACGAACGCGACGTTTCACGCTTCCCCATTTATGAGGACAACCGTTTCTGCGGCGTGTTAGGCGAGCGCGAAGTCGCGCGATTCTTAGCTGGTTGCGTTGCAAATGGCGAAGAGTTTTCGCCGCAAACGCCAATCGTTGCCGCGCTGCAGCGCGAACCGAAGCGCCAAACCTTTCGCTTCGCGTCGCCCGAAACGAGCGTGGCTCAGGCCGCGTTTTGGTTCGGCGAAAACATCTTTCTCGAGGCGATTTTGATTGCGCCGCGCGAAAGCGCCAGACCAAGCGGCATCGTGACGCGCGGCGATGTCGTGGGATGGAACGAATAAAGAATCCCCGCCGCGAGCGGCGGTGTATTTTAAGGAGTGTAACTTTGTTGTCAAGGGCGGAAGTTGGGCAGCGCCTGCGCTTGTCGGTGCAGTTGTTGATACGTTTTGGGACAGGTCTCTT
>JAABUM010005386.1_pt1 | contig 13496 bp, 12 predicted proteins | sample 5559161 | NCBI WGS metagenome assembly JAABUM01 (sample SAMN10711868, study PRJNA513369) | rock metagenome | isolation source: Antarctica rocks | place: Antarctica: Victoria Land, Siegfried Peak nord | reverse complement strand
CGACGCTCGAGGACCCCCGGCCGGTGCTCATGGCCCAGCAGTTCCTGGCCAAGGGCGAGGCCGTCGCGGAGATGAAGGCGGAGGGGATCGACTACGAGGAGCGGATGGAGCTGCTCGAGGACGTCTCATGGCCGAAGCCGCTCGAGGAGCTGCTCGGCGCGCTCTTCGCGACCTACCGGCAGACCCACCCGTGGGTGTCCGAGGCCGACCTGTCGCCCAAGTCGGTCGTCCGGGACATGTACGAGCGAGCGATGACCTTCGGCGAGCTCGTGGCGTTCTACGGCCTGACCAGGTCCGAGGGCGTCGTCCTGCGCTATCTCTCGGACACGTACAAGGCGCTGCGTCAGACGGTCCCCGACCACGTCAAGACCGAAGCGGTCCTCGACCTCATCGAGTGGCTGGGCGCCGTTGTGCGCCAGACCGACTCGAGTCTGCTCGACGAGTGGGAGGCGCTCACCGACCCCGACCGTGAGGAGGGTATGCCGGTCAGTCCCGACTCCTTCACCGCAGCGCCCCGGCCGGTCACCGGCAACGAGCGCGCCTTCCGCGTCATGGTTCGCAACGCGATGTTCCGTCGGATCGAGCTGCTCTCTCGCCGTCAGTGGGCGGCCCTGGCGGCTCTCGAGACCGACCCGCCCGGATGGGCCGCGGACGAGTGGCAGGACGCGGGGGAGGCCTACTACGCCGAGCACGACGAGGTGGGTGCCGGTCAAGACGCCCGCGGCCCTGCCCTGCTCCAGATCGCGAAGCAGCCAGGTGGGTGGCGGGTGGTCCAGGTCATCGACGACCCCGAGGGCGACCACGACTGGCGGATCACCGCAGACGTGGACCTCGCCGCCTCCGACGTGGCCGGCGAGCCGGTCATCGCGGTCGTGGCGTTCGAGACCATGTAGGCACCCGATGCGGCGGACCAGCAGCCGGTCAACGGCGGTTGGTCCACTACGTTCTGGTGCACTGGGTTCTGCGCCGTCTTCGGTTCCTGAGCGCAGCCTCGGTGAAAGGTCAGCGCCCGGCCAAGCAGGGCCCATTTCTTCTTCTCGCCCCGGTGCGCATCGTCTCGTTTCCTTGTTGGCCGCCCTGTCCACCGGGTTTGCTGCAGGTACCAGGCGAGAGATCGCCGTCACGACCGACCCAGCCTCAGGAGAACCACCAGGATGCGCAGAAACCTCATGACCCTCATCGTCTCGATGACGGCAGCACTCGCAGTAGCAGCCGGGGCAGCTCCCACGGCCACGGCGGCGCCGTCCGGTCAGTCCCACGGTCAGCGTGTGTGCACCAACGCAGCGGCCGAGGAGGCGGCCTGCCACGCGGTGGTGCTCGTTGACTCGAACGGTCAGCGGGTCAACCCGCTGGGCCGGCCCTTGGGAAAGCCCGGGGCTACCCCTCAGGCCATCTCGGGCAAGTCACCGGCGGACATCCAGTCGGCCTACAAGCTCACCGGCCTGAAGTCCGGCGGCCGGACCGTGGCGATCGTCGACGCCTACGGCTACCCGAACGCCGAGCGCGACCTCGGGACCTACCGCGCGCAGTGGGGCCTGCCCGCGTGCACCCGTGCCAACGGGTGCCTGCGCATCCTCAACCAGACCGGCGGGTCGACCGCGCCCCGGTTCGACGCGGGCTGGGCCGGGGAGCAGGCACTCGACCTCGATGCCGTCTCGGCGGCCTGCCCGGACTGCAAGATCGTCCTCGTCCAGACCAGCTCGGCCTCGTTCGCCGACCTCGGCGCGGGCGTCAACACCGCCGCCCGGCAGCCCGGGGTCGTGGCGGTCTCGAACAGCTACGGCGGCGGCGACGTCGCCGACTCCTCCTACGGCGCGGCATACAACCACCCCGGCATCGCCGTGACTGCCTCGACCGGTGACAACGGATACCAGGGCGGCTCCTTCCCGGCCTCGTCGCACTACGTCACGGCCGTCGGCGGCACGTCGCTCGTGAAGGCCGCCACCACACGGGGCTGGAGCGAAAGCGCCTGGAGCGGCGCCGGATCCGGCTGCACCACCCTCAACGCCGCTCCATCGGGTCAGAGCTCCACGACGACCGCCTGTAGCGGCCGCGCCATCGCCGACGTGTCCGCCGTCGCCGACCCGCAGACGGGCCTGGCGACCTACGCGCCGACCACGCAGACCAGCTCGTCGTGGGCGCAGTACGGCGGGACCAGCCTTTCGTCACCGATCATCGCCGCGGTCTACGCGCTGAGCGGCAACACCGCCGGTTACGCCAACACCATCCCGTATGCCGGTGCGAGCGCACTCTTCGACGTCACGTCCGGAAGCAACGGCACCTGCGCCAGCTGGTGCACCTCGACGTCGGGCTGGGACGGCCCGACCGGCCTCGGCACGCCGAACGGGACCGCAGCCTTCTGATTACACCGGACCGCATGGGATGTGGCGGGCGGGACCGGCAGTCGGCCGGTCCCGCCCCGTTGCGTGTCCCAGAAAGAACTCCTCGGCTCCATGTCGAAAGGCGCCCGTCTCACTCGTGGAGGGCGTGAGGCACGGTCCGCAGACGGCGGACCGGCTCACCAACAGAGGAGCCGGACATGTCCATCACTAGCAGCCCCATCACCAGCAACCCCATCACCAGTAACCCCACCGCTGCGCGCACCACAGACCGCTGCACGCCCGAGCAGCGCGTCACGAGGTCGCTGCTCGGCTACGGCGTTCTCGCGGGCCCGTTCTACGTGGTCGCCTCCCTCGCGCAGGCGCTGATCCGCGACGGCTTCGACCTGCGTCGGCACGAGTGGAGCCTGCTGGCCAATGGCGACTTCGGCTGGGTGCAGGTCGCGAACCTCGTGCTCACCGGGCTGATGACGGTCGCCTTCGCGATCGGCGTCGGCCGCGCGGTCCCCACTGGTCGAGGTGCGCGCTGGGCACCGCGTCTCCTCGCGGCATACGGCGTGTCCCTCGTCGCCGCAGGTGCCTTCCGCGAGGACCCGGCGCTCGGCTTTCCCTCGGGGACGCCGCAGGGCGCGGGTGAAATCAGCTGGCACGGCATCCTGCACTTCGTCGCCGGGGGGCTGGGCTTCGCTTGCCTGGCACTCGCCTGCCTCGCCCTCGCGCGCCGGTATGCCGTCCTCGGACGCCGCGGATGGGCCGCCTTCTCGGCACTGACCGCCGTGGTGTTCCTCGCCGGCTTTGCCATGGTCGCGTCGGGACAGGGGAGCGTCGTCGCGAACCTCGCCTTCACCGCCGCAGTCGTCCTCGTGTGGGCGTGGATGACCGCCGTGGCGACGGACCTCTACCGTGGCGACCGCACCAGCCACTGAGTCGCCCGCCCATCCCCGTCCACCGCCCTCCCACCCATCCCCGTCCACCGCCCTCCCACCCATCCCCGTCCACCCCCCTCCCACCCATCCCCGTCGACCGTCCAAGGCCACCATCTCGGCGCCGCCTCGTCACGACCCGTCCCAACGTCCGCACCACACCAAGGAGAACCGTCATGCGTTACCTCGTCCTGCTCCAGGGAACCCAACCCGCCACCCCGCCGCCGCCTGGCCTGATGGAGGGCATCTTCGCCCTCGGCGAGGACGCCGCTCGGGCCGGCGTGATGCTCGACAATGCTGGCCTGGCGCCCAGCGCCGCCGGCGCCCGCGTCGAGGTCACCGGGGGGTAGCTGAGCGTCACCGATGGGCCGTTCACGGAGGCCAAGGAGATGATCAGCTACGTGGTCTACGACGTCGTCTCCAAGGAGGAGGCAGTCGAGTGGACGTCACGCTTCATGACCCTGCACCGGGATCTCTGGGAGGGCTGGGAAGGTGAGGCGCGGGTCCTGAAAATCATGGGCCCCGAGGACTTCACGCCACCCGCGTGAGCTGACCGGGCCGCAGGGCTCGCGCCTGCGCGACTGCGCCGACCGATGGGCCGGCGCGGTCGCGCGGCTTTGCCACGTGGGTGTGACCTGCTTTGATGGTCCGTCATGACGGTCGGGGAGTCCGCCGGAGCGGCCGGGCGAGCGGTCGAGGCGGTGTGGAGGGTCGAGTCCGGTCGCCTGGTCGCTGGCCTGGCGCGCGTCACCGGTGACTTCGGTCTGGCCGAGGAGGCGGCGCAGGACGCCCTGCTCGCCGCGCTGGAGGACTGGACCCGCACGGGGATTCCCGCCAACCCCGCCGGGTGGCTGATGACCACCGCGAAGCGCAAGGCGGTCGACCGCCACCGTCGTGCGAACACCCATGCCCGGAAGGTCCAGCTGCTCGGTCGCGACGTCGAGGTGTTGGAGTCCACGGACGGCAGCGCCGCGGTCGACGACGCGGTGGACGACCAGATCGGCGACGACCTGCTCCGGCTCGTCTTCACCGCCTGCCATCCGGCGCTGTCGATGGACGCGCGTGTCGCGCTGACCCTGCGGTGTCTCGGCGGGCTGAACACCGCGGAGGTCGCTCGGGCGTTCCTGGTGCCGGAGGCGACAGTGGCGCAGCGGATCGTGCGAGCCAAGCGCAGACTCGAGGCAGAACGGGTGACCTTCGAGCTCCCGACCGGGACCGACATGCGCGAGCGACTCGCCTCCGTCCTCGAGGTCATCTTCCTCATCTTCAACGAGGGGTATGCCGCGGCCGCCGGCGATGCGTGGATCCGGCCGGAGCTGTGTGGTGAGGCCATGCGGCTGGGGCGCCTGGTCGCCGCCCTGGAGCCGGGGGAGCCCGAGGTCCACGGGCTGATTGCGCTCATGGATCTGCAAGCCTCGCGCATCCCGGCGCGCGTGGACGCTCCGGTGCTCCGGTGCTCCGGTGCTCCTGGCCGACCAGGACCGGCGGCGGTGGGACCGCTTGCTCATCCGACGCGGTATGGCGGCACTGGAGGTTGCCGGCTCTCTCGAGGCCCCCGTCGGCGCGTACACGGTTCAAGCGGCGATCGTTGCGTGTCACGCTCGGGCGCTCACCGTCGAGGAGACCGACTGGGCGGGGATCGCCGGCCTCTACTCAGTCCTGCGGGAGGTGTGGCCCAGCCCGGTGGTGGGCCTCAACCGGGCCGTCGCCGTCGGCATGGCGGAAGGGCCCGAAGCGGGCCTCGAGATCGTCGACGGTCTCGTCGCGTCGGGCGCTCTGCGCGACTACCCGATGGCGCCAGCCGTGCGAGCTGATCTGTTGCAGCGCCTCGGCCGACGGCAGGAGGCGGCCGCCGAGTTCGAGCGGGCCGCGCAAGCTCACCCGCAACGAGCTTGAGCGGACGATCTTTCGTGGCCGGCTCGGGAGTGTCGCTGACTGGGACACGGGCATGGTTGGCTGGCGTCCATGACCGACGTCACCGTTCGTGACAACCCCGCTGCGCACCGGTACGAAGCGGTGATCGACGGCACGGTCGCCGGTTTCGCCGCCTATGCCGTCGCCCAGGGCATCATGACGTTCACCCACACTGAGGTGGACGACGCCTTCGAGGGACGCGGCGTCGGGTCGGCACTCGCGCAGGGGGCGATGGACGACGTGCGCGCGCAGGGCACCCGCAAGGTCCGGACTACCTGTCCCTTCATCTCGGCCTGGTTGCGTCGCCACCCGGAGAACAACGACCTGCTCGCTCCGCCTCGCCACTGAGGGGTTGAGAGTCAGGGCAGGACCTGCTGTCCCGCCCCGATTCGTCTGCGCTTCCTTCGTGCCGGATCCGCTGGCAACCGCAGACGAATCCAGGGGGTTCGAATGGGAGGGGTTGGCGCGCCGGCGGGTAGTGCGGGTTCGGTCAAGGACGCCGACGAGAGCGTGCCGGTGATGCTGGCCCCGCTGGCACACGGCGTGTCCGCATGGTCTGCTGAGGACATGACGCGGGTCACCGGGCTGGTCCTCGCAGCCGGGGCGGGTCGTCGGATGGGCACTGCGAAGGCGCTGCTGCGGGACCCCGACGGCACGTCGTGGCTCCTGCGCACCATTGCGGTCCTCAGGGATGGCGGATGTGGCTCGGTCGTCGTCGTCCTCGGCGCGGAGGGTGGCTCCGCGGCGCGGTTGCTCGAAGGCCAGGACGTGATCACCGTCGTGGCCGCCGACTGGGACGAGGGCATGGGGGCATCGTTGCGGGGCGGCCTGACCCACCTTCTCGACACGGACGCTGCCGTCGCGCTGGTGACGCTCGTCGACCTTCCGGACGTCGGCTCTGATGTGGTCGCCCGGGTCGTCAGCGCGGCGGGCGGCGACCCCGACGGCCTGGTGCGGGCGGCATACGCGGGGGTGTCCGGACACCCGGTCGCGCTCGGCCGCACCCACTGGCCGCCGGTGATCGCCTCCGCGGTCGGTGACCGCGGCGCTCGGGACTACCTGTCCGCGCGCTCCGTGACGCTCGTCGAGTGCGCAGACCTGGCCAGCGGCTCGGACGTGGACAGACCCGCTGTCGTGGGAGGGGCAGATGAGACATGATCGGTCCATGTCACCCTCCGTCGCCTCGGCCAAGGAGCTCGCCGAGCTGCTGGGCGGGACGGGGTACCTGACGGACGACGCCCTGGCCACGGTCGCCTTCCTGGCCCTGCGCCTCGGTCGGCCGCTCCTGCTCGAGGGCGAGCCCGGCACCGGCAAGACCGCTCTCGCCGAGGCCCTCGCCGAAGGACTCGACGTCCCGTTGATCCGGCTCCAGTGCTACGAGGGCATCGACGCCTCCCAGGCGCTCTACGACTGGGACTTCCCCCGGCAGATCCTGCACCTGCGTGCCGTCGAGACGACCGCCCGCCTCGGCGAGCAAGCACCGGGTGACGCGGTGCCCGGGCGCAGCGATGTGACGGACGTCGAGAAGTCCCTCTTCGACGAGCGCTTCCTCCTCGCGCGACCGGTCCTGCGGGCCCTGCGGGAGAGCCCGGCCGTCCTGTTGGTGGACGAGATCGACCGCGCCGACGACGAGTTCGAGGCATTCCTCCTCGAGGTGCTCTCGACCTACCAGGTCACCATCCCCGAGCTGGGCACGATCCGCGCGACGACGCCCCCGATCGTCATCCTCACCTCCAACCGCACCCGCGAGCTGCACGACGCCCTCAAGCGGCGCTGCCTCTACCACTGGATCGACCACCCCGGCCTGGCCCGGGAGCTGGCCATCGTCCGCAGCCGCGCGCCCGAGGTCAGCGACGCACTCGGGGAGCAGGTCGTGCACCTCGTCCAGCAGCTGCGAACGCGCGGCGACCTCCTCAAGCCGCCGGGGGTCGCCGAGACCCTCGACTGGGCGAGAGCGCTGGACGCCCTCGGGGCCGGTGACCTCGACGTCGAGACCGCGGCCGCCACGCTCGGTGTGGCCGTGAAGTACCGCGAGGACACCGACCGGGTCCGCAAGAGCCTCGACCGGATTCTTGCGGGCTGACGATGACGACTGCGCCCGACGCCCTGCTTCTCGGCTTCGCCCGGGCGTTGCGCGCCGCCGGCCTGGCCGTCACCCCGGACCGTGAGGCGGGCTACCTCGAGGCGGTCGCCACCGTCGGGATGGCTGAGCAACGGGCCACCTACTGGGCCGGCCGGGCCACCTTGTGCAGCGGCCCCGACGACACCGAGCGCTATGACCAGATCTTCACGGCGTGGTTCTCCGACCGGCGCCCCGAGGCCAGGGTCGCTGCGACACCCACCGTGCCACCGACGATCCAGGCGGGTTTCGACGACGAGCCGAGCGTCGCCGGCGGCGACACCGACGCGGACGTCGTCCGGGCGACGGCCAGCGCCACCGAGGTGCTCCGGCATCGGGACGTGGGCAGCCTCAGCGCGGCCGAAAAGGCGCTTGCCGCAACGCTGTTCGCGACACTGCGACGACCCGCGCCGCAGCGCCGCTCCGGCCGGCATACGGCATGGCACCGCGGTCAGGTGGACGCGCACCGCACCCTGCGGCGACAGCTCGACCGGCTAGGCGAGCCGGCCCAGCTCGCGTGGCGCCGCCGTGCGACCCGGCCGCGCCGCATCGTCATGCTCGTCGACGTCTCCGGGTCGATGAGTGCCTACGCCGACTCCCTCCTGCGGCTCGCCCACCACTGGGCGGGCAGCGGGCGGCCCGTCGAGGTCTTCACCATGGGCACCCGCCTCACCCACGTCACCCGCGCGCTGCGCCAGCGCGACGCCGAGCGCGCCCTCGTCGCCGCCGGCGAGATCGTCCCCGACTGGTCCGGTGGGACGCGGCTGGGGGAGTCCCTCAAGGTGTTCCTCGACCGTTGGGGCCAACGAGGGATGGCCCGCGGCGCGGTCGTCGTGGTCTTCAGTGACGGCTGGGAGCGCGGCGGCGTGGACCTGCTCGACGAGCAGATGGGCCGGCTTCGCGCCCTGGCGCACCGCGTCGTCTGGGTCAACCCGCACCGCGGCAAGCAGGGATACGAACCGGTCCAGCACGGCATCGTCGCGGCCCTGCCGCACTGCCACGCGTTTCTCGCCGGTCACTCGCTGCAGACGTTCGACGAGCTCGTGGAGGTGGTCGGGCGTGCGTGAGGTGCTGCCGGAGCTCCTGCGGTGGTGGGAGCAGGGCGAGACGGTCGGGATGGGCACGGTCGTCGCGACGTGGCACTCGGCCCCCCGACAGCCCGGCGCCTCGATGCTCGTGGGTCCGGCTGGAGAGGCCGTCGGCTCCGTGTCCGGCGGCTGCGTCGAGGGCGCCGTCTACGAGCTGTCCCAGTCGGTCGTCCAGTCGGGTTCACCTGTGCTGCAACGCTATGGGGTCAGCGACGAGGACGCGTATGCCGTGGGGCTGACCTGCGGGGGCATCCTCGACGTCTATGTCGAGAAGGTGTCGCAGCAGACCTTCCCCGAGCTGGGAGACGTGGCGGCCGACATCGCGGCGGGGCGTCCGGTGGCCGTTGCGACCATCGTGGAGCATCCGGACCCGACGAGGCTGGGACGCCGGCTCGTCGTCCGTCCGGAGGGTGGCGAGCGCGAGCGCCAGGGGAGCATCGGCAGCGACCGCGCCAACGATGCCGTGGCCGACGACGTCCGGGGCCTGCTCGCTGCCGGGCATAGCGAGACCCTGACCTACGGCCCGGACGGGGAGCGGCGAGGCGAGGGCATGCGCGTCTTCGCGTCCGTCCACGCGCCGGCCGCCCGGATGCTGGTCTTCGGGGCCATCGACTTCGCGGCGGCGTGCGCGCGGGTCGGGAAGTTCCTGGGCTACACCGTCACGGTGTGCGACGCCCGCCCGGTCTTTGCGACGGCGAGCCGCTTTCCCGACGCCGACAAGGTCGTGGTCGACTGGCCGCACCGCTACCTGGCGGCCGAGGTGGACGCGGGCAACGTCGACGAACGCACGGTGATCTGCGTCCTCACCCACGACCCCAAGTTCGACGTCCCGCTCCTCGAGGTGGCCCTACGGCTGCCCGCTGTTGCCTATGTCGGGGCGATGGGGTCGCGAAGGACGCACGAGGACCGGTTGGCCCGGCTCCGGGAGATCGGCATGACGCAGGAGGAGCTCGCCCACCTGTCCAGCCCGATCGGCCTCGACCTCGGGGCCCGCACCCCCGAGGAGACGGCCGTGAGCATCGCCGCCGAGATCATCGGCCTGCGCTGGGGTGGCCGGGGCCAGCGGCTGGCGGCCGTGGACGGCCCGATCCACCACCGCACCGCGTCGCGCCCCGGTGAGCCGGATGCGACCGACGTCCCGCCGGTTGAGTGGGACGGCACCGCGTCGCGCCCCGGTGAACCGGGCAGGACAGCCCCCTTGCGACCGCAGGCCGAACGCACGACGATCTGACAAGAGCCCGACCCGACCGGAGGAGTCAAGGATGACCCGAATCAGGATGCAGGTTGATGGCGAGAACTACTCGGACGAGGTCGAGCCGAGGATGCTGCTGGTCCACTATCTGCGAGAGCGGCTCGGAAAGACCGGCACGGTCGTCGGCTGCGACACGAGCAACTGCGGGGCCTGCACCGTCCACCTCGACGGGCGCAGCGTCAAGTCCTGCAACGTCCTGGCCGTGCAGGCGGACGGTCACGAGGTGACCACGATCGAAGGCCTGGCCCAGGACGGCCAGCTGCACCCGATGCAGCAGGCCTTTCACGAGTGCCACGCCCTCCAGTGCGGCTACTGCACCCCCGGCATGATCATGCAGTCGATCGACCTTCTCAGCGAGAACCCCAGTCCCACCGAGGCCGAGATCCGCGTCGGCCTCGAGGGCAACCTCTGCCGGTGCACCGGCTACCACAACATCGTCAAGGCCGTTCAGCAGGCTTCCCGAGGAGTGACGTCATGACCATTCTCGAGGACACACCCGTCGAGGCCCCCCACGGCGAGGTCGGCAGCCCTCGCAAGCGCAAGGAGGACCAGCGACTCATCACCGGCCGGACCAAGTGGACCGACAACATCCAGCTGGCGGGGATGCTGCACCTGTCGATGGTCCGTAGCCCCTTCGCCCACGCGAGGATCACCGCCATCAACGTCGACGCGGCGAAGGCGGCCTCCGGCGTCGTCGCGGTGTTGACCGGTGAGGACGTCAAGGACATCCAGGGGTCGCTGCCCAACGCCTGGCCGATCGCGCCCGACCAGAAGGCCCCGCCGCACCCGTCGATCGCCGTGGACCGGGTCGCCTTCGCGGGCGAGATCGTCGCGACGGTGATCGCCCGCTCGGCCGCCGAGGCTCGTGATGCCGCGGAGCTGGTCGACGTCGACTACGAGCAGCTGCCGGCGGCCCTCGACCTCAAGCGGGCGGCGGAGGACTCCGTACTCGCGCATCCCGACCTCGGGACCAACACCAGTGCCGTCTGGCAGTACGACTCCGCCGGCGCCGGCACCGGCGGCAACGTGGACGAGGCCATTGAGGCGGCGCGCGCCGACGGCATCGTCATCGAGCGCGAGTACCGCCAGCAACGACTCATCCCCGCCTTCATGGAGCCGCGGTCCGTCGTCTGCGACCCCACCGGCGAGCAGCTGGTCATCTGGACGGCGACCCAGGTGCCGCACTTCGTGCGCATCTTCACCGCCGCGACACTCGGCATACCGGAGAGCAAGGTCAGGGTCATCGCTCCGGATGTCGGCGGGGGGTTCGGCGGAAAGCTGCAGTACACGCCCGAGGAGGCCGTCGTCACGATGGCCGCCCGCAAGCTCGGCAAGCCGTGCAAGTACACCGAGACCCGGAGCGAGTCGCTCCTTTCCGGGCATCACGGGCGTGACCAGTGGCAGCGGCTCACCCTGACGGCGACCAAGGACGGGACCGTGACGGGGCTCAAGGTGGACCTGCTCGCCAACATGGGCGCCTACCTCGGCCTGGTCACCTCGGGCGTCCCCATCCTCGGCGCGTTCATGTTCAACGCCATCTACAAGTTCCCGTCCTACCGGTTCACCTGCACCAACCTCTTCACCAACATGACGTGGACCGACGCCTACCGCGGGGCGGGGCGACCCGAGGCGACGTATGCCATCGAGCGGCTCATGGACGAGCTTGCCGCCGAGGTGGGCGTCGACCCGCTGAAGATCCGGGAGCAGAACTGGATCAGGCACGAGGAGTTCCCCTTCTCCACGGTGTCCGGCCTGGAGTACGACTCCGGCAACTACGAGGCCGCGACCGCCCGCGCCACCGAGCTCTTCGACTACAACGCGCTGCGCATCGAGCAGGCGCGCCGGCGGGAGGACAAGGACCCCGTCCAGCTGGGCATCGGCGTCTCCACCTTCACGGAGATGTGCGGACTGGCACCGTCGCGGGTCCTCGGTGCGCTCTCGTATGCCGCCGGCGGCTGGGAGCACGCGGAGGTGCGGATGCTGCCGACGGGCAAGGTCGAGGTGGTCACCGGAGTGTCGTCGCACGGTCAGGGGCACGAGACGGCGTGGTCACAGATCGTCGCCGACCGGCTCGGCGTCGCCTTCGAGGACATCGAGGTCCTCCACGGCGACACGCAGATCGCCCCCCGAGGCCTCGACACCTACGGTTCGCGCTCGCTCGTCGTCGGCGGTCAGGCCGTCGTCAACGCGGTGGACAAGGTCATCGAGAAGGCGGGGCCGATGGCCGCGCACATGCTCGAGGTCTCGGCCGACGACCTGGAGTACAAGGACGGCAGCTTCACCGTCAGAGGCACCGACCAGGGCAAGACCATGGCCGAGGTGGTCTGGGCCGCCTTCACGAGCCATGACCTGCCCGAGGGCATGGAACCGACACTCGACGCGTCGGCGACCTTCGACCCGGTGAACTTCTCCTTCCCGCACGGCACCCACCTGTGTGCGGTCGAGGTCGACACCGAGACCGGCGAGGTGACGATGCGCAAGTACGTCGCCGTGGACGATGTCGGCAACGTCGTCAACCCGCTCATCGTGCACGGCCAGATCCACGGTGGGCTGGTCCAGGGCATCGCGCAGGCGCTGTGGGAGGAGGCCGTCTACGACGACCAGGGCACCCTCGTGTCCGGCTCGTTCGTCGACTACACCCTGCCCACCGCGGCCGACACGATCAGCTTCGACCTCGACCAGACCGTCTCGCCCGCGACGTCCAACTCCTTGGGGGTCAAGGGCGTGGGCGAGGCGGGATGCATCGCGTCCACCCCTGCGGTCGTCAACGCCGTGGTCGACGCCGTGCGGCCGTTGGGGATCAACGACATCCAGATGCCGTGCACCCCGGAGCGGGTCTGGAAGGCGATCCAGTCGGCCGGCTCGGACCAGGCTGACCGGACCACACCCGCGGCGATGCCGCACTTCGACGAGGGCGCGCCCAACCAGGATGCTCCTGAGCCTGCTGCCGCCGATGCCACGGACGACGCTGAAGGCGGTGCACGATGATCCCCTCCAAGTTCGATTACGTGGCACCGGAGTCGGTGGAGGATGCCTTGGCGGCACTGGCCGCGGCCGGGGAGGACGCCAAGGTCCTTGCCGGCGGCCAGAGCCTGCTGCCCGTGCTGCGGTTGCGCCTCAACACCCCTGACATGGTGGTGGACCTCGGCCGGATCCCCGCCCTCCGGGAGATCACCGATGAGGGCGACCACGTCGTCATCGGCTCCATGGTGACGCATGCCGACGTCCTGGCCAGCCCCTTGGTCAGCGAGCACGCCCTCCTGCTGCACGAGACCCTCACGGAGGTCGCCGACCCGCAGATCCGGCACCGCGGCACGCTCGGCGGCGCGCTCGTGCACGCCGACCCCGCGGGTGACGTCGGGGCCGCGGCACTCGCCCTCGACGCGGAGCTCGTCATCGTCGGGCCCGGCGGCGCGACCCGCACCGTGCCGGCCCGCGACTTCTTCGTCGACCTCTTCGAGACAGCGGTCGGGGAGGGCGAGCTGCTCACCCACGTGCGGATCCCCAAGCACACCGGCTGGGGCGCGCACTACGCGAAGTTCGTCCGGGTCGTCCACCAGTGGGCCATCGTGGCCGTCGCCGCCACGGTGCGGACCGACGGCGACTCCATCGCCGAGGTGAAGATCGGCCTGACCAACATGGGTGCAACTCCATTGCGCGCCACGGCGGTGGAGCAGGCCCTCGTGGGCAAGCCGGCGACCGACGAGACGGTTCGCGCCGCAGCCGCCGCGGCAGCCCAGGGCACCGACCCGCCCACCGACCTCAACGGCGACGCGGACTACCGCAGGCACCTCGCCACGGTCCTCACCCGCCGCGCGGTGCTCGCGGCCGCGGCCGGCTGAGCAGATGGAGCTGCACCAC
>JAABUM010005384.1_pt1 | contig 13506 bp, 9 predicted proteins | sample 5559161 | NCBI WGS metagenome assembly JAABUM01 (sample SAMN10711868, study PRJNA513369) | rock metagenome | isolation source: Antarctica rocks | place: Antarctica: Victoria Land, Siegfried Peak nord | reverse complement strand
TCGTGGTGGTGTACAAGGTCGACCGCCTCACCCGCTCGCTCGCCGACTTCGCCAAGATCGTCGAGGTGTTCGACGCGCGGGGCGTCTCCTTCGTGTCGGTCACCCAGCAGTTCAACACGACGAGTTCGATGGGGCGGCTGACGCTGAACGTGCTGCTCTCCTTCGCCCAGTTCGAGCGGGAGGTCACGGGCGAGCGCATCCGCGACAAGATCGCGGCCTCGAAGCGCAAGGGCATGTGGATGGGCGGCAACGTGCCCCTGGGCTACGCGGCGCGCGACCGTAGCCTCGCCACCGATCCGGAGGAGGCCGCGACGGTCAGGCAGGTCTACGATCTGTATGCCCGGCTCGGCAACGTGCGGCTGGTGCAGGTCGAGACGGACCGGCTCGGCCTCGTGTCGAAGCGGCGCCCGCGCCCCGATGGGCGGGTGCTGGGCGGCGTCGGCTTCACGCGCGGCGCGCTCTACAAGCTGTTGTCGAACCCGGTCTATGCGGGCGACATCGTGCACCGGGACAAGCGCCATCGCGGGCTGCACGCGCCGATTATCGTGCCGGAGGCCTGGGAGGCGGTGCAACGCCAGCTCACGTCCCAGGCCGCCCGGACCAGGGGTCAGGGCTCGGCACAATCGCCGAGCCTTTTGGCCGGCCTGATCGTCGACGATGCCGGCGCACCGCTGACGCCGACGCATGCCAACAAGAAGGGGCGGCGCTACCGATACTACGTGTCGCGCATGCTGGTGGCCGGCCCCAACGCCGAGCCCGCTCTATCGGCAACCAGCCGGGTCTCTCGGAAACCCGACGCTGACACTTGGCGGCTGCCCGCCAACGAGATCGAGATGCTGGTGATCGAGGCCGTGTACGCGCTGCTGATCGACCAGTCCCGCCTCATGGACCAGCTCGGGCTCGGGCGGCTGCGGCCCGATGCGCTCGACGCAGCACTCGCGGCATCCGCACAGCTGGCCGATGCCCTCAAGGACGCCACGGGCCACGAGCAGCGCGATCTTCTGCAGGCCATCGTCGAGCGCGTCGAGATCGGACCCGAGCGGGTGACGGTCGACATCAACACGATCGCGGTCTGGACCGAACTCGGTGTCGCGAACGAGATGCGGATCGATGCCGAAGCGCGGGATCCTCGACTCCAGCTGACCATCCCGATCAGGCTGGCGCGGCGCGGCTCCGAGCTGAAGCTGGTGCTGGCCGATCGTCCCGAGACGAATCGCGACCGCAACCTCATCGGCCGGCTGGCCAAGGGTTACCTCTGGTTCGAGGAGCTACGCACCGGTGCGGTCGATTCGCTCGCCGCGATCGCCGAGCGCGAAGGCATCACCGTTTCAATGGTGCGGCGCGCCTGCGACCTCGCCTTTCTGTCGACCGACATGATCGAGGCTATCCTGGCGGGCGAGCAGCCGGTCGAGCTCAACAGCGAGGCGTTCAAGGTCGCCTATCCCCTGCCGATCGGTTGGGAGGAGCAAAGGCGGGTGCTCGGCTTCGCCTGACGAAGCTCGCCGAGACCATCAAGGTCCGGATACCATCGAGAGCCGCCCGCCTGGGCGGCTCTTTCGTCTGCGAAGGATGTGGTGACAAGCGTCCCAAAGCCGAGACGCAACCATCATCGCGCCGAGGCGCCAGGATGCAAAACCCCGCCCGGACCTAACCATACCGCCGAATCGGGGGTGGTGAGCAAACCCGCGCCGCGGCGGCATGGAGGTCAGGATTTAGCGAGTTGAGGAGCGGCTTACCTGGCGTATCGGAAAGCTAAGTCACTGACTTCACGCGGCAATTGCGCCTGACAGCCCTAGCTCACGGAAACGAAGGATTACCTGGCGGAGAGGGAGGGATTCGAACCCCCGATAGGCTTGCACCTACGCCGCATTTCGAGTGCGGTGCTTTCAACCACTCAGCCACCTCTCCGAGCCGTTCGACGCCTCCGTGAAAGCGCCATGCTGAGGCGCGGTGCGTAGCATGGTCGGTCCGACCTGGCAAGCGTCATGTCTAGGGTGATTAGCTTCGATGGGAAGTCTTGAGGATCGGCCACCTCACCATTCGCTTTGTGCCATTCAACGCCTCTATAAAGAATGCGCGAATGTGTAGACTGCGTTATCGCTGCGGCGTCCCAGTGAAGACCGGTTCAGGCCCGGAGCACCTCGGTCGACGCGGTTTCGGGAGATGTCACCGCGATGGGGTTCGCCGATCGGGGCTGCGCGACCCGAAGCGAAGGCTATGGACCGGGAAGAGCGCGCGCTTGCATACCGGCCTCGACCCCGTATAGCCTCGCGAGCGTGGAGGCGGTCGCGTCGCGACCCCTCCGATTGGAACGGCGCCAAGCCGCCCGCCTTCGGGAGGAACCATCGATGACGTGGCAACCGACAAGACAGATTTGCGCCGCCGCCGTCCTTCTGTCCGCAATGGCCCTCACCTCCACGGGTGCCCGCGCGGCCGGCCCGCAGGTCGTGGCGGGTCCTGCCGCCGACGCCCAATGTTTCGTGCCCTGGACGGCCCAAACCAAATACCTGAAATACGCCAGGAAGCCCGGTCCCTATCGCGTGGCGCTGGCCAACGGCTTCATCGGCAATACCTGGCGCATCCAGATGATCAAGACCGCAAAGGCCTATGCGGAGCAGCCCGACGTCAAGGCGAAGCTCAAGGAGTTCAAGGTCGTGTCGACCGGGGACGACATCGCGGCGCAGATCTCGGCCGTCAACAATTTCATCGATTCCGGCTATGACGCCGTGGTGATCGACGCCCAGAACCCGACCGCCTTCAAGTCCGTGGTGCGGCGGGCCCAACAGGCCGGCGTGGTGCTGGTGGCGTTCGACAACACGATCGACACGGAAGACGCCATCAACGTCAACGTCGACCAGGAGGGGCTCGGCAAGTATTGGGGCGACTGGCTCGTCAAGAGCCTGCCCAAGGGCGGATCGATCCTCGAGGTGCGCGGCGTGGCCGGAACCTCCGTCGATACCGACCGCCACAAGGGCCTGCAGGATACGCTGAAGGCCAGCGGGAAACCCTTCGACACGGTCGAGGTCGTGGGCAAATGGGACGACGGCACCGCCCAGAAGGTGGCGGCCGACGCCATCGCGGTGCACAAGCACTTCGACGGCATGACGGCCCAGGGCGGCTCGACCGGCATGGTGCGGGCCTTCATCGACGCCGGAGCGCCGCTGGTCCCGGCCGGCGCCGAGACCGAGAACGGATTTCGCAAGCTCTGCCTGACCGATCAGCCGAAGGGTCTCGATTGCGCTTCGGGTGGTACCGGCCCGGCCCAGGTCGCGGTGGCGATCAAGACCGCGCTGGCGGCGCTCGATGGCGAGGTGGTGCCGCAATCGGTCCGTCTGCCGCTGGCCCATGTCGAGAACCCCGACTTCAAGGCGGGTGTGAACGTGTTCCCGGACCAAACCGATAACTTCTTCGTGGGCAATTCCTTTCCGACCTGCGGCATCAACTTCACGGCGCAGGAGATCATGGGCCGGTCGGAAGCCAACCAGTAGGGGCGGTGCCCACAGGCCGGGCGGGCAGGACATGACGGCGCCGCTCTTCCGCATGACCGGGATCTCCAAGCGCTATGGCGGCGTCCGGGCGCTGGAGAGCGTGGACCTGACGGTCGGGGCGGGGCGCATCCACGCGGTCCTGGGTGAAAACGGCGCCGGAAAATCGAGCCTGATCAAGTGCATGGCCGGCGTGGTGCAGCCCGACGGCGGCACCATGGCGCTGGACGGGGCCCCGGTGCGGTTCCCCGATCCGGCGGCCGCCAACGCGGCCGGCATCGTGTGCATCTTCCAGGAACTGTCGCTCGTCCCCGACCTGTCGGTGGCCGACAACATCCTGATCGCCGACCCGCCGCGGCGCTTCGGCCTGATCGACCGCGCGCGGCAGCGGCGCTTGGCCGAGGAGGCGCTTCACCGCGCCGGCGCCGAGGACATCCACCCGATGGCGCTGGTGCGCGATCTTGCCCTGTCGCGCCGGCAGCTGGTGGAGATCGCCAAGGCCCTGGTCCGGGCGCCGCGCCTCCTCATCCTCGACGAGGCCACGTCGGCGCTTGCGGCGCCCGACGTCGAACGCGTGTTCCGGGTGCTGAAAGCGCTTCGCGCGGGCGGCACGGCGCTGGTCTATATCTCGCACCGGATGGCCGAGATCGCCGAACTCGCGGACGATTGCTCGGTGTTCCGCAACGGCCGCCACGTCGACACTTTCGCCAATGGCTCGCGCTCCGACCGCGAGGTCGTCGAGATGATGATCGGCCGCGAATACAGTCATGCCTATCCGCCGAAATCCCTGCCCGTGCCGGTCGACCGCGCCCCGGCGCTCGAACTGCGCCGGCTCGGCTGGGCGCCGCGGCTCGCCGACATCTCGCTCGAGGTTCGGCCCGGGGAGGTCGTGGGGCTGGGCGGGCTCGACGGGCAGGGCCAGCGCGAGCTCCTGCTGGCGTTGTTCGGGGTGCTGCGCGGAACCACCGGCGAGGTGCGGGTCGACGGCCGCCCCGTGTCGCTCGGCAGTCCCTCCGATGCCAAGAGCCGCCGCAACCGCATCGCGCTGATCCCCGAGGACCGCAAGACCGAAGGCCTGATGCTGCCCATGTCGGTCGGCGCCAACCTGAGCTTCGCGTCGCTCGACCGCCTGTCGCGGGCCGGTGTGATCGACCGCGCGGCCGAGCGAGGCGCCGTCGACGAGATGACGACGCTGTTGGCCATCAAGTCGGCCGGTAGCGGCACCCCGGTCGCGGCGCTCTCGGGGGGCAACCAGCAGAAGGTCGTCATCGCCAAATGGCTGATGACGGCCCCGCGCATCATCCTGCTCAACGACCCGACTCGCGGCATCGACGTCGGCACCAAGCAGGAGATCTACCGGCTCCTGCGCCAGCTCGCCGACGGGGGCGCCGCCATCCTGCTCTATTCCACCGACTATGCCGAGCTGATCGGCTGCTGCGACCGCGTTCTCGTGGTGTACGACGGCCGGATCGTGCGCGAACTCGAAGGCCACGGCATCACCGAGCACGCGCTGGTGGCGAGCGCCCTCAACATGGAAGCGGTGGCGTGACGGACTGGCGCTACCACTTCCGCGACAATGCCGCGACGCTCTCGGCCGTGCTGGTCTTCGTGCTGATCTTCGCGCTCTACGTGGCCAACCACCCGGCCGGCTTCAGCGCCAACGTGGTGCAGACGGCCGCCAACAAGGGCGTGCTTCTGGCCTTCGTGGCCGTGGGCCAGTGCTTCGTGGTGCTGACGGCCGGCATCGACCTCTCGGTCGGGGCCGTGTTCATCCTGGCCGATTGCCTGGCCTCCTGGATCGTCGTGGGCCCGCCCTGGGCCGTGGCGCTCGGGGTGTTCGGGGTGCTGGCGGCCGGGGCCGCGTGCGGGCTCGCCAACGGGGTCCTGGTGATTTATGGGCGCCTGCAGCCGATCGTCGCCACCATCGCGACCGGCGCCATCTACTTCGGTCTTGCCCTGGCGCTGCGCCCGCAGCCCGGCGGCGACGTCGCCTCCGACCTCGCGGACGCCGTGACGGGCCAGATCTTCGGCGGCGTCCCGACCAGCGCTGTCGTGCTGGCCGCCGTGATGCTGCTGGTCTGGGTGCCGTTCCGGCGCTCCGTCTGGGGCAGAGCCGTCTACGCGGTCGGATCGTCGGAGGGCTCGGCCTATATGTCGGGCCTGCCGATCCGGCGCGCCCGGCTCCTGGCCTATGGCCTCGCCGGGCTCTTCGCTGCCATGGGCGGCTTGATGCTGGCCTTCTTCACCTATTCGGGCGAGGCCTCGGCCACCAATGCCTCGACCTATACGCTGAATTCCATCGCGGCCGTGGTGATCGGCGGCGTGTCGCTGTTCGGCGGCCAGGGGAGCGCCATCGGGGCCATCTTCGGGGCGCTGATCTTCCGCACCATCAACGACCTGCTCTTCGTGTTCGACCTCGATCCCTTGTGGCAGCCGTTGTTCCTCGGCTTCGTGCTGCTCGGGGCCGTGTGCCTGGGCTCCTTGCGTCTCTTGAGGCTGCGCAACCGGCTGGAGCTGTTCGGGCCATGACGCAGAGGCTCGAGCCAGCCCCCTCCCGGGTCCGCGCGGCCCTGCGGGGAATGGACCCGGCGGTCGCGACGGCCTTCGGCTGCATCCTGGCGCTGCTCGCCCTGGGCAGCCTTTATTCCACGAGTTTCCTGTCGCCCGATTATCTGCTCCAGCAACTGCAGGTCGGGGCCTTTCTGGCCCTGGTGGCGACCGGAATGATGGTGGTGGTGCTGTTGGGCCAGATCGACCTGTCGGTGCCCTGGATCGTCACGGTTGGCGGCATGATGTCGACCACCGCGGCCGGCCATGGCGCCCTCGGAGCGGCCCTGGCGATCCCGTTCGGCGTGCTCTGCGGCATCGGCTTCGGCCTCGTCAACGGGCTCGGGGTCGCCTATCTGCGGGTCCCCTCGATGATCTTCACGCTCGGCATCAACGCCGTGGCGCAGGGCCTGATGGTGCTGAAGACGGGGGGATCGGCCCCTCAGGACATGGCGACCCCGCTGATGCACGACCTCGCCACCGGCCATGCCGTGGCGGCCATCCCCAACGCGGTCTGGATCTGGCTCGCGGCCGGCGCGGCGACGCTGTTCCTGCTCGGCCGCACCACCTTCGGCCGCGCCGTCTACGCGATCGGCAACCGCGAAGGGGCCGCCTATCTGTCGGGCATCCGTACCCGTCGCATCGTGCTGGGCGCCTTCGCGCTGTCGGGCGGCCTCTCAGCCCTCTCGGGAACCCTGCTGGCCGGCTATTCGGGCAAGGCCTACCAGGGCATGGGCGACAGCTACCTCCTGCCGGCCATCGCGGCCGTGGTGCTGGGCGGCACCTCGATCCTGGGCGGCCGGGGCTCCTATCTCGGAACCACGGCGGGCGTCATCCTGATCACGCTTCTGCAGTCGATCCTGTCGGTCATGCAGATCCCCGATGCCGGACGGCAGGTCATCTACGGCGCCGTGATCCTCGCCATGCTGCTGCTCTATGGGCGGGGGAGCCGGGTCGGCGGGTGAGGCGTGTTAGCCAAGCAGCGCCGCCGCCTTCGTGAACTGCACCGCCGGATGGGCGTGGAGCCGGCCGAGCATCTCCTCGAGCGCCGCCCAGGCGGTGGCGTCGTGGGCGAGGTGGTGGGTCAGGATGCCGACCGCATTCTGCCGGTCGACGAGCCCGGCGAGCTTGCGCGACAGGTCGTCGAGCGGGCGGCCGATACGGCCATTGCGCCAGTCGATGATGTCGAGATCGCTGTCGAGGCACCGGATGCCGGCGTCCTGCTCCGCCGTCGGGCCGAAGGTCGACAGCGCCGTGAAGCCCAAGCGCGGCAGGTGCGCCACAATGTCGGCGTCGATGCGATTCCAGGGTGGCACCAGGATGTCGGACAGGCGCGGGCCGAACATGGCCCGTAATTTGGCGCGTCCACGCGTCAGTTCGTCGAGCCCGCATTCGACGGGCCGGGTGCCGCCGAGTTCGCGGGCGCGGGCGTCGGGCGCGGCGTGGTTGCGGTGCGCGAAACCGTGCTGGCAGGGCGTCACGGCCGGGTGGGCCGCAATCCATTCGGCCAAGCCGGGCTCGGCCGGCTGCGGGATCACGGCCAGCAGGATCGGCATCCCGGCCGCGGTGCAGAGCGCCGTCAGCCGGTCCAGGGCCGGCGTCACGGCCACGCAATCGTCATCGCGCAGCCACACGCGGACCGTGCGGCCCTCATGGCGGGCGCGGTCGAGCGCGTCGCGGGTGGCGTCCCAGCCGTTACTCACGCCGAGGCGCCGAAGCGAGCTGCCCGAGCGCGCTGGACAGTCGGGCCGCGGCGCCTTCCACCGTGCGCTCGCCCAAGACCATGCGGGCGCCTGCGCGCCCGAGCCGATCCCGCCGGGCAGGGTCGGCGATCAGATCGGTCAGTGCCGCCGCATAGGCGTCGAGATCGCTCTCGGGCGTGAGAACGCCGGTGGTCCCGTCCGCCACCACGCTCGCGATCCCCCCGCACTCCATGGCCAGCACCGGCAGCCCGGCGGCCTGAGCTTCGAGACAGGCCATGCCGTAAGCCTCGCCGAAACCGGGCCACACGTAAAGGTCGGAGCCGGCCAGGATACGTGCGATGGCCGCGGCATCACGCTGGCCGGTCCAGACGAGCCTGCCGGCCGGCAGGGTGCGAAACATCGCCGCCACGGCGGCGCGGTCCGGCCCGTCGCCCACGACGGTCAGGCGCCAGTCGAGGTCTGGCGGAAGCGCCGCCAGCGCCTCGGCCAGGAACGCATAGGACCGGGCCTTGTCGCCGGGCCGCATCATGGCGACCGTCACGAGCTCGACGGTGTCGCCGCCCGGTGCCCGGGCGGCGGCGCCGAACGGGCCGGCCGCGATGAAGGGCGGCAGCATGACGATGCGGGCTGGATCGACCAGCCCCGCCAGGCCCTCGGCATCGCGCGGCGTGAAGCAGACATGCAGCTTCGCGGTCCCGATGGCCGCCGCGTTCAGCGCGTGCCAGTGCGCCCAGGGTCCCGTGGCCCGCTTGCCCGCCTGCGAGGCCTCGGCCGTCACGGTCGGCAGGCCGAAGCGGGATGCCAGCATGGGGCCGAGGAGGTCCGGAGCCTTGTAATAGGGATGGTAGCAGAACCACAGGTCGGGCGGACCCGCGGCCTCCCAGGCAGCGCCGAGGCGATCGGCTTCCCGCGCCGCCTCGGCTTCCACCTGCCGCATCCTCTCGGGCTCAGGCGACGGCAGGAAGGAGCGGAACGCCGACGCGACTTCGACCTCATGCCGACCGATCCGCAACGCCGCCATCAGCAGGCGGGCCATCTCACGATCGCCGGATGGAACCGGATGATCCGGCGCCTTCAGGGGTGCGTAGAAGGCGATCCGCAACGACGCGACGTCACGTCGAATAAGGGTCGGCCGCGTCGCGTAGCCCGTCGCCCATGAAGTTGAACGCCAGGATGACCAGGATGACGGGCGCCACCGGCAGCAACAGCCAGGGATAGAGCGCCACCACGTTCATGTTCTGCGCCTCGTTCAGCATCACGCCCCAGGACACGATCGGCGGTCTCAGGCCGAGCCCCAGGAACGACAAGGCCGTTTCGCCGAGGATCATGGCCGGGATCGTGATGGTGGCAGAGGCGATGAGATGGCTGATGAAGCCCGGAATCAGGTGCCGCAGCAGGATGCGCGGCGTGCGGGCGCCCATCAACTGGGCCGCCAGGACGTAGTCTTCCTCGCGGAGCGAGAACAGCTTGGCCCGAACTGCGCGGGCAAGTCCGGTCCAGTCCATCATGCCGAGGATCAGCGTGATGCCGAAATAGACCAGCATGGGGCTCCAGGAGGCCGGCATGATGGCGGCCAGCGCCAGGAAGATGGGGATATGCGGGATCGAATGGATGATCTCGATCAGGCGCTGGCTGAGGAGATCGAACACTCCCCCGTAATAGCCCGCGAGGCCGCCGATCGTGATGCCGAGCAGGAACGAGATCGAGATGCCGATGAGGCCGATGGTGAGCGAGATGCGCGCCCCGTAGATGATGCGGGAGAACAGGTCCCGCCCGAGCCGGTCGGAGCCCCACAGGAAGAAGGGCGCGCTCTCGGCCGGGCACACCAGATGCGTGTCGCCCGGCACCAAGCCCCAGAACATGTAGGGGTCGCCGTGGCAAAAGAAGCGAAGCTTGTCGACCTGGTTGCGGTCCGGCCTGTACTCACGCCGCAGGTTGTCCATGTTGAGATGGTAGTCGAGCCCGTAGACGTAAGGCCCGACGAACTGTCCGGCGTGGAACAGGTGTATGGACTGCGGGGGAGCGCGGATGAAGTCCGTATTGCGGGTGCTGGCCTCGTAGGGCGCCAGAAACTCCGAGATCGGCAGCGTGCTGTAGATCAGGGCCAGGAAGATGCTCGACACCACCGCCATGCGGTGGCGCTTGAACTTCCACCACATCAGCCGCCACTGCGACGCGAAATAGATGCGTTCCTGGGCGGGCGTCAGCTTGGTGACGGCGCCGACATCGAAGGGCTTGTCGGAGACGTAATGGGCCAGCGTGGCGCCCGGTGCCGGCGCCGGAACCGTGACGGGAACGTTCATTTGGTGGCTCCCCCTTGCATGCGGATGCGCGGATCGAGAAAGGCCAGCGCAACGTCGGAGACCAGCACGCCCAAGACGGTCAGGGTCGACAGCAGCATCAGGAACGAGCCCGCGAGATAGATGTCCTGGCTCTGCAGCGCCCGGATCAGCAGCGGCCCCGTGGTCTGCAGCGACAGCACGATGGCTACGAGTTCCCCGCCCGAGATGACGGAAGGCAGGATCGAGCCGATGTCCGAGATGAAGAAGTTGAGCGACATCCGGAACGGATATTTGAACAGCACCCGCATCGGATGGAGTCCCTTGGAGCGCGCCGTCACGACGTATTGCTTGTGCAATTCCTCGAGCAGGTTGGCCCGCACGGCCCTGATCATGCTGCCCGTACCGGCCGTGCCGATGATGATGACCGGGATCCACAGATGGCTGAGGATGGACGTGATCTTGGCCCAGCTCATCGGCTGGTCGAAATATTTCGGATCCATCAGCCCGCCGATCGACAGGCCGAACCATTGGTTCGAGAAATACAGAAAGATCAGCGCCAGCAGGAAGTGCGGGATGGCGAGGCCGAGCAGGCCCAGCGTCGTCAGGCCGTAGTCGCCCCATGAGTATTGATGGGTGGCCGAGTAGATGCCGATCGGAAAGGCCACGAGCCAGGTGAATACGATGGTCGAAAAGGACAGGAGGATGGTCAGCCACACGCGGTCGCCCACCACCTGCCGGACCGGAAGCTGGTACTCGAAGGAATAGCCGAAATCGCCGTGCAGCAGGCCGCCGATCCACCACAGGTAACGCTCGGCCGGCGGCTTGTCGAAGCCGTATTCTCTCTTGAGGAACTCCACCCGCGCCGTGTCGACCTTCTCGCCCTGAGCCTGCATTTCGGAGACGAGATTGCTGAAATAATCGGTCGGCGAGGCGCTCATCACCGTGAAGATCAGGGCGCTGGTGATCAGCAGCGTCGGCACCATGATCAGCACTCGCCTGACCAGATATGTCAGCATTAAAAGGCGCTCCCCGACGAGGTCATGCCATCAGCTTTTCGGAGGATCGGCGTAGAAGAAAGTATCCGGCATGTAGACGCCGAAGAACGAGCCCGGCTCGAACGAGAAAAGTCCCGTCTGGGGCACGTTCCGCATTCGGCGCGACACGACGACGGGCTGTCTCGTTCCGTTGACGACGCCGATGCTGAATTGCTGGTCGGCGTTGATCTGCAGCATCTCGGTCCAGACTTTGCGCTGTTCGTCGACGTTCGAAGCATGGCGCCAGTCGTGGTAGAGATCTTCCAGCTTCTGGACGTCAGGCATGTCGATGGCCTGTCCCTCGTGGCCGGACGACTGGACGTAGAGGCCGAAGTTCGGCCACTGGTATTGCGAATCGGTGGTGGGTGCGAGCGCGCTCGGCTCGAATTCGGGCGTCGGCACCGCATTGTCCATGCCGCGGTCGATCGACATGACCGTGTCGCCGCTGGCGATCCGCTGCCGGAAGATGTCGAGATGCGACGGATGCGCGAAGGTCCGGATGCCGAGTTTGGCCCAATCGCCGCCGACGAGTTCCAGGATGTCGGTGAAGAGCTGGTTCTCGCCCGAGGTCTCCACCGTGATCTCGGCCCGGCGTCCGTCGGCAAGAAGCCGGACGCCATCGCGGTCCCGCTTGCCGAGGCCGGCCTCGTCGAGCAAGGCATTGGCCTTGGCCGGATCGTAGCCCGTGTAGTCGGCCGCGAGTTCGGGTTTGAACAACGGACTCTGCGGCAGCACGGTGTCGCCGCTCTCGCGCGCCAGCCCGAAGAAGATGACGTGGTTGATGTCGGGCCGGTTGATGCCGAGCGACAGCGCGCGCCGGAACCGGACGTCCCGCGTCAGAGCGCGCCAGACTGGGTCCTTGGCATTGAGGTTGGGGAACAGGGCCGCGAAGGCGCCCTGTCCCTGCTCCCACAGCCGGGCATCGTAATGGTGCACCTTCTCGCTGGCTTTGAGGAAAGTATAGTCCTCGAAATTGAGGTAGCGCGCCTGCAGGTCGGCTTCGCCGGCCGCGACTTTGGCCGGGATCAAGTTGATGGTGCCGAGCGTCATCGTGGCGTGGTCGAAATAAGGTAGCTGGTGTCCAGCCGTATCGACCCGGTGGAAATACGGGTTCCGGTCGAAACGGAACAGCTCCGCCGGCGGTGCCGTGGTGTTGACCCAAGGATCGAGACTTGGCAGCTCGGGGTTCTCGGGGCGGTACTGCCGGGACTTTCGTTCGTGGAGCGACGACCAACTCGACACCTTGGCGGCCTTGACGAGCTTGTCGAGCTTGTCTTTGTCGGCATATTTGATGTGAAATCGCTTGAGGTAGTGGGCCGGCATGAAGATGAACAATGGCTGCGCCGACGCGATGGCCGGCACGAAGCCCGGGTTCGGATCGGACCAGCTGTAGCGAACCGTCAGCGGATCCAACACCTCGAATGTCGGCGGCTTGCCGGCCGCCATCAGGGCCAGGTTCGGGCCGGAGGGCGAAAGCTTCGCATTGTTGGCCACGTCCTCCCAATAGTACCGGAAGTCCTCGGCCGTGAAGGGGTGCCCGTCCGACCATCGATGCCCTGGACGGAGGTGCAGCGTGAACACCTTGTCGTCTTGGTTGTCGAGGCTTTGCAGGATATCCGGCACCGCCTCGAGCTTCTCGTCGAAGATCACGAGCCGCGTATAAGAATAGACCGTCATCATGCGCAGATCGCGCTGGTCACCCATCAGCATGCGCCAGGTGCCGCCCGGCCGGCCGATCTCGCGCTTCAGGGCAGGCAGGTCGATGATGCGCGGAACTTTCGGTAGTCTCTCGGCGACAGGCGGCAGCTTCCCGGACGCAACTTGATCGCTGAAGAACGGTGTTTCGACCAGGGCCGCCTGTCCCGCCGCCTCGGCGGCGGGCGGCGGTGCGCCGTCCTCGGCCCGGGCCGAACCGGTCGAGAGGAGCAAGGCGAGGCCCAGGATGGCGGCCAGAGACTTCACGACGCCATCAACTCCCGCCGGTCCACGCTCGGCCGGGCCAGCACGAAATGACCTTCGCCGAGGTCCAGGGGCACCAGGCTCGCGGGGTCGCCCTCGTCGCGGAACTCCGGCCCCCACACCGCAGGGTCGGACGCGCTGCCGCCCGCGATGAGCCTCAAGTCCAGCGGCCGGTCGAGGTCTGGGTAGGGGACGGCACGCATGAGGGCCTTGGTGTAGGAATGCACGGGCTTCGAGAACAGCAGGTGGCGTGGTGCGATCTCGACGATGCGGCCATGCGCCAGAACCGCGATCCGATCCGCGATGTAATCGACGACCGCGAGGTTATGCGAGATGAACAGATAGGTGAGGCCGAGTTCCTTCTTGAGGTCCTTCAGCAGGTTCAGCACCTGGGCCTGCACCGAGACGTCGAGCGCCGAAACGGGCTCGTCGCAGATGATGAGATCCGGGTTCATGGCCAGGGTGCGGGCGATCGAGATGCGCTGGCGCTGCCCGC
>JAABUM010005382.1_pt1 | contig 13510 bp, 15 predicted proteins | sample 5559161 | NCBI WGS metagenome assembly JAABUM01 (sample SAMN10711868, study PRJNA513369) | rock metagenome | isolation source: Antarctica rocks | place: Antarctica: Victoria Land, Siegfried Peak nord | reverse complement strand
GACCTCTCTCGTCAGCTGCGTCGCAACAGCCAGACTTCAGAGGCCACGGGCCTTCAACGCTCAGGCGCGCCGAACAAGCGATCCGGGACGAGCTGCCCGGTCAAGATCGAAGAGCCCTCAAACCACCTGTACCGCCACGCAAGCGTGGCGCGAACCGAACCCGCACCGGCCGTTGCGCAGTAAAGACTTCTTACCCGCCGGCCTTGCGGGCCGTCGCGGGATGAGTTCAGGCCAGCGCTTCTCCGATTACGGCGACTGCCTCGATGAAGTGGTATCTCTGGGCCAGTGCGTCCAGGATTTCGGTCACCGTGAGCGGTGGTTCACGAAACCGTGCAGCCATCGCCTCGACGGCGCGCAGAGCCGCTGCTGCAGGTCGCCGAGCAGACGTACTACCGCTGGCGTAACCAGTTCGGCGGGCTGAAGGCCGATGACGCGAAGCGGTTGAAGGATCTCGAGCGGGAGAACTCCACGCTCAAGCGGCTGCTGGCCGACGCCGAGCTGGAGAAGGCGGCGTTGAAGGAGATCGCCCGGGGAAACTTCTAAGCCCGGAACGCCGGCGGGCGGCCGTTGCTCACCTCATCGCCACGATGGGGTTGAGTGAGCGGTTCGCCTGCCGGGTCACCGGGCAGAACCAAACAACGCAGCGACGAGAACCGACCAGTACCACCGTGGCCGACCCGGACGCCGGGCTGCGGACCTGGCTTCGTCAGTACGCCAAAGACCATCCTCGCCGAGGGTTCCGCCCGGCGTATCACGATGCCCGCGGCGAGGACTGGACCGAGGGCGTGCAGGGTTCTTGTGCACGCCTCGGCGTAGTCGTTTGTCGGTGAGTAGCCCGAACCAGCGTTGGTACGCCAACACCGTCGGCCAAGCGGTGGGGACCGGGGTCAGCACCGACGTGGGGGCTGGGTGGCGAGACACTTTCGGACGAACGCCAGGCTGGAGCTACGCCGGTCTGTCCTCGGGTGGATTCGCCGCCGCCTACCTGCCGCTTATCGGCCCCGCACGGGTGCACGGCCTCTGCGGCCTGTCCGGGTGCTACGACGCGCAGATCCCTCCCATCGCGCACGCCAGCACCGCGGCCCGCGCCGCGGCGTCGGCCACACTGCATCCGGGGCCGCGAACCCGGACTCACGCTGCTGACCTACGGGCATAGCGATACCCGCTGCGCCGCCCGCGCATGGTCCTATGCGACTGCGCTGCGCCGAGCCCACCACACCGTGGTCGTGGGCAGCTACCCGGGCGGACACCAGTGGGTGGGGCGGCGCCCAGGGCTACTCGCCTGCTTCCGCCTCCTCACGCCCGGGCGTGAGGAGGCGCTGCGCCCGCAAGCAGGGTGAAGGTGGGCGGGTCGTGCTGAGTCAACGCGACCCGGGCGTTCTCAGCTTCGGCGAGCTTGCGGGCGAAGGGCAACCCGATACCTCCATCGAGTGACCCGTCGCGCACCCGGAACAGCTCATGCGCCTCCTGAGCCAAGGTGGGACCTTCGTCGCTGACGTCCACGGCCGCCAGGCCACCGAGTTCGCGGGCGCGCACAGTGACCGCGCCACGGCCGTGCTGAAGTGCGTTGTCGATCAACACATCCAGAATCTGCGTCGCGGCCGGCGTCGAGAGGGCGATGTCGGATGGGACGCCAGGGTCGAGGACGACACGGAGCGGCCGCGTCGCTGCGGCGAGCGGAGCATGCCAGCGTCGTTCGGCCGCAGTGAGCAGGTCCGGGACATGCGCAACCTGCTGGACAGGCAGATCGCGAGCGAGCGCAATGATGTCGGTGATCGTCGCTCCGAGCCGGTCGACCGCGGCCAGCGCGGATTCGACCTGGCTATCGGGCCGGCCGGTGTTGCGGAGCGCTTCGAGTTCGAGACGCAGACCGCTGAGCGGTGTGCGGAGCTGGTGCGAGACTTCGGCCGACAGGCTGCGTTCGCGGCCGATCATCGTCTGGATGCGTGCCGCGCTGTCGTTGAGGGTGGTGGCAAGCGTGTCGAACTCGGCCACGCCGGAAAGCGGTACGCGCGCGTCGAGGTCGCCGGCGCCGATTCGCCGGGCACCGGCCCGCAGTTGCTCCACGGGCGCGGCCAGCCGCCTGGCGACTAGCAGCGCACCGCCCCCAGAGACGACGACGGCGCCCAGCCCGATGCCGCCGATGACGAGCCAGGCCAGCAGGCTGCGGTGATGCGCCGAGCTGAGGTCGGACTGCACCAGGACCACGGCGATGATCTGATCGCCGTCCGAGACTGGGGCGGCGACGGCGATGTCCGCGCCGAGGGTGCCGGTGGCTTCGGTGCCGCGAAGCGCCGCTCGTACCAGCGGGTCCGCGTGTGCGGGTCCGGCGCCGTCGGTCAATCGCCCTGCACGGTCGTACACGCTCGCGGTGATCTCGCTGGGATCGATACGCAAGGATGCGACTGTCGGGCGGTCACCGCGCAGAGACGCGGCTGCTGTGGCCGCAGCGCGCTGTAGTTCCAGCCGTTCGTCGTTGACATACCCGTGGCTGACGAAGATGCCGAGGGGCACGGCCAACAGCAGCACCGCAAGCAAGGCCGTCGCGGCGGCCACCACCGTGATCCGCCTCCGCATCGCGTCCCCCTCACGGATCGACTCGCCTCGGGCCGAACCTACATCCGGGTATGCAGTGTGGCAGCGGAGCTCATCTTGTTGAGCGCCGCGGGGCGGCTCGGGATGTTTTGCCGTCGTCTTACCTAAAGCGGCCTGTCCGGTTGCCGACCGGTCCTTAGCGTCAAGTTACAGGCCAGCGACCTCACGGTCGGGCATCACCGGAACCCGGAGCGAGGACACATGATGCGACTGCTATCTCGGCGAGGACGGCGCAACCCCTGGACGGTGTTGGCAGCCAGTAGCGCGGCTGCCGCCAGTGTGGTCGTGCTGTCGGCGTGTGGGTCGTCCAACGGCGGCACCTCAGGGCCCCCGTTGTCGCCGAGCACCACCACGACGGCCGGCTCTGCGTCGACCCCTGCGGGCAACTTGGCGTCAGCAAGTGGCGCGGGCACTTCATCCGGGCCCGCGGTGGTCGAGAGAAATCCCCCCGGCGACATCCCGGACAACCAGGCCTTCGTCCTCTACAGAGGGTCGGGCTTCACCGTGACCGTCCCCGAAGGCTGGGCCCGATCCTCGTCCGGGTCAGCGGCTGTCTTCTCCGATAAATACAACAACATCACCGTGTCCTCCGCGCCCTCACCGCAGGCGCCCACGATCGCCACGGCTCGCGCAATCGACGTGCCCAGGATCGAGGCTTCTTCGCAGGGTTTCACCTCAGGCGCCATCAGCACCGTTCAGCGCAAGGCGGGCACCACCGTGTTGATCACATACCACGCGTACTCTGCGGTGAACCCGGTCACTGGCAAGGTGGCGAGCGAGGCGGTCGAGCGCTATACGTTCTGGCGCGCGGGGACGGCGGTGACCCTCACCCTGGCCGCCCCTGTCGGCTCGGACAACGTCGACCCTTGGCGCAAGGTCACCGACTCCTTCGCCTGGACCAAGTGATGTCCGTGCGGTTGACCGACAAATCGATCGGCACACATGAACACCTGCCGGCGATGGCGGCCGAATCGCTGCACCGGTTCTTCCACTCCGGCGACGAGGAGACTCAGGCGCTGCGCGGCGTGTCCATCTCGCTGGCGCCGGGCGAATTCGTCGCTGTCGTCGGGCCATCCGGATCCGGGAAATCGACCCTGCTCTCGTGTTTGGCCGGACTGGACGAACCCGACGGCGGGACGGTACGCATCGACGGGACCCGCCTTACGCGCCGTCCGGAAGCTGAACGGGCCCGACTGCGGGCACGACTCGTCGGCGTGCTTACCCAGAGTGGCAACCTACTCAGCCACCTCAGCGTCGCACAGAACATCGCCCTCGCACGCAGCCTCGCCGGAACCGCATCTCGCGGCGCAGATGATCACCTTGACGCTCTCGGCCTTGCCCACCGCGCACATGCTCGACCTGACACCCTGTCTGGTGGCGAGACCGTCCGCGCCGGGCTCGCTGTCGCGCTGGCCAACGAGCCACCGGTCCTGCTCGCCGACGAGCCCACCGGTGAACTGGACTCCAGCACCGAGGCGCAGGTACTCGACATCCTCACGCGACGCGCCCACAACGGCACCGCCCTGCTGGTCGCCAGCCACAGCGCCGCCGTCGCAGCGGCCGCCGACCGTGTGATCACGCTGCGCAACGGAGAGGTCAGCTCATGACGCTGCGCCATCCGCCCCACGGCTCGACCCCTAATGGCTCGCCGATACACCACGCGGCCGTCGCCACACCGAACGGCCGCGCCCACACGACCACGTTGGCGGAATCGGCCGTCGCACGCTGCGACGGTGTGGGCCGGACCTACGGCACCGGCGATCGGGCCGTGGTCGCCGTCTACGACGCGACCTGCGTTGTCTCCGCTCGAGACCGCGTCGCGATCATCGGACCGTCCGGCTCGGGCAAGTCCACGCTGCTGCACCTGCTGGCCGGACTTGAGACACCGAGCGCCGGGCAAATCGGCTGGCCGGCACTCGACGGCCATCCCCGCGACGGCGCCCATCGGGTCGGCCTGGTGTTCCAAGCACCCACTCTGATCCCCAGCATGACCGTTCTGGAGAACGTCGAACTCCCGATGCTGCTCACCGACACCCCGGCACGCGAGGCCAGCGACCGCGCCCGCGCCGCCCTCGACCTGCTGGATCTCGACGGCCTGCGCCGCGACCTGCCCCAAGAGCTCTCCGGCGGGCAGGCGCAACGCGTCGTGATCGCCCGCGTCCTGGCCGCGCGGCCGCGCCTGGTCCTGGCCGACGAGCCCACCAGCCAACTCGATCGCACCACCGCCGACCACGTCGCCGACGTGTTAATCCAGGTCAGCGACGAGATCGACGCCGCACTCGTGGTCGCCACCCACGATCACGCCATCGGCGGCCGCATGCACACCATCTGGCCGATGCACGACGGCCGCATCCATCCCGCGACCACACGCCAATTCGCCGCCGCGCAGACAGATCGGTTCCCGATCGATACGTCGGCCACCCGGCACCACACCGAAGGTGATCACACGTGATCCGGATCTGGTTGGCCGCCCTGCTGCGCCGACAACCCGCACGACTGCTCGGCGCGGCAATCGGCGTGGCCATCGCCGTCGCCCTACTCGCCAGCCTCGGCGCGTTCCTCGCCCACGCGAAGGCCAGCATGACCGGACGAGCCGTCCGCTCGGTCAGCGTCGACTGGCAGGTCCAGGTCGCACCAGGCGGCGACCCAGCAGCAACCGCCGCCCTCGTCGCCCACACCCCTGGCGTCCAGACCAGCCAGACGACCGGGTTCACCCAAGTCCCCGGGCTCAGCGCGGCCGCCTCCGGCACGACCCAGACCACCGGCAGCGGAGTCGTGCTCGGCCTACCGAGCTCCTACGCCGCGACCTTCCCCGGTGAGATCCGCACCCTCACCGGCACCGGAACCGGCGTGCTTCTCGCCCAGCAGACCGCCTCCAACCTGCACGCCGCACCCGGAACACGTATCACCATTCAACGACCAGGACTGACCCCGGTCACCGTCACCGTTTCCGGCGTCGTCGACCTACCCCAGGCCAACTCGCTGTTCCAGAAGGTCGGCGCCCCCCTCGGGGTGCAGCCCTCAGCGCCGCCAGACAACGTCGTCCTGCTGCCCTACCCGCAATGGCAACAGTTCAGCGCACCGATTGCCACCACGCGCCCCGACCTCGTCACGACTCAGATTCACGCACGGTTGAGCCACGCCCTGCCCACCGACCCTGCCGCCGCCTACTCCACGGTCATCGCCGCTGCGCACAACGTCGAAGCCCGCAGCACCGGCACGGCGACCGTCGGCAACAACCTCGGCGCGGCCCTTGACGCGGCGCGCGGCGACGCCGCCTACGCCCAGGTCCTGTTCCTGTTCCTCGGACTGCCCGGCGCTATCCTCGCCGGCCTGCTCACCGCAACCGTCGCCTCGGCGGGCGCCCGTCGGCGAAGGGGCGAACAGTCGCTGCTGCGTATCCGCGGCGCCTCCCAACGTCAACTACTGCGACTGGCTTCGCTCGAGGCCGGCGTGATTGGCGGGGTCGGCTGCCTCGTCGGCCTTGCCGCGGCACTTCTCGTGGGTCGGGCCGCCTTTGGGTCCGCGAGCTTCGGCGCCACCACGCCGTCGGCTCTGCTGTGGGGTGGAATCGCGGTCGCCGCGGGTCTGGCCATCACCGCCGCCGCAGTGCTCCTGCCCGCTCGCCGCGACGTCCGCGAGCAGACCATCGCCGCCGGCCGGGAAGAAATCGCGATTCTCCGCTACCCCTGGTGGGCCCGCTACGGGCTCGACATCGCCGCCCTCGTCGGCGCCGGACTGATCGTCAACGCCGCCAGCCACAACGGCTATCAACTCGTCCTCGCCCCCGAAGGCGTCCCGACGATCTCCGTCTCCTACTGGGCACTCGCCGGACCGGCCCTGCTCTGGCTCGGCGCCGGGCTTCTGGTCTGGCGTCTGGTCGACCTGCTCCTCGGTCGCGGTCGCCGTCTGACGGCGCTGCTGTTGCGCCCGTTCGCCGGTCGCCTCGCCCCGGTCCTTAGTTCCAGCATGTCCCGCCAACGCCGCCCACTGGTCAAAGCCGCGACGGTCCTCGCGCTGGCGATCGCGTTCGCGATCTCCACCGCGACCTTCAACGCCACCTACCGCGCCCAAGCCGAGGCCGACGCCCAACTCACCAACGGCGCCGACGTCACCGTCACCGAATCACCCGCCGCAGCAGTTGGGCCCGGCTTCGCGACCCGGCTAGCCGCCGTCCCGGGTGTCACGGGGGTGGAACCGCTCGAGCACCGCTACGCCTACGTCGGGACGGATCTGCAGGACCTCTACGGAGTACGCCCCGGCTCGATCCGCTCCGTCACGGCCCTGCAGGACAGCTACTTCCAGGGGGGCAGCGCCGCCGCCCTCATGAACACACTTCAAACCAAGCCCGACTCCATCCTGGTCAGCGCTGAAACCGTCAAGGACTACCAACTACACCTCGGAGACCTCGTCAACCTGCGCCTGGTCGACGGCCGCACCCACCAACTGGTCACCGTGGGCTTCCACTACGTCGGCGTCGTGTCGGAATTCCCGACCGCGCCCAAGGACAGCTTCTTCATCACCAACGCCGCCTACGTGGCCCAGAAAACCCGCAGCAACGCGGTCGGCACCTTCCTCGTCAACACCGGCGGCACCGACTCCTCCGCCGTCGCCGCCCGCATTCGCACCCTCGTTGGACCCACGGTCAGCGTCACCGACATCACCACCACGCGAGGCGCCGTCGGCTCCAGCCTCACGTCCGTCGATCTGGCCGGACTGACCCGCGTCGAACTCGCATTCGCCCTCGTCCTGGCTGCCGCCGCCGGCGGACTCGTCCTTGCCCTCGGCCTGGCCGAGCGCCGCCGCAGCCTCGCGATCATGAACGCCCTCGGAGCGCGGCGCAGACACCTGCGCGCCAGCGTCGCCGGCGAGACCCTGCTCGTCGGAGTAACTGGTGCGCTCGGCGGGGCCGTGCTCGGCGCCTACCTAACGCAAACCCTCGTCAAAGTGCTCACCGGCGTGTTCGACCCGCCACCCTCAACGATCACCGTTCCATGGCCCTACCTCGCCGCCCTGTCCGCGCTCACCGCCGCCTGCCTCATCGCCGTCACAGTCGGCGCGGTCCGAGCATCCGGACGCAACCTCCTACCGACCATCCGGAGGCTGTGAGCCCCGGAACGGATGCCCTCCCGCGACGCTAGGAGGTCCTGCGAGGCGGTACCCGAACCCGCGCAATGTCTCGACCGCCGGGGCCCCCACGGAGGCTTCAGCGGCGCACTGCTCGAGCGCGCGACGCAACGACGCGATGTGCACGTCCAGCGTCTTCGTCGACCCGTGCCAATGCGCATCCCACACATCAGCCATCAACATCGACCGGCTGATCGCAACCCCGGCGTCACGAGCCAACCGCGCAAGCAGATCGAACTCCTTCGACCGCAGTACCGCCTCAGACTCGCCCACCCATGCACGGCGCAGCGCCTCATCCACTACGAGATCGCCCAACACGTGCCGCGTCGGTGCCGACTCCCGCGGAACCGAGCGTCGAAGATGCGCCCGCAGCCGAGCCAGCAACTCCGTCGACCGGATCGGCTTGGACAGATAATCATCGGCGCCCGCCTCCAACCCGACCACCACATCGATCTCGGCATCGCGCGCGGTCAAAATCACGATCACCACATTCGGCCACCGGGATCGAAGAGTGCGGCACACGTCAACGCCGTCGACATCCGGGAGGCCAAGATCCAGAACAACCAAATCCACCGCGTGGTCCGAATCGGCCTCGGCCAGCGCCGACCCCCCATCTCGACACCACCGCACCCGATAGCGGGCCTGGACGAGCTCAGCCTGTAGAACACGACCTATGGTCTCGTCATCCTCGACCAACAAAACCTCAGCCATGCGAGCCATCCCACCACGACGGAGCTCCAGCGCCTCGGATGTGGGCGTGTCAGATCGGCTGTGTAAGTGACGTGGCCTGACTCCGAGTCCTAGCCCGGGGCTTTCATGAGGGCGGCGCGTTGATCAACTGAAAAGTGCTCCAAGCCAGCGAGAATCGGGGTTGCGAAGACCAGTTTCATGCGGAGCGAGGAGCACCTTCAGGGTGAAGAATATCGGGTTGTATCCGCGTGTCCAGACTGACACGGCAGCGTCGAAGATCGTGTCCAGGCCGGTGCCGTTGCGCTGGTCGAGACGGTCCGGGCCGCTGGCTTGGATCAGGGCTTGTCGCATGCGTTGAGCCGGTGGCGCAAACCGTGTGCCCGGCACGATCCGGGCAAGATCGTCACCGATCTTGCGCTCGCCCTCGCGGTCGGCGGGGACTGCTTGGCCGACGTGGCTGCGCTGCGCGCGGAGCCTTCGGTGTTCGGTGCGGTCGCCTCGGACCCGACGGTGTCGCGGCTGGTCGACACCCTCGCCGCAGACGCTGACCAGGCCCTGACGGCGATCGACTCCGCACGCGCCGCAGCCCGAGCCAGAGTCTGGGGTGCAGCCGGGCAGCACGCGCCGCACCACGGCGCGAGCGCTGAGCACCCGGTGGTGATCGACGTCGACGCGACCCTGGTCACGGCGCACTCGGACAAAGAACTCGCGGCTCCGACATTCAAAAGGGGATTCGGGTTTCACCCTTTGCTGGCGTTCGCCGACCACGGCCAGGATGGCACGGGTGAGCCGCTTTCGGCCATGCTCAGAAAGGGAAACGCCGGCTCGAACACCGCGGCCGAGCACATCGCAGTGCTCAAGGCCGCGTTCGCGCAACTCCCCGGGCACAAGCCCGGCCGGCGGCCGGGTAAGAAAATGCTGGTCCGTGCCGACGGCGCGGGCGGCACGCATGAGTTCCTGTCGTGGCTGAGCGGGCAGCGGGTGCAGTACTCGGTCGGGTTTCCCCTGCCCGACACCTTCGCGACGGAGTTGGCCGTGCTCGACAAGGCGAAACTCTGGCAGCCGGCCTACGACGGTGAGGGCCAGATCCGTGAGGGGGCGTTCGTCGCCGAAGCCACCGGCCTGCTCAACCTCGCCTCGTGGCCCGAGGGGATGCGCGTCATCATCCGCAAAGAACGACCCCACCCCGGCGCGCAACTGCGGATCACCGACCACGACGGCAACCGCGTCACCGCCTTCGCGACCAACACCGCCCGCGGCCAGCTCGCAGACCTCGAACTCAGGCACCGCCGACGCGCGAGGTGTGAGGACCGCATCCGGATCGCGAAAGACACCGGCCTGCGGAACCTGCCGCTGCACGACTTCGACCAGAACAGGGTCTGGCTCGCGATCGTGGCCCTCGCCGTGGAGATCACCGCGTGGCTGCAAATGCTCGCCTTCACCGACCACCCCGCCCGACGCTGGGAACCCAAACGACTCAGGCTCAGGCTGTTCTCCATCCCGCCCGGATCGCTGACCACGGCCGAACCCGCCGCCTGCACCTGCCAGCCCACGCACCCTGGGCCGCCCTGCTCACCGCCGGCCTCGACCAGCTCCGACTCATCCCCGCACCCGGCTGAGGTCACCCCAACCGCCTCGACAACCAGAAACACACCGGCACGTGGAACCGGCGCACCGAGCGACCTTGGCCAAACTGTCATACCGCCCGGCACAAGCGGGAACCACAGAGGCTGCCGCCTCAAGAACGACGATCAACAGGCGCCGCGTGAAAGTTTCGGGCTAGGACTCGGAAAGGACCACGCGATGACTGACACTGGAATCGTGGCCCGTAAGCGCCACCGCGAGCTGGCGGATCGACCGCCGCTGGTCGACGCCGAGCTGGCGGACGAGCTGCTGGCTCGGGCGCAGACCGAAGGGGTCGAACTGCTCGGCCCGGACGGGTTGCTGTCGCAGGTGAGCAAGGCGGTGCCCGAACGGGCCGCTGGCTGAGGAGATGACCGAAACACCTGGGCTACGAAGCGATCAGCACTGGATGGAATGGAAGGCCGTGCGTGTCGCGATCACCCGGGACGGATGCTTCGATCCACGGCCCGTACTTGCGGATCCCGCCGAGGTAGTTCACTCATATGAGTGTTCGCTGTATAGCTAGATACTAACTATCTGCTTGGTCGTGCCGATTCCACTCTTCATCGACCAGCTGCTCGAACATGGCGCGGGCGGTGAGGCCGCGTTCGCTGGCCAGGTCCTCGAACCGTTGCTTGCTCTGCTCGGCGGTCCGGACGAACACGGGCACGGTTGGTTCCGAGCGTCGCCGCGGTGCCCGTCCGGTCGGCTGGGCCGGCTCGGCGGACGTTGACGCCAGGGCCATCGGATCGGGCACGGGTGTAGCGATGCGCCGACGGTGAGCCGGCGGCTGGGCCGGGGGCTGCTGGGTCACGCGTTGCTCCTGGTGGTCTCGTCGGTGACTGGCCAGAGCTGGCCAGCTAGATCTTCAAAGGCGGCCGCGACAGGCGCCCCTCGTTCGTAGTCGCCCCACCACACCTCGCCGGCACGGGCGGAGCGGACGATGACGCGTTCAGGGATCAGCGGCGCGAGCACCATGCCCTCGTTGTCCTCCCGCAGCGCCGCGAGTGCTCCGAGGGCGTCGCGGGACGGGATGTTGTCCGGCCACCTGGTGACGATGACGCCAGCTTCCTGCACGTCGGGGTTCAGCGGGCTGAGCTGCTGGAACCTCGCGACGTTGGACCGTGCCCATTCAACACCGCTGCGGCCGTCTTCATCCGGCGTGATGGTGTACAAGACGCGGGTCGAGGCGGTGAGCGCTGTTCGGATAAGGAACCCGCCCTGCCGGTTAGGAGCGTCGATTAACACGACGTCGCGGTCCCAGCCGGCGATCGCGTTGCGCAGGCGCACGTCGTCGTATTCCTGAGGTGCTCCCTCGAGGGCAGCGACGTCGCGGTGACCGGGAATGACGGTGATGTTCGGATGCCACGGTGTGGAGTGGGCGAGATCCTGGGCCGCGCCGGCAACGTCGTCAGTTCGAGGATCGCGCCGACGTGCTCCCCCCGGCGCACCTCGACACCGAGCCAGATGGTTGCGGTCGATCGTGGGTCGAGGTCGACCACACCGATGTTGAGCCCGCGGCTGGCCAGCGCGCGGGCGAGTCCGACAGTTGCGGTGGTCTTGCCGACCCCGCCCTTCTCGGAGAAGAGAGACAGGATATCCATCTTGCTATATTGACCGATAGCGTTATATAGCAAGCCGACTTGATATCTTGCTATTCTTCGCGCGATCCCAGCGGATGTGCTCGAACATAGGAGTGTCGCCACGCGTCGTCGCCCGTCTGCTCACCCAGTCGGCCAATCTGCATGCGTGGGGGATTGCCGGTACCAGGGGGTGGTACTCGAGCCCCTTAAAGCTTGGTACTGCTGCTCAGGGACGACCCCCACCGGAGTTGGTGGATTTGCATGGCTTCTTGGAGTTCAGGCGTCGCCTCGGTGAGGCTGATGACCTGCTGGTGGCGGAGGTTCGCTGGGCCCGAGGTGTGCTGGTTGGGTTGTTCGAAGAGAGCGTAAAGAGTGAGGGTGTCGCCGTGGCGCGATGCGAAGCAGACGCCGCCGAGCGGGGGTGTCTGGTCATAGAGCCAGGACGCGATGGTTTGCGTCAGTCTGCGGGGCTCGGCGGTTTTGATGGCGGCAGCGTCAAGGTCAGGCAGGCCGAGTCGTTGGGCCAGGTCGCCGTGGCTGGTGCGCAGGGTGGCGATGGTGATTGGTGCGCGGACGTCGGCGAAGGCGCCGGTCATCAGGGCTTGGCCGGCTCGGCGGTGTGTGAGCCAGGAACGGGGAAGAGTTCCGGCTACGGCTGTGGGGTGGTGTTCCTCGGCGTGGTCGTTGTCGTCGATGGCTGCGAGCTCGGCCGCTAGGGCGGGGTCGGGGCGGAAGACGGCGAGGACCTCCAGGAGGCAACCTAGGAGCTGGTCAGCGACGTAAAGGGTCCGGAACCGGGCGTGCAGGTCGTCCCAGCGGCCGTCGAAGCGGCCGTTATCGGCGTATTGCCAAGGCGTCCAAGCGAAGGGGTCAGGCTGGTAGCCGATCCGGTAGGTGATGACCTCCTCGGTTGTGAGGTGGATCGGTCCGCTGTCAGTGTGTTGTTCGGCCATCCCTGTTGGGGTGTCAGCCAACGGCGGCGAAGGCGCGGGCAGCGGCGAGGACGGCAGGACCGACCTCGGCAACGGGGGCCTCACGCAGAACCCTGGCGGGGGAGCGGTCATCCAGGTGGGGGTTGAGTCCTTGAAACCAGGACTGCACAACCTCGGCTGTGTCGCGTTGAGAGACCATAAGCGCAGCCTGCAAGCTCACTCTGAGGCGCTGCTCGTCCTCGGAGTTGTGGATGCGTCGTACACCTTCGGCCCACTGCCGCACGGCGCGGGTTTCTTTCACCCCACCGAGATAGGCGACCAGACGGGCTCCGAGCAGGTCGACCAGCCCGCGCACGAGGTCGGGCTGGGCGGCCCGGGTGGCGTACACGTAGGCATCAAGGTCCGGTCGCGCTGGGGTAATCATCGTCATGGAGTCCCCTCCCGACTTGCGCGTTGACCTGGCGTCTGTCTCAGAAAGACACTACCCCAATCCCACCCGAATCACATGACCGCACACACCCGGGTCGCACAGCCAACGCCACCCCACAGCAGGTGGTCACGGCCCAGCGATGATGTAGCCGGCGCGCCGGGGGGCGGTGATCATGCCGGTCAGGTAGCGGGCCTGCTCGGCCTGCTGATCGGCGCGCCAGGTGGTCAGCCACGTGCGTCCGAGGGCTGCGAGGTAGCCGTTGAGACCATGCTGAACCTCCGAAGGGCTCAGACCAGCGCTGACGTACCAACTCAAGGCGGGACAGATGCGGAACGTAGCGAGAGGCCGTGATAGCCCGGCAGGCTTGATCTGAGGGCCCTGGCGAACCGCTGTCGGCAACAGCCGGTACGGTCGCGGCGCCTTCACGGCAGGTTCAGCACTGGGTGTAGCAGAGCCAACCCCAGCATGGTGCTCGCTGAAATGACAACCAGCGTGCCGGTGATGAACCCGGCGTCGCGGACGCCTCGTCG
>JAABUM010005381.1_pt1 | contig 13510 bp, 10 predicted proteins | sample 5559161 | NCBI WGS metagenome assembly JAABUM01 (sample SAMN10711868, study PRJNA513369) | rock metagenome | isolation source: Antarctica rocks | place: Antarctica: Victoria Land, Siegfried Peak nord | reverse complement strand
AAGAGTATCAACAACTCCATCAACAGCAGCTTGTTCTCTTTGACGACCCTTGACAACCACCGTAGACTCCTTCATTCAAATACCCCGTAGCTTGCTGCGGGGATTTTTTATCGCGCCGCTCGATTATCTGCCGCTCGACGTGCAGTCGCAAATCACGAACTGGGAGCAGTTGGTGGATTACTGGGCCGTTGACTTCGATTTTCAAGGCGACGCCTTTCACAACGGCTGGCAATCGTATCGAACCAAAGCCAGCAAAACCATCGAAAAAACCGCGCGCTTCACCTATGAAACGCCGGGCGTGAAGCGCGTCGTGGTGAAGGTGATCGACATTCTGGGCAACGACACGACGAAAATGGTGGAAGTGGGGGTCACTTAGGCCGTTGATACACTTCGGCGAACGAGCAAGTTGATATTATGGGACGCTTTACTTTCGAGAAACCACCGCTGGTCGAAGCGCTTTGCGAGTTTCGTTTCGCCGGTGGAGAAACATGGGATTGGACGGTTCCGGGGCGCTTTTACGGTTCTATCGCACTCGAATATCCCTTCCGTGAAGAACAAAAGTTTGTGTCGGTGCAAATGACGCCCACAGAAGGCGGAGTGTCGTCTGGAGTGCAAGGTGGAATCGAACGATTGCTCTTTCGCAGCGCGCAAGGCAATCAAGTGGTGCAAGTCGGGCCAGAGTTTTTATCGGTTCATCAAACAGCGCCTTACTCCCATTGGGACGACTTCAAAGCGGAGATCCAACGGGTGTTGCAGTTCTATTGGGAAGCAGCCAAACCGGGCTTTATCGTCGGTTTATCGCTGCGCTACATCAACAATGTGCCTTTATTCATGCCCAAGGTTCAGTGGGAAGATTTATTCGCTATTATGCCCAACATTCCCGATAGCAAAGATGATCAGTGGCTCGACTGGGCACAAAGAGTGGCCGTCGCGCGTCCTCAACACGGCGCAGTTTTAGTCGTTCAATCCGGCACTATTATGAATGCCAACGCTTCTCCCGAAAACGAGGGCGAAGCGAAGGTTTCTGTGTTACTCGATTTCAACTTTGTTCATCTGGGGGAACAGCCGCTTTTCCTATCTGTCGTTCCCCAATGGTTGGAAACCGCACATGACGAAGTTGAATCTATGTTTGAAAAGAGCTTGACCGCGCAATCGAAGCAGTTGCTCGGTTATAAGGAGAATCATGAAGCAAATTCTTGATCCCGCGTTGAGCATGAGAGGAGTTGGATTAGCAATTGTTCTCACTCCGTCTTTGACCTCGAATGCACAAGCGAAACCCGCAATGAACATCGAGAAGATCCCGTCTTCTTCAGCATTAACGGGGGAATTGAAAACTTTAGAAAGAAGTTTTGCGCTCAGTTACTTCTCGCCCAACCCTCTCATCCGAAACGTCAAACGGCCAAATTCTGCTATGTCCAACGAAACGATGGATGCTCCTAAAACTGGGTTGCCCAAGGAACACATGGTGAAAGCTCGCGTGGTTTCGGATGAAGTTGCGCCGTTCGTCTGGGCGAATGACGAACCGGATGTGGAAGATGAAATCTTGTTGCCTCGCCCCCGAACGACGCCTGCAAATGTGGTCGTTGTCTCACGAGAGAGGCCGCCGTTCATCTTTCACGAAGACGAGTTGGAGTGCGAAGATGAGATTTTGTTGCCGCCGCCGCGTCGCACACCAGTCGAAGTGGAAGTCGTTTTCAAGGGTCGGCCTCCGTTCGTTTTCCGGGATGAGTTCGAGGGAGAGGCTCTCTAATTAATGGCTTCCTCCCTCCTCTACCCGTGGTATGAACTTGTGCAAACACCTCAAGCTGATGAGAAGGGGAAAGTCTCTGAGTCATTAGATCAAGGTGACATATTGTTCAATTGTCCGGTTCTGGCGTTGTCCTTGAAAGCCACTTATCCTCTGCCTCTTCCCCCCAACAAATTGCCAGCAGACGAATTAGAACTGGATGTTCTCATCCTCACGCAAACCTGCGATTTCGCGCAGGGCAGAGCCGCAAATGTGTTGGTATGCCGATTAGCGGACGCCAGTTCTTCGGGGAAAAGCAAAAAGGAAGAAATCATCAAAGGCCGTCAGCCGCGTTACGCGATGCTCGAAAAATCGTCGTTCGCCGAGCGTGAAATGGGCCTTCGCATCGTGGATCTCAGCGACATTTATCAACTTCCTATCGAATTCGTGAGACAAGTTGCCGCTTCGCAAACGCCGCGTCTTCGCCTTTTGCCGCCTTACCGCGAACATATCTCCCAAGCCTTCGCCCGCTTTTGGATGCGAATCGGCTTTCCTCAAGACATCAAACTCGATTAGCCATGCCTCGCCCCGCCAAAACCAAAGACACCCAGACACTCGACCTCCTCCAAGCGCGCACTTCGACCGCGCCGTGTGTTCCGGCCATTCGCGTCGCCGTCGAAGAATGGCGCGCCAAAAATTATCCCGGCGTGACGCCGACCACAAAAACCCTGCTCAACTTCTGGTTTCACTCCGACCACGTTTTGCGCGGCAACATCAAATTTGAATACAATCGCGCGCAACGCGAGGCGATGGAAACGCTCGTTTTCTTATGGGAAATCGCGCGTAAACGGCGCGCCGCCGATTTGATGGAATCGTATTGCGTGCGCCAAGATTTGAAGCTGTTGCAATACGATGAGTTCGCGCGCTACTGCGTGAAAATGGCGACCGGTTCGGGCAAAACCTTCGTCATCGCGCTCAGCGCGCTTTACCACTATTTCAACGCGAGTCTCGAAAGCCATATCGAGGGCGGCAACTGGTGCAAAACGAGTTTGTTACTCGCGCCCAACGTCATCGTTTACGAGCGTTTGCAGTCCGATTTCGAGGGCGGCAAAATCTGGAAACAGTTCCCGATGGTGCCGCCCGAACTCGCGGCGTTTTTCGACTTCTCGGTTTACACGCGCGGCCAAACCGAACGCGCGACATCCGAAGGCGCGCTCTATTTGACCAACATCCAGCAGCTTTACACGCGCGCCGAAACGCAGCCAAGCGACGCCGATCCGATTTTCGATTTGATGGGCGCGCTTCCAACTCAAAGCGGCGACGGCGAAGCGCGCAGTTTCAAAAACCGCATCATCGAGCGCGTCAAAGACAACGGTGCGCCGCTTTTGGTGTTGAATGATGAGGCGCATCATACGCACGACGAAAAACTCGGCTGGAACGAAGTGATTCGAGAGTTGGGCGAAGCGACGGGCGGTTTGGGCGCGCAACTCGACTTCACCGCGACGCCGCGCCACTCGAAAGGCAACCTGTTCGCGTGGACGATTTACGATTATCCGCTTAAACAGGCCATCATTGACGGCCTCGTCAAAACGCCGCTCAAAGGCACCACTTCGGGCATCAAAGAACAGCAAAGCGCCATCGCGTCGGTGCGCTACGCGCCGTATCTCATCGCGGGCGTCGAACGCTGGAAGGAATACCGCGAAGCTCTCGAACCGTTCGGCAAAAAGCCGATTTTGTTCGTGATGATGAACGACACGCGCGAGGCCGACGACGTGGACAATTTTCTGCGCGAAAAATACCCGTCAGAATTTGGCGGCGACAAGTTGCTGACCATTCACACCAACACGAGCGGCGAAATCACCAAAGGCGATTTGGAACGGGCGCGTATGCTCGCGCGAACCGTTGACAAACCCGAAAACCCGGTCAATTGCATCGTGTCGGTGTTGATGCTCCGCGAAGGCTGGGACGTTCAAGGAGTCACCGTCGTTGTGGGACTTCGCCCTTACACCAGCAAAGCGAACATCTTGCCCGAACAGGCGATTGGTCGCGGCTTGCGCCTGATGTTCAGAGGGCAAAGCGGCTACAAAGAGCGCGTGGACGTGATCGGCAACGGCAAATTTCTGGAGTTCATCGAAGATTTGGAGCGCGAAGAAGACATCCAATTCGACCACTTCGAACTGGGCAAAGATAAAGTCACGATTCAGCAAATCGTGCCGGATTTGTCGAAGCTGGAATTCGACATCGAAGTGCCAGAACTATCACCCGCGCTACAACGCAAAACCAGTCTGGAATCCGAAATTCTGGCGCTCGAGCCGCGTCTGATGGGCGGCAAAGCGCTTCCGAAAAACGAGGCCGAACTCGAAGCGCAGAGCTTTGTTTACGAGGGAGTGGACATCCTGACGCGCGAAAAACTGTTCGAGCGCGAGTATCAAATCCCCGAAGCGCAAACCGCCGAAGAAGTGATTTCCTATTACGCCAAGCGCATCATGCAGGACGTGAAGTTGCCATCGCAATTTTCGGTTCTGGCGCCCAAAGTCCGCGAGTTTCTCGAACACCGCGCCTTCGGCCAGACCGTTGACTTGTCTGAACCTGCGCTCATCAAAGCGATTCAGCACCGCCTAGTCGCGTTCGTCACCATCAGCGAATTTTCCAAAGCATTGCGCTCGCGCGTCGTCGAATCGGTTGTGCCCACCATCGTCGGCGAGGCGCGCCGCATCTCGCAAACGCCCGCTTTCCCTTGGTCTCGGCCCATTTGCAACGCCAGCAAATGCGTCCTCAATCGCGTGCCGTGCGACAACGAATTCGAGCGCCGCTTCGCCTTGTTTTTGGAAAGCGCGCCCGATGTCGCGCGCTTTTCCAAACTCGCCTCACCTTTCGGATTCTCGATCAAATACACCGACGCGGGCGTCAACCTACGCAACTACGAACCCGATTTCATCGCCGTTGACGACGATGGCACGCACTGGATTCTGGAGACCAAAGGGCAAGAAGACATTCACGTCGCGCACAAAGACCGCGCGGCGGAGTTGTGGTGCGAGAATGCCTCGGCGCTCACGGGAACGAATTGGCGCTATTTGATTGTGAAGCAGAAGGCGTATGAAGAACTGGCTCCGGAAGATTTGGAAAGTTTAGTTTTAGGATTGGGGTAGAGCGAACTCGCTCCTCACGTTATATTTTTGAAGTTCCGCCCATGACCGTTCCTCCCAACGTTTACAGCGACTTTTCCGGTTTTCAATGGCTGTGCAATGTGGCTCAGCAACTGCGAACGTCCCAAACGGTGTCGCTTGATTTTTCAAACACCGGGTTCTTCGACGGAAATCTGTGCGCCGTTCTGGGCGCGCTCTTCCAACAACACGAACTCGAGGCGCACGTTCTGACAGAACATACCATGAACCCTGCTGTGCTTCGCTCGCTGGGCATGAACGGTTTCTTGCCTTCCCTTGGTGGCACACGGTTTCCAGACGAGTTCGACACGACTATCAAATATCGCCACTTCACTTTGGCTGAAGCCAAAAAATTCTCTTCTTATCTGGATGTGGAATTGTTGAATAAAGAACTTCCGTTGCTTCCAACAACCAAGAAAAACTTTCATACCACTCTGGCTGAGGTTTTTCAAAACTGCAACTTCCACAGCCAAGCCGCAAGCGGCGTTTTCTCCTGCGGCCAGCACTTTCCCACCAAAGAAATCATCAATTACACCCTCGTTGATCTGGGCATCGGGTTTGGCGGGAGCGTATCGCGGCGCTTCGGGCGTCCCATCCCGGCAAAAGCCGCGGTTGGTTGGGCCGTTGTCGCAGGCAATTCCGCGCGTCCGGGACAGCAGTTAGGTGGTTATGGGCTGAGCGATATTCAAGACATGATTCTCAAAAACGAAGGCATTTTTCAAATTGTTTCCGGCGACACGTTCTGGGAATTTCGAGGACACAGCAGCAAAACACAAGGGCTTCCCGTTCCGTTCGAGGGCACAATCGTCAACTTGCAACTCAACGTGGCCTTGGAAAAGCACCGCCAGATGGACGCGGAATTGGCTAAAATGTGAGCAAGAGCAGGTTTTCGGAGGAAATATGGTTCAAATTGGTTTAACGCGGGCCATCGGAAGCCCGTTTCTGGTGGATGAAGCGGACGGAATTTTCGTCTTTCAAAGCATCGTGCCTTTGTTGAAGGAAGGACAATGTGTGTCGCTGTCTTTCGAGGGCGCCGAAACGGTGACGACTTCGTTTCTCAACCGCGCTGTCGGTGACTTGTTCCGTGAAGTGGCGCCCGAAGTCGTCGAGCAACAACTGCATTTCGAGAGCATTGATGCCGAAGATTTGCGCCGCGTCGGGCGCGTGAAGTCAATGGCCGCCGCGTTTTATCAAGACCCGGAAAGTTTTCAAACTTTGCGCGAGCAAGCCTTAGCTGACTACGTGTGATGGCCGCCATTAACGACATTAGCATCTACAGATTCGAGAAAGGCGAGCGGTTCTTCTACGATACGAACGTGTGGGCCGCGATCAACGGCTTGGCTGCATTCACACCAGACGGCGCACCCTATTCGGCGGCGCACAAGCGCATCCTCACCGTCGGCGCCTCAATTTACACTGATCAGACCGTGCTTCAAGAGTTCGCCAACTTGCAAGAACGAGAAGCTGTAGCCGTTGTCCGTAAAACCCGCCTTGGACAAACCAACAAACTCAGCCCGAAAGAAGTCAAAGCGTTTCGCATTTCCAACCCGATGGAGTGGGATGAAGTCACAGAAATCGTGACGGACGCGCTCCGCCAAATTATCCGGCAATCAAAACTTCTGTCCTCCTCGGCAAAGTTGCTGGGCGGCGCCTTGACGTTCTATCGCAACGGTCAAAGCGGCTTCAACGATGCGGTCATCGCGCAGTTGTGCTTAACCCACAGTTGCACGCTCCTCACCCATGATGCGGAATTTGCCGCCTTTGACGTGAAAATTATTACCGCGCATCCTCCGCTCCTCATCCTGATCTAAAAGCGCCGCGAACTTGGGGTTCGCGGCGCTTTTGATGATCACGTTCCCGCCGGAGTCGCGGCGGGTGGTTCGGCTTCTTCTGAAGTTTTCAACCCCGCCGGTTCCCGTCCGGCGTAGTCGGAGGCGTTCACTGTTGCTGCGCCGGGAACTCGCGGTGTGCGGGATTCGCGCGCTTTGGCAACGGGTGCGGGCGCTTTTTCGGGCTTAGGAACGACTTTCCAGAACTCCCCAAGCGTCGCCGTCCAGTTGTCCAGAATCTCCCTTGCTTGAGGTGAACCGGTTTCCTCGAGGTGACGCTCGATCAAAGGGCGAAGCGTGAACGCGTCGTCTTGCGATACGCGTTCAATGCCGATCATGTCGGGGTTGAAGCGGCGCTCGAAGGTGTGCTTCGCGTCCAAAATATACGCTGTGCCGCCGCTCATGCCAGCTCCGAAGTTGCGGCCACATTCGCCCAGCACGACGACCGTTCCGCCCGTCATGTATTCGCAGCCGTGGTCGCCGATGCCCTCGACAACGGCTGTGCCGCCGCTGTTGCGAACGGCGAAGCGTTCGCCGCCCTTGCCCGCCGCGAACAAAAATCCGCCTGTTGCGCCGTAAAGCACCGTGTTGCCGATGATCGTGTTTTCGCTCCACACGAAGTCATCATTGGCGCCAGGTTTGACGACGATTTGGCCGCCGTGCATTCCTTTGCCCACGTAATCCAGGCCTTCGCCTGTCAGATACAGCTTCAAACCGTGAATGCAAAAGGCGCCGAAGCTTTGACCCGCGGTGCCACTAAAGTGCAGCGTGATCGAGCCTTCGGTTAAGCCTTTGTTGCCGAAGTGATAGGCGATTTCGCCCGCGATGCGACCGCCGACGGTGCGGTTGGTGTTGCGGATGCCGTAGCTCATCGAGAGGTGCGAGCCGTGCGAAATCGCGTCACGCACGTCTTGCAAAATCGTGTCGTCGAGCGGCCAATCTTCGGGACGGTCGTTTTTGCCAACCACCGAATAACGAGGTGAAGTGTCTTTCTCGTCGTATTGGTAGAACAAGGGCGACACATCGACATCACTTGCTTTGGGCAGTTCGATGGTCGGGTCTTGGAACAGCAAATCACTTCTGCCGATGATGTCGCTCATGTGGCGCGCGCCCATTGCGGCCAGATGTTCGCGCACTTCTTGAGCTACAAAAGTGAAAAAGTTGACGACGTGTTCTGGCCGACCGGGATACTTCGCCCGCAGTGCCTCATCTTGCGTTGCCACGCCGACCGGACAGGTGTTGAGGTGGCACTGTCGCGCCATCACGCAACCGACTGCCATGAGTGCCGCCGTGCCGAAACCGTATTCTTCGGCGCCAAGTAGCGCCGCGAACACGATGTCGCGCCCGGTTTTGTAACCGCCATCCGAGTGCAATCGAACGCGCCCGCGAAGCCCGTTTTGAATCAGAACTTGCTGGGTTTCGGCCAAACCGAGTTCCCATGAGACGCCAGTGTTTTTGATCGAGCCAACGGGCGATGCGCCCGTTCCGCCGTCGTGTCCGGCGATGACGATGGTGTCGGCGTAGGCTTTAGCCACGCCTGCTGCGACCGTTCCCACTCCGGCTTGCGACACCAATTTCACGCTCACGCGGCAACGCGGGTTGACCATTTTCAGGTCGTAAATCAGTTGCGCCAGGTCTTCAATCGAGTAGATGTCGTGATGCGGCGGCGGCGAAATCAGCGTGACTCCGGGAACAGAGTGGCGCACTTCGGCGATCTCCATCGACACTTTGAAGCCGGGCAGTTGCCCGCCTTCGCCAGGTTTGGCGCCCTGCGCCATCTTGATTTGCAACTCTTTGGCTGAGGCCAGGTATTCCGGCGTGACGCCAAAGCGGGCTGAGGCGACTTGTTTGATCGCCGAGTTGCGCCAGTCGCCATTGGCGTCGCGCTTGAAGCGTTCGGGATGCTCGCCGCCCTCGCCAGAGTTCGATTTGCCGCCGATGCGGTTCATCGCAATGGCGAGGGTTTCGTGCGCTTCACGGCTAAGTGATCCAAGCGACATCGCGGCGGAGCAGAACCGCTTGAAAATATCTTCCACGGGTTCGACTTCTTCAAGCGGAACGGCTGGGCCGAGCGGCTTGAAGTCGAGCAAGTCGCGGAGCACAATCGGGCGCGTGCGCTGGTTGATTTGATCCGAATAGATTTTGAACTGCGTTTCGTAGTCGCCCGTGCGCACCGCCGTGTGGAACGGCTTGAACCACGAGGGCGTGAAGGCGTGCAACTCGCCGCCGTTGCGATAGCGCAAAAAGGCGAAGTTGTCGAGCTTGGTCGAGGGCGCATCTTTTGGGAAGGCCGAGTCATGCAAGCGGAGCACGTCGCGCGCGATTTCCTTGAAGCCCACGCCTTTGATGCGGGTCGGCGTGCCCGTGAAACACTCGCGCACCACGTCGGGATGAACGCCCAACGCCTCGAAAATCTGCGCGCCATGATACGAAGCCACGGTCGAAATGCCCATCTTCGACATGACTTTCAAGAGGCCCGTTTCCACGGCTTTCTTGAAGTTGCCCACCGCTTTGGCGACCAATTCGGGATCGTTTTGCTGTTGCGCCGTTTCGAGCGCGAGATACGGGTTGACCGCTGCGGCGCCATAACCGATCAAGCACGCGAAATGGTGCGAATCGCGCGGCTCGCCCGACTCAACGATGAGGCTGCACCGCGTGCGAAGCCCTTCGCGGATGAGATGATGATGAACCGCGCCGACCGCCATCACTGCCGGAATCGGCGCGACTTCGGCGCAGACTCCGCGATCCGAGATGATCAGAATTGAAGCGCCATCGGCGACCTCGCGCGCGGCGTCGGCCTGCAACCGCGCAACCGCCTTTTCTAAACCGTCTTCGCCCTCTGAAACGTTCCACGTCGAACGCACAGTTGCGCTTTTGAAACTCGCGCCCCAGTTCGATTCGCCAGAACGAAGCGCCGCCAATTGTTCGTTGAGCAGCAGAGGCGAGGAGAATTCGATGCGGCGACAATCTTCGGCGCGATCTTCTTCCCACAAGTTGGCGAGCGGCCCGACGAACGAATGGAGGCTCATCACCAGTTTCTCGCGCAACGGGTCGATGGGCGGGTTCGTGACCTGCGCGAACCGTTGCCGAAAGTAGTTGGGAAGCAGGCGCGGCTTTTCGCTGAGCACTGCGAGCGGCGTGTCGTCGCCCATGCTTCCTGTCGGTTCGACGCCCGATTTGACCATCGGTGAGATCGTGTCGTCCACGTCTTCGGTTGTGAAACCAAAGGCTTTTTGTTGGGCGAGCAACGCTTCGCCAAACGATGGAGCGATGGCGTCCATCACAATCGAGTCGCTTTTACCGGAGATCAGTTCGCCGCGAATGAGGTTGGAGTTGACCCAATCGCGGTAAGGCATCGCCTTTGAGTAACGCTCTTTGACTTCCTCGTTGTGCATCAAGTGCCCATTTTCGAGGTCGAGCGCCAGAATCTGGCCGGGGCCAAGCCGTCCTTTCTCAATGATTTTGGCACTCCCGATGTCGATTATGCCGACTTCACTTCCGACAAGCAACACTTTGTCATCGGAGATTTGGTAGCGGAAAGGACGCAAGCCGTTGCGGTCGAGACACGCGCCGATGACATCGCCATCGGTAAAGGAAAGCGCGGCAGGGCCATCCCACGGCTCTTGGATCGAAGCGTGGAATTCGTAAAACGCGCGCAAATCGTCCGGCATGTCGGCGACCGATTGATAGGCGTCGGGCACCATCATCATCGCGGTTTGCAAGATGTCGCGGCCCGCTTCGACGATGGATTCAAACGCGTTGTCCAACCCAGCCGAATCCGACCCGCCCGGTTGAATGATGGGCCGAAGTTCCTGCAACGCTTCTTTTGAGTTCCAGATGTGGGCATCCGAAGCCATTTCGCGTGCGCGAATCCAGTTGGTGTTGCCTTGCGCCGTGTTGATTTCGCCGTTGTGGGCTAAGAAGCGAAACGGTTGCGCCAGAAACCACGTCGGGAACGTGTTAGTGGAATAGCGCTGGTGATAAAGTGCAATCGCCGAGAGGAATTCTGGGTTTTGCAAGTCCTCGTAGAACTTGGGCAGTTGCGGCGCGAGGATGAGTCCCTTGTAAACGATTGTTTTGTTGGAAAACGAAGGGATGTAAAAACCGTGAATGCCTTCGATGGCCACGCGCTTTTCCATTTGCTTGCGCAGGATGTAACAGGTGCGCTTAAAGGCATCGTCCGGCATTCCTTCGGGACGCATGAGCAGCAGTTGGCGGATTTCAGGACAGGTTTTGAGCGCGATTTCGCCGAGCGCGCCTTCATCGACGGGCACGCGGCGCCATGACAAAAACACCATGCCCGATTCTTCGACCACAGCGTTGCAGATGTCGTAGCACTTGTGGCGCGCTTCAGAACCGCGCGGGAAAAAGCACATCGCAACGGCCAGGTCTTCGTCGCGCTTGAGCAACTTCGCCTGACCTTTGCCCAGGGAAGCGCGGAGCAAGCGGTGCGGGATTTGGGTGAGCAGACCGGCGCCATCGCCGGTTTTTTGGTCGGCGGCGACGGCGCCCCGGTGCGTCAGGCACGAAACAGCCTGCACGCCTTTAGCAACGATGTCGTGCGAGGGCAAACCTTGCAGGTCGGCGACAAAGCCGATGCCGCAAGAATCTTGCTCATATTCAGGACGCCACAGGCCATTTTCGGAAGGGACGGGAAGGCCAAAAGACAGGCCGGGGAATTCAGAGTTCACGGAGTTCTCAGTGTTGATGTTCAAACTGTCGAAAGTGTAGGGACGGCGCGTTAACGGTATGTTTCGCGCGGGCAAAGACGCGCGTTTGGCGGCGCAAAAGAATCAACGGGCGCGGGCGAATTGGGCAAAAGTCGCTGCGCCGAATCGTTTTCGGGCGAAAGGGCGACAAAGCCAAGCGCGTAGGAACATCTTTGACGGCTAAAATCTAACGAACGAGCCGATGTCAGGCAACCAGCGGTTGTTAATAGGTGCCGCCGTCTCGATACGAGTTTTTTTCTCAGAAAAGCCGCCTCTGTTGTGTTGAAGGGCCAAGCGACAAAGAATGGTGGAATAGTGGCGATTTATGTCCCGCCCTTTGACCTCATCCCGCTTTTATTTTCGTGTTGAGCCTGGGCTTCAAGTTGAGCGGGAAAAGCCTGCCTGCGGCCATCGTGACAGCCCTTGTTGCGTTGCAGTGTTGGTTTCGCCGCTCTTTTTATTTCGCCATTGAACGCCAGAGCCTGAAATGGACGGACGCCCTCAAAACGCCGCGCTCGGACGCCTCCTCTCCTGCGCTTGAAGAGAGGCCCGCCGTTCACCTGAGCGCTGAATAAAGCGCCCGCGCTTTGAGCTGCACTTCTTCCAATTCCAACTCCGCGACCGAGTCCGCGACGATGCCGCCGCCCGCATGAAAAGTCGCGCGGTTTCCAACTACTGTCGCCGTGCGAATGGCGACGCTCCATTCCATCGAGCCGTCGAAGCCAAAATAACCGATGGCCCCCATCGAAGCGCCGCGCGGGATGGGTTCAAGTTCCGACAAAATCTGCATCGCGCGCATTTTGGGCGCGCCGGTGATCGAGCCGCAGGGAAACGCTGCCACAAACGCATCAAGCGGTTCCAGTTCGCCTCGCAAATTTCCGCGCACCGTCGAGACGAGATGATGCAAAGTCGGGAATGTTTCGATGGCCCACAACTTCGGAACATGAACCGAACCGAACTCGCACACGCGGCCCAAATCGTTGCGCAGCAAATCCACGATCATCACGTTTTCCGCCCGATCTTTGATTGAGTTTCTCAACTGCTCTTTGCGCTGCTGATCTTCTTCGGGTGTGCGCCCGCGCCCGATTGTGCCTTTGATCGGCTTCGATTCGAGAACGCCGTTTTTCAAACTCAAAAACGTTTCCGGCGAATTAGAAACAATCGAAAAATCATCCCATTCCAGCAAAGCGCCGCGCGGAGCCGAACCCAACGCGCGCAATCGTTCGTAAACCTGTTCCGGCGAATACGGCGTTTCGAGTTCAAAGCGATGCGTTAAGTTCGCCTGATAAATATCGCCTGCCGCGATGCGCGACTTGATTCGTTCGACGCCCGATAAGTAAAAATCGCGCCTCGCTTGAGCGTCGGGAACATCTTGCAGAACAGGCGCTTGAAGAGTTGGAAGCGGCGTGGGCGTTCGTTTGAGTTCGCGGTAGAACACCAAACGAAAGAGCGGGAGCTGACTCGCTTGAACTATCGACCACGCGCGCGGTTCCCACTCATGGGCGGCTTCGTAACTCCAAAAGCCAAGGGCGCCGCCTCCGGGAAATCGCCGTGCGCCTTCACGGAGCAACGCGGGCAACTCGGCGAAGCGTTCGCAAACCGCGAACGGATGAGCGCCCGAAATACGCATGCTGTTGAAGTCGAGTTGTTGGCGCCCAAAATCCACATTTGGAGGATAGCGCGACGTTTGGACATACTTCGCGCATGAAGCGGAAAACGAAGTTCGCGTTATGGGTGTTGCCGTCTCTTGTGTCGAGCGTGGCGCTCGGCTGGGCGAAGTGGAACGCGGATAATCCAACGCCGACGAAGTTGGATTTGGAAGTGCCGCGCGTTTCTTGCGAACGAAAAGCGCGTTATTCGATCTTGGTTTATCTACTTCGCCTTTCTACCTTGCAAGAAAAGAACGCGAAGACGTCAGTAAACACCTCTAGATTTCTTCCAAAATTCCGATTGGAACATTCACTCTAAGACCCCATTTCATCATTAGAGCCTGTCTTCATAAGGCTGTGGAATGCGATTTTCTATAGCGGAAGGGCGGGTCATCGGAGGGGGCGGGCGCCAAACGCCTGAGCCACCTGTGGA
>JAABUM010005380.1_pt1 | contig 13513 bp, 9 predicted proteins | sample 5559161 | NCBI WGS metagenome assembly JAABUM01 (sample SAMN10711868, study PRJNA513369) | rock metagenome | isolation source: Antarctica rocks | place: Antarctica: Victoria Land, Siegfried Peak nord | reverse complement strand
CGCAGGTTGAGGCGTTCCTGCAGCTACGAGTCACCAACGCCAGGACCGAGGGCTACAACACCAACATCAAGCTCATCAAGCGGACCGCCCGCGGCTTTCGGAGCCAGGCGAACTACCAGCGCCGTATCCTGCTCGCCAACGCGGCAGCCGCCGCGTGACCAACCCCCCGGGACCACCAGCTTCACGCTTCACCGCGAAGAGCCCGATTGACGATCCCGACTTGCCCGGTGGGTCTGTCGTAGACAGCGTGTACGCGCGACCGTTGGACGACGCGTCTGGCCAGAAGCAGCAACAGCGCTGTTGGCAAGATCAGCAGCTTGGCGTCTTCCGCGCCTTGGCTCGCGACGACCAGCTCGCCCTCACCCGTCCACCCGCACCACCTCGGCCACCCGCAATCCCGGCAAGCCGAACAACGTCGTCGTAGCGTCTCCCACAGGTCCGTGGCTCCTTCACTGTCGGCACCTAAGCACCGTCAGTGTCAGTGTCAGGACCACGGGCCCTCAGCAGCCCGAGCCGATCAACCAGCCAAGATCGTGTGTGCCCCCTCAAGTTTGATGACCCGGTAAAACCAGTGGCCTTCTACAGGCCGAGTTCCCCGGGGTCATCGAGGTGATTCAAGGCGGCTGCCAATTCTGCTGTTCGATCGACTGAGCCAACGAGTGCATACAAATCGATAGCGGTGCTGATGCGGTAGCCGCGCACCCAAGCCACCTCTTTAGCAATGTCCTGGACCGCACTGGCCGGCAACTCCACGGCCTGCCTGACTTCGTAGGTGTAGGCGTCGAGGAGCACGAAGACGCAGGCGTCGAAATCCCACGAGCGGAACGGGCTATAGACCTGTGATGATCGAGCGCCGTTAACCACGAGACGAGCTTTGACCTGCAAGCGCCTGCCCTCAACCCGCACGTCCCAGCTCTTTTCGGAACGCGGGGCTAGCTCTCCGCGGTAGGCCCGCGCGACCAGCAGCTCGGCAAGGTCGCCGACTGGTGCGTTACGCGACCGCACGACTTCGCGGCGCATGAGCTCCGTCAGCAAGTCGGCGTAAAGGCGGAGTAGTTCCCTGCTGCTGAGCTGACCGAGATCGACGCTGTTCACGAGAGCTTCCTACACCTTCCCGGCTTGAAGCACGCAGAAGAGCGCCCCCTCATGGGTGTCCGCGAGCGGCACCTTCGCGGGCGCTCGTTCCACGACCGTGCCTCGGCTGTGGTCGTTGTCTGCGGCAGTGGTCGGGTGTGTTTTGCCTTCGTCGAGAAGCGGACTTTGCGACCACATAGGGATCGAGATGCGTAGCGCCCTTAAAGTTGCTCAAGGGCGCACCAGACGAAGCGCGGCGACTGCGCTTGCGTCCACGAGCGGCGACGAGCAGCCGCTGCAGAAGGCGTCCCGGCCCTTAAAGAGCCGACGCCGGGCCGAAGGGGTCCCAGTCGGACGCCCACAGCTGCTCGAGGAACGTCAGGAGCCGTTCGACGTCGGGGTTGATGTCCTTGCGTCGCAGTACGCGCTGGCTCGGCTCGAACCGCATGGTCTTCGCCGTCCTGTCGACGAGTTCGTCCCGGACGAGCACGACGGCCTGTACGCGTGATGTGGTTCGTAGCAGTGACCCAATCGGCGCGTCGATTCCAGCGTGGTACTCCGGGTCGTTAATCCACGAGTACGGTACCCGCAGGAAGATCAACCCGAACCCGTTCTTCGGGAGCTGCCTTCTCGCGTCCTGCAGGGTGTACCGCACGGTCCTTGCGCTGAACGTGATCTTCTCGTCCTTCGCCTTGACCTCGACTGCAATCCGCAGGCCCGAGCTACCAAAGTCGATGTCGTAGTCGAGGCCCTTCTGCCCTCGCGGCACACGGAGCGCCGTGCGGGCCGGCAGCTGCATCAGCATGCGGACCACTTCGGCTTCGAACAGCGCACCGAGGAGGTCCCGTTGCTTAACGTTGGCCAGGAAGTCGCCGAAGAACTCGTAGCTTTGCAGATCGAACAGCAGTCGTCCAAGCCGCCAGAGCCGGTACTTGAAGCGGACGTGCGCCTCAGCAGTCACGCCTGCGTAGGCGCGGAAGTGCTCGTCAACCCACTCGGCGCCGAGGACTTGTGCGGCGAAGACCTCGGCAAAGGCGACTCGCACCTGCGAGTCCGTCATGCCCTTCGCCGCCGCGACTTCGTCCATCAGATCACGCACCGCCTCCACGTACCGAAGCCAGCCGATCTCGACCGGCACGTCACCAGCTGCGTTAGCCAGGAACGTCTGCCAAGTCAGGTCCACGACACCATCCTCGAACTTCCGGCGTGCTCGGCGACCATCGGCACGGGCGGACCAGCTGCGTGCTCGGTCGTTCCCTGAGGCAGCATGCAGAGATCACCGCCGCCACCGACCGGCCCGACCCGACCGCGGCTGCGGCGGCCCGCCGGGTGCGGCCGGTGATCGGCGCATAGGGCGGGAGCTCGTCAAGATGTTCGCCGAGGATGGCGAAGGCTCCGATGGGGCCGCCCACGGCACCAGCGACACTCGGCTCGACCTCTGCGAGTCGATAGGACTTGAGAGGTACCGCAAGGCGGTAGAACTTACGTGTGAGTCCCGAAGGAAGCATGTCGCGAGGCGCTCGCCTCGTCCGCGCAGACCTACGCGTGCATACGCGGCCGGACAGCGGGGTGGCGACGTCCTCTCCCGGCGACTACGTAGACGCCGCCCTCGCCGCGGGGCTAAAAGTACTCGCGGTGACCGATCACAACGTCGTCGACGCGATCGAAGCAGTCGTTGAGGCCGCCCGTGGCACCGGGCTTCTTGTGCTCCCTGGTATTGAGGTCACAACACACGAGGGTCACCTTCTCGGCTTATTCGCCTTGGAGCAGATAGACAGCTTGGTGGAGCTTGCTGGTCCTTCCCAACTGAGGCTTGAGAAGGATCCTCGCGACGGCAGTCTCCGCTCCAATCGGAGCATGCTGGACCTCGTCGGGGAGATTGACCGGCGCGACGGTTTGGCGATCCCGGCGCACGTAGACGCTGACGGTGGTATTCAGCAGGCGATGTCCCGGACCGCCCTGTCGCAGCTACTCGCCCACCCAGGGCTTGCAGGCCTGGAATTCACGCGGCACAGTGCCCTCACCGGGTGGTTCACGGCTACCGATAAAGACCCCGACCGTCGCGAGGCCTGGCTTGCTCGGCAGGCGAATCCGGTTTTAGCAGAGCGCGGCCTCGCCCGGCTAATGTCCTCCGACGCTCATTCTCCTGAGAAGGTCGGTGGCGACCGTCCCTCACGAACCTTGACTCGCCTTCGGCTAGATGAGCCGACTTTTCAAGCCGCACGAAACGCAATCAAACTCAACCCGGCTGCTCGCTGCAAGGCAGAACCTGACCTTCCCGCGTCCTACCCTAGGGTGCTGTCCGCGTCCTTCGAGGGGGGGTTCCTCGATGGCGTTACGATCGACCTCTCTCCGAACCTCAGTTGTCTGATAGGCGGGCGTGGTTCCGGCAAATCGACTGCGCTTATCGCGATCCGCGCCTGCCTTGGCGCGAGCATGGAAGCAGATGATGACCCAGACGACCCGGATCGCATGCCGGACCAGACGACCGTCCGCTTCATGGATCGGACTGGGAGCGAACGAGTCGCTGTCCGACGGCGAGGGGAAGCTCCAACAGATCAGCAGTTGGGCACACCTATTCGGCTCGAACTCGCCGACATGGGACAGGGCGCCTCTGGTCGTCTTGCAGAGCGGTCGGCCAGCGATCCGGGAGCGCTGAGGGTTTTCCTGGATGTCTTTGTCGATCTTGAGAGTCATCAGCTGCGCGAGCGAGAACTCTGCGATTTGCTTGAGGACAACGCGGCGTCTGAGCAGCGAATGGCTCAGGGAGTCGGGGAGCTGTCCAAGTGGCAGCGGACTCTGGAGGAGCTGGAAGGAACGCTGACGGCAGTCCGACACAGCCGAGTCGAAGAACTTGCGGAATGGGCGGCTCAGCTGGCGGGTGAGGGCACCCTGCTCAAGGAACTAGATCGAGAGATGTCGGAGCTGCTTCGGGTTGATCCAGTTGACAGCGTCCTTGACCTCGACCGTTTGGCGGGTGAGACCGGAACAGATCTCGGGAAGAAGCCTGCGGCCAGCTTCGTCGAAGGAGACGAAGGGGTGCGCACGCTGTTATCGACCCTTGTTCGGCGAAGAAAGGAGCTAGAGGACCGCCTACGTATAGACCTGCGAGAGCCCGGGACAGTTCTTCAACAGAAGTTGGCAGATTGGCGGCGCCAACACGACGACTGGTACACCCGGCTGTCGGCGAAACAAGGGGAACTCGAGCAGCAGGGCTTGAAGGTGCAAGCGGGAGAGGTCCTAAAGCTGACGACACAACTTAACCGAGCCAAAGAGCAGGTACGCCAGCTCACTGACCGGCGGAAGCAACTGACCGAACTCGAGCGAACGCGTAGAAGCCTTGTTGCTAAGCTTTCTGCCAACCGGGGTGCTGAACACGAGCGGCGTCGTGCAACCCTAAAGCGGGTCGTGACGCACGTGAATGACCAAGCCTCGGGGCTGCGCCTCCATCTCGCCGTGGACCCGGGGGGCGACCGAGACCCTTGGTGCAATTGGCTGCGAGAGCACCTGAGCTTTCGCTCACCGCGAGTAGACCGAATTGCGCAGGACATAGATCCACTGACCTTTGCTCGAGCTTTACGTGAAGGGTCAGCTGCAATCGCCCGTTTGACTGCGGACGGTTTGGTGCTGTTCGATCCGCCACAGGTTGAACAGCTAGCGGGGCGACTCCGGACCTACCCTCTGATTTGGGAACTTGAACTAATGCGATTGGAAGATCGCGTACGAATCGAGGTCCAAGAGCCTGGTTCTCCAGTCCGCCGTCGATTCGATCACCTGTCCGCTGGGCAGCAGCGGTCAGTTCTTTTGAGCCTCTTATTGTCCGCCGACCGGGACGAGCCGCTGATAGTCGATCAGCCCGAGGACCACCTTGACGCTAGCTACATCGCTCACAGCGTCGTTCGGCAACTGGAGGCGGCTAAAGAAAAGCGCCAGGTGATTATCGCGACTCATAGTGCCAACCTGGCCGTGCTTGGTGATGCAGAGCTGGTGGTGCCCATGTACGCCTCAGGCGGCCGCGGTCGTCCAATCGAGTCGGGAGCAGTCGATAGGCCCGTTACACGTGAGAGGGTCTGCCAACTGCTTGAAGGTGGACGCGAGGCCTTCCAGCGTCGAGGCGAGAGGTACGGCTTCAGAGTCTCAACGAACAGTTGAGTCAGCCGGACCTGGTGGACATGACAAATCCCCTATTCAGCGAGGCCCGGTTCCTTGTGTTTTGGGCGGAGCTTGCGGCCGCGCTGGCCGAAATCGGGGAGCGTGGACACATCTATGTGGTGGAGCCCTCGGGTCCATTCGAGGACGACCCGAATGTCACTAACAAGAAGTTTTCAGGCAACCGCACCCAGTCCTACCGCTCCCGCTACCCTCTGCGCGTCGCCGGCGAGGTGGTCAGCTGGCCGGGTCACGACCCCGAGGGTTCGCCGTGCGGACGGTTCCATTCGAGGTGATCGGAGGCGTGCCGGTCTCGACATCCGCCTCAGACGACACCTTGCGTGGGCTTGGGGCAGCCCGCGCGTCCGCGGCAACTGGCCAAGCCCGCAGCATGGAGTCCGAACGACTGATCGGTAGTGCACACCAGGATCGGATGAGAACTATCTCTGCGTCCACAAGCCCGATTCCGACGACCTTCACGAGCGACACTTGATTGTGCGGTACCTCCTGGCCTTGCGCGGTGCCGTACTGTCCGACGGTGGACAGAGTGCAGCCTACATATCTGGTGATAGACACTTCCGCGTCGATGGGCGGGAGAGTGCACGAGATTGAAGCCCTGCTGTCTGACCTGCAGCAGCACTTATTAGAGACGCCACTCCTTGCGGACTTAGTTCGACTTGCGGTACTTACCTTTGACGACCGCGCCTCCTTAGAATTGCCCTTAAGCGATATAACGGAAATCAGCGACTTCCCCGTGATACGCATCGGCGGTGGAACCCGGATCTCGTCAGTTTTCGAACTCCTGCGCCATACAATCGCGCGGGATTTGCTTTTACTCCGCACACGGGAAACGTTACTGTTCAGGCCCTTTGTTGTTTTTATAACCGACGGCATCCCGACTGAACCCGAACATCTATGGACCTCGGAGTATCAGAAACTGTTGGCGGCCGTAAACCCACGGATTCTTGCGGTCGGGCTCCCCGGCGCACCCCAGTCGTTGCTGAACAGCATTGGCAACTTTGCCACAGTGCAGTTGGGGTCCGTGCAGAGTATCGCCGCTTTTCTGATGAGGGGTTTTGAAAGTTTGACAGCCTCCGTCGTGACCACTATGCCCACCGACTTGTCCGCCAGTCGCTCTTCAGGACCTCGTAATCTCGAGCCCCGCGACCTGGACACCGAATGGTTTTAATGAATTGGCAGCATCTCGAGAAAGTTCAGATTGCGGAGTTGGGGACCTGTCGAAGGATGGCGTCCGGCGGAGTCGGGACGATTCACACCATATCGGCCACCTCCGAGTTGCTCTTCAAGCGCTACCGACAGCCGGAGCAGTACCGAAATAGGGTCGAAGGACTTATAGGCGAGCGAATCGAAGCATCCAACACTTCTAAAGAGTTCATCGATAAGCATTTCGCGTGGCCTCGTGCGTCTGTGTACGACCGCGACGTGTTCCTCGGGGCGCTGATTCCGGTCGCACCAGAACATTTCGTGGCTAAGCTCTCAACGGGTAGCAATCTACCACGCGACTTGGGTTTTCTCTTATACGAGCGCCGCGCGAGGCTTGTCGGCATCGATCCTCAATCATTGAGGGACAAACTTCGGATTGTTGCGGAACTAGCGGTTGCACTCGGATATTTAACGAACCATGGCCTCGTGTACGAGGATATGGCGCCCACGAACATTCTATGGTCACCGGCACCCAGTATCGGGAGTTACGTACTTGACTGCGATGGGATTCGGTTCGAGAACGAGGGTTCCTCTCCGCCTTAGCTCTGACGCCCGATTGGGTCGACATACGATGGCTGGGCGGTGAGATTACGAGGCCGGACGAGCAGTCGAACAGCTATAGTTTGGGCCTCATAACAGCCCGTATTCTACTGCGGGCGTCATGGCGACCGCCTCTTCGAGTATCAGAACTTGAAGAGGCGGGACTGAGCGATGAAGTTGTAACCCTGATAACCGCATCCTTGGACGAACATGCGCCTCGGCCTTCGCTTCGAGAGTGGGCCCGGATTCTCACCCTTGCCAGTTCTGCTGATGACCATCCAAAGCTTTCGGCCCGAGGGCTGGACCAAAGCAAGCCGCGCTCCCCCGCTGCACTGCGGTTCAAGGCTCTAGGTTATCGAGACAAAGAGAAGCTTGCAATAGGGCTTGGGCTCTTAGCCGGCAGTCTGATGGCATTCTTAGCACTGATCCTGTGGCTGCGATGACCTACCTGGGCTCGGGTGCTGAGGAGTCTGAGTCCCCGGACGCTCCTCCGCCCGAGCTGCGCTGGGGCATGCAGTCCGGGGAGGTCAGGCTCGCAGGGGTTGTCCAGGCAGCAACAGTGTTGGGGGGCGTTGCATATGGCAGCGGGTGGGCGATGGCGGGTCGACTCTACGGACAGCTTGGAGTCGCTCCAGAGGACGTCGGTATAACCTCGACCTGGCTTGCTGTCCGCGCGTTCACGGTTGTGGTGCTGCTGGCTATTGCGGTCAGAGCCAGCACAGGGTTGCTGAGGACTCGGCGTTTCAAGGGTCCGCTAGTAGGATCTGTATCAAATAAACCAATACTAATCCTATTGTTGAGTAGCATGACACTGGTGCCGTTTTTGATATCGGGCCTTGTGGTGCTGTTCTTGAAGGGTCCGCAACTTCTAACGGGAGCAGCCTTACTGATCGCGTGGATACCAACAACGGCGATCGTCGTGCGGGTGCGTGGTGTCCGGGAACCGATCAGGCTTGGCTGGGACTTGCGTCTGTGGGTCCGCTTCTTGGGGGCGGTGTTGCTATCTTTTGCATGCACGGCTTTCATTATGTTCCCCTTTCTGTACGCAGACAACTTGGCTCGGCGCGTAGAAAAGGGCCAGGGTTTTCGGGCTGCTGCGCTTCCGGGGTTTGTCGCTTTTAGGGCAGATCCCGTAACGGTGGCGCCTACGAGCGGCCAACTCCCGGCCGCTCTTGCTCTTCATGGGACATGCTATGTGCGACTGGGGAGTGCCGATGGAACGACGGTTCTTTACGATTATCGCGGGCATGACTCGATTCGCGTCGGCAATGCGCAAATTATTGTGCATACTGGTTGCTAGCTAGTGGCCCCGGTCGGGACTATGGAGCAAGTTAGCCAAGTGCTCCGCTCCCACCGCCGCAGGCGGCCCCGGTCCGGCAGTGGGGCGTTTGACTAGGCCGCGCGGGCTCAATGGGCCAGGCGCGCGAGCGGGTCGACCCGCCTGCCTAGACGGCTCGGTGGGGCGTTGCGCCGCCCTTCATCCCCTTCCCAGGAGCCGGTCGGGGGGATAGGGGATGGAGGGCCGTGAAACGCCCCATCCCGGACCTCCTGCGCTGATCGTGCCGGCGCACGGCGCCACCACGAGCGAGCAGATTTGTCGACCGGCCTGTTCGAACACAGCCGTGAGTAGCGGCGGCCTTCTGCTTCCTCAGTCGCAGAAAATGCGCGCCGACTCGAAGCCGATACCATGTCGCGGCTGCGCCGTCAAGGCACCCGCCTCCAGCACTGCCACCGACAGCGCGCACATCCCCAAGCGATCTAGGGCGAGTGCAGCTGAGGCCAGGCCGAAATCCGAATCTACACCGGCTTGTGCCTTGGTAGAGGATCGCCAGCGCTCCCCCGACGATCGGGATCAGAGACAACCCGCCTGCGACGACCATTTCTCCGGCGGTCGGCACGTCCTCTTCGGTAACGAAGGCGCAGGCTAGCGGAGTGTTTTATGTTGCGCACGCCGTAGTCCGGCGGAACGCTTGCTACGGACACGGCTACATCAAACGGCGGTCTGAGGGGAACTCAAGCGGTCGCGACAGCCTTTCGTACTGGTCAGGGAAGCGCGCGCTCGGCAGCACTCGAACTTGCAAGCTTCTGATCCGTAGTTGCCGGAACACCCGTTCATGGATGTCCGGCGAGGTCCATCCATGCAGGCGGGCCGCGTGACGCTTGCAGTCCGGGAGTAGAGCCGCCTGCAGCCGTGCCCGGGCGTCCCGCACCGATGTTGAGGATGTCGGGGGCTCTCGCCTCTGAAGCTGGCTTGTCCCGAAGAGGTGATGTCTGCGCCAAGCTCGAAGCCGACCGCCCCCCCACCAAGGCTTCAGACCTAGGAGGCCGTGCCGTGGCCAGCGACAAACTTGCGGGGAGGTGGGTGCACTTTCACTGGTTTCCTGACACGCTCAACGCCGTCGCTTCAGTAGCGCCTTCGGGCGGCTCTCAAGCTGACGAGAAGCCGATCGCGGTTGCGCGTGAAGGCAGGCCCGAAGTCAGGAGCTGTATTGAACGACCCTCAGCCCGTGGCCGCCCAGTTGGAGGCCCTCAGGCGCTGGCGAGCGTTTGCTGGCGACACTTCCGTCACATGGGCCGGCAGGCGCAGGTCGTGGGCAGCTCACATTGCGGGAGCCGGTTTCGTGGATGAAGAGCGTCTCGTTCAACCGGTCGTCTTTCCCGAGTTCGCTAGACTGCTCCTAGGCTATGAGCCCGGCGCTGATCTTGCCGCGGAGGAGACAAACAGTGAAGGGACGCCCGATTTCACTCCGGCTGACTCGATCACACATCCCTTTGTATTTGAAACTAAGGGAACGAGTAACGGCGTGGACCTAGCGGGACATGACGCGCAGGTGGCCCGCTACCTATTGCAAGGCCGGCCCAGGATTCGCAAGGTGGTCTTGACTAACGTCGTCGGGGTCCGAGTCTTCGAGTTAGACGATCATGACATCGTCCGGGAACGCTATCGCGTTAATCTACGCAGCCTTCTAGGCGGGCCAGAACAGGTGGTTGCCCGTACAGCGGAAGCTGTCCGGCTCGCGACTTTTGTGGACGAATTCCGCCATAGGACGCTCAGCGTCAATCAGAGACTGCAGCAGGTCCGGAATACTCGCGAGTGGAATCCGTTGTCCGAGGTCACGTCGAGCGAGTGGGTGCTTCGCCGATTGGATCGCGTCGTCCGTACCTTGACAATGGATGTGGAGTCTCAAGTATCAGCCGGCGCCTTGACCGACCTGCACATCACATCTGCCGGCGAGCGGAAGGCGTTGCTGGAGGAGCTGCGCTTGATTGCGGCACGGCTCGGCGTCGATGATTCAAATGCGGTACCGCTAGAGGCTTTCCTGGAAGCAACGCCGGCTACTCTGCTCGGCAAGGCACGTCGCCAATATTGCTCGCACGTAGCATATTACGGTGCGACCCGGCTCACACTCGTGCGGGTTTGGGAGGACCTCGGCCTTCTTGAATCAATGCTGCACGATGGTGGCTTTGACCATCAGATGCACCGATTCGACGACGTTGTTGCCGATGTCGTGGATTTCTCTTTCGCCCGTGCTCGCACCCGTTACCGCTCACTCTTTGATCAGCGCAATGGCTACAGCTGGTATGCGCCCAGTCACACCGCATACGTCGACACAATCTATGAGCTTGCGAACACTTATTTAGGGAACGTTCGGTCCGATGTCCTCGGACAAGTATATGAGCGCATGTTGGAGCGCATCGACCGGAAACTTCTTGGTCAGTACTATACTCCTCGTGACATTATTGGCTTGATCTGGGACTTGGTCGACCTAAATAAGGTAGCTGAAGAAACCGAGAATGTGGGGCGAGAGCCCAGGATTCTTGATATTGCGACTGGCTCTGGTGGCTTCCTCGTTGAAGCGGCCGGCCGGTTACGGGAGCGTCTCGACATTGCCCAAACAAGCGGCGCCGAGATTGCTACCCAGACCTGGCTAGACGATGTTGCGGAGGGCCTCAATGGGATAGAGATTCAGCGTTTCTCAGCGTACTTGGCCGAATTAAACCTTCTGGTGCAGCTGGGCCAGGTTGCCTCTAAAGACTCCTCACTCAAGATCCCGTCGCTTGGAATCCTGTCGGCTGACACCTTATCATTCCATGAGCCGGACCAAGTGTCGCCTGATTGGCAGCATCTCCCTCTCCCCAATGATTTGGTCACCGACAGTGAGGAGCGACGAGAGCGCGCACTGCGCTTGAAGGCGGCCGAATCCTCCAATTTCCGGATGGATGTTTCGGTCGGCAACCCGCCATACATTGGTGAAAAGTTGGCCGCCCCTCTTTTGGCCCGGACGCGGGCGCATTACCCTTACTGGAATAACTTTGTCGGGCAGCACATGGACTATCTGTATTGGTTTCTGATCCTTGGGGTATCAAAGCTTCGGCAGAATGGACGATTTGGGTTCATCACCACGGAATACTGGCTTCGCTCAGCGGGCGCTGCACCTCTGCGCAAGTACCTGGCGAGTCGCTGTCATGTCGAGCGCATCGTGCTCTTCCGCGACTTTCGACTTTTTCCCGACGCGAAGGGCCAGCACTCAATGATTGTGGTCGGCACGCGCATGGTCCCAAGCGATCTAGTGTGTGGCGTCGAGGAGTTCACACCGGGGCGCCCGCGTGTCTCGATCTATGAAGGAGGGACCGTTGCCCCGGTGAACCGCTCGGCTGTTCTTTCAGCCATGCGAGACGCTCCCCGCTACAAGCGGGCTGGCGTGCGATCATTCACCTCGGCGGTCTCACCGAACACGCTTCGCGCGGCCACGTGGGCCGACGTGATTCTTACCGCGGACGAGCTTGCCCGCCGTCGAAAACTTACTGAGGCGCCACAACTACCTTTGCTAGTAACGAAGGGCGTTGAAACGACGGTGAATGGAGTTACCTCCGGGAGTGAAGGACTTTTGAGCCAGCAGGATCTGACAGCCGTCGGTGGGCCTGGTTCCCGGGCCGGAATCCAGCTCCTGCGGCGCAGCGAAGTCGAGCGGATTGGGCTAATGAACGACGCCGAGCGCGCGGTGATACGGCGTGTTGTGAACACTAAGGACGTTTATCCGTATGCCGTCGTCGTTCCGTTAGACGCCGCGGGAGTCGTGTACCTGCCGAAGCCCGCTGCCATCAATGAGCATTGGAGCGATGAGCAGGTGGTGACAGGCGTGCCGTTCCCGGTGGGCCTGCCCCACTTAGAGGCACACATGCGCCCCTTCCGCTCACTATTGGAACACAAGACGCGAGCTCGTGCAGAGCGCCGTCCATGGTGGACGCTTCACCGTCCGCGGGAGGATGTGCTCGGTGATGCCAGTGCTGATGGAAGCGGGTGGGCTCGCTACTGTCTGACAGCGCGTTGGGGCGGCGGCGGCCATCTCGTAGTCGGGCTTGCACCGCCAGGCACGTCACCCGCCTCGGGCCTGCATGTGCTGCGGCCAGGGAAGGATGACATTCCCGCGGCGTACCTGACCGCCCTGTACAACTCGACCATGTACCAGGAAATCGCAGAGGCTCTCCCGCCCGGGCAGCTTCGCAAAGAGGACTTGGCGCGGCTCGGCTTGCCGGACCTCGCACACCGTTCAGCCGACGCTATATCCGGTGCTCTGAGTCTCGCCGCGATTGTTACGGAACTTGTCACCGTTCACGGTCCTCGTTGGCCCCTCTTACAAGAGATCCTTCGTGCTAACGTCGCGCTTCCGGAGCTCCCCCTCGATTACTGGACGCCTGCGCCAGGACCCGCAGCTTCCTGGGGACCCGTTGCCGGTCTCCCGTGGGTTCAGCGACTTGATCTCCATAGATCAAAAGCAACACGGCTGGGAGAGGTGGTGGTAGACCACGACTTGTACGGCCTTCGAGTGACCGCAGCAGTACGCGGGCAGGGCGGGCCTGCTGTAACGCTGCATCTGCCGGAGCCTGAGTTGGCTGCTGCGAATGCACTTGCCACGGCTGTCGGGGGGTTAGCCGCAAAAGGTGGGACGGTGCAGGACGTAGTTTCTATGCGTCTACCCATCTCCCCCGCTTTGATGGTTTCGCTGGCGGCCGAGCATGTCCGCTCGCTCCGGCAGCTGGCCGGAAAATACAACTCCAACCGATCCGACATTGACGACGCACTCGACCAAGTCTTGCGATAGTGAGGCCGTGGCCCTCCTCGTTCCGTGGAGTTCTCCCACTCGAGGCCCTGAGCCGTTTCGCGTCGTCGGCCTTCAGCCCGCCGTACTGGCTGCGCCACCGGTGCTACGTCGGCTCGGACCCCCCCAGCTCCCGGCATATCGCCGCTAGGTCCTTGCTCTCGGCCAGCAGCAGATCGGCGGTGCTCAGTTCTCGTCCGACCTGCTCCGGGCTGTGCCGCCTCCTGGTCGTTAGGATCGCCGAGCCTTGCTGCCCGCATCGAGGTATTCAGGGCTCTTCACAATGCAGCGTGTAGCTGTGGTCTGAACCCGCCGGTCTCGAGGAGGGATCTGGCGATGTAGTTGGTGAGGTTGCGGAACCCGAGGGCGCTGCCGCGGAGGTGTTCGAGCCTGCCGTTGATCGCCTCGGTCGGGCCGTTGCTGGT